>JAESFN010000092.1_pt1 | contig 177420 bp, 165 predicted proteins | sample 9269411 | NCBI WGS metagenome assembly JAESFN01 (sample SAMN14505399, study PRJNA617100) | algae metagenome | isolation source: Iphinoe sp. HA4291-MV1 and co-occurring heterotrophs from trail next to... | place: USA: Maunawili Falls, Hawaii | collected 2009-07-25
TTCGTTGGAGTTCTCGACCACGGTGATCTGGAACTGCCGCGGCAGGCAGAGGATCGCCGCCGCAGACAGCACGTTCATCGCCACCCAGCGGTCGTCGAAGTTGCCGGTCGAGTAGATGTCGATCCCGGCCTCCTCGGCGCGCGAGAAGATCGCCTCCAGTCCACCGCCCGCATAGATGACGAAGATACCGATCGCCAGCAGCGCCGCGAGCTTGACGATTGCCTCGAAGGCGATGGCCGCGACGACGCCGTGATGCTGCTCCTTGGCATCGACGTTGCGCGTCCCGAACAGGATCGTGAACAGCGCCATCCCGGCCGCCACTGCCAGCGCCAGGCCGACCTCGTCGATCCCCCGCAGTGTTCGCCCGGGAAACTCGCCAACGCCCGCGATGGCCTGCAGCGACGACGTGACCGCCTTCAGCTGCAACGCGATGTACGGCGCAATGCCGATCACCGCGATGACGGTGATCAGCACCGCCAGCCGGCTCGATTTGCCGAACCGCGCCGACAGCAGGTCGGCGATCGAGGTGATCCGTTGCTTGTGGCTGATGCGGACGAGGCGGCGGAGCACGAACCACCAGCCGATGAACACCAGCGTCGGCCCGAGATAGATGGCGAGGTACTCGAGCCCGTTGCGCGCCGCCGAGCCGACCGCGCCATAGAACGTCCAGCTGGTGCAATAGACCGAGATGGCCAGCGTGTAGATGAACGGCGAGCGCAGGAACGCCGCCTTGTCGTTCCGCGCCTGCCGGTCGCTGACATAGGCGATGAGGAACAACAGGCCGACGTACCCAATGGCGACGGCGATGACCACGTCCGGCGTCAACATCAGCCGTCGCCCTCGGCCGGCGGCTCCGCCTCGGCCTCGCGCGGCAGGCGACGACCGAGCCAGTAAGCGCCCGCGATCAGTCCAAGCCAGCAGACGAACAGGTAGATCACCTCGAGCGGCACGCCGAACACCCGGCGCTCCAGCTGGAACACCACGGCCAGTGGCGGCAGGATCAGCAGCACGCCCAGGATGCTGAGGAACAGCGCCGCGCTTTCGAGCTTTCGGCGCTCCATCCGCTTACTCCGTCGCCGGAGCGAGGCCCATCAGTTCGCGCACCGCACCCACCACTTCGGCGTTGGCATAGGGCTTGGTGACGAACCGGTCGGCGCCGAGCTCCTCCGCGGTGCGGCGATCCTGCGCCTGGCCCTTGGCCGTGAGGATCAGCACCGGCAGCTCGCGCAAGGCAGCGTCAGCTCGGATCTGCTTCAGCACATCGAACCCCGACCGCTTGGGCAGCATCACGTCGAGCACCAGCACCCGTGGCATGCTGCGGCGAACCGCGCTGAGCGCGGCCTCGCCATCGGTGACCGCTTCGATCGACCAGCCGGCCCGGCGCAGGATGAAATCGAGCGAACGCAGAATGCTCGGCTCATCCTCGGCGATGAGAACATCGACAGCCAAATCTCCCCCTCCCGCCCGACCTCCCAATCGAGCTTCGTCACAGTTAGGCACATCTATCCCGGCTCGCCAATGTCGAAACGCCGCGGCACAAGCGGCGCGCGGATTGCGGCTGGCTCGCCCGCCGTGGTGAAGGCCTCCTCCTGCCGGTCCGCGCAGTCGCGCCGCGGACAGAGCCGGCAGCTCGGTCCGACTGGCACGTCCGCCGTGTTGTCGCCGAGATCGAGGCCGGCGCCGTAGACCGTGCGATCGGCGTGCAGCACATCGCAGGCGAGCATCACCGAGGTCGGGATGGCGTGGTCGGCATACCCCGCGCCCTGCCGGGCCTGGGCACTGGCGATGAACAGGTAGCGCGAGCCGTCGGCGAACTGCGCGATCTGCCGGGCCAGCGTGCGCGGCGTGCGGAACGCACCGTAGATCACCCACCGTGGACAGGCGTGACCGGAACTCGGCAGCGGCAGGCCGGGCAGGGGGAAGTGCTTGGTCAGCCGCCCCGCCGCATCGGAGCGCAGGAACCCGAACGGCAGTCCGGGGTCATCAGGCTTACGCAGGGAAACCAGCCGATGCGCCACTTGCTCGAAGCTGGCGGTATAGATCTGGCGCAGCGTCTCGATGTCGTAGCGCTGCGCCTCGGCGTCGGCGAGAAAGCGCGCGTAGGGAAAGACGATGGCGCCAGCTAGGTAAGAGCTGAGCGCACGGTAGCCGAGCCGTCGCGAGGTGGCCGATGACAGCTGTGGCGCTTCGACTTCGCGCTCGATCGCATCGGCGGCGCTGAGTTCGGCATAGAGCCGCGTCAGCTGGAACTGCCTCGTGGCGGCGCCGGCGCTCGCCTGGAACCATATGGTGCGGGTGCCGGAGTTGAAGTGATACTGTCCGGGGAAGCCGGCGGCGTCCACCTCGCGGTCGGCGCTGCGGGAGATGGTCACCTCAAACTTCCGCGCCAGGCACGCTGAAAGTGCCGCCTCGCCGAACTGGCCGACGGCTTCGATCTCTGCGCGCAGCTCGCCCGCGATGGCCTCCAGCGCCGGGAAGTAGTTGTCGCGCTCGAAGATCAGGTCGTCGAGTTCACGGATCGGCGAGAGCGTGCGCCGGGCCTGCGCATCGACCTCAAACTGCCCGATCAGGCCGCGCGCCACCTCGGTGAGCCCGCGCGTCTCCCGCGTGATCGTCTCGACGAACCGGCGGCGCTCGTCCTCTTCGAGATCGGCGACATCCTCGAGAATCTCGGCGGTGGAGCGGACCGCAGTGATGCCGGAAAGGATCCGGTGCAGCAGCTGCGCCAGCAGTGGGTCGGTCCGCAGCCGGTCGGCATAGCTGTCGGCGTTGGCAGTGGCGCCGAGATAGGCGCGTCGCAGGCGGGCGATGGCGCGCGCGGCAGCCGGCTGCTGCGCCACGAGGTCGCGCGACGCCGGCATGTCGATGCCCTCGAGCACCGGATCGGCAAACGCCTCGTCGAGCTCAGCGATCAGCCGGTGCTCGGCGTCGCCACTGAGTTCGCTCAGCTCGACTCCGAGCTCCTCGGCGAGGCGGATCAGCAGCGAGCCGCCGACATGGCGTTTGTTGCGCTCGATCAGGTTGAGATAGCTCGCGGAAATCCCGGCTCGACGCGCGAGCTCCGCCTGCGACACCCCCAATGCCCGGCGGCGTGAACTGATCTTTAGACCGATCGGCGCGCGCATCCATCCCCTCCGCTTGTCAATGTATTGACACTAGTGCTGTCGATCAAGACCAACGATTTACAGAAATCACTAGCAACATCAGTCACCTGTTGCGCGACTTTGCAGTCGGCCGGATAGTGACGCATCGCTGTGAGGCGCATGGCAATGCACCGTGCCCCGCCGCGCATGAGGAGGAGCTAATGACCAATTCTGGGAACTTCAGCCGCCGCGGCGTGCTGAAGGGCGGTCTTGCCGGTATTGTCGCCACCGGTGTCGCGCCGCTGATCTTCACCCGGGGCGCCTACGCCCAGGAGTTCTGCAACGCGCCGACCGGTGACACCGTCACCATCGGCTTCAACATGCCGCTGACCGGCGCTTACGCCGACGAGGGCGCCGACGAGCAGCGCGCTTACGAGCTCGCCGTCGAGCACCTCAATGGCGGTGGTGATGGCGGCCTGATCCCGTTCTTCTCGTCGAAGACGCTGAAGGGCAACGGCATCCTCGGCAAGAAGGTCGTGGGCGTCACCGGCGACGACCAGACCAAGGCCGACGCCGCCCGCGACTCGGCCCGCCGCATGATCGAGCGCGATGGCGCGGTGATGATCACCGGCGGCTCGTCGTCCTCGGTGGCCATCGCGGTGCAGGGGCTGTGCCAGGAGAAGGGCGTCATCTTCATGGCCGCCCTGACGCACTCCAACGACACCACCGGCAAGGACAAGAAGCGCTACGGCTTCCGCCACTTCTTCAACGCCTACCAGTCGGGCATCGCGCTCGGTCCGGTGCTCGGCGAGGCCTACGGCAAAGACCGCGTCGCCTACCATCTCACGGCCGACTACACCTGGGGCTGGACCCAGGAAGAGTCGATGAAGAACGCCACCGAGGCGCTCGGCTGGAAGACGCTGGAGCCGGTCCGCACCCCGGTCGGAGCAGGCGATTTCAGCCAGTACCTGACGCCGGTGCTGAATTCCGGCGCCGACGTGCTGATCCTCAACCACTACGGCTTCGACATGGTGAATTCGCTCACCCAGGCGGTGCAGTTCGGCATGAAGGACAAGCAGGCCAACGGCAAGCAGTTCGAGATCGTCGTGCCGCTGGTCTCCGACCTGATGGCCAAGGGCGCCGGCGAAGCCATGAAGGGCATCTACGGCACCTCCAACTGGGACTGGCAGCTGCCCGACGATGCGTCGAAGGCCTTCACCAAGTCGTTCGGCGCCAAGTTCGGCCAGCCGCCGAGCCAGGCCGCCCACACGTCGTACGTGCAGGCACTGCTCTATGCCGATGCCGTCGAGCGCGCCGGCACCTTCTATCCCCCGGAGGTGATCAAGGCGCTCGAAGGCTTCGAGTTCGACGGCATGGGCAATGGCCCGACCAGCTACCGCGCCGAAGATCACCAGTGCTTCAAGGAAGTCTACGTGGTGAAGGGCAAGGAGAAGCCGGCCAACCCGTTCGACCTGCTCGAAGTGGTCGCCACCGCCTCCAAGGAGAGCGTCACCTACGATCCGGCGATCTTCGGCGGCGAGCTCGGGCCGGACACCGCAGTCGCCTGCTAGCCGAAGCCTGCCTCCTGTCCCCGGCGGTCACTTTCCCTGCCGCCGGGGACAGGAGCGTCGGCGCAGCAAACGGAGGCGGATCATGGACGCCATACTCGCGCAACTTCTCAACGGCCTCGACAAGGGCGGCGCCTACGCGTTGATCGCGCTCGGCCTGACGCTGGTGTTCGGCACCCTCGGCGTCGTCAACTTCGCGCATGGCGCGCTGTTCATGCTCGGCGCCTTCTGCGCCGTCAGCTTCCGGTACCTGATCACCCTCGAAACCGTCACCGTCGATCCCACCCAGACCACCGCCTGGGGCACCGCGCTCGAAGTCCGCACCCCGCTCGCCCAGACCTGGTTCGGCGACTGGGGCGCCGTCCTGATCGACTGGTCGGTGCCGCTCTCGATTCTCCTCGCCATCCCGGTGATGCTGGTCATCGGCATCGTCATGGAACGCGGCCTCATCAAGCATTTCTACAAGCGCCCGCACGCCGAGCAGATCCTCGTGACCTTCGGCCTCGCCATCGTGCTGCAGGAGATCGTCAAGGCCATCTTCGGGCCCAACCCGATCAGCCAGGCCATGCCCACCGCGCTGCGCGGTGCCGCCGATGTCGGTGCGCTGATCGGCCTCGCGCCGGGGGCGCTGACCTATCCGCTGTGGCGGCTGGTCTACTTCCTGTTCGCGGCCGGCGTCATCGCTGCGGTATTCGGCTTCCTGCGCTTCACCACCTTCGGCATGGTGGTGCGCGCCGGCATGGCCGATCGTGAAACGGTCGGCTTGCTCGGCATCAATATCGATCGCCGCTTCACCATCATGTTCGGCCTCGCCGCCGTGGTCGCCGGGCTCGCCGGGGTGATGTACACGCCGCTGCTACCGCCCAACTACCACCAGGGCATGGATTTCCTGGTGCTGAGCTTCGTCGTCGTGGTCGTCGGCGGCATGGGCTCGCTTCCTGGCGCCGTCGCCGCCGGGTTCCTGCTCGGCATCCTCCAGAGCTTCGCCTCGATGAACCAGATCAAGTCGCTGCTCCCCGGCATCGACCAGATCATCATCTACCTCACGGCGGTGGTGATCCTGCTCGTCCGTCCCCGCGGGCTGTTCGGCCGCCGCGGCATGATGGAGAACTGACCATGGCGCTGTTCCAGCTCTCCCGCCGCGACACGCTGATCCTCGTGATCTTCACCTTGGTCGTCATCACCATGCCGGTCTGGACCGCCCCGTTCGGCGCTAACTACCCGGGCCTGATGCAGAAGTTCGCGATCTACGCGATCTTCGCCATCGGCTTCAACATCCTGTTCGGGCTCACCGGCTACCTGAGCTTCGGTCACGCCGCCTTCCTCGGCGTCGGCTCCTACACCGCCGTGTGGTCGTTCAAGCTGCTGACCATGGACGCCCTGCCGGCCCTCGTCCTCGCGGTGCTGCTTTCCGGGCTGTTCGCCCTCGTCATCGGCTTCCTGAGCCTCAGGCGGTCCGGCATCTACTTCTCCATCCTGACCCTCGCCTTCGCCCAGATGAGCTATAACCTCGCCTATTCGGTGCTGACTCCCATCACCAACGGCGAAACCTCGCTGCAGCTGACCCTGCAGGACCCGCGCATCATCGACCTTGCCTTCTCCGAGCGTGGCGCTGGGCTGCCGACTGCGAGCCTTTTCGGCGTGACCCTGACCGGCCTGAGCGGCTTCTATTTCTGCGCGGTGGTGCTGCTCGTCGCCTTCTTCGTCGCCCAGAAGGTGTTCGCCTCGCCCTTCGGCATGATGCTGCGCGGCATCAAGTCCAACCAGATGCGGATGAGCTACACCGGCTTCAACACCCGCCCCTATGCACTCACCGCCTTCGTCATCTCGGGCATGTATGCCGGGCTCGCCGGTGCGCTGCTCGCCGTCACCGATCCGCTCGCCGGCGCAGAGCGCATGCAATGGACGGCGTCCGGCGAGGTGGTGCTGATGACCATCCTCGGCGGCGTCGGCACGCTGATCGGACCGGTGATGGGCGCCTGGCTGATCAAGTACTTCGAGAACATCTTCTCGTCCTTCAACGAGGGCATCTTGAGCCGCTTCTTCGACTTCATTCCTGCTCCGCTGCACGACACCATCGTCGCCATATCAAGCAAGTTCGTCGGCGAGGGCTGGCAACTGACGCTTGGGCTGCTGTTCGTGCTGGTCGTGGTATTCTTGCCCGGCGGCATCATGGAGGGCGTGCGCCGCATCGGCGCGCTGTTCCGCCGCCGCGGCAACCCACCCAAAGCAGGCGCCATGCGCGTCCAGCCGGCGGAGTAGCGCGATGACAACTTCCGAGCGCAACGTCGTTCTGCATGTCGATGACGTCAGCAAGAATTTCGGCGGGCTGCACGCCCTCTCCGACATCGACCTCGAGGTCGAGCAGGGCAAGACCCACGCGATCATCGGCCCGAACGGCGCCGGCAAGTCGACCCTGCTCAACGTCATCATCGGCCGGCTGGCCCCGACCAGCGGCGCCGTGGTGTTCGATGGCCAGGTGCTGACCGGCAAAAAGCCGTACCAGATCAACCAGCTCGGCGTCGCCCGGGTCTTCCAGACCCCCGAGATCTTCCCCGAGCTGACCGTCCTGCAGAACGTCATGGTGCCGGCTTTCGCCAGGCGCGACGGCGCTTTCCGCGTCAACGTCCTCCGCAGCGTCGATGGCGAGGCGGCCCTGCGCGACGAGGCTGAGACGATCATCGAGGATGTCGGCCTCTCCGACCGCCGCCTCTCCCACGCCGGCGCCCTCAGCCGCGGCGACAAGCGGCGCATGGAGCTCGCCATGTGCCTGATCCAGCACCCGCGCCTGCTGCTGCTCGATGAGCCGACCGCCGGCATGTCGCGGCACGACACCAACACCACCATCGACCTCCTGCAGAAGATCAAGGCGCGCGGCATGACCAAGGTGATCATTGAACACGACATGCATGTCGTGTTCTCCTTGGCCGACAAGATTTCCGTCCTGTCGGGCGGGCGGATCATTGCCGAGGGGCTGCCCGATGACGTGCGCGGCAACATCAAGGTGCAGGAAGCCTATCTCGGCGGCGCCCACCGGCTCGAGGCGGTGCACTGATGAGCGCGATCGCCATGGACACTGACATCTCCGCCACCGCCCGCAGCGCCGAGCGTGTCGTGCCGCACGACAGTCCGTTCTTCGCAGCCAGCGACATCCACGCCTATTACGGCGAGAGCTACATCGTGCAGGGCGTCAGCTTCGACATCCGACACGGCGAAATTCTCGCCCTCCTCGGCCGCAACGGCGCCGGCAAAACCTCGACGCTGCGCACCATCGCCCGGGTCGACAATCCGGCCCTGCAGTCGGGCGAGATCTGGCTCGACGGCCAGCCGATCCACAAGATGAAGGCGTTCGAAGCGGCACGCGCCGGCATCCAGCTGGTGCCGGAGGACCGCCGCATCATCCAGGGCCTGACCGTCGAGGAGAACCTCACCATCGCGCAGGTCGCCCCCGGCCGCGGCTGGGAGCTCGAGCGCATCTACTCGCACTTTCCCCGTCTCGCCGAGCGCCGCCGCCAGGAAGGCGTGACGCTCTCTGGCGGCGAACAGCAGATGCTGGCCATCGCCCGCGCCCTGGCCCGCAACCTGAAGCTGCTGCTGCTGGACGAGCCCTATGAGGGCCTCGCCCCGGTCATCGTCGAAGAAATCGAACGCATCCTCAACGAGATCAAGGCGCTCGGCATCACCACCATCATCGTCGAGCAAAACGCCGTCGCCGCCCTCCGCCTCGCCGACCGGGCGGTCATCCTCGATACCGGCGAAGTCGCCTTCACCGGCCTCGCCAAGGACGTCCTCGCCGACGAAGCCCTGCGACGGGAATACCTGGCGCTCTAGCGCGTGCTCACGCCATTCGGATTGGGTGTCCGATCCGTTCAAGACCCCTTCCGCTTGCGGGGCTAGCTTCGCTTCATCAAAGCGGAGCTTCTCATGAACGTAACGACAGCCTCGGTAACCTTCATCACTCCCAACGTGTCGGCGGTGCGCGATTTCTACGACCGCCACTTCGACATCTGGTACCCCTTCGATTGCGGATGGTACGTGCTGATCCGCCTTGGGCGGACGCCCGAGGCTCCGGAAGTGGGCTTCATGGAACCGCGACCGGGCGCCGACAGGTTCGGCAGCGGCGCGATGTTGAACCTGATCGTCGATGACGTCGACGCCATGCACCAGCGGATGTCGCGAGCGGACGAGAAGATCGTCATCCCGTTGGCTGACAACCCTTGGGGCGACCGCGGCTTCGGGGTGGTTGATCCCGCGGGCGTGGTCGTCTACTGCCACAAGGCAATTCCGCCTTCCGACGAGTTTCGTCAGTTCATCCAGAAAAGCCCGGCTGCGCCGCGAGGCGCATAAGCGCGGGCTTCATTCGGAAGGAGCCGGGAGGAGCGCCAAAGCGGGTGCCGAACGACCGGGTGAAATGGGCCTGGTCGGCATACCCGGCCTCCACCGCAATCTCGGCCAGCGTCATGCTGGTCGACAGGCAGGCCAACGCTCTGCGCGCACGGGCCAGATCGAGCCAGAACGAGGGAGATCTCCCTGTTCTGGCCAGCATCCGCCGGTGCAACGTCCTCTCGGAGACCCCGAGCAGTTTGGCAGCTCTGAGCACCGTGTGCCCCGCTGTCATGGCCCCGATCAGATCGTCATTGACCTGCGCATAGGTGGCGATTGCCTGGCCGACCAGTTCAGGTGCGGCGTCACCGGATGGTCGTTCGAGCTCTCGCCGCAGCTCGTCCAGCAGCCAGGCAGGGAGGGTCACGCCAGCCCGCAGACGCAGGCCAGCCAGCTGTTGCCCGGCAGGCAGGACAATGGTTTGGGGGGTGGTATCCAGGGCCGACAACATCAGCCCACGCGCGCCGGTCGCCGGATCGCAACGAACGATGAGGTCACGGCAACCATCCGGCAGCACGGTGACCGGGCGGTTAGTGCGGGGCACGTAGTCCCAGGCCGCGAGGATGGGACCACCTTCTGAAAAGCTTGCCAACTTCATGGTGACCTCAGGTGCTACCCATTCTGGAACATGCGCAAGGCGCTTGTGAGGGGGCTGCGCTGGCGAGGTTCCCTTTCTCACCCGAGTCTGATTTGAGAAGGGCAATCAACGCTTTCGGGAGACCACGCCTTGACCCAGTCGCCGCATGACGCCTTTGCCGAGGCCCTCGCCACCTACAAGACCGAGCGCGATGTCGGGTTGGCGCTGCATCGGCTGGCCGAGGTGCTGGTCGGGGTAAAACTCTTCACCATGACCGCCGACAACCCGGCCGGCGGCTACGTGCGTCGGGTCTATTCGAGCGACGAGGTGGCTTATCCGGTGCTCGGCACCAAGCCGATCGTCTTCGATGACACCTACGAGAAGATGCGCACCGAGCGGTTCATCTACTCGGCCAACTCGGTCGCCGCGATGGAGAAGGACTTCCCCGACTTGACGCTGATCCGCTCGCTCGGTTGCGGCTCGGCCATCAACATCCCCGTCGTCGCCGGCGGCGAAATGCTGGGGAGCGTCAACCTGCTCGAGGTCGAGGGTGCTTATCCCCAGGAGAAGGTCGAGGCATCGCGCGCCCTCGTCGTGCCCGCCGCTGCCTGCTTCCTCATCCTGCGCAGCCGCTTCACCATCTGAACTTGCGCCGACGCCGCCAAGGTGCTGATATGCCCCGATTATAGTGGGGCTAAAGTTTTGAGATTCCGGGGTGAAGCGAGGCTGTCCAAGTGACGGTCTATGTCGTGCAGCGCCTGTTGCTGATGCTGGTGACCTTGTTCGCCATCATCACGCTGACCTTTTTCCTCATGCACGCAGTCCCCGGAGGCCCGTTCACCTCCGAAAAGATGCTGCAGCCCGAGATCCAGGCGGCGCTCAACGCCAAGTATCACCTCGATGATCCGCTCTGGCTGCAGTACCTGACCTACCTCAAGGGCGTGCTGACCTTCGATCTCGGTCCCTCGTTCAAGTACGCCGGCATGAGCGTCAACGAGATCATCGCCGAGGGCCTGCCGGTCACCATGAAGACCGGCGCATTGGCGCTGATCTGCGTCGTCGCGCTCGGCGTGCCGCTCGGCATCGTCGCGGCGCTCAACCGCAACCGCTGGCCCGATACGCTGGTGATGGTCATCGCCACCATCGGCGTCGCGGTGCCGTCCTACGTCATCGCCACCGTGGCGCTCTACATCTTTGCGCTGCGGCTCGGCTGGGTCCCGACCTTTGGCCTCGATGACTGGCGCGGCTATTTCCTGCCGGTCTTCGCGCTGTCCGGCTTCTGGATCTCGTTCATCGCCCGCCTGGCCCGCTCGAGCCTGCTCGAAACGCTGCAGCAGGACTACATGATGACCGCCAAAGCCAAGGGGTTGAAGCGCGGCACGGTGCTGATCAAGCACGGCCTGCGCAACTCGCTGATCCCGGTGGTGACGGTGCTCGGTCCGGTGGTCGCCAACCTCCTGACCGGCTCGTTCGTCATCGAGCAGATCTTCGCGCTGCCTGGCATCGGCCGGCACTTCGTGTTGTCGATCACCAACCGCGACTACACCGCCATCATGGGCATCACCATCTTCTATGCCGCGGTGCTGATGGTGATGATCTTCATCGTCGACATGCTCTATCTCGTGCTCGACCCGCGCATCAAATACCGGGCCGACGCCAAATGACCGACATCCAGATCGCACGGGAAATGTGGGCTCCGGCCGCCCGAGACGGCGCCGCCGCCGAGTACATCGCCGCGCCCAGCCTCACCTTCTGGCAGGATGTGCGCAAACGCCTCTGGGCCAACAAGCCCGCCATGCTCGGCCTCGGCTTCATCATCCTCCTGGTGCTTGCCGCCATCTTCGGGCCGATGCTGCTGCGGCACACCTATTTCGAGCAAAACCTGAAGCTCTCCAACGTGCCGCCGCTGTTCCAGACCTATGAGGTGACGGACAGCGCCGGCGCAACGACGCGCTTCTTCTTCAACTCGGGCAATCTCAATATCTACGAGGTCACGCCGTCAGGCGAGGTCGCCGGGCTGATCCGTCCGGCCAAGAAAGACCTGCTGAAGAAGCAGCAGCAGTTCAAGTTTGGCGACCGCGAGGTGGTGCTCGATACCGCCAAGCAACAGCTGCGATTTTCCGACGGCACAGCCTTCGCGCCCTCGGGCTGGCAGTGGAACATGAGCAACTGGCTCGGCACCGACCAGCTCGGGCGCGACGTGCTGGCCCGTCAGCTCTATGGCGCCCGCATCTCGCTTACTGTCGCCTTCGTTGCAACGCTGGTGAACTTCTTCATCGGCGTGTTCTACGGCGGCCTCGCCGGCTATCTCGGCGGCCGCGCCGACACCATCATGATGCGCATCGTCGAGGTGATCTCGACCATCCCGCTGACCCTCTACGTCATCCTGATCATGGTGGTGTTCAACTCCGGCTTCCTGTCGGTCGTTCTCGCCATCGGTTCGGTCTACTGGGTCGACATGGCGCGCATCGTGCGCGGCCAGATCCTGACGCTGAAGCAGCAGGATTATGTCGCCGCCGCCCGCACCATGGGCGCCTCGACCTCGCGCATCCTGGTCCGGCACCTGCTGCCGAACTCGGTCGGCCCGATCCTCGTGACGCTCACCATGCTGATCCCGAGCGCCATCTTCATCGAGAGCTTCATGAGCTTCATCGGGCTCGGCGTCACCCCGCCGGAAGCCAGCTGGGGCACCCTGACCTCCGAGGCGGTCGAGACACTGCGCGCCTACCCCTACCAGCTGTTCTTCCCGGCCGCTGCCATCAGCCTCACTATGTTCGCCTTCAACTTCCTCGGCGATGGCCTGCGCGATGCGCTCGACCCGAGGCTCCGCACATGAGCACGCCCTTGCTTTCGGTCACCAACCTCTCGACCAGCTTCTTCACCTCGCGCGGCGAGGTGAAAGCGGTGCGCGGCGTCTCGTTCGAGCTTCGCGCCGGCGAAATCCTCGGCATCGTCGGCGAGTCCGGCTCCGGCAAGTCGATCACCTGCATGAGCCTGATGGGCCTGCTCCGCAGCAGCGGCCGCGTCATCGACGGGGTGGCGAAGTTCGAAGGCCGCGACCTGATCAAGCTCGACGAGGACGAGCTGAGCGCTTTGCGCGGCAACGATATCTCGATGATTTTCCAGGACCCGATGACCTCGCTCAACCCGACGCTCACCGTCGGCGAGCAGGTGATCGAGACCATTCTGCGCCATCGCAAGGTCAGCCGCGCCGAAGCCCGGGCCCGCGCCATCGAGCTGTTCGACCTCGTGCGCATCCCCTCGGCTGCCAAGCGCCTCAAGTCCTACCCGCACGAATTTTCGGGCGGCATGCGGCAGCGGGTGATGATCGCCATCGCGCTCGCCTGCGACCCGAAACTGCTGATCGCCGACGAACCCACCACCGCGCTCGACGTCACCATCCAGCGCCAGATCCTGGCGCTGCTGAAGGAGCTGCAGGGCCGGCTCGGCATGGCGGTGATCCTCATCACCCACGATCTCGGCGTCATCGCTGAGACCGCCGACCGCGTGCTGGTGATGTATGGCGGCATGGTGATGGAGGAGGGGCCGGTGCGCGAGTTGTTCGCCCGCCCGTCGCATCCCTACACCCGCGGCCTCCTCGCCTCGATCCCCGACCTTCGCGACGATGCCCACCACCGGCTGACCCCGATCCCAGGTTCGCCGCCCGATATGCTGCGTCCGCCGAAAGGCTGCCCGTTCGCGCCACGCTGTCCGCACGCCATGGCGCAATGCAACGCCGCCCTGCCGCCGCTCTACGACGCCGGCTCCGCGCATCGCGCCCGCTGCTGGCTGCATCACCCCGAAGCGCCGCGTGTCGCCGGCATCACCGCCGAGCTCGTCCCCGCATGACCGATACCCCGCTGGTCGAACTCAAGAACCTCACCAAGCACTTCTCGCTGCCCGGCGACCTGCTCGGCCGCAACCGGCCATTGCTGAAGGCGGTGGACGGCGTCGATCTCGAAATCCGCCGCGGCGAGACGCTTGGGCTGGTGGGCGAAAGCGGCTGCGGCAAGTCCACCCTGGCGCGCACCCTGATCCGGCTGTTCCAACCGACTTCGGGCCAGATGCTGTTCGACGGCACCGATATCGCCGATCTGCCGGAGCGGCAGCTGGTGCCGTATCGGCGGCGCATGCAGATGATCTTCCAGGATCCCTATGCCTCGCTCAACGGCCGCGTGACCGTCGCGAGCCTCATCGCCGAGCCCTTGGAAATCGCCGGCATCGGCACCCCCGCCTCGCGCGCCCAGCGGGTCAACGAGCTCCTGGCGCGCGTCGGCCTCAATGCCGACCATGCCCACCGCTTCCCGCACGAGTTCTCCGGTGGCCAACGCCAGCGCATCGGCATCGCCCGCGCCATCGCGCTCAACCCCGAGCTGGTGATCTGCGACGAGCCGATCTCGGCGCTCGACGTGTCGATCCAGGCTCAGGTGGTCAACATGCTCGAGGACCTGCAGGCGGAGCTGGGCCTCACCTACCTGTTCATCACCCACGACCTCTCGATGGTCCGCCACATCTCGGATCGCATCGGGGTGATGTATCTGGGCAAGATCGTCGAACTCGCCACCAACGACACCCTCTATCGCGCTCCCGCCCACCCCTACACGCAGGCGCTGCTCGCCTCGATCCCGGTGGCCGATCCCGAGGCGCGCCGCGACGTCGCGCCGATGCGCGGCGAGATCCCGAGCCCAATCGACATTCCGTCCGGCTGCCGTTTCCGCACCCGCTGCCCCTTCGCCACCGAACTCTGCGCCAAGGTCGAGCCACCGCTCGCCGATGTCGGCGGCGGCCACCTCGCCGCCTGCCACTACGCCGCAGAGGTGATGGCCGGTCAGGCGGTCGCCGCCTGATGGAGAACCGTTTTCAACAGGGCCGGACAACGGCCCACAAAACAGGAGAGAAACTTATGCTGAAGCGATTGCTGCCGCTTGTTGCCGCGGCCTTGCTCGCCTCCGTCGGCCCGGTTTGGGCCGCCGGCGAGCTGACCTACGTGGTCAACAACGAATCCGCCGCCTACGATCCGGGCACCACGGCCGAGACCTTCGCCACGCCGATCATCGGCAACGCCTTCGAGGGCCTGGTGAAATATGCCTCCGATGGCGCCGTTGTCCCGGCGCTGGCCGAGAGCTGGACCATCAGCGACGATGGCCTCACCTACACCTTCAAGCTGCGCGCGGACGCCAAGTGGTCGGATGGCAAGCCCGTTACCGCAGGCGATTTCGTCTATGCCTGGAAGCGCGTGCTGACCCCGGCCTCCGGCGCCAAGAACAGCCAGATGCTCTACGGCATTGCCGGCGCCGAAGAGTTCTACGCCGACCAGAGCAAGGACAACGTGGCGATCTCCGCCACCGACGACCACACGCTGACCTTCACCCTGAAGCAGCGCGTCCCCTACATGCTGCAGCTGCTCGGCTTCTCCACCTTCTACCCGGTGCGCGAGGATATCGTCGCCGCCGATCCCGAAGGCTGGACCCGCAAGCCCGACACCTATATCGGCACCGGCCCGTTCCGCGTCACCGCGATGAACTTCGGCGAGTCGATCGTGCTCGAGAAGAACCCCGAGTACTACAACGCCGCCAATGTCAGCCTCGATAAGCTGACCTTCCGGCTGATCCCCGATCCCGCCACCGCGCTCGCCGCCTATGAGGCCGGCGATGTCGATGGCGTCGAGGCCGTCCCGGCGCCGGAAATCCCGCGTCTCGCCTCGGAGGAGAACAACGGCTTCCTCGTCGTTCCGGCGCTCGGCACCACCTACGCCTTCTTCAACCCGCACCAGAAGCCGCTCGACGACGTCCGCGTCCGCAAGGCGCTGTCGATGGCGATCGACCGCGAGGAGATCGTCGAGTTCGTGCTGCAGTCGGCCGATATCCCGGCCATGGCGCTGGTCCCGCCCGGCATGAACGTCGCCGGCGAAGACTTCCGTGATGGCTCCGACACCTTCGGCCTCGCCCCGACTGCCGAAGTCGATGCCGCCAAGGCCCTGCTCGCCGAAGCAGGCTATCCCGATGGCGCCGGCTTCCCCGACACGGTCTACGTGACCTACTCCTCGCCGCCGATCGAGAAGCTGCTCGAAGCCATCCAGCAGATGTGGAAGAAGGACCTCAACATCGACGTCAAGATCCAGGCGTCCGAGTGGCAGGTGTTCTATCCCGAAGTGCAGAAGGTCGAGTACCAGATCGCCCAGATGGGCTGGGGCGCCGACTACCCGCACCCGATGACCTTCCTCGACAACTTCGTCACCGGCAGCGCCAACAACCTCGCCAACTGGTCGAACGCCGACTACGACAAGCTGATCGCCGACGCCAAGTCGACCAACGACGACAAGCAGTCGCTGACCGACATGCGCCAGGCCGAGGCCATCCTCATGAACGACATGGTGATCCTGCCGCAGTATCACCGCAACCAGTACATGATGATGAAGCCCTACGTGAAAGGCTTCTGGCGCTCGCCGCTCAACGTGCCGTACTTCGACGCGGTCACCATCGAGAAGTAAGCGCACCGTCGTCCGCTACGAACCCCGGTCTCGCAAGAGGCCGGGGTTTTGCTTTCTTGTGCAGTCGCTCGCCGGATCCCGACGACCTAACCGCCTCTGGCGGCACCGCATTTCCTCGCTCTCGCCGCCTTTAGCTCGCCACGGCCCGCGCCGACTTATCCCCACCCAAAATGAAAAAGTTTGCATAGTCAATTTTGATTAGTTACGAATGTGCGTCCGTTGGAGGTAACGGACGTGACTTTGGGAGGACTCTTTGTCTCGTAAAACCAATCGGGCAGGGCGCATGAACGCTCGCCTGCTTCTGAGCTGTGCAAGCCTGGCGCTGACCATCGGGGGCTTTGCCGCCGGCACCGCGCAGGCCGCCGGTGAGCTGCCGGCCAATGTGCTCATCAGCGCCGACGAGTGCGCGCGCAACCAGGCCGCCGGCACCATCACCTACATCTCCGGCTACGGTTATTCGGCCAGCGCCGGGCAGGTCGACGTGTTCCTCGCCAAGGAACTCGGCTACTTCGACGCGCTCTGCCTCACCGTCGACATCAACGCGGCAGGCGGCAACGGCCAGCTGCTGGTGTCCTCGGGGCAGGCGCAGTTCACCGCCCTCGGCTCCGCGTCCGACGTGATGCTGGCGGCCGCCAACAGCCGCAACCTGACCGCCGTCGCCACCTATGGCAGCACCTCGCCGTTCTCGATCTTTACCAACGAAGCGGTGAAGAGCCTGAAGGACCTCGAGGGCAAGCGCCTGGGCTATTTCATCAACATCACTCCGATCGCCGCGGCGATGCTCGATGCCGCTGGCGTCGACATGTCGAAGGTCGAGCTGATCAAGATGACCAACTACGACCCCACAGTGGTCACCCGCGGCCAGGTCGACGCCATCGTCGGCTATGCCTCGAACCAGCCGCAGACGCTGAAGGCCATGGGCCTGCCGTTCAACCAGTTCCTGCCCGCCGATCTCGGCCTGCAGGGCACCTACAACGTCATGGAGGTGAACTCCAAGTTCCTCGCCGAGCACCGCGAAGTGGTTGCCGACTTCATGCGAGCGAGCCTCAAGGCGCTCGATTTCTGCCTCACCGAGGAAGACAAGTGCGTCGACATGATCAGCAAGCTCGCCGCTGACAACAATCAGGGCTCGGCCTTCCCCCGGGATCAGCAGGCCCGCACCTGGGGCGTCGAGTCCGAGTGGGTGCGGTCCAGCCAGTTCGGCCCGCCGGGCGTGCAGACCATCGCCGGCTGGGAGAGCGAGTACCAGATGGTGCAGACCTTCGGCGGCCTGAAGAACCCGCCGCCGCTGGCCAGCATGATGGACCCCGATCTCGTCGCCTCGCTCTATGCCGACGGCAAGCTGATCTGGCCCGAAAAGAAGTGATCGCGACGATGCCTGCAGTCTCTCACACCCAGAGCACGCCCACCGCGCACCCCGAGGAAATCGGGGTGCAGGTGAGCAACGTGACCAAGAGTTTTGGCGGCGACGAAGCCAGGGTCACCGTCCTCAACGGCGTGTCGCTCACGATCAAGAAGGGCGAGTTCGTCTCGCTGATCGGGCCGAGCGGCTGCGGCAAGTCGACCCTGCTCAAGGTTGTCGCCGGCCTTTCCGAGGCCAATGGCGGCAGCGTCTCGATCAACGGCAAATCGGTGCGGGAAGCCGCCAGGGACAAGGCCATCGGCCTCGTCCCGCAGTCTCCCGCACTGCTCCCCTGGCGCACCATTCTCGACAACGTCAGCCTGCCGATCAGCATCAACCCCGGCGCCAATGCCGGGCGCAAGCTGCGCGACCCCCGGGAGATCCTGCAGAGCTTCGGCCTCGGCCACGCGCTCGACCGCTACCCCGCCCAGCTCTCGGGCGGCATGCAGCAGCGTGCCGCCATCGCCCGCTCCTTCGTCTTCGATCCCGAGATCCTGCTCATGGATGAGCCGTTCTCGGCGCTCGACGAAATGAACCGCGACCAGCAGCGCATGGGCTTGCTCGATTTCTGGCAGTCCAACCGCAAGTCGGTGCTGTTCGTCACCCACTCGGTGCCCGAGGCGATCATCCTGTCGGACCGCATCGTGCTGATGGCGTCGCATCCCGGCCGCATCGCCGAGATCATCGATGTCGATCTGCCGCGCCCCCGCAACGAGGCGCTCTACGCCACCGACGCCTTCCGCGATCTCGAAGGCTATGTCCGCTCTGCCCTGCGCAAGGTGATGGAGGCCGCCCGTGTCTGATACCGTCGCAACCGCGCCCCGGCGCAACTCATCCGGCTTCAGCATGGCCCGCATCGTCTTCGACTGGGGCCCGCCGGCTCTGACCTTCGTCATCGTCGCCGTGCTCTGGCAACTGGTAGCGATCAATAATCCCTACGTGCTGCCGACGCTCGACGCGATCGGCAACAGCCTCGCCAGCGACCCGCAGATGTACTGGGCCAACACCTTGGTCACCTGCCAGGAAATCGTCGTCGGCGCGGGTGCCGGCATCCTCTGTGGCTTCCTCCTCGCCGTGGCGATGAGCGAGCTGCCGGTGATCGAGAAGGCGGTGATGCCGCTGATCGTCGTGATCATGGTGACCCCCGTCGTTGCCATCGCCCCGGCGCTGGTCGTCGCCTTCGGCTTCGGCATGCTGCCCAAATACATCGTCACCGGCCTCGTGGTGTTCTTCCCCATGCTGGTCAACTCGCTGGCCGGTCTGCGGGACGTCGATCAGAAGGCACTCGACGTGTTCAAGACCCTGCATGCCAGCCGCTGGGAGGTCTTCCGCGATCTCCGTCTGCCCGGCTGCCTGCCCTTCGTCTTCGCCGGCCTCCGCATCGCCATGCCACTGGCGGTGGTCGGCGCTGCGGTGGCCGAGTTCGTTGCCGCCGGCCAGCAGGCAGGGCTGGGCTCGCTGGTGACCATCGCCGCCGCCCAGGCCAACCTGCCCGTGACCTGGGCGAGTATCGCCCTGCTCTGCCTGCTCGGCGTGCTGCTGGTTTCACTGCTGGCCCTGCTGCGCAAACGCCTCCTGTGGTGGAGCGACGAGGACGTCATCGGGCGCTGAGGCGCCCGATCCGGATCCCAACTACGAAAGACATTGCTATGAAGAAGCTACGCTTTGGGCTGTTTGAAAACGCCCAGACCAACGACTCCGGCACGTCCACGTGGCGGCACCCCGACAGCGAGCGGCACAACTTCGACCGGCTCGACTACTGGGTGAAGATCGCCCGCATCTGCGAGGACGCCAAGCTCGACTTCCTGTTCCTCGCCGATGCCTGGGGCTGGGCCGACGTCAAGGGCACCCGCCCCGACATCAGCACCACCGAGGGCCTCGACCTGCCGCGGCTCGACCCGGCCATCGTCGGCGCGGCGCTGATCGGCGCCACCGAAAAGCTCGGCATCGTCATGACCGGCTCGACCCTGCTCGAGCAGCCCTACGCCTTCGCCCGCCGCATGCAGACCCTCGATCACCTGTCGAACGGCCGCATCGGCTGGAACGTCGTCACCACCGGCACCGCCGAGACCGCCGTCGCCGCCTTCGGCGTGCCGATGGTGGCGCACGACGAGCGCTACAACATGGCCGACGACTTCATGAGCCTCGTCTACAAGCTGTTCGAGGGCGCCTGGGAACGCGACGCGCTCGAGCGCAACAAGCAGGGCCGTTACGCCGACCCCGCCAAGGTGCACCGCATCGCCCATGACGGCCCGTACTTCCGCTCGCATGGCTTCGGCAACACCGCCTATTCGCCGCAGGGCACCCCGGTACTGTTCCAGGCCGGCTCGTCCGATCGCGGCAAGCAGTTCGGTGGCCGCCACGGCGAGTGCATCTTCCTCGGCGGCGGCAGCATCGAGAAGCTGGCGGGGCAGGTGAAAGCCATCCGCGACGAGGCTGTTGCCAACGGCCGCGACCCCAACTCGATCAAGCTGATGAGCGCCTTCTCCTGCGTCGTCGCTCCGACCGAGGCGGAAGCGCGTTCGAAGCACCAGGCCATCCTCGACGCCCAGACCCCTGACGTCGCAGTCGCCTCCTATGCCTGGTTCACCGGCCTCGACCTCTCGTCCTACGATCCCTCGACCAAGATGAGTGCGCTCCACACCGAGCTGTCGCAGACCCAGGTCGCCCGCTTCGGCGACAAGACCGTCGGCGACGTGCTGAAGGACTGGCATGCCCACGGCGTGCGCACCAACCCGTTCGTCGGCACGCCCGGGCAGATCGCCGACATCATGTGCGAGATGGCCGAGGGCGCCGACCTCGACGGCTTCCTGTTCACCCCGCTGATCCAGCCGACCTCTACCCTCGATTTCGTCGAGCAGGTGATGCCGGTGCTCCGCGCCCGTGGCGTCGCCGCGTCGGACTACGAGGGCGACAGCCTGCGTGAACGGCTGGTGGGCACCGAAAGCCCGATCCTGCGCGCCGACCATCCGGGCGCCAGCCACCGCCAGCTGCAGTAATGCCGGGCGAGGTGGGCCGAGACCTAGCTGTCCCGGCCTGCCGCCGCCTGCGTGGTGGCGGGGACTTCGTCGGCGAAGACGTAGGCGCCGGCGAGGATACGGTCGTAGAGCCCGCGCGCCCATTCCTGCTCCGCCCTCAGCCGCAGCGAGGAGAGCTCGAAGATCTCCCGCACGTAGGCGGGTGTCGTGCTCGATTTCGCCACGTCGCCGATGTCGAAGCCGTTGCTGGCGACCTTGGCGTCGATCTCGGCAATGCGGACCTTCAGCGCCGCCACCACTTCGGCCCGGCTGAGCAGGAACATGAACGAGGTCAGCGCCATCACCGGCTTGGTGTCGAACGTCTCGACCGTCCACAGCGTCTGGCGCAGCAGCCGCATCAGTTCGACCACGCCATTCGGCGTGGTCTGGTAGATCGTCCGCTCCGGCCGCTTGCCGGCAGCCTCGGTGCCGTTTTCCTGGATGTAGCCGTCCTGCTTCAGCGATTTCAGCGCGTTGTAGATCGAGCCGGGCTGGATGTTGGCCCACTCGTCGACGTGCCAGGTCATCAGTTCGCGGCGCAGGAAGTAGCCGTGCACCGGCTCGAATTGGCGCACGGCGCCCAGGACCACCAAACGGGTGATGTTCGACATTTGGGGCTCCTGAAACCGGGGTGCCGGACAGCGGAAGTGCTTGTCTCCGTCTAGCAAATTGACTAGCTTCAGTCCAATTATTCAAACTTGACTATATGGGAGGAAATCGCGGTGCAGGCAGGTGAGGCGACACTGGCCCTGAGGAGGGCCTTCTCGATGTTCCCGACGGGAGTCGTCGCCATGTGCGGCATCGATGAGGGGGCGCCGGTAGGGATGGCGGTGAACTCGTTCAGTTCGGTCTCGCTCGATCCGCCGCTGGTCTCGGTCTGCGTCGCGCGGCAGTCGTCGACCTGGCCGCGGCTCAACCGGCTGCCGCGCATCGGCTTGAGCGTCCTGGGTTCCGATCAGGAACGGCTCTCCCGCCAGCTCTCGTCACGCAACGGCGACCGCTTCCAGGGCGTGCAGTTCGAAGCGACTCCCGATGGTGCACTGTTCGTGAGGGGCGCTGCACTCTGGCTCGATTGCGCCATCAGCGACCGGCTCGAAGGTGGTGATCACGAGATCATCCTGCTCGAGGTCAAGGACACCGGCCTGTTCCCGCACGTCCAGCCACTGGTCTTCCACCAGAGCCAGTACCTTGCCCTCTCCAACGCATCCTGAGCTCGATCCGGCGGTCGGGCTGACCATCACCGGGACGGTGGTCCACGGTGAGAAGCGCGGCCGCGCCCTCGGCTTCCCCACCGCCAACATCGCGCTGGCTGCGGGCAACCCGTTCCCGCCCGAGGGTGTCTATTGCTGCCTGGTGCGGCTGCCCCATCGCGCCACACCCTGCGGCGCCACCGTCAGCGTCGGCACCAACCCGACCTTTCCCGATATCGAGTCGATCCGCGTCGAAGCCCACATTCACGATCTCGACGAGCAGCTCTACGGCCTCACCGCAGAGCTCCGCCTGCTGCATCGCCTCCGCGACATGCGCCGCTTCGCCAGCGTGGAAGAGCTGATCGCGCAGATGGAAAGCGATGTCCGCCAGTCGCGGCAGCTGCTGGCTGCGCTGGGGCAGGGCTGAGCGGCTATTGCTCTGCCGCGGCCGTCTCGCGCACGAAGTACTCGGGGTGAGCCGCCCGGATCGCATCCAGCTCGCGCATCACCGAGATGAGGTGCAGTGCCATGCTCTCGTCGGCACCCTTGGCGTCATGCGCCTGCAGCCGGGCGAGGATGACCTCGTGCTCGCCCACGATAAAGTACATGTGCTCCTGGCTGAGCAGCGACAGCCGGCGGATGCGGTCCATGTGGAACTTGGCTTCCCGCACGTCGTCCCAGATCGTCTCGAACCCGGCAGCCTTGGCGATCAGCGCGTGGAACCGGTCGTCCGACTGCAGGAAGTCCTGGTCGTCGCCGAGCCCGGCAAAGGTCTGCTGCAGCACGATCTCGCGCTTCAGGAGCGCCGCGATCTCCGGCGTCAGGCGTTCGGCGGCAAGGCGGGCAAGGGGGCGCTCCAGCGCTTCCCGGATGAAGCGCGACTTGGCGATCAGGTTCTCGCTCAAGGGAGAAACGATCGTGCCGCGCTGCGGCAGGATTTCCACCAAACCGCGCCGCGCCAACCGGGCGAAGGCCTCGCGCACCGGCGTGCGGCTGACCCCGAACTCGGCGGCCAGCCGTGCCTCGGACAGTTCCTGGAACGGCGGCAGCTGCATGTCGAGAATCTGCTGCATCAGCCGGTCGTAGACCTGGCTCGCCATCGACCCGCCGTCCTGCCGCGTGCCGTAGCTGCTGTCGCTGCCGAACTCCGCTGCCGCCGATTTCGCCTTGGGCGCCTTCATTGTCGTTCCGCCGTCATTTGGTCCCCAGCTGCAGCCCTGCCATGAAGTACTTCCTCAGGGCGATGAACAGCAAGACCGTCGGGATACTCGAAATCAGCGTCGCGGTAATCACCACGTTGGGTCCGAGCGTGGAATAGGTGCCCTGCAGCGATTGCAGCGCCACCATGATCGAACGCACCTCGATGCCGTTGGCAAGGATCGAGGAGAACAGCAGGTCGTTCCAGATGAAGGTGAACTGCAACAGGAACAGCGCGATCAGCGGGCCCATGGCGTTGGGCACGATCATCGAGGTGAACACCCGCCACTCGCTCGCTCCCTCGATGCGCGCGGCCTCGTCGACCTCTTTGGTGATCGCCGAGAACGAGTTGCGCAGCACCAGCAGCGGGAACGGAATGCATATCGCCACATAGACCAGCAGCATGCCGAACCAGGTATTGACGAGCCCGAGCCGCTGATAACCGAACAGCAGCGGCACCAGGTACATCTGGAACGGGAACAGCGTGCCGGTGAAGATCAGCATGAACCAGCCGTTCGCGCCGAGCAGGTGTAGCCGGGTCATGCCGTAGGCTGCCGCGGCGGCAAACGACACCGACAGGATGGCGCCGACCAGCGCATAGCTGAACGAGTTCATCGCCGCCTGCCCGAGGTTGGCGATGGTCCAGGCCTGCACCACGTTGTCGGCGAGCGGCGCAAGGCTGTCGGGCAGCTCCAGTACGCCCTTCTTGGCGTATTCCTCGCTGGTCTTGAACACCGTGACGAACAGGTAATAGAGCGGCGTCAGGTAGGCGATGGTGAGCGCCAGGATCGGGATCACCAGCCAGCGGCCACCTTGCCGCTGCTCCCGCTTCTCCTTGGCGATCAGGCCCGAAATGAATGCCCTGTCGGTGATGTCGACTGCCATGATCTGCCTATCGGATGTTCTTGCTGACGCGCGCCTGCACCACGGCGAGCAGCGCGCTGACGGTGATCACCATGGCGCCCAGCACCACCGCGACTGCCGAGCCATAGGCCCAGGCGCCGTTCGAGAAGCTCTCGTAGTACATGTAGACCGCCAGCGAGAGCGTGCGCTTGCCGGGGAACGAGGTCGCCATCACCCACAAGAGGTCGAAGGTGGTGAAGCCCGCTGCGACGTTGAGAATGGTCACCACCAGCACGGTCGGCAGCAGCAGTGGCCAGACGATGTGGCGGAAAATCTGGAAGTTCGAGGCGCCATCGACCCGCGCCGCCTCTACCGGATCCTTGGGGATCGCGGCCAGGCCGAGCAACAGCAGCACCATGGTGATGCCGACGGTCTGCCAGACGAAGGTGACGATCACCGAGCCGGTGATGGTCGCTGGGTCGTACAGCCAGCCGAAATCGAACGGCGTGCCGGTGATGCCGGAGACTGCCGAGTTGAGCACGCCGCGCGGCGCGTAGACATAGTACCAGATGGCGGCAACGGCCGTCGGCGCCAGAACGCGCGGCAGGAAGAACAGGCTCTTGAAGGTTTCCTGGAACGGGATGTTCCTGAGCAGCAGCGCCAGCCCGAGGCCGACCGCCAGCGGGAACACCACGGCGCCGACCACCCAGATCGCGGTATTGCCCAGCGCTTCCGAGAAGTACGGCAGGCGGAACAGCCGCAGGTAGTTGTTGAAGCCGGCGAACTGGTCGAGCCCGGTGAACTTCTGCCACTTGGTGAAGCTCAGGATGACGTTGAACACCACCGGCGTCAGCAGGAACAGCGTCACCATGATCACCGCCGGCGCGATGAACAGCCACGCGACCCGCGTCTGCTGCCAGGCGACCCGCCGTTCCCGCTGGCGCGCTTCCTTCAGTACGTCCGGGCTGAGCAGGGTTGAGGCGGTGACGGGCATCGTCGGGCTCCGGGAAAAAGAGGCACCGGCCGCGCCCGAAAGCGCGACCGGCTGGGAGGAACCTGCGTTACTTGCTGGCCCAGTAGTCGGCGTTGATGGTCTGCATGGTCTTCATCGACTCGGCCGCCTGCTCGGGGGTCGGGTTGAACATGAAGGCACCCATGGCCGCGACGAGATCACCCTGGATCTGCGACGGCACGGCTTCCCACCAGCGCACCAGGGCGCGCGGCTTGGCGGCAGCCACCATGTCCTTGTTGGCCTGGATCGTGGCGTTGGGCGCCGCGGCCTTGAGGTTGCCGTTGTAGACCTGGATCTTGGTGCCGAGCGCGTTCGAGGCATCGACACCCATCATCGACTGCACCGCCTTGGCGAGCTCCGGGTTACCATCGAGCGCCGCTTTCGAGACGACGATCGGCGAGGCCTCGACGATCACCGACTGCTGCACATCCGGCGACAGCGACGGCATCAGGAAGGTCTTGAAGCCGACGCCCGGCTCCATCCCGGCCTCGGCAAACGAGCCCGAGTGCCAGTCGCCGATCAGGTACATGGCGGCAGTGCCGTCGACGAAGAACTTCTGGTCGTCCTGCTCGCGCGGGTCGGTGAAGTAGCCCTTGGCGTACATGTCGCCCCACACCTTGAAGGCGTTCTGCACGGCCGGGCCGTCATAGGGCACGGTGCCGTCGGTCAGCCCGACAAAGGCGTCCGGATCGCCACCCAGCACCAGCTGGCTGAACCAGATGAACGGCATCCAGCCGCCCGAGGTCGGGCCGTTGAACGGCGTGTAGCCCGCCGCCTTCAGCTTGTCGGCGTCGGCCATCAGCTCTTCCCAGGTGGTGGGAGGCGCCGCGATACCGGCCTTCTCGAACGCTGCGGTATTGTAGAACACCACCCAGTTGGCAACGTTCAGCAGCACGCCGTACGGCTTGCCGTCGACGCTGACCAGCTCGCGCTGCGCCTCCGAGTAGTCGCCGTTGGCGATGGCCGCATCCCATTCGGCGCTTAGGTCGGCGGGAATACCCGTCGCCACCAGGTCGCTCAGCTGCTGGCCGTTCCACCAGGTGAAGAACGCCGGCGCATTGTTGCCGGCGATCGAGGTCTGCATGTAGGCCTGATACTTGTCGGTCGGCGTGATGTCCTGCACCGTGACCTTGACGCCGGCGGCGGTGCCGGCAGCATCCATCATCGCGCTGATCCCCGGGTTCCACTCGGTCTTGTCCGAGTTGAGGATCAGGTCCTGGGCATACGCCGTGCCCATCGATAGCGCCGTAGCGAGGCTCACGGCGGTGATAGTCCTCATAAACGACATGTCTCTCTCCCTTGTCGTTGTTCCCGCTGGCCCGTTACCGGAGCAGCGAATTCTGGCTCTGGTTGTCGAAGACGTGGACGCGCGTGCCGTCGATGCGGAACCGCACCTCCTGGTTCGGCTCGAGCGCGCGCGGGTGCTGCATGCGTGCGACGATCTCGGTTTCCCCGAGGTCGGCAAACAGCAGGCTTTCGTTGCCGAGCATCTCGGCGAAACTCACTTCGGCGCTGAAATCCGCGCCCAGCTCTGGCCGCGTCCCGTGCCCGTCCGGCACGATGTCCTCGGGCCGCACCCCCAGCGTCACTGCGGTACCCTGCGCCGGCAGGTTGAACCGGTCCGCCGGCACCGGAATGTCGATCCCGGCCGCTCGGATGGTGTTGCCCGGTCCGACCTGAGCCGGCAGCATGTTCATCGACGGCGCGCCCATGAACCCCGCGACGAACATGTTCGCCGGCCGCTCGAACACCTCGAGCGGCGTGCCGATCTGCGCCACGCGGCCATCGTTCAGCACAACGATCTTGTCGGCCAGCGTCATCGCCTCGACCTGGTCGTGCGTCACGAACACCACGGTCGCCCCGAGCTGGCGCTGCAGCCGCTTGATCTCGATGCGCGTCTGGTTGCGCAACTTCGCGTCGAGGTTCGAGAGCGGCTCGTCGAACAGGAACACCTTCGGCTCGCGCACCATGGCGCGCCCGATGGCGACGCGCTGCCGCTGCCCGCCCGACAGCTGGCTCGGCCGCCGGTCCATGTACGGATCGAGCCCCAGCATCTTCGCCGCCTCGCCGCGCCGTCGCTGGATCTCCGCCTTCGGCACGCCGCTGATGCGCAGCCCGAAACCGAGATTGTCGGAAACGCTCATGTGCGGATAAAGCGCGTAGGACTGGAACACCATCGAGATGCCGCGATCCCGCGACGGCAGGTCGTTGACCAGCTTGCCGTCGATCTTCATCTCGCCATGCGAGATCGTCTCGAGCCCGGCGATCATCCTCAGAATCGTGGATTTGCCGCAGCCGGAGGGCCCGACCAGCACCACGAAGGTGCCGTCCTCGATATCGAGGTCGACGCCCTTGATGGCGACGTACTCGCCGTAGATCTTGATGATGTCCCGGAGGGTAACGGTTGCCATGGCGCCTCTTATCGTCCGGCTGGGTCGGCGTAGCGCATCTCGGGCTGGATCGAGTACCAGTCCGGGCGCTGCGGATCGCGGTCGTAGGTGTAGCCGCCGACCTCGCGGTAATAGGCGGCGTATTGCGCGAGCTTTTCGCGATCTACTTCGACGCCGAGCCCCGGCCCTTTGGGCAGCGCGATCTCGCCGTCGACGTATTTCAGCTTGCCGCCCACGATGATGTCGTCGAGCAGGTGGTGGTAATGCGCGTCAGCGGCGAAGCTCATGTTCGGCAACGCCGCACCGAGATGCAGCATCGAGGCAAGCTGGATGCCGAGCTCGCCCGACGAGTGAACGCTGGCGCCGAACTGGAATGTCTCCAGCACCTGGCCGGCCTTGTAGGCTTGCCGCAGCCCACCCCAGAACGTCGTGTCGAGCAGGATCACGTCCACCGCATCATGCTTGATGCAGGCGGCGAGCTGCTCGAAATTCACCACCACAGTGTTGGTCGCGGTGGGAATGGAGATGCGGTCGCGCAACCGGCGCATCCCCTCTAGCCCGAAGCACGGGTCCTCGAAGTAGTCGTTGCGTATGTGCTCGATTTCCTTGGCCACCCAGATCGAGTCTTCCACCGACCACACCGAGTTGGGGTCGAGCCGGAAGCGGTCGCCGGGCAGCGCCTCGGCAATCGCCGAGAACACTTCGACATCGTGCTCGGGCGCGAACACGCCGCCCTTCAGCTTGTGCGACTTGAAGCCGTGCAGCCGCTTTTGCCGCTTCGCCTCAGCCACCAGCGCCTCGGCCGAGAACTCGTCGCCGAAGCCGTTCTTCTCGTTGCCGTAGCGGTAGAACAGGTAGCTCGCGAACGGGATCGACTCGCGCAGCGCCCCGCCGATCAGGTCGCAGGCCCGGACACCCAGCGCCTTGCCGGCCACGTCCATACAGGCCATCTCCAGCGCCGCATGCACCTGCATGCGCGAATTGTAGAGGCTCGCCACCGGGTTCATGATCTTCCAGCGCAGCTGTTCGAGCTGCAGCGGATCGTGTCCCTTCAGATAGGGCAGCAGCCCCTTCACCGACGCTTCGGCGCTTTCGCCGCCGCCGCCGAGCTCACCCCAGCCTGAAATCCCTTCGTCGGTCACCACCTCGACGATGGTGCGCACGAACCGCCCCCAATGGGCGCCCGACGCATGCCGCAGCGGTGCCTCCAGAGGCACGGCGACGGTGGTGGCCTTGATGTCGACGATCTTCATTCGGGTGCGGTCTCAGCGGTTCGAACGGGCAGGGGAGGTTCGTTCACTCGCCGATCCGGGTGCTGCTTTGGTCGCATCCCGCATCGGTGTCGTCCTCCCTTGCCAAGACGTTGTAGGTCTACCATACTAGTTGTGTCAATCGCTCTCGATCCTGTTCCAAACGAACGGGCTTGGCAAGCGCCGGAAGGGCGCAGGGCGCGATGACGGGGAAAAGCGGGAGGGACGACGTGCCGATTTACGCATTTACTGGCAGCCTGACGCGGCCGATGCCGCAATACGGCGCGGCCAACGGCCAGGGCGTCACGTGGCTGGGTTTCGACGACGAGACCGGCAAGCTCAGCGCCATCGACCTGGTCGGCGGCATCGACGACACGGCCTGGCTGGTGACCGATGCGGCGCGCGGCCAGCTCTACTCGACCTCAGAAATCACCGGCACTCGCGAGAGCAGCATCGCCGCCTACGCGGTCGAGCCCGGTGGCCTGCGCCTCATCAACCGCCAGCCCACCCTCGGCAACGAGGCCTGCCACGCCAGCCTCTCATTGGACGGCAAGTTCCTGCTCGTCGCCAACTACAACGGCGCTAACCCGACGGGCTGGCCCGACGCCGCCCTCAGCGTCTTCCCCATCGCTGGCGACGGCTCTCTCCAAGCCGCCGTCGCCAGCGTTCGCCACACTGGCAGCGGCCCCAACGCCCAGCGCCAGACCGCCGCACACGCCCACTGCGTCGTCCCGGCCCCCGGCGGCGACATCGTCTACGTCGCCGACCTCGGCATCGACAGACTCGTGGCCTACCGCCTCGGCACCGACGGCAGCTTGAAGCCCGAACCGGTTCGCGACTTCTCGCTCCCACCCGGCCTCGGTCCCCGCCACCTGGTGTTCTCCGCCGATGGCAGCGCCATCTTCATGGTCAGCGAACTGATCCCCACAGTGGTCAGCCTCGCCGTCGATCCCGACACCGGCGCGCTCACCCAGCGCGATGCCATCGCCATCCCGTCGCTCGACGGCGGCATCGTCCAGCCCGCGGGCATCCTGCTCAGCGCCGATGGCCGGCACCTGTTCGTCGGCCTCCGCGTCTGCGACGAAATCCTCGGCCTCCGCATCGGTGCCAACGGAAAGCTAATCCAGACCGGCCGTTGGCCCAGCGGCGGCGCCACCCCTCGCGACCTCGCCTTTTCGCCCTCGGGCAAGCACCTCGTCGTCGCCAACCAGGATTCCGACCGGCTGACCGTGTTCGCGATCGACCATACCGCCGGCACCCTCTCCGAACCCCTCCAGCATTTCGATGTCGGCACGCCGATGTCGGTCAAGCTCGCCGCCTTCTAGGCGGTGCCACCCCTAACCCCCTGATGATCCGAGCCACCCGATGATCAAAGAAATCCTCTTCGTCCACCACAGCCACACCGACATTGGCTACACCCACCCGCAGCCGGTGGTGATGGAACTGCACCGCCGCTTCATCGACGAAGCGCTCGACATCGCCGAGCGCACGAAGGACTACCCCGATGACGCAAAGTTCCGCTGGACCTGCGAGGTCACCGGCGGAACCATGGACTGGTGGGTGCACGCCACCAATGCCGACCGCGACCGCTTCCTCGCTGCGGTCAAGCGTGGGCAGATCGAAGTCGCCGGCATGGGCTGGCACATGACCCCGCTGATGGATCACTCGATGGTCCTCGATGTGCTGAAGCCGCTGAAGTTCTTCCGCGACCTCGGCATTCCGGTCCGCTCGGCCATGAACACCGACGTCAACGGCCTGCCCTGGGGCGTCGTCGATGCGTTGCTCGATCACGGCATCACCGGCATCTCGATGGCCATCAACGAGCACTACGGCCACGCGCTGAAACCCTGGCCCCGCGCCTTCAACTGGCAGGCACCGGGCGGCCGCACCATCACCGCCTACAACGGCTTCATCTACGGCGTGACCTCCGACCGCAGCCTCCGCATCCCGACCGATATGGATGAGGCGCGTAAGCGTGTGCCGGCCTGGGCCAAGCGCTTCGAGAGTGACGGCTATCCGCATCCGTTCCTGATGATGCAGATCACCAACGTGCGCTATCACGACAACGGCTCGCCGCAGGCTGCGCTTCCCGATTTCATCCGCAGCTTCAACGAGGGCAATGCCGCCTCGGGCGGCATCAAGCTGCGTCTTGGCACCATCAGCGAGTTCTTCGATCGCGTCCGCCAGCAGCCGGCCGACACCATGCAGACCCTGCGGGGCGACTGGACCGACTGGTGGAACTTTGGCGCCGGCTCGACTGCGCATGAAACCGCCCAGGCCATGCGCGGCCAGCGCGACCTCGATGCCGCCACCGGCCTCGACGCCTGGCACCCGGGCGAGGAGCCGCGCCGCCGCGCCATGCTGCATGACGTCGCCCGCAAGGGCCTGGCCCTCTATGCCGAGCATACCTGGGGCGCCGACCGCTCGATCAGCCAGCCGTGGTCGCCCGAGACGCGCACCCAGCAGCTGCTGAAGCTCGCGACCGTCGCCGAAGGCGCCAGCGTCGCCCGCATGCTGCGCCGCGATGGGCTCGAACGCCTCGGCATCGACGCCGGCGGCGACGAGCCGACGCTGCTGCTCTACAACCCGCACGGCTTCGCGGTGAAGCAGTCGGTCCGGCTGCCCTACCTGCCGCCGATGACCGATGCGCCCGATCCCAAGCGCGGCTTCGGCCTCGAGGACCTGGTGCCCACCGGCCCCTCCACGCACCGCGTGCAGCGGCAGGACGTCGTGACCTCGGACCTGCCCGAGCCCGGCGCTTACTACACCAACCCGATCGAGGTACCGGCGCTGAGCTACGTCACCATCCCGGCCGCCAAGGCCGCGGTGATGCCGAACGGCAAGCTGTCTGCCAAGGGCGGCGTGCTCCAGAACGGCCGCCTCACCGCCACCCTCGACGCCAAAGGCGGGCTGACCTCATTGAAGCTCGACGGCACCGAGTATGTCGGCGCCGCCAGCGAGCATCTGAAGTTCGGCGTGCCGGTGCTCGAGCGCATTGCCTCCGGCATCCGCACCGACATGTTCGACCAGGTCGAACTCGAATCTCCCGACTGGCACCGCGCCTGGCATCGCGACTGGCAGGCCGAACGCTTCGACGGCAAGCTGGTCGAGACCAGCGAGGCGGTCGAGCGCGGCAACGCCCGCATCGTCCAGAGCTTCGAGCTGCCCAATGGCGACAAGGTCGCTGTGCTCTACCGCCTCGTCGGCGACGAGCCGGTGCTGCATGTCGAAGCCACGGTCACCAAGCAGCCGATCGCCGAGCCGCACGCCCTCTACCTGCCCATGCCGACCGCCCTCGCCAACGGCTGGGACGCGCACTACGAAACCGGCGGGGCCGTAGTTAAGCTCGACGACGAGCAACTGCCCTATGCCAGCCGGCACTACATCACCGCCCAGCGCTTCATTCGCATCGGTGACAGCAAGTCCGAAGTGACCGTTGCCTGCCCCGACGCGCCGCTCTGGCAGGTCGGCGGCTACACCTTCGGTCGCTTCGGCGATCCGGACGGCCGCGTCACCCGCGAGCGCCCGACCCTCGTCGCGTGGCTCACCAACAACTACTGGAGCACCAACTTCCAGGCCGACCAGGGCGGGCAGAGCAAGTACCGCTTCACCGTGGTGCCCTCGCCGCGTCGCGAACTCGGCGCTTCGGCCCAGGCCGCGCTCAGCTATGCCCAGCCCCTCGCCGCCCACGTCTACGCCGAGCGCGGCCCGGTGAAGTCGACCGCCGCATCACTGCTGACCATCGACCTCGGCAGCGCCCTGCTGACGAGGCTCGAAGCCGACGGCAAGGGCGTCGCGCTGACCGTGCTCAACCCCGGCGACAAGCCGGTGGACGCCAAGGTCGGCGCCGGCAGCTTCAAACCGACGAAGGCCAGCCGCACGCCGTTGTCTGGCGGCGCTGGCGAGGCGCTCGCGGTCACTGGCGGCGGCGTCGCCTTCACCATCGCCCCACGTGCCTGGACCCGCATTGCATTGAGCTGATTTTCACTCCGGAGGGAGAGCCATGAGCAAGATCAAGACGATCTACATCTGCAATCACGCCCACACCGATATCGGCTTCACCGACTATCAGGAGCTGGCCCTGCGCCAGCACGGTGAGTTCGTCGGCCAGGCCCTCGACCTGATCGAGGCCACCGACCGCTATCCGGCCGAGGCGCAGTATCGCTGGACCGTCGAGACCACCGGGCCCTTCCTCCGCTACCTCCGGCAGGCCAGCAAGTCCGAGATCGCCCGCTTTCGCCATTGGCACGAGCAGGGCCGCATCGATATCGCCGGCATGCAGTACAACATGACGCCGCTGCTCAACGTCGAGCAGATGCACCGCTCGCTCTACCCGCTGCGGGCGCTGCGCGACGAGTTCGGCTTCCACGTCGAGGCCGCCATGCAGGACGACGTCAACGGCGTCAGCTGGCTCTATGCCGACCTGATGGCCGACCTCGGCATCAAGTTCTACACCGCCGCCATCAACCCGATCCGCGGCGCCCGTCCAAAGCCCTTTCCCGGCGCCTTCCGTTGGGAGGGGCCGAGCGGCAAGCAGGTGCTGGCCTGGAATGGCTATCACTACCTCTTCGGCCGCAGCCAGGCCGGCCTCGGCAACTGGGATCTGGTCGATCGGCTGCTGCCGCGCTGGATCGACGAGCTCGAGAACGACCCGAGCTACCCGTTCGATTTCCTCTACTGCGAATCCACCCACCCGGTGCGCGTCGACAACGGCCCGCCCGACGCGCGCATGCCCGACTTCGTCCGTCGCTGGAACGACGAGCGCAAAAACGTTCAGATGTCGTTCATCACCGTGACCGACTTCGGGAAATTATTGGACAGCAAGTATGACCAATTCATCGGCACCCAGCGCGGCGACTGGACCGATCACTGGGCCGACGGCGTCGGCTCCTCCGCCTTCGAAGTCGGCGTCAACCGCGCCGCCCACGAGATCGTCGGCATCGGCGAGAGCCTCGAGGCCTGGCGTCGCAGCAAGGGTCATGACGGTTGGAATTCTGAAAGGGCTGCAAGCACTTACGAGTCGATGACGCTCTTCGACGAGCACACCTGGGGCGCCTATTCCTCGGTCGAAGCCCCGCACTCCCTGTTCAGCCAGGCCCAGTGGAACCGCAAGGCCGGCTTCGCCTACACGGCCGCCATGGAGGGCCACAGCACGGTCGCCAAAGCTGCCAACGCCCTCGCCGCCCCCCTCGGCACCAAGGGCCCGGAAGGCATTTTCAACCTCGGCAACCTCGATCCCAAAGAAGCATTCAAGGCCTCAGGCATCGACGAAGTCCTTGTTTTCAATACGCTTCCCTGGGAGCGCAAGGTCATCGTCGAGGAGCCCGAACCGCGCGGCGGCGCTGCTCCGGTGGGCATGCTCGACACCTTCTTCAACCGCCGCAGCACCTGGGGCGGCCCCCGCCCGTACCCGGAAATCCGCCGCGTCGCCGGCACCATCCCGCCCATGGGCTACGCCTTCCTCGATTTGAAGGGAGGCGTGCCTGCCGCAGACCTCAAGGCCAGCGGCGACACCATCGAAAACCGCCACTACCGCATCCGCATCGATGCCAAGACTGGCGCCATCGCGGAGCTATTCGACAAGTCGCAAAACCATGATTTCGCTGGAAAATACCAGGGCTGGGGACCGGGCGAATACATCTACGAGACCGTCGACCACCCCGACGATCGCCTCGCCATCGCCGACATCAGTTTCGACAAGCCGGAGTTCTTCACCGGCCACACCGACACCCCCTGGAAGCGCCAAACCGCGACCCGCGTCACCCTCGATCCCGCTGTAATCTTCGAAGGCCGCGCTTCGATCACGGTCCACATCGAAGCCCCCGGCGTCTCCGCCGCCAGCGTCGTCTTTGCCCTTGATGCCGATACCAAATCCGTCATCGTCGACTGGAGCATCGACAAGCTCGAGCACGCCGACGCCGAAGCCGTCTTCGTCGCCTTCCCGTTCAACCTCGGCGCCCCGAATTTCCTGTTGGATCTCAACGGCATACCCGCCGTACCCAACGAGGATCAACTCGATGGCGCCGCCAAAGACTGGTACCCGGCTGGCCGCTGGGTCGACGTCAGCGACACCAAGCGCGGCGTCACCGTCGTCCCCCTCGACGCCCCGCTGGTCCACCTGGGAGGCATCACCACCGGCAAGTGGAACCGCACGCTCCAGCCTGAAGGCCCGACCATCATGAGCTGGGCGCTCAATAACCATTGGCTGGTCAACTTCAAATCGGCCCAGTCCGGCCGCATCCCGCTGCGCTATCGCCTCACCACCCACGAAGGCCCAGCGAACGCCGCCACTGCCGCTCGCTTCGCCGCCGAGGTTGCGACGCCCCCGGTCGCCATGCGCGACATCAAACCCACCGGCAAGCTCAGCGACAGCTTCTTCGGCACCGACGCGACATCACCTGTTATGGTCACTGCCAAGCCGGGCGAAGACCGCGGCTGGGTTGCCCTCCGCCTGCAGAACCTCTCGGACAAGCCGGCGAAACAAACTGTGACCTTCACCGGCGACCCGGCAGCCGCCCGCAGTGCCGACCCGATCGAGCATCCGGGCGAAGCACTTAAGCTCAACGGAAAGGCGCTGACAGTCGAGGTACAGCCCCGCGAAATCCGCACGGTCCTCGTGCGGTTCTCGCCGAACTAGACGAGGTCGGCCGCCTCCACCGCAATCCGATAGCGCGTTATGAACCGTTCGCCGGCGCTGAACCGGCGGGCGGTTTTCGTTCCGCGCCGCGAGATCGGATTGTCGGCCGCCGAGATCTGTGGGCCGAGGTCGAAAGCCGAGCAGATCGGCTCGAACCCCAACGCCAGGTGTCGGCCGTTCCACGGCGCCATTTGCCGGCCGCGGTTCGACATCCAGAGCAGTGCACTCGGATAATGCTCCGGGTTCCAGCTGAGCCGCACCCGATACCCCTCGGCGCTGTTCCAGAGAGATGCCGTGCCCGGCACGTCGAGCAACTGGAGGATTTCCTCGGTCGCCTGCGGCAGCGGCACGCGGCTGACATCGAGCCGCGACCCGTCCTCGAGCGCTACGTAGCGCCAAGGCGTCTGAAACTGCGCCTGCTCGAAGATCGAGGTGTCGTCGACCGGCCCAGGAAAAGTGACCCCGGTGATGCCGTCACCCACCTCGATATGCATGGCGCCGACCTTCGCTGGCAGCCGGAACGACGGGTGAAGCCCGAGCGGCAGCGTGCAGTCGTTCCGCACCTCGATGGTCAGCTCAAAATCCAGCGCCGTCGTCGTCGGATCGGGCGTAACGAGCCGGTGCAGCGCCTTGATCGGGTGCCCCTCAGGATAGGTGATGCTCAGCGCGATGCTGCCTTCGGTCCCCGCCCCGAATGTCCAGTCATGGTTGGAGCTGAAGCCGTGCGGGTCGGTATCCACTGTCGGTGTCGCCGTCGAACCGGGCCACTCGCCCTTTGCCGGTCGATCCCCATCCACGCCAAACGGCACACACGGCCACTCGCCGCGCAGGCGCTTGAGGATGCCCGGCAGGGCTTCGCCGCCGGCCTCGTTAGCCCACGGCGCCACCTGGAATGGCGCCACCTGCCGGCCATCGGGCAAGACGAACAGCGTCGGTCCGATCATCCCGCCCAGGCTCTCGACGCTGACCACGCCATGCGCCCACACCAACGACCGCGTCACGCCCAGCTTGGTCATTGTGCTCTCCCGCCTCTGTTGCTCGAACAGTGGCCTATCCACGCCCCCCGAACAACCAAAGAGTGTGGATATGCAGCCGCTTAGCGCTTCGTCTCTTCAAGCGCCGCCAGCACGGCATCCACCGTTCCCTTGACATGAATCGCATTGATCCTGGCTGCGGCATCTGGGTCGCGCCGCCGAAACGCGTCCAGCAGCGCGTGATGCTCGGCGCGTACCCGCTCGGCAAAGGTCCTGTCGCGACCGCGCTTGTTCATCAGTCCTTCGCTGAGCCCATAATAACGCGCTATGAGGTCGGCCGCCTCGACGTTGCCTCCATGGGTGCTGATGAAGCGGTGAAAGGTGTGGTTCGCCGCGTCGATCCGGGCCCAATCCAGCGCATCGATCGCGGCGTCGTGCTCGACCTGCAGCGCCTCGAGCTTCCGCAGCGACGACAACGAAGCCTCCTCGGCAAACTGCCGGGCGAGGTAGCACTCCAGCGCTTCGCCGATCTCGCTGGTGTGGATGAGCCGCTGTCGGTCCAGCTCCCGCACTCGCGCCCCGTGGTTGGGGATCATCTCTACGAGGCCTTCGCCTTCGAGCTGCTGCAGTGCTTCGCGCACCGGCTGCACGCTGACCCCGAACCGCTCGGCGATCGCCGTCATGGTCAGCCGGCCACCGAGCGGGATGTCGCCGGCAAGGATTTCGGTGCGCAGCAGGTTGGTCACCCGCTGGTAGCTGGTCTCGGCCTTCGTCATGCACACCTCGCATCGTATACGATGTTGACACATTTGATACGATCTAGCATCGTCCTATACGTGGCGTCGGACGGGGAGGTCCAGCGCATTCTCACTTCGCCGCTTGCCGGCATCCTGATCCCACAAAGGCATATCCATGGATCGCACCGACTACCGCGGCATCTTCGTGATTGTCACGACGCCGTTCACTGACGACTTCCGGCTGGATGAGGCAGCGCTGGAGCGGACGCTCGATTTCTGCCTCGCGGCAGGTGTTCACGGCGTCGTCGCCAACGCACTGGCCAGTGAGGGCTTCTACCTCAGCGAAGTCGAGCGGCGTCGCGCCGCCGAGATCGTCGTCGGCAAGGCCAAGGGCAAAGTGCCGGCGATCGTCGCTGTTTCGGCGCCGCATTATCACCTCGCGGTCGAGTTTGCGCGCCACGCCGAGAGCATCGGCGCCGACGCGGTGATGTCGCTGCCGCCGACGCTGCACCCGTCGAGCCCGGCCGACATCAAGGCGCATTACAAGGCCATCGGCGCCGCCACCTCGCTGCCCCTGGTGATCCAGAACGTCTCGGGTCAGGGTGCTTCGGCGCTTAGCGCCGGCCTGATCGCCGAACTAATCAAGGAGATCCCGACCGCGCGCTTCGTCAAGGAAGAGTCGGGTTATCCCGCTCAGACTGTTGGCGAAATCATCCGGCTCTGCGGCGACAAGCTCGAGGGCGTCATGGGCGGCAAGGCAGGCAAGACGCTGATGGAGGAGGTCCGCCACGGCGTCTCCGGCACCATGCCCGCCTGCGAAATCGCCGATGTGCACGTCGCGCTGTGGAACGCCATCGAAGCCAAGGACGACAAGCGTGCCCGCACGATCTTCCAGCGCCTCTTGCCGCTGCTCGACATGGAGAGCAACTACGGCATGCCGCTGATGAAGGAGGTGCTGAAGATGCGTGGCGTGATCGGCTCAAACGCCGTCCGCCAGTCCGGTTTCCGGGCGCTCGACGCCGCAGCCCGCGAGGAGGCGGCGGCTATCATGGACGGCATGGAGGACCTGATGCTGCCCGCTTACCGGCACCGCCGCTAGCAGCAGACCGAACCGGAAAAGTAATGTGTAGCGAGGAGAAATCGTGACTGAAATCCAAAGGGGTCGCATGGAAGATGCGATCAACACCCATTCCAATCCATCGGATCTGCGCATCACCGACATGCGGCTGGCCGTGGTGGCAGCCAATTACGACTACCCGATCCTCAGGATCGATACGAACCAGGGCGTCTATGGCCTCGGCGAGGTGCGCGACGCCGGCCATGCGGTGAACGCCCTGCAGTTCAAGTCGATGCTCATCGGCCAGAACCCCTGCAATGTCGACATGATCTTCCGCGCCATCAAGCGCTTCGGCAACTGGGGCCGCGAGGGCGGTGGCGTCTCGGGCATCGAGATCGCGCTGATGGATCTGATCGGCAAGGTCTACGGCGTGCCGTGCTACCAGCTGCTCGGTGGCAAGTACCGCGACAAGGTCCGCCTCTACGGCGACACCCCGACCCCCGACAACCCTACGCCCGAGGACTTCGTCGCCGCGGTGAAGGGGCGTCGTGCCCGCGGCCTCACCTGGATCAAGTTCGACCTGCGGCCGAGCCTGTTCGAGACCGGCGACGAGCCGCTGATCGGTCACGATGCGCCGTTCGAGACACCGTTCGACATGGGCAAATGGTTCAAGACGCCAATGGCCGGCCGCGGCGTCAAGTTGACCGACGCGACCATCGAGCGCGCCGCCCACGTGGTGGGCGAGGTGCGGGCGGCGGTCGGCAAGGACGTGCAGCTCTGCGTCGACCATTTCGGTGAGGGTTACCTCACCGCCGACGAGGTGATCCGGCTCGGCAAGGCGCTGGAAAAGTACGATCTCGCCTGGATGGAGGATCCGGTGTCGCGCTTCGACATTCCGGGCCACAAGCATGTCTCGGACGCGTTGCTGACCCCGATCGCGGCCGGCGAGGACTGGTACCTGCGCGACGGTTTCCGCGAGGCGATCCGCACGCGTGCCGTGGACATCGTCCACCCGGACCTCCTGACCTCGGGCGGCCTGATGGAGACCAAGCGCATCTCCGACGACGCCGAAGAGCAGGGCATCCCGACGGCGCTCCATTGCGCCGGCTCGCCCATCGGCTTCATGGCCAACATCCATACCGCCGCGGCGATCTCGAGCTTCCTCGCCTGCGAGCATCACGGCCTCGACCTGCCGTTCTGGGAAAGCCTCGTCACCGGTCTGCCCAAGGACTACATGGCCGACGGGTTCGTGACGGTGCCGGAGAAGCCCGGCCTCGGCATCGACCTCAACCTCGAGGCGATCGAGGAGGGGCTGCGCACGCCGGGCACGATGTTCCTGCCCACCGACGAGTGGAACACCCCCAAGCTCGGCTTCTGGCGGCCCGACGATCGCTGGCCTGAGTAGACCAGCCATGCGACATCCGTGCTGGACATCCGCCGGAGCCGCCGCTATGTGAACCGCGTCATCGGGCTTCGCCGCCCGGTGGCTGAGGCCCAACTGGAGATTCCACCTCCTGGTTGGGCCTCTCTATTTCCAGGGCTACTTCGCCGTCACCGGCGCGGTTGAACCGCGTAGCCGGATTTCCGGATCGATCAGCACTTCGGCCAGCGGCAGCGAGCGGTTGGCAGTCAGCGCCACGATGGCGCGCGTGGTGTTCTCGGCGATGCGCTCGACCGGTTGCCGTACCGCGGTCAGCGGCGGATCGGTGAAATCCAGCATGTAGGAATCGTTGTAGCCGATCACCGAGATGTCGCCGGGGATCTTGAGCCCGGCGCGCTGGATTGCGCGCATCGCCCCCAGCGCCATGTCGTCGCTGGAGGCGACGATCGCCGTGACCCCCATCTGCAGCAGTTCCTCCGCCGCATGCCGTCCGCCTTCGATGTTGTAGTACTGGCGGACCACGAAATCCTCCGAGTTGGGCAGGTCGCGCCGGTCCATCGCCTGCACGAACCCCTCGACGCGCCGGTCGGCCGGCGTGTTGCCCACCGGGCCGGCGCACATGCCGATCCGCCGGTGCCCGAGGTCATAGAGATGCGCCACTGCCATCTCGGCGGCGCGCCAGTCGTCGGTCGAAAACACCGGCGAGGGCGTATCGGGAAAGCCGCCATTGACGCAGAGGAACGGGATGCCGCGCGATTGCAGCAGCTGCCGCGCCACCGGATCGGCGTTGCGGATGGTGTTGCTCGAGGAGAGGAACACCACTGCGGCGATGCCGGCGTCGATCATCGCCTCGACATAGTCGCGCTCGCGCTGCGTGCCCGGGCAGATCACCGCGCGCAGCCCATAGGGCGCGATCTCATTCTCGATCGCTTCGCACATGTCGGCAAAGATCTGCTCGGCGACACCCGGCACCAGCAGCAGCACCAGCTCGCCCTTCAGCTGACGCTCGTAGCCCGCCTTGCGCATGGCGGCTTCGACCGCCTCGCGCGTCGCCGCTGATACCCCGTACTTGCGGTTCAACACCCGGCTGACCGTCGCCTCGCTGACCCCGGCCAGCTCGGCCACCGCGGCAAGTCCGATATTTGCAGCGGGCGAGCGGGGCCGGTGCCGATGCGCCGCGCCTTCCGTCCCGCCGGTGCGGCCGCGCTGGCTGCGCGGCCCGTTGCTGTCGTCGGACCTGTCCACAGGCTCCCCTGTCGTCACTCGTTCAAGACACTGAGCGTCGCGATACCAGACACCGGAATGCTGAGTTCGGTAAGCCCCTCAGTCAGGGCAACTTCGAGCGGCATGCCGACGTCGCCGCGGGCGGAGTGGGCGATGCCGCTCAGCCGCACGGGCTTACCGGTCCATCGCACAACGATCCGCTCGTGGGAAGTCGCATTGAGCAGCCGCAACTCGTCGACGCCGTCGAGGTCGATGGTCACCACCATCGGCTGGTACACGCCCACCACCAGCCGGTCCTCGTGACGCGCCTGCACCACCGGATATCCCTCCGACGGCAGCCCGGCGCTCACCTCGCCGAACAGCACCGCCTCGCGGTCTTCCATCCAGTTCGACAGCACCGCCTGCACCGCATCGCGCTGCACCTGCGGCAGGCTGGTGAGATCCATCGAAACCTGCGGCACGCTGAAATAGGCGTTGAGCAACTGCCGCGCCGCCGGCTCGGCGCCGGCGCGGTGGTCCCACACCGTCGGGTCGGAGTGGATCACCTGACCGGCCGCGATCATCCGCATGTTGACGGTGGCGCGGCGGTTCTGGTTCGCGTCGACCGGGCAATCGCCGACCCGCAGCAGGTTCCCATAGGGCGCCGTCGCCGGCCCGACATAAGCCTGCCGAAACTCGATCAGCACTTCATCGAGACCGGACGCCTTCAGCTCGGCCTGCAACTGCTGCAGCGTGGCATGCAGCGCCTGCCCGACATCCGGGATATCGCCGCCGGTCGGTGTCCCCTGGTAGGCGACGACGCCATCGAGGAAGTCGATCTTCAGCCCATCGACGCCATAGTCGCGCACCAGCCGGATACAGGTCTGGACAAAGTGGTCGCGCACCTCCCGATAACGCGGATCAAGTGCCGAGGCGCGCCAGCCGTCGCCGTTGTGGTAGGGCGCGAACGGCTTCAGCCGCGGATAGACGTCGCTCTTTTCACCCAGGAGGAGCGGTGCGACCCACAGGATCACCGACAGTCCAAGCTCATGCAGCCGCGCCACATGCCCGCGCATATCGGGGAATTTGTCCGGATCAGCCACCCAGTCGCCGCAACCGGCATACCAGCGACCGGTGGCGAGCTTCTGCCAGCCGTCGTCGATGATCACCGCGCGGCAGCCGAGTTCGGCCGCCAGCGCCGCATCGCGCTCGATCTTCTGCGCATCGATATTCTGCGAATAGGCGTACCAGGTGCAGTAGACCGGCACAGTCCCCGCGAACGGCACCGGCAGCGGGCTGCCGATATCGTCACGCAGCCAGTCGCGCAGCAGGCCGACCGCCTCGGCATGATCGAGGCCGCCTCGTGCCGTGGCGAGCCGGATGGTACGCGGGCCCTTCGGGTCGTGCTCGTAGTAGATGACGAAGCTCTTGTGCTCCTCGGAGACGCCGAAGCGCAGCTGGCTCTCCTCGATCTGCTGGTCGAAGCAGAAGGCGAGGATGGCCTTGCCGTGCCGGTCGTAGACGCAGCCGAGCGGGCTCGACGAGATGATGCTGGTCTTGTCGCGGCCGCTCCAGTCGGCGGGCAACGCCCGCATCGTGCCGTTCGGGTACCAGTACCCCTCGACGTCGCCCAGCGGCACTTCCAGCGACACCCGGACGATCGCGCCGTCCGTCTCGATGGTGGTGATCTCGAGATCGCCGACGGTCTCTTTCCTGACCACCCGGCAGCCGGTGCCGATCGTCACCTCGACGCCGGGAATGCAGGTGGCGGCAGGGGCCATGACGGATGCGTAGTCTTCCAGCAACACGGTGCCAGTCTCCTAGGATTATTGCTTGACCGCCCCGGCGAGGATGCCGGCGACGAAATGACGTTGCAGGAACAGGAACAGCCCGAGCACCGGCAGCACCGACACCATCGTGCCGGCCAGCAGCTGGCCGTAGTCGGTGTCGCTTAGGCCCTGCAGCGAGGCGAGGGCGACGGGCACTGTGTAGGCGTCCGAGGTGCGCAGCACGATCAGCGGGTAGACGAAGTCGTTCCACTGCGCGAGGAACAGGAAGATCCCGAGCGCCGCCAGCGCCGGTCGCATCGTCGGCAGGACGATCTGCGCGAAGATGCGGAACTCCCCGGCGCCATCGACGCGCGCCGCCTGGATCAGCTCATCGGGCACCGATTGCATAGTTTGCCGCATCAGGAAGATGCCGAACGGCAGCGCCAGGTTGGGCAGTATCAGCGCCTGGTAGGTATTGAGCCAGTTGAGCTGCACCATGATCTGGAACAGCGGCACCAGCGTCACCTGCGAGGGCAGCGCCAGGATCACCAGCACGATGCCGAACAGCACGCCCTGTCCGGCGAAACGGAACTTGGCGAAGGCGTAGCCCGCCGCGGTACACACCAAGCCGCCGAGCAGCGCGTAGATGGTCGCCACCAGCGTCGAGTTGAGCACGGCCTGGCCGAACCCCTCCCCGACGAACAGGTTGCTCAGGTTGGTCCACAACTGGTCGCCGGGCACGAGGTTCGGCGGGTTGGAGAAGATGTCGCGCGTCCGGTGCGTACTGGCGACGATCAGCCAGTAGAACGGCGCCAGCATCAACACGCCGCCAATCGCGATGACGACGCTGATTGCAAGGCTTGCAACGCGAGCTTGCGGGCTGCGATCGATCCTCATGCCTGCTTCTCCCTGAGGAACCGGAACTGGATGAGCGCGATCACGCCAATGATGCCGGTCAGCACGTAGCCGATGGCCGAGGCGTAGCCGAAGTCGAAGTACTTGAAGCCGTTCTGGTAGAGGTACATGCCGATGGTCAGCGTGGCATTGTTGGGCCCGCCATTGGTCAGCACATACGGCTCGTCGAAGAGCTGCAGCGTGCCGATGGTCGAGAGCACGACGGTGAGGGTGATGGCCGGCCGGAGCCCCGGCAGGGTGATGTGCCAGAAGCGCTGCCAGCTGGTGGCGCCGTCGATCTCGGCCGCTTCATAGAGCTCCCCGGGGATCGACTGCAGCTGTGCCAGGTAGATGACCGCGCTGTTGCCGGTGTAGTGCCAGGTGAGCGCGATGATGATCGAGACCTTGGCCCACATCGGATCGGCGAGCCACGGGACGCGCGGCAGTCCGGCGGACTCGAGCAGGAAATTCACCAGCCCGTGGTGGCTGTTGAGTAGCGTCGAGAACAGGATGCCATAGGCGACCAGCCCCATGACGATCGGCACGAAATAGGCGGTGCGCCAGAAGGCGCGGAATTTCAGCAGCGCCGAGTTGAAGGCGACCGCCAGCAGCAACGCCAGCCCCAGCATCAGCGGCACCTGGGTGACCAGGATGATCAGCGTGTTGGTCAACGCCTTGTAGAAGATCGGATCGGTGGCGAGCCGCCCGTAGTTGCCCAGCCCGACGAAGGTCGTCTGCCCCTTGATGATCTTGGTGAGGCTCAGCCAGGCCGCGTAGAGGTACGGGTAGACCTTGAAGCCGGCGAACAGCACCAGCACGGGGAGCAGGAACAGGTAGGGCGTGAGGCGCGGCGAAGAGCCTCGCCAGCGCCGGCGCGTGGCCGGCTGCAGCTTGGACGACGTCATCTGGACCACCGAAAGGGAAAGGGTGGCGGCGGGACAGGGAGGAAACCCGGCATCCCGCCGCCGTAACGCTCAGGCGGAGCGTATCAGTCGGCGATCGTCCGGCCGGTCTGGCCGGCGACCAGCGCCGCAGCCTCGTCGAGCACCGTCTTAGGATCGGCGCCGCTCAGCAGCACCTGCGTCTGGGCGTCGGTGTAGGCCTTGAGCGCGCGGGCGTAGTCGGTCGTGTAGTTCACCACCGGGGTCTTCTGGCCCAGCTCGTCGATGAAGAACTTGTTCACCTCGGCATCGAAGTAGTCGCTCTTCTTCACGAAACCGGCGCTCTCCAGCATCGGCTTGAAGCCAGGGAACATGCCGCCGCCGGCATAGGTCGCCTGCTGGCCCTCGAGCGTGCCCATGGCGTACTTGACGAACTCCCAGGCGGCTTCCTTGTTCGGGCTGGTACCGGCGACCGACAGGTACGTGCCGCCTGAGATCGCCGCGGTAAGCCCACCGGCCTCGACCGACGGCGGCAGCCGCAGCCGCCACTTGCCCGCCATCTCCGGCGCTTCGTTCTCGAACACACCGGCGGCCCACGATGCCGCCGGGATCACGGCGACATTGGTCTGCCCCTTGATCTGCAGCATGAAGTTGTCCCAGCCGCCCGGGATATCGGCGACGACGCCCGCGTCGTTGGCCTTCTTGATCCACTCGAGCGAGCGGAGGCCGGCCGGGCCGTTCAGGGTAATCTCGCCGGCGGCGTTGAAGTAGAAGCTGCCCTGGAGGTTAGTCAGCAGCTGCCACAGGCCGGCGGAGTCGGCGACCGTCGCCGCCTTGTCCATCGAGAGCAGCGGCGCCCCGGTCGCTTCCTTGATCTTCTTGCCGGCTTCCAGCAGATCGTCCCAGGTGGCGATCGTGTTGATGTCGACGCCGGCCTGGTCGAACAGGTCCTTGCGATAGAAGAAGCCCGAGGTGTTGACCTCGTAGGGGATGCCGTAGACCGCGCCGTTGGCGGCCGAGCCGCTGGCCCACATGCCCGACGGGAACTGTGCGGCGAGATCATCCGCGCCCACTTCGCTCAGGTTGACGAGGCCGGTGGGGAAGGTCTCGATGTAGTTGCCGATATAGTCGATGCCGATGTTGAGCACGTCGGCGAGCCCCGCGCCGCCGGCGGCCATGCCGGCGGTGATCTTGTCCCAGATCGCCGGGTTGCCGACGTCTTCCACCTTCACCGTCACGCCCGGGTGCAGCTTGTTGAAGCCGGCGACCGCCGCTTCGAGGCCGTCCGCCGGTGCAGTCCAGCTCCATACCGTGATGGTACCGCTCAGCTCCGCCGCTGACGCGGCTGTCGCCAGCGTAGCGAGTGCCGTGGTGGCAAGGGCGAGCCGCGTCAGGCGCCCGGTTGCCGCAAACAAACGTCCTACCGTGTTGTCCAGTTTTTCCTCCTCAGGATTCCTCGGTCGATCCGTCCCGCGGCTGGCCACCAGGCTTTCGCTGGCTGTTTTCCGCCGCCGTCAGGCTTGGATCGTGCCGGAAGTTAGCAGCAGATTTCTTGTCTTGCAACGAGTCATTGCAAATTTGCAGAAATCTGAACAACACGACGAACCGCTGTACGAACGAAAGCGGCCGCCTCCGAGATGGAGGCGGCCGCGATTGGGTCGAGGGGAAGGGTGGCTGCTAGATCAGTCCGCGACTTCCAGCAGCAGCGTCGCGATCTCGAACGGTCTGAGCTGCAACGTCACGCTGTTGCCGGTGACTGCGACGGGCTCGCCGCCTTCCTCCATCAGGTTCACCAGCTTGGCCGATTTCACCGGCACGCCGAAGCTGATCGTGGCGTTGGCACGGGCGTTGGCGTGTTCGAAGACGCGGAGCACCAGGGCGTCGCTCTTTTCGGCCTTCTTCACCGTCTCCAGTGTCACGTTCGGCTTGTCGACTGAGGCGAAGGAGAAGCTGGTGCTTTCGCCTGCGCTCGCGACGCGCACCGAGGTATCGCCGATGACTGCCACCGGGTTGTTGAACCGCTCGGCGGCGACCGGAACGTCGGCGAGGTCGCTGACCCCGTCATGCACCAAGAGCGCATACTTGATGCGGTGCTCGCCGCGGTCCGACGCCGGATCGGGGAAGGTGGCGCCGCGCAACAGCGTGATGCGCACCAGTTGCTCAACCGCGTCGTAGCCGTACTTGCTGTCGTTGAGCAGCGCGGCGCCGAAGTCCGGCTCGCTGATGTCCACCCAGCGATGCATGCTGGCCTCGAACCGCGCCCGGTCCCAGCTGGTGTTGCGGTGCGTGGCGCGCTTCACGTGGCCGAACTGGATCTCCGAGCGGATCTCCGAGATGTTGAGGTCGAACGGGAACTCGGCCTTCAGCACCGTCTGGCGCTCCTGCCAGTCGACGAAGGTGTCGAACTCGATCTGCTTCGCGCCGGCTTCCAGCGACACCACCTGCACCACCTTCGAGCTCAGGTACTGCCGTTCGATGCGGAGCGCGGCGCGGTACGGGCCGGTCTCCACCACCTCGATCTTCGCCTTGCTGTCGCTGAGCCGCCAGAACTGCTCCTCGAAGTAGCGGTCGATGTCCCAGGCGTCCCAGTTGAGCGGCTTGTCTTCGTAGGCGACCAGCCGATTGGCAGTCTCGCCCTTGGCGATCAACTCACGGCCATGCTGCTTGTCGAACACCGAGGTGATCTCGCCGTTGCCGTCGAACTTGACCCGGACCAGCTCGTTCTGGAGCTGCTTGGTCGAGGCCGAGACGGTCGACTTCGGCGCACTGCCACCGGCCACCAGCGAGGCCGACGCCCAGCCGAGCGCGGGCAGGTTCGCCGGCGCTGCAAGTGTCGAGCTGCCGTCAGCGCCGACCAGCTTCTGCAATGGCAGCACCGTGCCGCCCTGTGCGAGGGCCGAGCCCTCGGTCGCACCGTCCACCCGCACCAGCGCATTGTCGCGCGCATGGCCGGTGAAGTTGAACAGCTGCAGCCCGCCCTTGCCGGTCAGGGCGATCGCCTTGGCGGCGCTGTGCCACGGCCCGTTGCCGGAGGCGAGGGTCGAGAACAGCCCGGCATACTCGCCGTCGCTGTCGACATAGACCTCGGCGATCGAGGTGCCCGGCAGGATGTCGTGGAACTGGTTGATCAGAACCAGCTCCCAGAACTCATTGAGCTTTTCGCCGGGGTAGGGCGCCCCGCTCCGCATCGCCATGGCGCTGAGGAACTCGAGCTCGCGCAGCACCCGTTCGGCGCGCCGGTTGTTGGCCTTGTTCTTAGCAACGTTGGTCAGCGTGCCGCGGTGGTACTGCAGGTAGAGTTCGCCGTTCCAGGTCGGGAAGCGCATGGCGTTCTCGTCCATCCGCTTGCTGAGCCGCTTGAGGAACGGACCGATGCCCTCGAGCTTCACCTTCGGCGCGCCAGGGATGCCGCGTTCGAGCCGGGTGCCGCGCTCGATCATCGCGCGGGTCGGCCCGCCGCCACCATCGCCATAACCGTAGCAGACCAGCACTTCGTCGTTCACCGACTTGGGCTCGTAGCGCTTCCAGGCGCCCATCACCTCGGAGACCGAGAGGTCCGAATTGTAGGTCGTGAAGATGCGCTCGCTGTCGAATTTCTGGGCGGTGATCAGCTGCGCCTTGGTCTTCGTGCCGTCGATGCCACGCCAGAAGAACGTATCGTAGGGGTGCCGGTCGGTATCGTTCCAGCTGAGCTTCGACGTGATGAAATACTCGAGCCCGGACCGCTCGAGGATCTGCGGCATGTTGGCGGAGTAGCCGAAGGTGTCGGGCAGCCACACGGTCTTGGGCACCACGCCGAAATGCTCGAGGTGGAAGCGGCGGCCGCGCATGATCTGGCGGACCATGGATTCGCCCGAGACAATGTTGGCGTCGGGCTCCACCCACATCGCACCTTCGATCTCGAACTGCCCCGATTTCACCCGCTTGACGACGCCTTCCCAGATCTCCGGGTAGTCCTTCTTCAGGAAGTCGAACAGCACCGACTGGTTGTACATGAAGACGAATTGCGGGTACTCGGCCATCAGCGCCAGCACCGTCGCGAAGCTGCGGCCGGTCTTGTCGCGGGTGTGCATCACCCGCCACAGCCAGCCGACATCGAGGTGGGTATGCCCCACCGCCGAAACCGTCGGTTGCACTTCGGTATCGACCAGCTCGTAGATCTTCTTCGCGATCTTCTCGGCTGCGGGAAGCGAAGCCTCGAACTCCGGCGTCACCCCGCCGCGCCGGTCGAGCGCCCGCAGCGACTGTTCGACGAGATTCATGATCGCATGGCGGCGACCGTCGATCTGGGTCAGGCGGGTGGCGACTTCCAGTGGGGTGAGGAGGTCGAAATAGAGCTTCTCGGCCCGCTCGTGCCGCACCAGCAGCTCGACCTTGAAGCCAACCAGCGGCCGGTCGAAAAAGGTGAAGGCGTTGACCAGCAGCGTCCGCTTCTTGCCGGGCACCGCGTCATGCGCGATCACCAGCTCGGTGTGGTTGCCGTCGATCGCCTGCGCCACGTGCCCGTCGAGGTAGGCGAGGCACTGCGGGTCGGTGGTCCCCGGCCGGTCCTGCCACTGCGAGGAAAAACGCAGCACAAACGTCTTGCCGCGCGCCGCCTCGGGCACCGTTACGTCCGCCGCGAACCAGGTGTGGCCCTGCTTCTTGGCCCACACGGTCTTGTTGCTGAAGGCAGTCCACGTGCCGGTATTCGCCTTCAGCGCCTCGTCGGCGGTGAGCTCGGCCTCGGTGTAACGCCAGGCGAAATCGCCTTCGATCGGCGTCAGGATCTTGCTGCGCAGGTCCTCGCACAGCCGAAAGAGCTTCTCCTCCTGTTTGACGTCATCGTCGAGCAGGCCGAGCTTCGTCGCCAGTACGTTCATAGTTCTATCCTTTGACACCGACACCGGCGAAACCGGTGTTCATGTTCCGCCGCAGCAGGAAGTACACGCCGACCGCCGGCGCCGCATAGATGATGGAGAAGGCGGCGAGGAAGCCGTAGTCGATGGCTCCCATGCGCCCGAATGCGCCGTAGAGGCCCACGGACATCGGGAAGCCCGCCTCGACGCGCGAAAAGATCAGCGGCAGCAGGAACTCGTTCCAGGCGCCGGTGAAGCTGAAGAACCAGACCACCGCCAACCCGGCCCGCGACATCGGCAGGACGATGCCGGTGACGATCTGCCAGAGCGAAGCGCCGTCGACATAGGCGGCCTCCTCGAGCTCGATCGGCACGGTGTCGAAGAAGTTCTTGAGCAGCAGCAGCGTGAAGGGCAGGTTCAGGCAGCTCAGCGCCAGCATGACGCCGAACTGGTTCAGGAGCCCCGACCGCTGGGCGGCGAAATAGAGCGGCACCAGCACGCCGACCGAAGGCAGCATGCGCAGCAACACGAGCGTCCAGAGCAGGGCGTTCTTGCCGGGCATCCTCAGCCGTGACAGCGGATAGGCCGCGGCGGCGGCGACAACGACGCTGATGGTTGCCGTTCCTGCCGCGATCAGCAGCGAGTTGAGGAACATCCGCCCGGCATCGCCGCCGATGGCGCCGGTGAAGTTGTCGATGCCGAAGCTTTGCGGCCAGACCAGCCGGCCGGTGGCGGCCGTGTCGAAGGCGTTGCTGAACAGCCAGGCGAACGGGCTGACCCAGATCACCGCCATGAAGGCGAGCGCGATCGCCATCGGCCGTGAGAGCGTAGTGCGTTCCATTACTTGGGCTCCCGCAGCATGCGTAGATAGACGAGGGAAAGGAGGCCGACGATCAGCAGCATGGCCACCGAGATGGCGCTGCCGAAGCCGAGATTGCCGCGGGCAAAACTCTGATTGTAGAGGAACACCGCCAGCGTTTCCGTCTGCCGGCCCGGTCCGCCCCCCGTCATCGCGAAGATCAGCGGGAAGTAGGTGAAGGTCCAGATGGTGATGAAGAGGAGGTTCGTGGCGATGTGCGGCCGGATGATCGGCAGCACCACCAGCCAGGCGCGCTGCCAACGGGTCGCGCCGTCGATCTTGGCGGCCTCGATGATCTCGCGCGGCACCGAGTCGAGCGCGGCGACGAACAGCAGGTAACTCCAGGCCGTACCCTTCCAAACGTTCGCGATGGTCACCACTGGCAGGGCAAAATCGTTGATGAAGTTGATCGGCTTCATGCCGAACGGCACGACGAAGAGCGAATTGATCAGCCCGGTCCGCGACGTGGTGGCGGACCACAGGAAGGCCGCGACGATGTCGGGCAACAGCCAGCCGAGCATGATGCAGACTTCGACCACGCTGCGGGTGGTCGAGACCGTGCCGCGCAGCGTCGCCGCGAGCAGGAACCCGAGCACCGACTGGCCGACGATCGCCGAGAAGAAGACGAAGATGACCGTCGTCCAGAGCGACTCGAGGAAGCCCTTGCGGGTAAACAGCCGCTCGTAGTTCTCCCAGCCCACCCAGGACCACTCGACCGCCTTGCGGCCGGTCAGACCGAGATCCGTGAAGCTGAAGGTGAAGGCCCAGCCGGTGAAGTAGAGCAGCGCACCGACCAGAACGATCGCCGGCAGCATCGCGGCACTGAGCAACCATAGGTTGCTGGTGATCCAGGGGTTGGCCTGGTGTCTCATGGACGGCTCGTTCGAATAGAGGACGTAACTGGATTCGGGCCGGCAGCGCCGGCTTCAACCGTCACGGCGGCGCCCGAAGTCGGGGGCGCCGCCGTACCGGGAGGATCCGCTTATTCGTACGTGATCACCTTGTCCTCGCCGAACTCGTCGACGAGTGCGTCGTGGTAGTTCTTCACCGTGTCTTCGACGCTGGCGCCATCGAGGATTTCAGTGGTCATCTGCTGCACCAGGGCCGAAACGGTCTGGTAGCCGGGGATCGTGTCGCGGCCGGTGGTGTCGGCAGCAAGCGCGGTCGCCTTCGCGAGGTAGGCGTCGGCCGTATATTCCGGCGACTCCGAGATGTCGGTGCGGACGCCCATCCGGTGGTTCTTGATGGTCCAGTCCTTGAAGTTACCGACGTCGAAGATGGTGCTCACCAGCTGGAACGCCTTGGCCTTGTCGGCGGCCTTGGAGTTCACCGCGATGGTCCAGCCACCCGAGATGTTGGTGGTCGCCTTGGTGCCCGGTTCGCCATTGCCCGGCCACGGTGTCCAGCCGACCATGGCGTCGCGCTCTTCGCGGCTGGGCAGGGTCACGCCGTTGCAGTCCCACAGGCACGCATCTTCCCACGAGCCGGAAGCCAGGATGCCGAGCTGGTCGTTGGCCAGGGCCTCACGCACGCCGGCGCCGATATCGGCGGAGTAGTTGAGATCCTTCGGCATGCCGAGGTCCTGGTAGACCGTCTTGTAGAGCTCGAGCGTCTTGCGGATGGCCGGGCTGTCGCCGATCCACTGGCCGGTCGCGCGGTTGAGCAGGCGATTGCGGTCACCCTCGGGCACATCGGCGCCGAGCAGCGCCATGTAGAAGCCCTGCATGGTGGCGCCTTCGCCCTGCTTCAGGCCAGCCGGCAGCTGGAAGAAGTACTGAACGCCTGCGTCCTTGAGCTTCTTGGCGGCGTCGAGCACGTCAGCCCAGCTCTTCGGCTCCCAAGGTAGCGCAATGCCGGCTTTCTCGAAGTTGGACTTGTCGTACCACAGCATGCGCACGTCGGTGTCGGTCGGCAGCGCATAGACCTGACCGTCGTAGGACGCGACTTCCAGCAGGCCGGGCATGTAATACTTGTACTGGTCCCAGCCCTTGGCTGCCTCGGTCAGCGGATCGAGGTAGCCCGACGAGGCGAACTCGGAGACCATGAACGAGTCGAGCTGGATCACGTCCGCGGCGGTACCCGCGGCCAGATCGAGCGAGGTGCGCTGGTCGTAGCCGGCGCCCGGCAGCTTGATCGCCTCGACCTTCTCGCCGGTCGCCGCTTCGTAGTTGGCGATGCCGGGCTCGACCAGCGAGCTCAGCCACTCGGCATACATGATGCTCACCGCCTGTGCGGGGGCAGTAGCGACCAGCATGGCCACCGCGGCCGCAGACGCCAAGAGAGTCCGTTTCAGCATGAATTCCTCCTCCAAGGGTTTGGCGTCGCAACCCTCATGCGTGGGCTGCGCGGCACCTCCTGAGTGCGGGCAGAGCTAAGCGCATTTATTGCAACGTTGCAATGATTGGTGCAGAATTCTTCGAGCGACGTACGTCAGACAGAGTTAGTTACGTAATTTCAATAAGATAGTGACCATCATAGGTGTTGATCGGCTGCACGGCATCGTTTGCATCGATGCAATTTTCTGTAGTTCCCGGCACCTGATGGCCGGTGTATGAGGAGGCTGGGGTTCAAGAAGCGACGATGACGAAGATCAGGTCAGAAACGGGCAGGGGTATCCGCAAGCCATCCGGCAAGCGGGCAACGCTGAAGACCATCTCGGAACTGACCGGGCTGAGCCTGTCGACGGTGTCCCTGTCCCTGCGCGGCGGCGCCTCGCTGAAGGAAGAGACCCGCCAGAAAGTCGCCGAGGCCGCGGCGCAACTCGGCTACGTGCCGGACCGCGCCGGGGTGCGCCTTCGCACGGGCAAGACCAACGTCATCGCCCTGGTGCTCGACGGTTCCGACGAAGCGATCGACTTCTCGCGCCACATGATCCGCGGCATCGGCGATGCCATCAGCGGCACCCGCTACCACCTGACCGTGATGCCCGAGTTCGACCGCAGCCGTTCGGTGGAGACGGTACGTTACATCCTCGAAAACCGCACCGCCGACGGCGTCATCATCACCCATACCGGCGCTCGCGATCGCCGCGTTCAGCTGATGATGGATCATGACTTTCCATTCGTAAGCCATGGCAGGACCGAGTTCTTCACCCCGCACGCCTTCCACGATTTCCACTCGGAGGCGTTCACCGAACTGGCGGTCGAGCGGCTGGCCGATACCGGCGCGCGCGACATCCTGATCTCGGTCGGCGACGGCACCACCAACAACTACCACAACATCATCCGCACCTTCGAGCGCACCACCGCCCGCCGCGGCGTCAACGGCCGCGTCGTGGTGCAGGATGGTATCCGCCCCGCTTCAGCCGAGATGCGCCAGTTCGGCCGCGATCTCGCCGACAAGCCGGACCGGCCGGACGGCATCATCTGCGACAGCGAAACCCGCGCCATCTCGATGCTGTGCGGGCTCGAGGATGGCGGCGTGCTGCTCGGTCGCGACATCCGCTTCATCTGCAAGCAGACCTCGGACATCCTTTCGACCGTCTTCCCCAACGTCGATACCATCGAGGAAGACGTCTATGCCGCCGGGCTGGAGCTCACCCGCCTGCTGCTGCGCCGCATCGAAGGCGAGCCGGCCGAGTCGCTGCAGACGCTGAGCGAGCCGGTCGCCCACTGGCGCAGCTGATCAGAGCCGGTTGAGGAACTTCAGCAGGGCCGCATTGAACAGCTCCGGCCGCTGCAGCGGCGCGAAGTGGCTGACGCCGGCGAGGCGCACCAGCTCGGCGCCCGGGATGGTGCGGGCGAGATACTCGGCGTGCTCGGGACGGATGAATTCCTCGTGCTCGCTCTGCGCCACGGTCACCGGCACGCGGATGCCGGCGAGGTCGGCGGCGGTGTAGTTCGGCTGCGTACGCTGCATCAGGCCGACTGCATCGGCGAACGCCTGGAACGCGTCGGGCGTCGCCGAGAGCCGAGCATAGTCCTTTACGTGTCGGTTGAAGCAGCGGCCGATCACCGGAGTCATCTCGAACGGCCAGGTGCCGCTGTCGTCGACGTTGCAGGCAAAGAACAACAGCCCGCTGACCCGCTCCGGCGCCTGGTCGGCCATGATCAGGCCGGTACAAGCGCCGTCGCTCCAGCCAACAACGGCAGCGCGCGTGAGCCCTAGCGCATCCATCACTGCAAACACGTCCGTCGCCATCAGCTCGTAGCTGTAGGGCCGCTCGTCACGCGAACTGCGGCCGTGGCCACGGCTGTCGACCACCACCACCCGGTGGCCAGCATCGATCAGCGGCTGCACCTGATGCTCCCAGTTGCCGGCATTGCCGAGTCCGCCATGCAGCAGGATCACCGGCGAGCCGGAGCCGAAGCTCGCGTGCCAGATATGGGCGCCGTCATTGTCGACGAAGGCCGACGCGCCGCCCGGCGGCAGCTCCGCGCCAACATCCTCGAAATGCTTCAGTTCGTCGTCGCTGAACGTCATGGTCCCTGCTTGCTCGTTTCCGGTTGGCGATGCAACTGGTCGAACCAGCGGCAGGGCATTCGACATCTCAGGCGAGCTGTTTTCCACCCACCCAGATTCCGCGGATCACCGGTTGGTCGCCCACCAGCTTCACCCGCAGCAGGTCGGCCCGGAGGCCCGGCGCGATCCGTCCGCGATCGGCCATGCCGATGGCGGCCGCCGGGTTGGCGGTGACCTTGGCGATCGCCTCGTGCAGCGGCATGCCGCGGCCGGCGAGGATGAACGGCGCGTGCAGCAAGCTCGCCGGCACATAGTCCGAGGTCAGGAGGTCCAGCAGCCCGGCATCGGCGAGGCTCGCGGCGCTGGCATTGCCCGAGTGCGAACGCCCGAGCACCACGTTGGGCGCGCCCATGACGATCTGCATCTTCAGCTCGCGCGCCCGCTGCGCCGCCACCAGCGTGGTAGGGAACTCGCTGATCGCGATGCCGTCGGCGTGCGATTCCTCGACATCGGCGATGGTGGTGTCGTCATGGCTGGCAATGCGGAGGTTGCGGGCGCGACCGAGTGCGCCGATCGCCGCGCGGCCCGGCACCACATAGGTGGTCTGGTCGGCTTTGCGCCCCTCGAGATACTCGTCGAACTCCTCGTCGGTCCACACCTGCGAGTTTTTCTTGCGCCGGAATTCCCGGTAGAGCTGGGTGTTGTGCCACTGTCGCTGGCCCGGGGTGTGGTCCATCACGCTGAGCAACCGTAACGCCGGATTGTCGATGTGGCGCTCGACGATGCCGAGAAGCGCCGGGTCCGACAGTTCGCAGCGGAAGTGGAGGTAGTGGTTGGCCTTCACCAGCCCGGCATCGCGCGCCTCGGTCAGACCGGTGATTGCCGCATCGAGCATCGCGGTACGGGCGCCGCCGCTGTCGTAATCGCCCAGCGACAGCGCATCGAGCACCGTAGTGACGCCGGCGCCCAGCATCTGCCAGTCATGCGCCAGGACGGCCGACAGTGTCGACGGCCAGCGCACGCCCGGGCGCGGCTGGAAGTGATGCTCCATGTTGTCGGTATGGAGGTCGATCAGCCCCGGCAGCAGCAGGTCGCCCTCGAGATCGATCTCGGTGCCGCCACTCGCCTCGCCCACGGTCGTGATGTGGCCGTCGGCAACGCCGAGGTCTCCCTCGATGACGGCATGCTGCAATACGAGGCGGGCATTCCTGAAGCTGGTGGTCACGGGCAATATCCGGGTCTGGCGGGCGCGGGAGAGACTCACCGCGTCGGGGAGGGCGAAAATCAACGCCTGATATGACACGTCCATGACGAATTGACGTCAATTCGCGAGTGGCGCCGCCTACGCTGCGCCACCCGCCTCGCTTCAACCTCAGCGTGGGCCGAGAATGGACGCTACTGCACGCTCGAAAAGCTCGTCGGCGTCAGGAACTGACTCGAGATGGTGGCGAGCAGCGGGCCGTCTGCCTCGGAGGCGTTACGGGCGGCGACCCAGTCCGGGTCGGTCGCGAACGCTGTCCACTTGGTCTCGCGCTCGGCCATCGAGTTCCAGCGCACCATGTAGGTGAGATCGTTGTTCGAGCTGCCGATCGTCGTGGTCCAGAATCCGGCCTGCTCGATGCCATGCTTCTTCCACAGAGCCAGAGTGTGGTCCTGAAACCGCCGCTGCAGATCGGCCATCTTGCCGGGCAGGCAGGTATAGATGCGCAACTCGTAGATCATGCTCTTGTTCCTCGGCGCGGGATATTCGCGCCGCCGCAGTTAGCCGATTTCCGGCGTCGTTGGCAAATGCTGGTACCGGTACTAGCTTCATCAACGGATGTGCGTTTTTGCACAGCCGTTTGCAGCATAGACGCCTCACAAAGATTATAATAGCATACCATTATAAGAAACGGACGAAGTCCGTTCGGAGGATGCTTCGCTGAGGGGCGGAGCAGAGGGCTCGATAACGATCGTCGGGACACGTGACTACGCCGTCGGCGGCTCTGCGCCACCGGACGACGGGGACGACTTGGCGCTTTTTGGGCATCTGGGAGGGAACACATGCCAAATAGATTGAAGCGGGTTGTGGCCGGGCTTGCAGTGGTGCTGGTCGCCATGTTGCCGGCGGTTGCCTTGGCACAGACCGTCGATGAGATCATTGCGCGCGGCAAGCTGATCATCGCCGTGGACACCACCACGCCGCCCTACGGCTTTCTCGATGCCGACCTGAAGCCGACCGGCTTCGATATCGAGGTCGCCAACAAGATGGGCGAGGTCTTGGGCGTGCCGGTCGAGTTCGTCACCGTCACCTCGCCGGGCCGTATCCCGGCACTGCTGACCAAGCAGGTCGACGCCGTGGTTTCGATCTTCTCGATCACTCCGGCCCGTGCCATCCAGATCGACTACTCGATCCCCTATGCCGGCCAGTCGGCGGTGGTGATTGCGCCCAAGAGCACCGCGATCGCGAGCCACACAGATCTCGTCGGCAAGAAGATCGGCCTCACGCGCGGTACCGCCGAGGATGGTATCCTGACCGCCGCGGCTGAAGCCAACCCCGGCATCGACATCCTGCGCTTCGACGACTATGCCTCGCTGCTGCAGGCCATGGTCTCGGGCCAGATCGACGCCATGGGCGGCGGCGACTACGGCGAGATTTACCTCAAGAAGGCGCAGAACGGCGACGACTTCGAGCAGAAGTACAAGCTCAAGACCTTCTACTTCGGCATCGGCGTCGCCAAGGGCAACGACAACCTGCGCCAGTGGATCAACACCTGGCTGTTCACGCTCAAGTCCGATGGAGTGCTCGAGGCCCTGTCGATGAAGTACCGCAATCAGCCGCTGCCGGCCCTGCCGGTGTTCTGATCGCCTACCATCGCTCCGGCGGAGCCGTGACCCGGCTCCGCCTCCTCCACCGCTTTCGACAGGACGCGCATGCAAACCGCCCTGCAGTTCGGACCGGTCCTCATCCATCTCGACCGGCTGCTCGTCGGCGTCGGCCAGACGATCCAGCTCGCCGTGCTGTCGATCCTGTTCGGCACAATCATCGGCATTCTCGGCGCCATCGGCCGTAGCTTCGGGCCGCGCTGGGTGTCGTGGCCGATCGCCGCCTATGTCGAGCTGATCCGCAACACGCCGCTGCTGATCCAGCTCTACTTCGTGTTCTTCTCGCTGCCGATGTTCGGACTGAAGCTTAGTAGCGGCAGCGCCGCCATCCTCGCGCTCTCGATTCATCTCGGCGCCTATGCCACCGAGATCCTTCGCGCCGGCGTGCAGTCGGTGCCGGTGGGCCAGATCGAAGCGGCCAAATCGCTCGGGCTCAGCAGCTATCGCATCATCCGCCACGTGGTGCTGGTGCCGGCGGTGCGGGCGGTCTACCCGGCGCTGTCGGCGCAGTTCATCCTGCAACTGATGGGTACCTCGATCGTCGGCGCCATCGCCGCCGAGGAGCTCACGGCCATCGCCAACAACCTGGTGATGCAGACGTTCCGCAGCTTCGAGGTCTACATCGTCATCGCGGTGATCTACTTCGTGCTGGTGCAGTCGGCGAGCCTGCTCCTCGCCGGGCTGGGTCGCCTGCTGTTCCGCTGGAGAAGCTGAGATGAGTCTCCGCGATTTCGGCCCCAACGAGCTGATGTTCCTGCTGATGGCGACGCGCTGGACCATCCTCCTCGCGCTTATCGCTTTCGCCGGCGGCGGGGTGATCGGGCTGATCGTCGCCGCACTCCGCGTTGCACCGCTGCCGCCGCTGCGCTGGCTGGCGGCCGGCTACATCCAGTTTTTCATGGGCACGCCGATCCTGATCCAGCTGTTCATGGCCTATTACGGCTCGTCGCTGCTCGGCTTCCGGCCCGACCCGTGGGTCGCTGCGGCCGTCACCTTCTCGCTCAACGGCGGCGCCTTCTTCGGCGAGATCTTCCGGGGCTCGATCGATGCCGTGCCGAAGGGCCAGTGGGAAGCTTCGACCGCGCTCGGCTTCCGCTTCCTGCCGACGCTGCGGCTGGTGATCCTGCCGCAGGCGGTGCGCCTGATGCTGCCGCCGACGGTCGGCTTCATGGTGCAGATCGTCAAAACCACGTCGGTCGCCTCGCTGATCGGCCTCACCGAACTGGCCCGCGCCGCGACCCAGATCAACACCGTCACCTTCCAGCCGGTGCTGGTGTTCGGCACAGTGTCGCTGATCTACTTCATGCTGTGCTGGCCGCTGTCGCTCTTCGCCGGCTACCTCGAGCGCAAGGTCGGGCAGGGGCTGCAGGTGAAGACGAAGAAGCCACTGTTGCTGGCGGGCTGAGGACACCGGCGGTGAGGTGATCCTCCCCTGCGAAGCGGGGGAGGATCACGGAGAGCGCTGTGAGCGAGTCCTCATCCCCCGAACGCCGGCAGCACCAGGCCCTTCGTTCCCACGTCGATCGCGAACAGCCCGCCCGGATTGCTCTGGCCGACAAAATGCTCGGCCGGGCGCTTTAGCACGGCTGTGGTGACGTAGAGGATATCGAGGTTCTCGCCGCCGAACTCGCAGCAGGTGGGCAGGTCCGTCGGCAGGACGATCGTCTGCATCAGCTTGCCCGCGGGATCGTACTGGTTGACCTTGCCGACGAACGGCAGTGTCACCCAGTAGCAGCCATCGGCATCGACCGTCGCGCCGTCGGCGATGCCGCCGCTGCCGTCGAGATCGATGAAGGTGCGCTGGTTCTCGATGTCGCCGGTGACGGGATCGAAATCGTAGGCGCGGACGATCGTCGTGTGGCTGTCCGAGAAGTACATGGTTTTGCTGTCGGGGCTCCAGGCGAGCCCATTGCAGCAGCCGACGCCCTCGATCATCCGGTGTACCGAGAGGTCCTTGTCCATCCGATAAAGCGAGCCGATGAACTGCACCGGCTTGCCCGGCGCTTCGAACATCGAACCGGACCAGAAGCGGCCCTGCCGGTCGGGCTTGCCATCGTTGAAGCGGGTCAGCGGCAGGTGCGCCTCGGGGTCGACGATCGCCTCGAACGCTCCGGTCTTGGGGTCGAAGAAGTAGAACCCCGAGACCATGGTGACGACGAGCCCGCCTTTGGCGCGCAGCCCGATGCAGCCGAGGAACTCCGGCGCTGGCCAGGTGTCGTCCTTGCCGGTCTTAGGATCGTAGCGGTGGATCAGCTTGCTCCAGATATCGATCCACCACAGCACCCCCGCCTTGGGGTCCCAGATAGTGCCCTCGCCGAGCTCGGCCTTGGCGTCGACGACGCAGGTGATGTCCATGAGTTACCCTTTGACTGCCCCGGCGCTGAGCCCGGCAACGATGTAGCGCTGGATCAGCAGGTAGAAGATGACCGGGAAGATGGAGAAGAAGAGCGCCGCCGCCAGCACGCGATCGATCGGCGTGTCGAGCATCACCTTGAGCGACGCCAGCCCCACCGCCACCGGCCGGATGTCGGGCGAGGTGACCAGCGTGACCGCGAACAGGTACTCGTTCCAGGCATAGAAGAACGACACCACGCTGATCGCCACCAGCCCGGGCGCTGAGAGGGGCAGCAATGTGCGCACCAGCGCCCCGAGCGGCGAGCAGCCGTCGATCAGCGCCGCCTCGTAGATTTCCTCGGCGATCGAGTCGAAGGAGTTCTTCAGGATCCAGATGCAGATCGGCAGGATGAACGCCGCGTCCACCAGCGACAGGGCCGGGAGGCTGTCGGAGAGACCAAGGTTGCGGTACATCGCGTAAACCGGGATGACCACCAGCGCCTCGGGTAGCATCTGCGTCATCAGCAACAGCAGCCCGAAGGCCGCCTTGCCGCGCCATCTCAGGAAGGTCATGGCGAACGAGCCGAGCACCGCCAGCGCCAGGACGATCAGCGTCGTCATCCCCGCGAGCAGCAGCGAGTTCACCAGCCATCGCGCCACCGGGAAGTTCTCGAACAGCGTGGTGAACGGCAGGAAGCTGATCTCCTTGGGGAACAGCGGTGGCGGAAACTGCATGCCGAGGCTCAGCGGCTGGATCGAGTTGACTACCATCCAGTAGACCGGGAACAGCACCGCAGCGCAGAAGCCGATGATCAGGACATAGAACGCCACGCCCGCACCGAGCCGGCGGAGCCTGTGGACCGCATGCGATGGGGCCGCCATGTTCAGCGCCTCCTCGCGCGTTCTTGCCGCTGCTGGGCGTAGACGAACAGCAGTGTGAGCCCGAGGACGATGACGAACCCCGAGACCCCCAGCGTCGCGCCATAGGCGAGATCGAAGAAGCGGAACGCCGTCTGGTAGATGCGCAGCACCAGCGTTTCGGTGATGCCGCCATAAGGTCCGCCGCCGGTGGTCAGCCAGATCAACGTGAACTGCTTGAACGAGAAGATCGACATCAGCACCGCCATCAGCAGCAGTGTCGGGGTGATCTCGGGGATGGTGATGTGGCGCAGCACCTGCAGCGCGTTGGCGCCATCGACCTCGGCCGCTTCGTAAGTCTCGCGCGGCACCGCCTGCAGCGCTGCGAGGATGACGAGGAAGGTGAACGGAAAGGCCTTCCAGATCGACAGCGCAATCACCAGCGGCATCGCCAGCTTGGGATCGGACAGCCAGTTGAGGTTCGCGTCGATGCCGGGAAACAGCCGCGCGAACACGTTCATCACCCCGAACGTCGGATTGCACATCCACAGGAAGACCAGGACGGCCGAGATTTCGGGAAACGCCCAGGGCACCGCGATGGCGCTCCGCGCGAGGTTCCGGCCGCGGAACTTGCGGTTCAGCAGCAGCGCGGCGATCAGCCCCAGCGACACGGCCCCCACCACCACGAAGGCCATATAGGTGAAGGTGACCTGCACGGCGAACCAGAAGTCGTCATCCTCGAACAGCCGTTCGTAGTTCCGCAGACCTACCCAGGTGACCTTGTCGATGCCGACCACGTTGTTGGAGAAACTGGTCAGGAACTGCTGGGCAATCGGGAACAGGATGAAGACGCCGAGATAGGCGACGATCAGGAAGACCAGCGTGTAGGGCAGGGAATCGTGCCGGCTCAGCCGGCGCCGATGCGAGACGCCGACGCGTTCTACCTGCTCTGCGGTTGTTGACTGCAACATGCGCTCAGACTTGTCCCCGAATGCAGACACGATCGGGGGCGCTCCGGAGAACGCCCCCGACAACCAAAGGTCGGACTGCTACAGGGTGAACCCCTCGAACAGCCGCTCGGAGGCTTTCTCCAGTTCCTGCTGGGCATCGGCCATGGCGTCCTCGACCGGCCGGTCGGCGACCAGCACCTCGGAGAACTTGTCCATGACGACGTTGCCGAACTCCTGGTTGAAGAAGATGTAGTCGCCCATGATCTCGAGCGGCGTGATCGACTTACCCTTGAGGTACCCTTCGGCCCAGAACTGCTTGTCGAGGTATTCCTGGCGGATCGCCTCCGGATAGGGCGGCACCACGTCGAGGCACCGCTCCATCAGCTCCTGATAGTTCTCGGGCTTGTAGAGCCATTCGACGAACAGCTTGGCGGCGGCCTTCTCGTCGTCCGAAGCGTGAGCGTTCACGCAGATCGGATGGATGCGGGTAATGGCCTTGCCGCTCGGGCCCGGCGGCACCACGCTGCGCAGCGACGGATAGATGTCCGGCCCTGAGCTCGACCAGATATTGACCGCGGCGGACACGATCAGCTGCTGCCCGATGCGGCCATTGGCGTACATCTGGTTGGCCGTCGCCGTGTCGGTGCCCTTCGGCATCGCCTTGTCGTACATGGTCTTGAAGAGCTTCAGCCCTTCGATCACCGGCGCAGTGTTCACCAGCGGCTTCCGTCCCTCGGCCCACAGGCCGTCGAACATCACCGCCCACTGCTGCAGGATGAACCAGAAATCGCCCGGCTCGCTCATCAGGTGGGGGGAGTAGATGCCGAACTGGTCCGGCGACTTCGTCAGCGCGGTCGACGTCTCGACCCATTCCTCGACCGAGGCGGGCGCTCCGACCCCGGCTTTCTCGAACATGGCCGAGTTGTAGAGCAGGCCGAACTTCACCGTGACGATGTCGAGCCCATGCACCTTGCCGTCGATGCGCAGGTGGTCATGCGCGGCGCTCAGCTTGTCGCCGATGCCGAGCTTGTCGACGATGTCCTGCAACGGTTCCAGATGCCCGCCGCGCAGCAGACGCACCACCAGGTCGGGGGTGGTGTGGAACAGGGCGCCGTTGATCTTGCCGGACTGGGACTGGATCAGCATGTTGTTGGTGAATTCGTTGAACGGCGCGCCGGCTTCCTCGATGAACACGTCGCTCTGTTCGGCGTGGAATTTCGCGAGGATCGCCCGCCAGGCGTCGCCTCGGCCAGGCTCGTTCCACATCCACGACACCAGCGGGATCTTGATCTTGGCATTCTGGGCGAGCGCTGGCGTCGCCAGGGCCGCGGCGAACCCAGCCGCTGCGGTCCGCTTCAGGAAGTCACGGCGCCCCATGCTCATCGAGCGTGGCAGCAACGGGCCGTTGCCTGGTCTATTCATGGTTGTTCCTCCTCATGGACCCCGGCGCGACGGTCATTCGCCATCTTGCGCGCGAGTTCCGATCATGTTGATACCGGTACCAATAGCTTCCGTTCGCTGGTCGGCAGCAATTGCGGCCGGCGACAGAAACGACGTGATCTGGCTTCCCCTCGTGACGCGGTAGCTCCTCAACTGCCGCGCTCCGGCCGGACGAGCGGAAACAACTCATCCGGCAGCTATGATGCTATTATAATTCTATTGTGCTGTCCATGCTGATGCCATCGCAGACATCAGACTTTCGGTGGGCGATCAGGCCAGGTCGTTCGGCGCGTCGTAGGTGATCGAGAACATGTCGGCCGGATGCCGGGCGATGGAGAACTCGACGTTCCGCTGGTCGGCCGACTGGTACAGCATCTCGACCGCGAGGATGGCGGAGCCCTCGGCGACGCCCAGATCCGCGGCGACCACTGCATCGGCGATCTCGGCGCGAATAGTGCAATGCGCCACCGCCATGCGGATGTTGAGCCGGCGCTGCACCGCCCGGAAGATCAGCACGTCGTTGAAGTCGTCCTTGCTCAGCTGCGCACCGAGATCGGGCGGGAAGTAGGTGGTGACCTGCGCCTTCCGCTGCTTGCCGACCGAAAGAATGGAACGGAGGCAATAACCCTGCTCGTCCTTGGCCAACCCGAACTGCCGCTGCAGCAGCGGCGACGCTTCCTTCTTGTAGGATTTGATCTTCAGCGACGCGTCCTTGGTAAAGGCCGCCATGTCGGCAAAGTTCTTGAACGTCCAGCTCAGCGTCACTGGCGGCGCTGCCGAGGTGACCACCGCGGGCTTGGCCGACCGCTTCTTGATCAGCCCATCCGCCTCGAGATCGCGCAGCGCCTGGCGTACGGTGATGAGGCTGACCCCGAACCGCTCGGCGATCATCGCCTCCTTGGGCAACTCGCCACCGACCGGAAACGCACCCGACGTGATCGGCTCGCGCAGGATATCGGCGAGCTGCCGGTAGAGCGGACCCTGCGCCCGCGCCAGCGAGCGCTTCGGCAGCAGATCGATCGTCGCGTTCAGGTCGTCCATATGCTCAGCCAGCCCCTCAGGTGTGGCTATGATAATAGCACGATCCACGGCACGGAAACCGGCGCGTTTGCGTCGTCCCCGGCAAACTCAGCCTAGGCCAGCAACCGCAGCGGCAACTCGAGGTAGGCCTTGAAGCGGCTCAGGAATTCGGTCGCCGCGTCCTCACTGACCTCCGCCGCATCGAACGACAGCAGGCACTCGCCGCTCGCCGGCCCCGCCGCCAGCACGAGCCGCATGCTGCGTCCTGGTTTCAGCGGCATCATTACCGGGCGGATATCGCTCGCCGTGAGCAGTTTCAGCGACATTGTCGCCGGCTCGCCCGAGTGGTCGCCGCCCGCTTCGATCGCCGCAAGCCGCCGCGCTCGCAGCGGCCCGAGCGACCCCTTGCGGATATCGCCGAATACCAGTTGCCCCGTCGTTTGTTCCAGCGCCACCGGTGCGCCCGCTAGGTTGCTCGTCTCCGGCACATCGTCGAGCGCGCAGCCGGCCGCGCGCAACACCACATCCTCGAGGATGAACGGCGTATCCGCATCCGCGAACCCGGCGAGCAACTGCAGCAGCGTTGCCAGCTGGATCGTCGTTCCGAGCGCCGATGCCTGCTGACCGCGCGCCGCCGGGGCAGCGGGGCGGGCGGTGTAGGTCGCGATATCGGCCGCCACGATGCGGCCGTTCGGCCCCGTGCCCTTCAGCACATCCAGCGACAGGCCGCGCTCCCGCGCCAGCCGTCGGGCGTAGGGCGAGATTGCGCGGCGAGGCTGGAGTGCGGTGGCGGCCATCAGCGCTTCAGGTATTCGCGGTTGACGCAGTTGGTGAGCCGGCCCTCGGTGAGGTAGGCGTGGATCACCTCGATCGACTTCAATCGCAAGTCGACCATCGAGGCCGGACTGTAGAACGCCGCGTGCGGGGTGACGATCAACCGGTCCTTGATCCAGGCCTCGTTGGCGCGCCACGCCTTGATCAGCGGGTGGTCGAGATCTCCCGGCTCGTTCGGCAGCACGTCGAGCCCGGCACCGGCGACGGTGCCCTTCCGCATTGCCGCTTCCAGCGCCGATACGTCGATGATCGGCCCACGCGCCGTGTTGACGACGATCAGCCCCGGCTTCGCGGCGGCAAACGCCTCGGCCCCAAGCAGACCGCGCGTTTCGCTGCTGAGCGGCGCATGCACCGACACGACGTCGGCGCGCGCCATCAACTCGTTCAGCGAGTGCACCCGCTCGTAGCCGGTGGAGAGGTCGACGCCCGACAGCAGATGCGGATCGTAGAACACCACCTTCATGTCGAAGGCTGCGGCACGGCGCGCCGCGGCCAGCCCGATACGGCCGAGCCCGATGACGCCGAACACCGCGTTCTTGTGCCGCCGGATCAGCGGCGCCTTGGAGAAATGCCAGCCGTCGAGCCCGTCGACCGCGATCTCGGCCGGATAGGTGTAGGTGCCGCGGGTCAGCGCCAGCATCAGCGCGATGGCGTGGTCGGCCACCTCGGTGGTGCCGTAGTCCGGCACGTTGCAGGCCGGAATGTTGCGGGCACCCCAGCCGGCGGTATCGATATTATCGAAGCCCACGCCCGAGCGCACCGCAATCTTGGCGTTCGGGAACGCCGTCGGCGGCAGCGGCACGTTCAGTGTCGGCGAGTGGTTGATCACCGCGTCGACGGTTTTGGCTACCTCGGGGTCGAGCACCGCCGCGACATCGGCCGTCGAGCGCGCCAGGATGAACTCGACATCCGGGTAGTGCTGGCGTTCCAGCTCGGCATCATCGGCAGCCTGCCAGTTGACGCACAGAATCTTCATCGCTTCCTCCGCTGCCTTCGGCAGTCCCTCGCTATTTCCGGATGCCGCCGATGCGGCCGCCCATCGGCACCACGGCGCCGACCGGCTGGTCGATGGCGCTCAGTGTACCCGAAGCCGGCGCTTCGATCTCCACCACCGCCTTGTCGGTCTCGATCTCGGCGACCACGTCGCCCTCTTTCACGGTGTCGCCGACCGCCTTCAGCCACTTGACCAGCGTGCCCTCGGACACCGTCAGGTCGCCGAACGGCATGTTGATCGGTTCGTCGTCGGAGCTCGTGGCGGGCGCAGGACCCGCGACCGGCGCAGGCGTGGCGATGGGGGCAGGGGCTGGCGTGACGGTTGCCGCTTCGGCAACGATCCCCATGGTGTGCCAGTGATCGGGCACCGGCGCCTTGCCGGCGATGACGCTGCGCACGCCATCCATGATCCTCGCCACATCGACCAGCATGGCGCGCTCCAGCACCGGCGCGAACGGGTGCGAGGTCGGCGCGGTGTGCAGCCGGCCCGCCGGGCCGTCGAGTTCGTCATAGGCCAGTTCGTTGATCGTCTGGGCAATCTCGCCGCCCATGCCGCACATCGCCCAGGCCTCGTCCACCACCAGCAGGCGGTGGGTCTTCTTGACGCTCTCGACGATGGTGTTCACGTCGAGTGGCATGATGGTGCGGAGGTCGACCACCTCGACATCGACGCCCTGCGCCGCCAGCAGATCCGCCGCCTCGAGCGCCCGCGGCACCATCTGGCCAGCCGCCACGATGGTGACGTCGCTGCCTGCCCGCGCGATGCGGGCCGAGCCGAACGGCACGTAGTGATCCTCGCCCACCGGCACGGGACCCTTCGACGCAAACAGCGCCTTGGGCTCAAGCATGATCACTGGGTCGCCGCCGCGCAGTGCCGTCTTCATCAGCCCCTTGGCGTCGGCCGGGTTGGACGGCACGCAGACGATGAGGCCGGGCATATGGGCGAACAGCGGATGGTACATGCCCGAGTGGTGCGGACCCGAACTGCGCAAAGCTCCCGCGCCGGCGCGCACCACCATCGGGGCGCTCATCTCGCCGTTGCTCATGTAGCGGAGCTTTGCCGCCTGGAGGAAAATCTGGCCGGTGGTCTCGAAGGCGAAATCGGCGAACATCAGGTCCGACACGGTGCGGGTGCCGGTCGCCGACGCGCCGACCGCCGCCGCGGTAAAACCCTGCTCGGAGATCGGCGTATCGACCAGCCGCTCGGCGCCGAACTCGTGCCACAGGTTCTTGGTGTGGGCGAAGCTTCCGCCGCGCTCGCCGGTGCCTTCGCCGAAATAGAGGATGGCCAAGTTGGCGCGCATCTCCTCGGCAATGCCATCCCGCACCGCCTCGAGCCAGCCCTGCACCCGCGTCTCGCCGGCAGGGCGAGCCCGCAACGCTTCGGGCGGGTTGATCGGGTTGGCATAGACATGCCGCCGCACCGTCGACGGGTCGGGCTCCGGTGAGTTGCGGGCGAACTCCAGTGCTTCCTGCACCACCTTGTCGATGTGGGATTCGATGTTGGCGAGGTCGTCGGCGTCGGCGACGCCATAGTCCTCGACGAGGCGCTTCCTGAACATGTCTACGGGATCGCGCTTGATCCAGGCGTCTACCTCTTCCTGCGTGCGGTAGGTGCCGATCACCGGGTCGCCTTCGTGGTGCCCCACGGTGCGATAGGTCTTGGCCTCGATCAGTGTGGGGCCCTTGCCGGAGCGGGCCCGCTCGGTGGCTTCCTTCATCGCCAGCCACACGGCGAACACGTCGTTGCCGTCCACCGCCACGCCCGGCATGCCGTAGCTGTCGGCCTTGGTAGCGATCTCGGGGTTGAGGGTGATGGATTTGAGCGGCGTCGCCGTCGCGTAGAGGTTGTTCTCGCACACGAACACCGCCGGGGCGTGGTTCACCGCAGCGAAGTTGAGCCCTTCGTGGAACGCGCCATGGTTGGCCGCGCCGTCGCCGAAGAAGGCGACGCCGATATCGTCGCGGCCCTGCGCCCGGGCGCTCATGCCGATGCCGACAGCGTGGCCGATCCCGGCGCCGACGATGCCGTTGGTGCCGAACAGGCCGACCGAGCGGTCGTAGAGATGCATGGTGCCGCCGCGGCCGCCGCAGATGCCGTCGGCCTTGCCGAACAGCTCCGCCATCACCCGCTTCGGGTCCGCGCCCTTGGCCAGTGCGTGGCCGTGGCCGCGATGCGTGGAGGTCACCCAGTCGGAGCGGCGAAGATGCGCGCAGACGCCGACGCCGGTCGCCTCCTGGCCGATATAGAGATGCAGGAATCCGGGCGTTTCGCCCTTGCGGCAGGCGACCTGCGCGACGCTCTCGAACTTGCGCAGCAGCACCATCTGCTCGAATAGGTCCATCAGCACCTGCCGGTCGGGCAGGTTGCCCGCGCCAGTCTGCTGCGCGCCCTTGCGGATCGCCGAAATCGCCACTGCAAGCCTCCCTGCGCCGTCCCGATTCCGGGTCCAGTTTGCGTGCTCAATTTTGAGCATAGATTATAATAGCATAATGTCTAGGCGGAAAGTTCCTGTCGCCGAAGCGCGCCGCAGCGGCTACGAAAGAGCCCGGACAGGGAGGATGCTACATGAGTTTGCCGCCGCTTCGCTCGCGTCTCAAAAAGCGGCTCGCCGCTGCTCGCGCCGTTCTCGATCATCCCGTCGATCGAGGTGGTCGAACTGGTGGCGCTCGCCGGTTACGATGGCATCATCCTCGACCTCGAACATGGTGCGCATGGCAGCGAGGCGCTGGGACCGCTGATCCTCGCCGCGATGGCGCGTGGCATCTATCCGCTGGTCCGGGTGCGCAGCAGCGAGCCGACCGAGATCGGCGCCGCGCTCGATGCCGGCGCCGCAGGGGTGATCGTGCCGCAGATCGGCTCAGTGACCGAAGCCGAGCGCGCTGTGAAGGCCGCGCGGTTCGCGCCCGACGGCAATCGTGGCGCCAACTCCTTCGTGCGCGGCGCCGCCTATTCCGGCCGCGCCGAGTGGTTCGCCGAGGCCAACCGCGATGTCGCAGTGCTGCTGATGGTCGAGGGCGCCGGCGGTGTCGCCGCACTGCCGGAGATCCTGAAACTGCCGACCCTCGACGGCATCTTCCTCGGCCCGCTCGACCTGTCGCATGCCCTCGGCGTGCCCGGCGAGATGGGGCATCCGCGGGTCGTCGAGACGATCGAGGGGGTGATCGAGGCCTGCACGGCCGCCGGCGTCACCACCGGCATCTTTGCCGGCACCAGCGAGGCGGCACGCCGCTGGATCGGGCGCGGCGTGACGCTGGTCGGCGCCGGCGTCGACACCGCCCTCATCCTCAAGGGGCTGAAGGCCGCGGTGTCGGAGCTGCGGGCCTAGGCGCCGGTGCGCCGCACTGTCGCATCGGGCCGGGTGAACAGTTCTTCGCGTAACCGCATCCCCAATCCCGCACCATCGAGTGGCGCCACGCGGCCGTTGGTGACCGGCGGCAGGTCGGCGACGATTTCGGTGTACCAGCCGGTGAAATAGGCCCGTACCGCCTCCTGGTAGATGGCGTTGGGCAGCGTCGCCGTCAGCGCGCAACTGGCGGCGTAGACGATCGGCCCGGTGCAGTCATGCAGCGTCACCGGCAGCTCGCTTGCCTCGGCCATGTTGGCGATCTTCCGCGCCTCCGACAGGCCACCGCACCAGGCGAGATCGATCATGATCACCGACGCGGCGCGCTTGTCGATCAGCTGCTTGAACACCTGCCGCGAGGCCAGCCGCTCGCTCGCTGCGATCGGCGTCGAGGTGTGGCGGGCGAGTTCCGCCATCGCGTCGAGCTCGTTGTAGCGGATCGGCTCTTCCAGCCACGCCACGTCGTAGGGCTTCAGCGCCTCGGCGATGCGCAGTGCCGGAGGCAGGGTCCACAGCCCGTGTAGCTCGACCATGATCTCCATGTCGCGGCCGACGGCATCGCGTATGCGCTTGAACGGCTCCAGCGCCTTGTCGAGCTCGTTGAGCGAAATCCGCGTGCCGTTCGAGGCCTCGGCCGCGATATCGAACGGCCAGATCTTCATCGCCCCGATGCCTTCTGACAGCAGGCTCTTCGCCAGCTTGCCCGCATCGAACCGCCATGCCAGCAGGTCCTCGTAGGGGCCATCGTTGGAGTCGCCTGCTTTCAGCGACCAGTCCTCGGTGCGCTCGAACAGCGAGTTCTTCTTGCTGGCGCGGACGTGCTTGTAGCCGGCGCAGGTGTTGTAGATCGGGACCGACTGGTGCGTGCGGCCGCCCAGCAGCCGCCACAGCGGTTCGCCCAGCGCCTGCCCGTAGATGTCCCATAGTGCAATGTTGACGGCTGAGTTGCCGCGCACCTCGGCGCCGGAATCGCGCGCTCCGACATAGACGCTGCCCAGCGTTCGGTCATGCAGCTCGATGTCGCGAGGATCCTTGCCGATCAGGTAGGGGGCGACGTTGTCGTGGATGTAGCTCGCAACCGGGCCGGGAGCCCAGAAGGTCTCACCCGTACCGACAATGCCCGCATCTGTGTGCACACGCAGCCAGAACAGGAAGGGGAACTCTGCGACCTGCAGTGTCTCCAGCGCGGTGATCTTCATGGAATTCCGTTGCCCCTCTGCATGCCCGTTGACACCAGGTTATGGTACCGGTATCAGTCGCGTCAAGATGTCCGAGGGGGAGGACGCCGTCTTGGCTGCGCAAACGAACGAAGCGATCCTGAAGCGCGCACTGGTCACCGGCGCAGCCGGCGGACTGGGGCGCGAGGTCGCCATCCAGCTGGCCGTCCGCGGCTGCGCCGTGGGGATCGCCGATATAAACGCCGCCGGCACGGCCGAAACGGCGCGGCAGATCGCGGCGGTCGGCGGCCAGGTGATCGAGATCGTCGGCGATTTCACCCTCGAAGGCGCCCCCGAGGCGGCGGTCGACCAGGTTGTGGCGCGTTGGGGCGGCATCGACATCCTCGTCAACAATGCCGGCTATGGGGTGATCGAGCCCTTTCTCGAGTCGAGCTACAAATCCTGGACCCGCACGCTGGCCCTCAACGTCACGGCACTGGCGATGGCGTCGAAGGCAGCGGGCAAGGTGATGCGCGAGCAGCGCTCGGGGCGCATCGTCAACATCACCTCGCCCGGCTCGCGCATGGCGCTGCCCGACTACACCGCCTACACCGCCAGCAAGGCCGGCGTCGACTCGATCACCCGCGCACTGGCGGTGGCGCTCGCCCCCTATGGCGTGCTGGTGAACTCGCTGGCCCCCGGCATGATGGACACCGAGATGCAGCGCTCGACCGAGATCGAGCTGGCCCGCGTCAACGGCCGCAGCAGCGACCTGCAGGCCTTCCTCGACGAGCGGACCCGCCGCGTGCCGCTGGGCCGCCGCGCCGAGATCGCCGAAGTCGCGGAGTCCGTCGTGTGGCTCTGCCTCGATTCCCCCGCCTACATGACGGCCGAGCGGCTCAACATGTCCGGCGGCCTCGACAAGGATTGATGCGATGACCCGCAATTCGCCTCCGGCGGAGGCCGATATCGCCGCCCTCAAGGCGCGCGCCACCGTGCTCCGCCGCCACATGCTGACCATGGCCCGCGGCCAGGGCGCTGGCTACATCGGCCAGGGCCTCGGCATCGCCGATACGCTGACCGCGCTCTACTTCCACGAGCTGCGTTACGACCCCGAGAATCTCGGTTGGGCCGATCGCGACCGCTTCCTGCTGTCGACGGGCCACTACTCGATCGCGCTTTGGGCCGCGCTGGCCGAGGCCGGGATCATCCCGGTCGATGAGCTCGTCACATATGGCGCCGACAACAGCCGCCTCGAGATGTCGACGCTCGACACCACGCCTGGCGTCGAAGTGATCGGCGGCTCGCTCGGTCACGGGCTGGGGCAGGGTGTAGGTCAGGCGCTCGGTCTCAGGCTCGATCGATCCGATTCCCGGGTGTTCGTCGAGCTGTCCGATGGCGAGATGCAGGAGGGCTCGACCTGGGAAGCGGCAATGTCCGCCAGCCACTTCCGGCTCGATGGGCTGGTGGCGCTGGTCGACTGCAACGGCATCCAGGCCGATGGCCCGGTGGTGCTCGACATGGAGCCGGTCGCCGACAAGTGGCGGAGCTTCGGCTGGGAAACCTTCGAGATCGACGGCAACGACATGGACGCCGTCGTCGCAACGCTCGCTGGCGCCCGCCAGCGCAACTGCAAGCCAAAGGCCATCGTCCTCCGCACGTTGCCGGGCAAGGGCGTCCGCCGCATCGAACAGAGCGAGAAGTCCCACTTCTTCCGCGTCGATGTCGGCCAGTGGGACTCGATCATCGCCGAGTTCGAGCAGAGCGTGGGAGCCGGATCATGAGCCGCGCGATGGAGGCCGGCCGCACGCTGGCTATGGGCGAGAACGAGACCGCCGGCGGTGGCCGCAAGTCGGTCGATGCGCCGTTCGGCAAGGCGCTGGCCCGCATCGGGCAGCAGCGGCAGAACATCGTCGGGCTCACCGCCGATCTCGGCAAATACACCGACATCCACCCGTTCCGCGACGCGTTTCCGGATCGCTTCTTCAACGTCGGCATGGCCGAGCAAAACCTCGTTGCGGTGGCGGCCGGGCTCGCCCGCACCGGCAAGCAACCTTTCGCGACGACCTATGGCGTCTTCGCCAGCCGCCGCGCCTTCGATTTCGTCGCCATCGCGCTGGCCCACTCCAATCTCGACGTGAAGATCATCGCCGGCCTGCCGGGCCTGACCACCGGCTATGGCGGTACGCATCAGGCCATCGAAGATCTGGCGCTGATGCGGATGATCCCCGGTCTCACCATCATCGATCCGATGGATGCCACCGAGATCGATGCTGCGACCGTCGCGATGTCCGACCATCACGGCCCGGTCTACATGCGCCTGCTGCGCGGCGCCGTGCCGGTGGTGCTCGAGCCGGGCTACAAGTTCGAGATCGGCAAGGCGCGACAGCTGCGCGACGGCAGGGATGTCGGCATCATCTCGACCGGCCTGATGAGCGAGCGCGCCATCGATGCCGCCGCGGCATTGGAAAAGCGTGGCATCTCCGTCGGCGTGCTCCACGTGCCGACCATCAAGCCGTTCGACGCCGAGGCGGTGGCTGCGTTCGCGGCTTCCGTCGGGCTGGTGGTGACCGCCGAAAACCACGTCGTGGTCGGCGGGCTCGCCAGCCTCGTCGTCGAGACATTGTTCGATGCCGGCATATCGAAGAAGGTCACTCGGATCGGCCTGCCCGATCGCTACATCGAATGCGGCGCCGTCCCGACCCTGCAGCAAAAGTATGGGCTGACGGTCGAGGCGGTGACGGCGACAATTGCGGCGCTGGTCTGAGGGGACGCACATGAAAATCACCGAGATCGAAACCTTCACCGTCGGGGCCGGCTGGAAGAACTGGCTGTTCGTGAAGGTGCATACAGATGCCGGTATCCACGGCGTCGGCGAGGGCACGCTGAACGGCTTCATCGCCACCACCGAGGCCGGTGTGCATGAACTGAAGCACCTCGCCATCGGCCAGGATCCGCGCCGCACCAGTTCGCTGTCGAAGCGCATGCTCGATAGCGTGTCGCTCGATGGCGGCCACATTCACCGCACGGTGATTGCGGCGGTTGAGGTCGCCTGCTGGGACATCCTCGGCAAGAGCCTCGGCGTGCCGATCCACCAACTGCTCGGCGGCCAGGTGCGCGACAGCGTGCTGGGTTATGCCAACGGCTGGTACCGCACCGAACGCACCCCGGATCACTTCCTCGATGCCGCCAAGGCGGTGCTCGCCAAGGGCTTCAAGGCCTTCAAGCTCGACCCGTTCGGCACCGCGCAAGGCTTCATCTCGCGCGACGAACTCGAGCTCAGCTACGACATCTGCAAGAAGCTCCGCGACAAGCTGCCGGCCGACACCCGCATCCTCATCGACGTGCACGCCCGCTTCACCGAGATCGCCGCGCTGAAGGCGGCCGAACGCTTCGCCGATCTCGATATCTACTGGTGGGAGGAGCCGACCTCGCGCGACCGGCAGGAGACCGTGCACGAAGTCGGCCACCGCTCGCCGATCCCGGTAGCGACCGGCGAAATGTATGACACGGTGGGGCAGTTCTATTCGCTCGCAGCCGGCGGCGGGGTGAACATCTTCCAGCCCGAACCGATGTCACTGGGCGGCATCGGCCCCTCGATGCAGGTGGCGAACCTGGCGCTGGCGCATGGCAGCTACATTGCCCCGCACCAGAGCGGGGGCCCGGTGGCGACGGCCGTGTGCCTGCAGCTCGCGGCGGCCGTGCCGAACTTCCTGATCCAGGAGCATTTCGACGCCTTCAACGACGCCTGGACCTTCGACCTCGTCACCTGGCGGCCGAAGGTCGACCCGAAGAACGGCCACCTCTCGCTCCCGGATGCGCCGGGCCTCGGCATCGACCTCAACATCGAGGCGATCAAGCAGCATCCCTACGACCCGCACGCCTATCTCAACGTTCACACCGAGGGGTGGGAACAACGGCTGGGCACCGACGCGCAGAACAAGGCGAGGACGCGGGGCTAGGGCTCCGGCAGCCCGCTCAAGCGCTCTCCCGATCCACGATCTCGAACCCGAGGCTCGTGATCGTCGCCAACTTCTGCTTGCCGCTCAGCCGGTCGAGCAGCTGCCTCACGGCGCGGCGGCCCATTTCGTAGCGGTTGACCTTCACCGTGGTCAGCGGCGGGTAGAGCTGCGCCGCAAGGTCCATGTCGCCGTAGCCGGCGATGGCGATGCGGCCGGGGATGGCCCATCCGCGGCGGTGGCACTCCTGCACCGCGCCGATCGCCAGCGTGTCGGACGAAAAGAAGATCGCGTCGATGTCCTTGTGCCGCTCGGTGAGCGTTCCGAGCGCCTCGGCGCCGCCGGCGGCGGTGATCGGCACTTCCACCTCCATCGAGGCGTGGTTCTCGATGCCGAGCTCGGTCAGCGCCGCGTGATAGCCGGTGCGCCGCTGCTGCAAACGGTCGTTGCCATGGATCGGCGTCGACACGAACCCGATGCGCTTGTAGCCCTTGGCGGCAAGATGCATCGTCATGGCGTAGGCGGTCTCGAAGTTCGACACCCCCACCACCATGTCGATCGGCTGCCGCCCCTTGATCTCCGAAATCTCGACCACCGGTGCGCCGCTCGACACCAGCAGCTGCCGCGCCACCTCGCTCTGCACGAAGCTCTGCAGGATCATCCCCGCCGGCCGCCAGCCGAGCAGGGTGCGGATCGAGCGGTCTTCGTCCTCTTGGGTGAACTCGCCCTGCACCAGTAGCATCGAATAGCCGCCCTGCTGACACTCGTCCGACATGCCCTGAACTTGTTCGGCGATGCCCGAATTGATCAGCGGTGGCACCACGGTGCCGATGATCCGGCCATTGCCCTTCATGCTCGAAGCCAGCCGATTGGGTACGAACCCCGCCGCCTCGATGGCTTCGAGCACCTTGGCACGGGTGGCCGGCGCCACCATGTCGGGGTTGGAGAGCACGCGCGACACGGTCATCGGTGCGACGCCGACCCGCTTGGCGATCTCGCGCACCCCCAACCGCTCCAACGGCTTCTTCTCGCCGCCGTCTTCCGACCTGGCCATAGAGGCTCCCCCGAGAATCCGCCGGAACAATAGCCACCGGCACCGCGTCGCGCCAGTGTTACACGGGAGCATTGGTACCGGAACCATTTCCTTTGACGCCGATCGATGGTTCCGGTACCATCGTTGCAGCATGAGGCTAGCCACAAACTGGTCAGACCAGTGCACGAGGGGTCTTGACACTTATAATAGTATAATAGCTTGATATGGGCGTGGCGAAGCGCTGACCGGACTACTCCGCAACAGGGCCGCCTCTCATGGAGGACAAGCATGAACAGCGCGGCGCCAGCCACGACCGATCAACCGAGCACGCCTTCGCTGCGCAACCGGCTGATCTCCTTCATCGCCATCGGCGAGGTGGGGGTGATCGCGGCGCTGCTGCTGCTGGTGGCCTTCTTCTACTTCATGCAGCCGGCGTTCCTGTCCGAACGCAACATCCGCGCCATCCTCAACGTCGTGTCCTTCGTCGGCATCATCGCCATCGGCCAGACCATCCTCTTGGTCGCCGGCGAGTTCGACCTCTCGGTCGGCTCGGTCGCCGGCGTCTCGGCGGTGATCGCCGCGCAGCTGATGACAGCGCTCGCCTGGCCGGTGCCGCTCGCCATTCTCGGTGGCATGGGCGTCGGCGCCTTCATCGGGCTCATCAACGGCATCATCGTCGTGAAATTCAGGATACCGGCCTTCATCCAGACCTTGGGCATGCTGTTTATCGGGCAGGGGCTGATCCAGCTCGTCACCGGTGGCTATCCGGTCTACCCGCTGCCCAAGGAAGTCTCCGATTTCGGCATGAGCACCTTCGCTTTCGGGCTGGGCTGGAGCTTTGCCTTCTTCATCGTCGCCGCCATCGTCGCCGATTTCGTGCTGCGCCGCACCGTGCTCGGCCGCAATCTCTATGCCACCGGCGGCAACCCCGAGGTGGCGCGCCTCGTCGGCATCAACACCACCATCTACAAGATCGGCGCCTTCATCACCGTCGGCGCGCTGTCGGCGGTGGCCGGCATGTTCGTGATGGCGGACCTGCAGAGTGGCACCACCTCGATCGGCTCAGGCTGGGAGCTCATCGTCATCGCCGGCGTGGTGGTGGGCGGCGTGAGCCTCTTCGGCGGCGCCGGCACCATCGCGGGCGGCGTGGTCGGCATCCTGATGCTGAAGGTTGTGCAGTCGGGCCTCGTGGTCATCGGCGTCAACTCCAACTGGCAGCAGATCGCGGTGGGCGTGATCATGGTGCTCGCCGTCGGCCTCGACATCCTGCGCCGCCGCTACTTCACCGTCGGCGCCGGCGCGAAGACCGCCGCAGCCAAAAAACCAAGCAAATCACCCGGGGCCTGACGGGGCTCGGCGCATTCGTTCAACGCCACGCGAAACGCGGGCAAATGGAGGAGAGGAACCATGAACATCTCGAAGAGGACCCTGGTGAAAGGCCTGCTCGGCGCCGCCGCGCTGGTCGCGAGCCTCGGCGCCGCCGGCGCGACCTACGCGCAGGACGTCAACCTGCTCTGGGTGCAGGCGATGAAGGATCATCCGGTGCATCGGCTGATGCAGGCGGGCTTCCTCGATAAGTGCAAGGAGCTCGGGTACACCTGCGAAGTGGTGGGCGACCCGTCCGCCACCAACTGGGACATCCCGGCCACCCTGCCGCTCGCCGAAGCCGCACTGTCGCGCACCAAGTTCAACGCAGTCGGCGTCTACGGTCCCGATCCGGCGATCTACTCGTACATCACCAAGCTCGCCAAGGAAGGCCTGCCGGTCGTTACCTGGCACGTGCTGCCGCCCGAGGGTTCGGTCGAGGGTCTGAAGGCCGCCGCCGCACAGGATATCGCGGCTGCCGGTACCAACGCCGCCATCGCCATCGGCGACAAGCTCGGTGGCAAGGGCACCGTCGCCCTGACCCAGGGCGCCTCGAATGACACCGAGAACGCCATGTCGGATGCCTTCCGCAAGACCATCGCGGAAAAGTACCCGGAGATCAAAGTGCTAGAGACCCAGATGGAAGGTTTTGAGCCCTCCGCTGCCGAGGGCAAGGCGATCGCCATCCTGCAGGGCAACCCCGATGTAACCGCCGCCTTCGGCACCACCGGCAACTCGATCCAGACCTGGTCGGGAGCGGCCCGCAAGGCCGGCCGCGACGTGGTGATCATCGGCATGGACTACATCCGCCAGAACCTCGATCTGGTGAAGTCCGGCGCCGCCTATGGCATCGTGGCGCAGCCGCTCTACGAGGAAAGCGCCAAGGTGGCCGAACTGCTCGGCGCTTTGGCCAAGGGCGAGACGGTCGAATACATGAACGTGCTGCCCTCCAAGGTCATCACCGCGGCTGACCTCGACCCCTACTATGCCATGCTCGAAAGCGCCGGCCAGTAAGCCGGCCCTCCCGCCGCGCCGGTTCCCACTGACCCGGGGGCCGGCGCGGTTCTCCATCCTCCGCTGAGGCATCACCCATGGACCCGATTTTTTCCGCCCGCGGCATCGTCAAGGCCTTCGCCGGCGTGCAGGCGCTGCGCGGTGTTGATTTCAACGTGCTGCCCGGCGAAATCCACGCGCTGCTCGGCCAGAATGGCGCGGGCAAGTCGACGCTGGTGAAAATCCTCAACGGCGTCCACCCGGCCGGCTCCTACACCGGCGAGATCACGCTGGCAGGGCATACCGTCAGCTTCGCTTCCCCTGCTGCCGCCCGTGCCGCGGGTGTCGGCTATGTGCCGCAGGAAATCGAGGTGCTGGAGCAGCTCTCGGTCGCCGAGAACGTCTTTGCCGGCCATACCGGGCTCGGCGAGGGTGTGCTGATCCATCGTCACAAGCTCGAGGAGCGCACCCGCGCCATCCTCGACGACCTCGGTCTCACCATCGACCCCAAGGCGATCGTTGCCTCGCTCACCTCGGCCCAGCGGCACCTGGTGATGATCGCCCGTGCCCTGGCGCTGAAGCCGCGCGTGCTGATGCTCGATGAGCCCACCGCCTCCCTCTCTGGCACCGAGGTCGAAGCGCTGCTGGAGGTGCTGGGCCGGCTGAAGCGGCAGGGCGTCACCATGATCTACATCACCCACCGGTTGCCCGAAGTGCTGGCGGTGTGTGACCGCGCCACCGTGCTGCGCGACGGGCGCGTCGCGGCGGAACTGGGCGGCGAGGAGTTCGAGGAAGAGCGCTTCATCTTCGCCATGTCCGGCCAGCGGCTGCAAAAGCTCTTTCCCGCGCACGAGGTGCCGGTCGGCGCGCGGCCCATGCTGACGGTCGAGCACCTCAACGTCGCTGGCAAACCCGGCGCCATCTACGGCGCGCGCGATGTCAGCTTCAGTGTCGCCGCCGGTGAGATCGTCGGGCTGGCGGGCCTGCTCGGTTCGGGCCGCAGCGAAATCCTCCACGGCATCTTCGGTCGCGTCCCATCCGAGGGCACGGTGAAGGTCGATGGCCAGCCCATCGCCATCCGTTCGCCACGCGACGCGCGCGACGCCGGCATCGCGCTGCTCACTGAAGATCGGAAGCGCGACGGCCTGCTGTTCAACCTGCCGGTCGGCGCCAACATCACCATCGGCAACCTCGATCCGCTCTCCGCCCGCGGCATGGTGCGCGGCGATCGCGAGCGGAGTGCCATCCTCGAGGCGATGCGCCAGCTCAACGTCAAGGCATCCTCGCCACAGGCTTCGGTGGCGCACCTCTCGGGCGGCAACCAGCAGAAGCTGCTGTTCGCCCGCGTGCTGATGCGCGCGCCAAAGGTGCTGCTGCTCGACGAGCCGACCAAGGGCGTCGATGCGGCGACCCGACAGGAAATCTACCGGCTCGTCGTCGAACTCGCCAACAAGGACGTGGCGCTGGTCGTGGTCTCGTCGGAGCTCGAAGAAGTGCTCGGCCTCTGCGATCGCTGCCTGACCATCGCCGACGGCCGCATCGTCGACGAGTTCAAGCGCGGCGATGGCGGCGAAGATCGCGTGCTCCGCGCCGTGGCCGCAGCACAGGCACAGACGGTGCGGGCGGCGTCCTAGATCCGGCCTCTCCGTGATCCTCCCCTGCGAAGCGGGGGAGGGGGACCAGCGAAGCTGGTGGAGGGGGCGAGACTGGACTCGGGCGCATGTGGCCGCTCCCTCCACCGCCTTCGGCGGTCCCCCTCCCCCGTGCACGGGGGAGGATCACGGAGGGGCCAGTGCCTAAATCCGAAACGCCTCGAACGTCAGCGTCCCCTCGGTGCTCGCGCCTGGTGCCAGCACGATCACCCCGTCCTCGGCGTCCCCGAATCCGTCCGGCCGGTTGAATGCCCCCGACGCGTTGGTCTGCGGTTCGACGCAGAACACGGTGAGCGCCGGGTCGGCGTAGAACATCACGTGCTTGTACGGGGCGTCGCCCTTCATGGTGATCCCGGCCCCGCGGCTCGGAAAGCTCACCGTGGCGCTGCCGTTCCATCCTCCATAATCGCTGCAGCGCCAGTATTTCGGCAGCGGCGCGGCGGTGTTGAACGACACCTCGGGCGGCAGCGACACCCGCTGCCCGATCATCCCCTCGGGCTCGTTCAGGTGAAACGACGTCGCGCCGAACTGCACCGTCGTATCGGCATCCCGGTCGAACCACGGGTGGTGCCCGAAGCCGAACGGCATGGGGCGCTCGCCGGTATTGGTGACCCGCGTCACCAGTTCGAGCCCGGCGTCGGTCAGCGTGAACCGCTGTTCGGCACGATACGAGTAGGACGAGGGATCGGCCACCTCCAGCGACAACACCGCGCTTCCCGGCCCCGCCTGTTCCGCCGTCCACGGCCGGTGCCACGCCGTACCGTGCACATGGTAGATCTCAGGTGGGTTGTTCGCCGCAAACTGATAGCGCCGGCCCTCGAACGCGAAGGCATTGCCGCCGATCCGGTTGGCGAACGGGATCATCGGGAACGACGCGACGCCCAGCACATTGCCCGTCCGGCGGTTCGCCTCCGATAGCGGTCGCATCACGTCGATGCCGTCGATCTGGAAGCGCGCGATGCTGCCGCCGATCGCCGGCGCGAGGTCCACCGCCAGCCGACTGGCGCGCAGTTCGAGATGCTCAGAAATTGCGGCCATAGCCGGCACTCCATCCGCCATCGACCGACAGCATCTGCCCCGTGGTGTAGCTGTTGAGCGGGTCGCAGAAGAACAGCGCCGTATCCACGACTTCCGTCACCGACCCCGGCCGCTTCACCGAGGCGTGCCCCAGCATCGCCGCATCGCCTGCCACCAGCGGCTCGCCGATGGCCCCGACGCCGAGTGCATTGACCAGCACCTTCGGCCCCAGCTGCATCGCCATTGTCCGCACCGTCGCCAGCACGCCGGCCATGGCCACCGAGAACTCCGGATGCCGCCGCATCGGCATCCCCGCCGCCGCCGAGATCAGGAACAGGATGCGCCCGCTGCCACGCGCGAACATCGCGTCTCCCACGCTGCGCGCGCCCTGCGGCAGCAGCGCCGGATCGTACCCGGCAATCGGCAACAGCGGCATCGAGACGATCAGAATATCCGGCACCGGCGCCACCGCGCCGACCGTCGCGCCATTGCCCCGCAGCGCGTCGAGCACCGCCGCAGCCACTGGGTTCTGCTCCCCGCGCAGCTCGACGAACGTGTTGTTGAGTTCGGTCCGCATCGCCCGCCTCACATCATGTAGCCGGCGGTCCAGCCGCCATCGACGGCCAGCACCTGCCCGTTGATGTAGCCGGCGCCGGGGGAACTGAGGAACAGCACAGCCTCGGCGATTTCCTCGGGCGTGCCGGGGCGACCCAGCGGCAGATGCTGCATGAACTCGGCGGTGCGGCCGGCGAATTTGCCGTCGGCGCCATAGAACAGCGAGCGTGTCCCCTCGGTCATGATCGAGCCGGGCGCGATGGCGTTGGTCAGGATGCCCTGCGGCCCCAGTTCCAGCGCCATCGAGCGGGTCATGTGGATGATGCCGGCCTTGGCCGCGACGAACGGGCTCTGCAGCCGCATCGCCGCGAGCCCCACCACCGAGGCGATGTTGATGATCCGCCCGCCTTCGCCCTGCTTCACCATCGGCTGCAGCGCCGCGTGGCTCATCAGGTAGAGCCCGTCGAGGTCGATGCGGGTAATCCGCTCCCACTCTTCGAGCGGGAAGCTGTCGATATTCACCCGGACGAAGCTGTTCACCCCGGCATTGTTGACGAGGATGTCGATCCGGCCGTAGCGGGCGATGGTCTCGGCGACGCCCGCTTCAGCAGAATCCCGGCTGGAAATGTCGATCACCGCGGCCATCGCGCCGGGCAGGGTCGCGGCATAAGCCTCGGCGCCCTCGCGATTGATGTCCGCCACCACGACGCTGGCGCCGTTGTCCGCCAGCCTCCGGGCGATGGCGCGGCCGATTGCTCCCGCCGCGCCGGTGACCAGGGCCACCCGCCCGCTCAACTCCACCTGCATTGGCACGACTCCTCCAGCCCCGCGCCAATGCTATTATAATATCTGACCCAAGCCGGCAATTGCGCTTTGGGCTAAGCCTCAGTTCGCCCGCAGCAGCGTCAGGCCCAGCGGCTCGCCGTCGGCGTTGAACGCCTCGCGCTCGCCGGTCACCGAATCCCGGTGCCATTCGGCCACCGCGCCGGCCTTGAGGTGCAGGTGGAAGTCCGCGCGCATCACGTTGATGAAGCCCATCGCCGGCTTCACCGTCTCGATGGTGCCGCGCCAGAACTGCTGGAAGCCGGGGCGCTTGAAGCCGATGACGACGGGGGATTGCGAGGCCTGCGCATCCTCCAGCGGCAGCCGGCCGGGGTCGGTCTCGCTCGCTTCGATCCGCTCGCCCGGCGGGGTATCGGGCTTGGCCTCGATCGCCGTGCCGGCGCCGAGCGCCGCCACCGCGGCATCGAACGGCTCGATGCCGTCGAAGCCGACAATGCCGCAGATATAGCTGCCATCGGCGCGGTTGAGGTCGATGCGCGGGTAGGCCTTGTCCTTCATCACGCTGGTGCGGTCGACGATGATCTCGGCGACGCTGGCGAGTTCGATCCGGCTTTCGTGCTCGGCCCCGCCGATCACCGCCCAGCCATCCTCGAAGGTGACGGTCTCGACCGCGCCGATCCGCTCGTGCGTCGCGCCGAGGTGCCGCGCCGTCACCATCAGCTTGCCGATGGCGGGAAGGGTCGCGAGCACGTCCCCGGCGCTGGCGTCGAGGCGGGCGCGGGGTAGGGTGGTGGGCTTGTCGAGCATCAGAATGTCCTTAGGCGAGTGCGGGTTCGAGTGGGGCGACCGGCGCGGCCGAGGCAGCGCCGAGTTCGATGGTGCGCAGCGCGCCAAAACCTTGCGGCTTGCGGTGCGCGACGATGACGAAGGCGGTGTCCGGCAACTCGCGGCGCAGCATCGCCAGCAGCTCGGTCTCCGAGGCCACGTCGATGGCGCTGGTCGGCTCGTCTAGATAGGCGAAGTCCGGACGCTGCAGCAGCAGCCGCGCCAGCGCCAGGCGTTGCAGCTCGCCGCCCGAGAGGTCGCCGCTGGCGGTCTCGTCGTCGATGAACATCACGTCGAGCCGATGCCCGAGACCAACTGTTTCGAGCGCCGTCTTGCGCTGATCGAGCGTGAACGCGTCCGGGCCGGAGGGATAGGCGACCGCATCGACGATCGAGCCGAGCGGCACATAAGCCTGCTGCGGCAGCCACATTGCCGACCCGGCCGGCAACGTGATGCGGCCCTCGGCATGCGGCCAGAGCCCGGCAATGGCCTTGAGCAAAGTGGTCTTCCCCAGCCCCGAGGGGCCAGCGACCCAAACCGCCTCGCCCGGCTCTACCGTGAGCCCGCCGACATCGAGCAGCGGCTTGCCGTTGGGCAGTCTCAGGCTGAGACCGGTGATATCGAGCGGCCCGCTTCCCGGCTGCACCACGCTGCCGCTCGCCTGGCCCCGCTCCGTTGCGCCGATGAAGCCATCGAGACGCGACGAGGCGGCGACGAGGTCGGCGAGGTCGCGATACGAGAAGATAAACCACGAGAGCGTCGTGACCACGCTGGAGAAGGCCGAACTGACTTCCATCAGCCCGCCGAAATTCACCGCGCCGGCGAGGAACGCGGGCAGCGCCACGAACAGCGGGATACGCAGCACGGTGTGCTGGTAGGGGTAGGTGAAGCAGCTGAGGATCAGCTCGCGGTTGATCAGCCGGCGCCAGTTGCCGACGATAGCGCCGAACCGGTTGTCGAGCGTCTGCCGCTCGGCATCCTCGCCGTTGAGCAGCGCGATCTCGTCGACATTGGAGCGCATGCGGGCGAGGGCGAAGCGGAAGTCGGCCTCGCGCCGCTGCTGCTCGACATAGAGCTTCTTGAGCGGGCTCCCGAGCACATGCGTCAGCAGCGAGCAGAGCGCCACATAGACGAAGGCGGCCACCAGCATGTAGCGCGGAATCTCGAAATCGAGCCCGACAAAGGCCAAGGACAGGGGGAACGAGGAGAGCTGCCACAGCAGCGCGACATACGAGAAGATCGCGACGATGTTGGTGATGAGGTCGAGCGCCTCGCTCAGCATGCCGCTGACGAACAGCCGGCAATCGTCGGCGATGCGCTGGTCGGGGTTATCCACCCCGCCGCCGCTGCCACCCAGCCCGAGAAAGGCCTTGTTGCCGAGCCACTTGTCGCGCACCGCCTCGGTCAGCGAACGCCGCCAGCGGATCAGCACCAGCTTGTTGAGATATTGCGCGCTGAGCTCGCGGATCGAGTTGAGCAGCACGATGATGCCGAACACCCCGATCTGGGTCAGCGCCGCCTGGGCATCCACCGCTTCCAGCGCCGAGTAGAAATCCTTGGTCCACGAGATGATGCGGAGCGTCGCGTAGACCCCGCCCAGCTTCAGCGCCACCACCGCGATGAACAGCGCCAGCCCGAGTTTCCCGCCCGGCCCGCTGATGCAGAGCTTCAACAGCCGCCAGAACTGGCCGAGCACGCGGATCATGACGAGGGTCTCCGGAAACGAAAAAGCGGGAGAGCCGTGGACGAGGCCCTCCCGCGGAGTGGGTGGATTAGAACTTCACCTTGGCGCCGAGCTTGAAGGTGCGGCCCGGCCCGGTCTGCAGCTCCAGCGGGTTCTGCCCGGCAGTGCTGGTGGTCGCTGAGGTGGCGTAGCCGGTCAGCGTGTTGGGGAAGTAGCGCGTATCGAAGATGTTCTGCACACCGGCGGTGACCTCGACAGTCTCGCTCGGCTCCCACTTCAGGTAGGCGTCGAGCAGGGCATAGCCGTCCGGCTTGAAGGCGGTCGGGCTCGAGCGTTCCTTCACGCCATCGGCCAGGGTGCCCACCACCTCGAGCTCGAGGTTCTGCTCGGGGAACAGGTACTTGAACCCCAGCGTGGTGGTCAGCGGCACGGCGCCGTCGAACGACGTCTCGGCGGCGCTCGCCGAGACCTTCTGGCGGCCCTGGCTGGCGGTGAGGCCGGCGGTCAGCGTCAGCTGGTCGGTGAGCTCGTACTCGCCGGCGAACTCGACGCCCCACAGCTGCACGCTCTCGACGTTGTCGTAGGTGTAGTCGAAGGGGACGCCCGGCGCGGTGCTGGGGATCGGCTGGAAGCTGCGGATGAAGTCCTTGTAGTCCGCATAGAAGCCCGAAACGGTGAAGTAGCCGTTCTGGAAATCGCCGCGGAAACCGGCCTCGTAGCTCTGCACCGACTCGGGCTTGAGGTTCGGGTTCGGGATCACCGTCGCGGTGGTCGGGGTCGAGCGCACCGTGGTGGTGTAGAGCTGCGACGCCGTCGGCATCTTGAAGCCCTCGCCGTACGAGGCGAACAGCGAGTACTCGTCGTTGAGCTTGTAGATCGCCCCCAGCTTCTTGATCAGCCGGGTGCTCTCCATCACCTTCAACGGCGACGTCGGCTCCTCGGGGAAGCTGGTATCGGTGGTCGGGTCCATCGAGTAGTTGGCCAGCCGCAGGCCCGGCGTCAGGGTCAGCTTGCCGTCGAACAGCTCGATCTCGTCCTGCACGTAGAGGTCGGCGCGCACCGTCTCGACGCGCGGGAAGTTCCAGCCCTGCTCGAGGCGCGGCACGGTCGTCGGCGTGCCGCCGTTCGGCGTCGTCGTGGTGTAGTTCGAGCCGAGGTAGTCGGTAACGGTGAAGTCGCCGTCGAAGCCGTAGGTCAGCGTGTGCTGGCCCAGCGCGCCGGCGTCGAAGCTCGAAACCAGCTGCAGGTCGGCCTCGTAGAAGGTCTCGTTGTTGTTGCGGATCTGCTCGATGTCCTCGCGACGGTTCGAATAGATGCGGCCGATATTGGTGCTCGTGTCGCGCGACTGCGGGGTGTAGCTGAGGTTCCACTTCACGCTGTCGAGCCAGTCGGCATTGACCTCCCACTCGTGCTCGATCGCGAGGCGGGTGCGCTTGATATCGAGCTCGCGGACGTAGCCGTCGACATTGTAGAGCGTGGTCGTCGGCGTGCCGGTGGTGGCCGAACTCGACGAGTCCCACACCTGGTCGACGGTGTTGTGGCGGCTGTAGAACTCGGCCGTCGCGGTGACGGTGTGGTCGGCGTTGGGCGTCCACACCCCCTTCAGCAGGCCGTTGTAGTCCTCGATGTCGGCTGGGAAGAGCAGGTTGCAGCGGAAATAGGCCGGACGCGGGCAGCCCCAGATGCCACCATTGGGGTCGGCCTTGCTGAGCTTGGCCTCCTCGGCACTCAGGTGCCCGATGCCGGCCAGCACCTCGACGTCGCCGAAATCGTAGGCGCCGGTGATCTGGTGGCGGAAGCTGTTGTCAAAACTGTCCCAGGCGGTGCGCAGCTCGACTGCCCACGGCTTGTCGGTGCCGTCGAGCAGGTCGCCCGGATCGCGGGTGCGGAACGCCACCGTGCCGCCGAGCGCGTCCGAGCCCCACAGCACCGAATTCGGGCCGCGGATGATCTCGACCGCCTTCATGTTCCACGGGTCGACGAAGGCGCGGCTGCCGTCCTGCGTCCACTCGGCGACGCGCGAGCCGTCCACCAGCATCTGCACGCGGTTGGTACCGACGCCGCGGATCGAGAACGAGTTGAGTTCGCCCCACGGGTTCACCGACGACGTGGTGCGCGGCACCGACACGCCCGGCTCGTAGCGCACCAGATCCTGGATATCGCGGACCATGTGGCTTTCGATGGTCTTGCCGTCGATCACCGAAATGGTCTGCGGCACGTCGAGCACGTTCTTCTTGCCGCGCTGCGCCACCACCGTGATGCGCTTGAGGATGGTGCTCTGCGCCTCGGTCAGTTCCTGCGCCGCCACCGGCTGCGGGATGGCGCAGAGCAGCGCAACGGCGCTGATGCCGACTAGGTACCAAGGTGAGATGTATGCGCGTGCGGAAACGCTCGCGCCATGCGGCCGATGTGACATGCCTGCCCCCGAAAGAAACCGAAGATGTGTTGGCTGGCTGTCGGCGCCGCACGCCGCGTGGCTTGCTGTTCATGGCCCTCGCGGGCCATCCGTTCACGCTCTATTAAAGGTGAGTATCTGAGTCAAGATTAGATGCTACTGCGCCAGCTCGGCGGTGCGGTTGTAGGCGGCGGTGAAGCCGGCGAGCGACAGTGGCACCGTCACCGGCTGGCCGTCGTCCACCTTGATGCCAGTGACTTCGAGTGTCGTGCCGACCTTCATGGCGCTGAGCGATACCTCGTCGAAATCGAGCGGCACCAGGCACCCGGTCTCAACGCAGGTGAGGAACGGCCGGGCCTCGCCCAGCTGCTGGCCGTCGATCCCGAGTCGCACGCCGGCATCGAGCCGCAACCCGAACGCCGTCAGCAGCATGCCCTCGGCCTTGTTGCCGGCCGGTGCCGCCAGCTCGACCGCGACCAGCGCGCCGCCGGTCTGCGGGTTGCCCGCCGACTGCGAGAAGGCACAGTCCTTCCCCGCCTCGACCAGGGTGCAGGTCACCATCCAGCTGCCATGCGCCTCGTTGAGCGCCGAGGCGCCGCCCGGCAGGGTCGCCTGCTGCGCCAGCGCCGGTGATGCGATCAGCAGCAGCGCGGCCGACATCAGATACTTCACGAGGCGACCCTCGCGTCCTTGAGCGGCCGATTCAGCGCGCGACGGGCTTCGCCCGCCATCCTCACCAGCATCATGTGCATGTCCTTGGACGAGGTGAGCTCGTTCTCGAACCACACGCGACGAATATCGTCGCCATCGGCGAGGTCCATGCCCTCGGCATCGACGCCGATCAGCCGCCACTTGCCCGGTGCCGCCTTGGCGAAGTGCTCGGCATAGAGCCCGACCGCCTCGCCATGGTCGTCGTTCATGTGCTCGACGGCGCTGGGCTCGGTCGCAGCCAGTTCCGGGTTGGCCGGGTTGGCGTTGAGCAGGTTATCGCGGGTCAGCGCATAGGCACGGCCGAAGCCCGCATTGAACGAGGCGCTCTTCGGCTCCAGCCGGAAGTAGCGGAAATCACCGAGGCCTGAGTAGAGCTTGGCCTTCTGCTGGTGGATCAGGTAGCGCGTATCGAGCCGGACATGCTCCTCGCTGTCGCGTTCCACCTCGCGCGCCTCGCAAGCGATGGTGACGCGGGCATGCGCCAGCGGATCACCCTTGCCGGGATAACCGATCAGCAGCGAGCAGCGCGGATCGGCGAGCAGCGCCCCGGTATGGGCTGCGAGCTTCGAAATCAGAATGATCGGCGCACCGTCGAAATCGGTCGAAACCCCGACCCTGGTGGCGATCGGCCAGCCGGTGCCGGGCTCGACCGTCGCGATGGCCCCCGAGCGGGCCGTGCGGATCAGCGCCTTGGCCTCGCGCACCGCATCGGCGGTAGTCTCGAGGAGCACGTCCTTCTTCTTTTCATCCATCTGCAACACTCACTTCTTGAAATAAAGCGGCACGGTGAACGACCAGCTCGATCGTCCCGCTGCCTCGGGAATTGGGGGGAAGGGCGCGGCGCGGTCGACCGCCGCCAGCGCGGCGTTGTCGAGCGCGTCGTTCCCCGAACTGCGGGCCAGCGCGACTTTCGTCACTGTACCACTGGCGCCGACGGTAAAGCTCACCAAAGCTTCGCCCGCATCGCCGCGTGCCTTCGAAGGGTACTTGGCGGCGCGGGTGACCTTGGCCTGGACGAGGCCCGGGTACTTGCTGGCCGCGGCGCTACCGCCATCGTTCTTCTTGCCGGCGCCGCCGCCGGATTTCTTCGCCGCGCTGTCCGCTTCGGCATTGCCGCCATTGCCGAGGCTCGCCTGCTTCGATGGCGGCTTCTTCTGCGGCTGCTTTTCAGCCTTCTTCGGCTTCTCGGCCGGCCGTTCCTTGGGCTGCTCCTTCACCGGCTCGGCGTTGGCCTCGACCGGCTTCCGCACGATGCGTGGCTTCGGGATCGGCGCGACTTCGAGCACTTCCTCTGTCACCGGTGCGAGGCTCGCCGTCTCCAGCGGCTTCACCACTTCGACCGGCTTCATCAGCGCCGGCGGGATCTGCTGGATCGCCGGCTCCGGCGTCAGCTGCCCGATCGTCGCGGTACGCACCGCCGCGAGCGGATCGGACTGCGACGGCGCGACGCTGTCAGCGACCACGGTCGCCGCCGCGTCGACCATCTGCGGCATCAATGCCTCGACCGGCGCGACAGGATCGGCCGCGGCGGTTAGCACCTCGGCCGAGGCGATCTCTTCGCTCTCTGCCGGCTCGATTTTCGCCACTTCGACCGCCGCCGCCACGGCCTCGACGGCCCTGGCCGGCTCAGCCTCAGCCACCTCGACCGCCTCGGCCTCGGCTGTCTCCGGCACTTCCTCGGCCTCGACTCCCGCGCCCGCCGAAACCAGCGTCTCGGTTGCCTCGGTGATCTCCTCGGTCGGGTTGCTCGTCGCCATGTCGACCGAAATGATCTCGACCGCGACCGACTCCGCCGCCGTCTCGTCGACCATCGGCTCGAGGTTCAGGAACACGAACGCCCCGGCGATCAGCCCGATATGGATGCCGGCGGAGGCGAGGGCGGCCTTCTTCATCTCACTGCTCGCGCTGCTGGGTGATCAGCCCGATGCGGGCGTAACCGGCGCGGCTCAGGTCGCCCATCACCTGCATGATCAGCCCGTAATCGGCGGTGGCATCGCCGCGGATATAGAGCCGCTGCTGCGTGCCGGCCTCGCCCGCTGCGGCGCCGACCGCACCGAGCAGCGTCTCCAGCGAGATCTCGTCCTCGCCGAGATAGACCTTGCCCTCGGGCGTCACCGAGACGGTAAGGGGCTTGCTCCCCTCGACCTTCATCTCCGGCGCATTGGTCTGCGGCAGGTCGATAGGCACGCCCGAGGTGAGCAGCGGCGCTGTGACCATGAACACGATCAACAGCACCAACATCACGTCGACCAGCGGCGTCATGTTGATCTCGCTGATCGCGCCGCGCCGGCCGCGCTTGCCGCGCGTACTCTGCAGCGACATGCTCATCAGGCATTCCCCCGCGCGTCGAGCTGCCGCGACAGTAGCACCGAGACCCGATCGGCGAACGCTTCGAGCCGGCCGATCAGCCGTCCCGCGTCACCTGAAAGCTTGTTGTAGGCGATCACCGCCGGAATGGCGGCGAGCAGTCCGAGCGCCGTGGCGAACAGCGCCTCGGCAATGCCGGGCGCCACGACCGCGAGACTGGTGGATTTGGCCGCCGCGATCGAGGTGAAGGCGTTCATGATGCCCCACACCGTGCCGAACAGCCCGACGAACGGCGCAGCGCTGCCCACCGTCGCCAGCAGCAACAGGCTGCGGTCGAGCTTTTCGCTTTCGGCTGCCACCGTGGTATCGAGCACGATCCGCAGCCTCGCCTGCAGGCCGCCCGAGTTGGCGGCATTGTCGGCATGGCTGCCGTTCCATTCTTCCATCGCCGCGGCGAACAGCGCGCCGAGCCCCGAGCGCGGGCCATCCTTCAGCCGCGCATAGATCTGTGTCAGCGGCTCGCCCGAAGCGAAAACCTTGTCGAACGCCTTCATCTCGCGCTTCGCCCTGGCATAGGCGGCGGTCTTGGCGAAGATCACCGCCCAGCAGGCGATCGAGGCGAACAGCAGCCCCAGCATCACCGACTTCACCACCCAGTCGGCCTGCATGAACAGCGCGAACATCGACATGTCGTGGGCCGCCGCCACCGGCTCCACCGCTTCGATCACCGTTTCCATCAAACGCCGAACTCCACGCCCGCGAGGCGCGACACGGTGCTGAGCCCGCCGAGACAGACCTTGGGGTCGAGCCCGGTGCCCTCGCAGGCCACCACGTCATTGATCAGCACCCGGCTGACCTGGTCGCAGCCGAGCTCGCCGATATCGAACTGCAGCACCCGGGTCTTGCCCTCGGGCATCGCCTTGAAATCCAGCGACACCAGCCGCTCGATCCCGCCGCCGGCGCCGAACAGCGCGATCTCGAAGGCCGAGCGCGTCAGCTCGGTGCCGAGCCTGTTGGTGGCGAGGAAAGTGACGCGGCAGCCGGTCTCGCTCGGCGTCAGCGCGTTGAGCTCGAGCGCCAGGCCGGGGGCCGGTTGGGCGTCCTGCGCCAAGGTAGGCGTCGCGCACAGCGCCGCCATCAGCAATGCAATCGTGAGGCGCATGGCGGCGCTCCTATTTGTTGAGGACGAGTTTGCCCTGCCGGGTGATCCGCAGCCGGTAGGTGAGGCCCTGGTGCGCGATGCCGATTTCGGTGGCGCTGCCGAACAGCTCTTCGGTGGTGAAGCTCGGCTGGTTGCCCGACGCATCGGTCTTGGCCGTCGCCTCCGGCAGCGCCGTCATGTCCTGTAAGTCCTCAAGTCGCACCCTGGTCACCCCGACCGCCTGCCATTCATTAAAAGATGAGTGTGATTATCATAATTATGAGGACACGCAAGCGCCACAATGTCGCCGCCCACCGCGCGCGGCGGCAGGCAGCGATCACGACCGGCTGATGAGGTGTTCTAGGCGATCCGTCCGAACCACAGCATCGACAGCGCCGCGGCGGCCATCGCCAGCAGCGCCCCGGCGCCGGCGAAGATGAAGGCGATTTCGGTCAACTTCTTCTCGCTGATCAGCCGGGTCGACAGCGAGTCGTAGACCCCGGCGAGGTCGGCGGCGCTGGTCGCCTCGTAGTACTCGCCCTCGGTGGCGTCGGCGATCGCCTGCAGCGTCGTGGCGTCGAGCTGTGCCCGCATCGAGCGCCCGCCGAAATCCACCACGTCGCCCGAGGCCGAACCGAAGCCCACAGTGAACACCTTCACCCCGTAGTCGCCCGCCAGCCGCCCGGCGGCGACCGGGTCCGGGCCGGTCGTCGTGGCGCCGTCGGTGAGGAGGATCACCACGGCGCTCTCGTACGAGCCCGGTTCCACCGGCATGTGCTTGGCCGGAGGCTCGGTTGCGGTTCCCGCCAGCAGCCCATCGGCGCCACCAGTTGTGCCGAGGGTTTCGCCGAAACTCGGCAGCCCCAGCTGGTCGCGCTGGTTGCCGCTGCCGTCGAGGTCGAAGCTTTGGTCAGGGAAGATGGTGGCGAGCGCCACCAGCACGCCCGAGCCCACGGCGGTCCCTCGCCTCAGGTCAAAGCTGTTGATCGCCTGGTACAGCGCCTCGCGATCGATGGTCGGCGCCTGCACCAGCACGGCCGCCGAGGCGAAGGCGACGATGCCGACCTGTACGTCGGGCGGCTGCTTGCGGATGAACTCCTTGGCCGCCTCTTGCGCCGCGACGATGCGCGACGGCTCGACGTCACGGGCCCGCATCGAGCCGGAGACGTCCATCGAGAGGATCACTGTTGCGCGCGACGAAGCCAGCTCCACCACGGCGGCGGGTCGCGCCACGGCGACGATCAGCACGGTGATGGCCGCGAGCAGCAGGGCAGGGGGCACGTGCCGGCGCCAGCCAATCCCCTTGCCCATCGCCTGCTTGACGATGGCGAGGTTGGCGTAGCGCATCGCCGCCTTCTTCCGGCGCCGCAGCAACCAGATGTAGGCGCCGATCAACAGCGGCACCAGGAGCAGCAGCCAGAGCATGTCCATCCAGATGAAGGTCATCGCATCACCCGTCCGCTACGCACCTGCCATCGCCGGCAGGTTGCCACCACCGCCCAGCCGCGATTGCGCCCTGCGCATATTGGCAAAGCGCAGCACCGCGTCGACCAGGTCGTCCGAAGTCGAAAGTTCCAGTACGTCGAGGCCAGCCGCCGAGAAGGCTTCCATCTGGGCCTCCTCGTTGGCCGCCGCCGCGGCGACGAAGCGCCGCCGGAAACCCTTGTCCACCGTATCGACGAACAGCTGTTCGCCCGTCTCCGCATCCTGGAACAGCAGCATGCCGACGTCGGGCAGCGCCATGTCGAGCGGATCGAGCAGCCGCACCGCCACCGCCTCGTGCCGTTGGCTCAGCCGGAACAGCCCGCGCTCCCAGCCCGGTTGCGAGATGAAATCCGACACCACGAAGCAGATCGAGCGCCGCCGCATCACCGACATCGCCCGCCCGATGAAGGCATTGAGGTCGGTCTCCGGCGAGCGCAGCAGCCGCGGGTTGGCCAGCACCTTGTCGATCAGGTGCAGCACGTGCCGCCGCCCGGTGTGCGGCGGGATCACGTAGTCGGCTTGCCCGTTGAACAGGATCGCCCCGACCTTGTTGCCCTGCCGGGTGAGGAGCCGTGTCAGCACCGCGGCGAACTCGGTGAGCATCTGCCGCTTGGTCACCTGGTCGGAGCCGAAATCCACCGACGGACTGAGGTCGAGCAGGAACCAGGCGGTGACGTCGCGGTCCTCGTTGTAGATCCGCACATGCGGCACCTGCGTGCGTGCCGTGACGTTCCAGTCGATGTGCCGCACATCGTCATAGGTCTGGTACTCGCGCAGGTCCTCGAAATCGAGGCCGAAGCCGCGGAACAGTGTGCGATAATCCCCCTGCAGCAACCCGTCGAGCTTGCGGATCACTGTCCACTCGAGGCGACCGAGGAGTTTTTCAGCCTGCTGCGGCGATGCGGACATGCGCCTCCAGGGGTTTGTCGGGTGCGGGGATGGCCTTGAGGACCTGGCCGATGATCTGGTCCGGCGTGATCGATTCCGAAATCGCCTCGTAGCTCAGCACGATACGGTGCCGCAGCACGTCGGGGGTGACGTCGAGCACATCCTCGGGCAGCACGTATTCGCGGCCGCGGAGGAAGGCGAGGGCGCGGCCCGCTTCGATCATGTTGATCGAGGCTCGCGGGCTCGCGCCATAGGTGAGGAACCGCTGCATGTCGCCGAGGCCCGCCGCGGCCGGGTTGCGCGTCGCGCTCACCACCTTCACCGCGAACTGGATCAGCGAGGGGTCGACGAACAAGCCGTGGCATTTGGCCTGCAGCGCAACCAGCTGCTCAGTGGTCGCCACTCGCGTCACCGCCTGCATGAGGCCGGTGACGCGCGAGACGATGACGAATTCCTCCTCTTCGCTCGGATAGCCGACGAGGACCTTCATCATGAAACGGTCGACCTGTGCCTCGGGCAGCGGATAAGTGCCCTCGGTCTCGATCGGGTTTTGCGTCGCCATCACGACGAACGGGTTGGGCACCTTGTGCGTCTCGCCCGCGATGGTGACCTGCCGCTCCTGCATCACCTCGAGCAGCGCGCTCTGCACTTTGGCGGGAGCGCGGTTGATTTCATCGGCCAGCAGCAGGTTGCAGAACACCGGCCCCAGCGTCGTGGAGAAGTCGCCGGTCTTCTGGTTGTAGATGCGGGTGCCGACGAGGTCGGATGGCACCAGGTCGGGGGTGAACTGCACCCGCTTGAACTGTCCGTGGATCACGTCGGCCAGCGTGTTGACGGTCAGCGTCTTCGCCAGCCCCGGCACGCCTTCGACCAGCAGGTGCCCCTTGGCCAACAGTGCCACCAGCACCCGTTCGAGGAAATGGTCCTGCCCGACCACGACTTTCTTCACCTCGTACAGCACCTGCTCCATCAGCGAAGCGACGGCAGTGCCGGAGTCTTTCGATTTGTCGTCCATTTTCTCCGTCGGGGTTGGTGTGCAGTTACAGCGGGTTTTCTCCTGCCGCCGCGGCGGCGTTTTCGATCGGCACGGCAAAGCCGATGCCGGCAAAGGTCCTGAGGCCGGATGGGTTGAGGATGGCGGTGACGATCCCCACCACCTCGCCGTTGGCATTCACCAGCGGCCCGCCGGAGTTCCCAGGGTTGGCCGCGGCGTCGAACTGGATGAGGTTCTGCAGCTTCGGCTGGCCGTTCTCGGCTAGCGCGCGTCCCAGCCCCGACACCACGCCGGCCGAAGCCGATGGGCCGATGCCGAACGGGAAGCCGACCGCCACCACCTCGTCGCCCGGATTGAGGCCAGCGCTGCTGGCGAGCGTCGCCGGCTCCAGCTCGTCGGGCAGGTTCAGCGGCCGGATGATCGCGAGATCGCTCTCCGGCCGGGCGCCGATGATCATCGCCTCGGATTCGGTGCCGTCCCAGAACTGCACGCGCAGCTTCTTCGCCGCCCCCGCCACATGGAGATTCGTGAGGATGGTGCCCTGCTCGTCGATCACCACGCCAGTACCGACAGCAGTGAACCGCTCGTGGAAATCCTCTTCAACCTTGCCCTCGGCGGGGATCTCCGCCTGGCCCTCGGGCTTCGTCGCCGCCGGCTCACCCGTTGAGTCCTCGTAGCCGTCGACTCGCACCACCGACTTGATCACCGTGGCGTAGGCAATCGACTCGATCGATGGCCCGCGCGGCCGCTCGTCCACCACCTTGTTGACGGCGGTCATGAACTGCCAGTCGCTGATCCGTTGCGGATCGGGACTCATGAGGTCGTACGCCCCGATCAGCAGCAACGTCACCAGCGCCCCGGCGCCGACCAGCACCGGTCCCTGATGCCGCTGGTAGAGTTTGCTCCACCAGGCACTGACACGTGAACGCCATACAGGCTGGGTATGCTCCTCGGGACTGTCGAGATAGAATGGGCTGACCCCGTCGCGCGCCACCCAAGCGGAACCGGCCGTGGTCCGCGGCCTTTGTGACCGGCTATAGAGTGGTCGCCGTCTCGTCACCAAACGCTCCCGCGTTTCGCGTAGGCAGTCCCCTGTTCCCTCAAACGACAGGCTAGTCCCAGCGGCGAGAACGCAGCAAGGCGCAACTGTGCATCAGTTGTGGTTGCTCTCTGAAAAGTGAGAGTTGTGTCAGCCCGCCGGGCGAGCTGCGGCGCGCGTCATTTCCTGTGTACGCGTCAGCACATAGGCGAGTCCGACCAGCAGCAGCAGCCCGCCGCCGAGCAGGGCCGAATCGAGCAGCAGGCCACCCTCGACGCCGGTCTTCACCGCCTGCAGGAACAGGCTCAGCACCGTGCCCGTGGCGAACACCGCCAGCCCCTGCCGGCCCATCAGCCGCAGCGGCGTCGCGAGCCGCGATTCGGCGATCCGGTACATCACGCCGAGCGACGCGACGACGTAGAACAGCGCCAGCGCATGCAGCAGCCGGGGCAGGGCGAGGAAGGTCTTGTCGAACCAGGTGACGTAGAACGGCAGCCCGAGCTTGCTGAGGAACCCGAGCCCCTGCCGGCCGGCTGCGCCAAGCTCCGGGATCTTCACCCACAGCAGCACGAAGAACAGGAACGCCGCGGCCACCCAGAACAGCCCCCGGCTCTGTGGCACGAACCGCTTGCCCTGCTTCATCGCCATGCCGGAGAGGAGGCCAATGACGAACAGGATCTGCCAGGAGAACGGGTTGAAGAACCAGCCCCCCTGCGTCGGGAAGTTCGGCAGGTTGAGCCGGAACTGCCCGGCAATCACCCACACCGCGATCGAGCCGAGCATCGTTTGCACGGGCCAACGCAGCCCGAGGACGATCACCAGTGGCGTCGCCAGGAGCAGCGTCATGTAGAGCGGCAGGATGTTGAGGTAGCCCAGCTGGTGCGTCAGCAACGGCAGCCCGATCATCGTCTGCAGCGGGAAGCCGAAGATCGGCGCGATATTGTTCTTTTCTAGCACCTCGTCGAGCCCGAACCACCAGGCGGCGCCGGCAAAGATGGCGAGCGCGATCATGGTGATCGAGAGGTGCACGAAGTAGAGCTGTCGCGCCCGCGCCCACACCTTGGCGATCGCCGGCCACAGCGGCCCGGTGACGAATCGCCCCGAGTAGGCGAGCCCCGCCGCGAGCCCGGACATGAACACGAACGCCTCGGCGGCATCCGAAAAGCCGAAGTTCCGGCTGGTCAGGTTCTCGTAGAACGTCCCCGGCACGTGGTTGATGAAGATCATCACCAGCGCCAGCCCACGGAACATGTCGAGCCGCGCGTCACGACCCGAACGCGGCACGGCGGCACTCGCGTCGGCTGTCGCGAAGCCGGCAAAGGCCTTGATGCGCTCCAGCAGCGGAGCGCGCGTCAGCGTGGCGGTGGTTTCAGGCATGGACGGTGGCTGTTCCGGTAATGGCGGGCTCGGCGAGGGCAGGGCCCTGCTGCGTCCAGCTCAGGAAAATGCGCTGCTGCTCGACGATGATCGGCGCCGGCGCGGTTTCGCTCGTGGTGGTGAAGAGGATCGGCTTCCGACCGCTGGTGATGCCATGCGAGGTCGCAGCAATCAGCAGCGGCGCCCCGATCGCCGGCAGCGCCACCGGCAGCAGCCACGGCACGAGGTCACTGGCGAAGGCGGTCGAAATCGCCAGCACCACGGCACCGGCGACGGTCACCCACCAGCTCGCCGCGAAGGCCGTCGAAAAACTCACCCGGCCCTCGTCGCGATTGGTCGCCGGCCAGCCGCCGTCGAGCCCGAGCAGAATCTCGATCACCGCCTTGCTCTGGAAGCACAGCATGATCGGCGCCAAGAGCGTCGAGATCAGGATTTCCGAGATCACCGACAGCGTCGCGCGGATCGTCCCGCCGAAGCCGCGGTTGCGGCCGCCCAGCGCCGAGCGCACGAGGATCAGGAATTTCGGCAGCAGCAGCGCCACGCCGACTGCTACGGCCAGGACCCAGATGCCGGTCTCGTTGTCGCGCCACCAGTACTTGCTCGGCAGCGCCGCCGCGAGGATGCTCGCCGCCAGCAGCATCAGCCACAGCGGCGAGGCGGCATAGGCCATGATGCCCTGCACGAACGTGAAGCGGCTCCAGACCTTGAGGTCCGGCGCCCCGAGCACCCGGCGGTGCTGCAGGTTGCCCTGGCACCAGCGCCGGTCGCGCTTGGCATACTCGATCAGGTTCTCCGGCCCCTCTTCGAACGAACCGCCGATATAGGGGTCGACCTCGACCTTCCAGCCGGCGCGCGACAGCAACGCCGCCTCGACATAGTCGTGGCTGAGGATGTGTCCGCCATGCGGCGGCTTGCCCGACAGCACCGGCAGCCCGCAGCTCGCGGCGAAGGCCGGCAGCCGCACGATGGCGTTGTGCCCCCAGTACGGCCCTTCCTCGCCCTGCATCAGCGCGGTGCCGCGCGCGAAATAGGGGGAGAGGTACGCCGACGAGAACTGCATCAGCCGGCCGAACAGGCTGTGGGCGTGGATCACCTCGGGCACCGTCTGTAACAGCCCGAGCCGCGGATCGTCGTCCATCCGCTTGGCCATCGCGGCGATGGTGGCGCCGTCCATCAGGCTGTCGGCATCGAGGATCAGCGCGTAGTCGTAAGCCCCGCCCGAGCGGGAGATGAAGTCCTCGATATTGCCGGCCTTTTTGCCGATGTTCCGCTCGCGCCGGCGATAGAACACCCGGCCCTCGGTCATCGGCTCAGTCAGCAGCTGCTCGAACCAGACGAGCTCCTCGGCCGCCACTTCGTCGCGATTGGTGTCGGACAGGATGGCGAAGTGGAACCGGTCGGCGAGCCCGAGGCTCACGATGCTGCGGTTCATCGCTGCGACGCGCGAGAAACTCGCCGCCGCGTCCTCGTTGTAGACCGGCATCAGGATCGCCGTCATACCGGTTGGCCGGCCGACTGCCTGCGGCTTCCGCTTGGGCGGCGCGAGAATGCCGAGCACCCCGGCGACGCCGCCCCACACCAGCCAGAACCCCACCAGCGTGAACAGCGCCGTGCGCAGCACGTCCAGGAAACTGGTGCCGTCATTGCCGATGAAGCGCATGTACAGCCAGCCGCCGCCAAGGCTCAGCAGCGCCGAAGCGCCCAGAGCCAGGGCTCGGGTGACGTGGGCTTTGGCCATCTATGCGGGACCTGCGGACGGCATGCGGGCCGTCAGAACCGTGGCAACGCCGCGGCGAACGCAGCGCGCAGCGTCAGGAACAGCGAGTTTCGCCGCCGCTCCAGCACCTGCTTGGGCATGGCCATCGGGGCATCGGGAAGCGCGCCCGAGAAATCGCCGGAACGGTCGTGCTTCATGCCAGTGCCCTCCACTGATAAAGCCAGGTCTCGCTGATCGTGCGGCCGGTGCTGACGATGTTGGCCTTGAGCTCGACCGGCTCGGTGCCCTCGATCATCACGTCGAGCGCCAGCCGCCACACGCCGTTGGCGTCGACCTTGGACAGCGCCGTCGAGGTGATCTCGCCCGTGCTCGCCGTGGCGACCACATCGAGCTTGGCCTCGGTCGGCATCGCGGTCAGCTCGCCACCGGCGAAGTCGATCACGAACTTCCTCAGCTTCACGTCATTGGCAACGCCCGACACGCCGCCCTGGCCGGCGCGGGTCTCGACCACATGCGCCAGTGGCGCGTCGTCCTTGGGCAGCAGGTCGCCCCAGATCAGCTTGTAGTGGAACTCGCGCGCGTCGCCCGCCTTGATCGGGTCGGACGGCACCCAGAACGCCACGATATTGTCCTCGGCCTCGAGCCGCGATGGCGCCTCGATCAGTCGCACATTGCCTTGGCCCCAGTCGCCGACCGGCTCGACGCGGGCTGACGGACGGCGCTCGTAATGCGCGCCGGCATCCTGGTAGGTCTCGAAGCTGCGGTCGCGCTGGTACAGCCCGAACGCCCGCGGGTTGTTCTCCCACAGGTACGAGTTGCCCAGCTGCGGCGTGTTGTTGAGCGGCCGCCAGAACACCTCGCCGCCGTCGCGCTCGACGATCAGCCCGTTGCTGTCATGCACCTGCGGCCGGTAGTCGTCGAAGCTCGAGCGGTTGGTCTCGGCGAACAGGAACATCGAGGTGAGCGGCGCAATGCCGATCTCGCCGATATCGGCGCGGAAGAACAGCCGCGAGGTGACGTCGATGACGGTTTCCTGCGCTGCGTCGCTGGCCGGGGTGATCTCGAAGCGGTAGGCGCCGGTGACGCTCGGGCCTTCGAGGCTCGCGTAGGCCACCAGCGGCTTGCCCTCGCTCGGGCGCTCCAGCCAGAACGCCGAGAAGCGCGGGAACTCTTCCGGTCCCGCCTGCCACGAGTTGATCGCGAGGCCGCGGGCGCTGAGCCCGTAGATGTTGTTGCGTCCGAGTGCCCGGAAGTAGCTCGAGCCGAGGAACGAGACCAGCTCGTCCATCTTGTCGGCGACGTTCACCGGGTAGTTGATGCGCACGCCGGCGATTCCGGGGAATGCCTCGGCCGCTGCCTCGACGCCCATCGCCTTGTCGTAGAACATGAAATCGGCGTTCGAGAAGCCGAACGGCGATGCCTGGCCCTCGACCACCTCGAACACGCCCACCGGCTCCTTGAACAGCCAGCCCATCGGGAAGGCATGCACCTGGAAGCCCGAATTGTTGTCGATCCAGCGCGCATGCTGCCCGTCGAACTGGATCTTGCGGTAGCCGTCGTAGTCGAGGCCCGCGAACAGTTTCGGCAGCTCCAGCACCGCCGCGTTGAACGGCTCGGCCGCCTTCGCGCGCATGCGCTCGGTCAGCACATCGAAGTCAAACGCTTCCGCTTCGCTCTCCTGAGCGAAGGCGACGCGGGTGAGGGAGGTGGTGGAGAGGAGTGCCGCCGTTGCGGCAGCAGCTCGGAGAAAGGCTCGCCGATCGAGCCGATGGTGAGGAACAGAAGACATGCACTATCGCTATGGAGGGATCGGGACACCAAACACGAATTCCGCAACGCCGTTGAGCGCTGAAAGTTGTCGCATGGGAGCTATGCACCGGCGGAATGGATATGATTTCGCCGCAATGCGTTACGAGTTCTGGCCGTTTCCGCACCCGGAATCCTTGCATGACCGACGCCGTCGCGCTGCGTCCCCCACGAACCCTGCCGCTTGGCGTCGTCCTGGTCCTCATCCCGCTGGCCTTTGCCATCACGGGGCTGATGATCCGCTACCTGGCTTTTGCCGCCACGGTTCCCGATGCCTCGATCGCGACATTCGCCCAGGGCATGTGTCGTTGGGATTGCGCCTGGTACGTGAAGCTTTCGCAGACCGGCTACGATCCGTTCCCGGTGCCGACGATGATCAACGCCGGCAACTGGGCGTTCTTCCCGCTCTACCCGATCCTCGTCGCCATCGTCCGCACGCTGACCGGGTTGCAGACGATCGTCGCCGCCACGGGCCTGTCGATCCTCCTTTGCATCGCATCGGCCCGTGTCGCCTGGCCGCTGCTCGGCAAGGACCTGCGCGCCTACACCCTGTTCTCGGCGTTCCTGCTGGCCGGCCCGTTCTCGATCTGGCTCACCACCTTCTACACCGAGGTGCTGTTCCTGTTCCTGACGCTCTGCGTCTTCGCGGCGCTGCAGCGAAAGCAATTCCGTATCGCCGGCCTGTTCGCCGCGCTGCTCTCCGGCACCCGTATCGTCGGCGTGTTCATCGTCTTCGCCATCCTCATCGAGATCTGGCAGGCCCACCGCGCCAATGGCGGCAGCTGGCGCGACTTCGTCCCCGCCGTGCTGAAGCGCCCCGAGCAGTTGCTGGCGCTGTTCATCGCCCCGCTCGGGCTGTTCGCCTACATGGCGTACCTCCACTTCCACATCGGCGACGCCCTGGCCTTCAGCCACGTGCAGCGCGCCTGGTCGCGCCCCAGCGGACTGCCGCCGGTGTTCGTCTGGAACGCCCTCACCAGCTTCCCGAGGGAAGGCTGGTTCCCCACGCCCCCGCAGCAACTCGCGGTTGCCGTGCTGGTCGGCTACGCGCTGTCGATCGTGCTGCTGATCAAGAAGCGATACGGCATGGCGGTCTATTCGCTGGTCTGCCTTACCCTGCCGTTGTTCGCCGGCATGGCCTCGGTGCTCCGCTTCACCGCCGCGCTCGCCCCGATGCCTCTGATGCTCACCGAACTGCTGGCGCGCCACCGGTGGCTGTTCGCCATCTCTCTGCTCGGCCTGCTCGCCGCGGGCTACTTCACCACCATCGGCTGGCTCACGGGGTATCTCAGCCTTGTCTAGCCCGCTCCGCTTCGGCGCCTACATCCTCGTCGCCATCGTTGCCGTGTTCGAGCTTGGCGTCGTCTGGCTGATGCTGCACCCCAACGTCACGCCCGACTACCGCGCCTACTACATCGACAAGACCACTACCTGCCTCAATCAGCCGGTGAGCGGCAGCTACACCCTCGGCACCACCGTCCGCTTCACTCCCGAGGACAAGGATGCGGCCAAGCTGATCCGCGTCTGCGGCCTCGAAGGCCCGACCGGCGACGGCAACCACGCCGTCGGCACCAGCGCCCGCCTGCGCTTTGCCTACACCGAGTCGGCCACCGCGCTGACCCTGCAGCTCGCGATGGTCGCCATCCAGAGGAGCGGGGTCGTCCTGCCGCAGCACGTCGAGATCGTCGCCAACGGCACGCTGCTCGACACCGTCACGCTCGACCGGCCGGGGCCACAGCAGTTCTCGCTGCCCCTTGCAGCCCCCGCGGACGGCAGGCTCGAACTCGAGCTGCGCTTCCCCGATGCTGTGCAGATGGGCCCGACCGACCCGGACAACCGGCTGCGCTCGATCAAGCTGCTCTCGGCCGCTCTGCTCCCAGTCTGAAGTTTCTTTAACCGATCGGTTGACAACCCTCATTGGGGGATGTATTCAACCAATAAGTTATCAACTGAAGGGTTGAGAAATGGACTGCGTCGAACTCACAGGCACCGCGCCGACCAAGACCTCCGCCGTCACCACGCCGGCCAACGATCCCGTCATTCTCATCGCCCGCAGCTTCGAGGCACCGCGCACCCTGGTCTGGCGCTGCTACACCGAGCCTCGGCACCTGGTGCATTTCTGGGGCCCCAAGGGCGCCACCAATCCGGTCAGCGACCTCGACCTGCGCGTCGGCGGCCACTGGCGCCAGGTGATGCGCTTCGCTTCTGGCAACGAGTATGGCTACACCAGCGCCTACCTCGAAATCTCGCCTGTGGAACGGCTGGTCTGGCGCGATGCACCCGCCGGCTATCGCTTCGGCGATGAACTGCCGCCGGCCGAGATGGTCACCGAGATGACCCTCACCGAAACCGGCCGCCTCACCAGCGTCCACATCACCGTCCGCTTCACCTCGCTCGCCGCCCGCGACCAGGCGGTCAAGCAGGGTTTCGCCTCCACCGTGTCCGACGGCAGCGACAAGCTCGACCTCTACCTTTTCACCCTCAGCGCCACCGCGGCGTTCCAGCAGGAGTAATCGCCATGAACACCTTCACCTCTCGCGACGGCACCAAGATCGCCTACGACGTGCGCGGCTCCGGCCCGGCCGTCATCCTGATCGATGGCGCCTGGTGCGGCCGCAACATGGGCCCGATGCCCAAGCTGGCGCCGCTGCTCGCCCCGCACTTCACGGTCTACAACTACGATCGGCGCAGCCGCGGCGACAGCGACCTCTCCACCGACTACTCGACCGATCGTGAGTACGAGGATCTCGCCGCGCTGATCGACATCGCTGGCGGCTCCGCCAGCCTCTACGGTACCTCGTCGGGCGCGGCGCTGGCCCTGTTCGCCACCGCCCGTGGCCTGCCGGTCGATCGCCTCGCCATCTTCGAGCCTCCCTTCACCGACGTCCCCGGCGGCAAGCCGATGCCCAAGGGGTATCAGGCGGAAGTCGAGCGTCTCGTCGCCGCGGATCGCCGCGCCGACCTCGCGAAGTTCTTCATGGTCAAGATGATCGGCATGCCCGCCATCATGATGCCGATGATGCGGCTCAACCCGGTGTGGAAGTCGATGCTGCACAACGCCCCGAGCCTGCCGCACGATACCGCGGTGATGGAGGGCTATGGCTTCCCCACCGAGGTTGCCCGCTCGATCCGCGTCCCCACCATCGTCATGGCCGGCGACAAGACCTTCAAGCAGCTGAAGGAGCCGGTGCGTCTCGCCCGCGAGACCATCCCCGGCGCGCGTTTCGCCTCGCTGCCCGGCCAGAGCCACGATGCGGCGGCAGAGATCGTCGCCCCCGTGCTGATCGACTTCTTCTCCGGCGCCGACGCCGTTCGCTTCGCCGCCTAAGGACTGAGAAATGACCGACCACCTGTCCACCACCCTCGCTGCTCTCGCCGACCCGACCCGTCGCGGCATCCTTGCCCGGCTGTCGCTCGGCGAGGCCACGGTCAGCGAACTGGCCGAGCCGTATGACATGTCGATGGCGGCCGTCTCCAAGCACCTGAAAGTGCTCGAGAAGGCCGGGCTGATCTCCCGCGGCAAGGAAGCCCAGTGGCGTCCCTGCAAGCTCGAGGCGGCCCCTATGGCCGAGGTCGCGGACTGGGTCGAGAACTACCGCCGCTTCTGGGAACAGAGCCTCGATCGCCTCGGCGATTACCTGGCCGAACTGCAGAAGGGAGACCCCGGCGGCTCCCGGAACTAACCCCGGGGCCGTGGGGCCTGAACCAAGATGCAGCGACCCAAGGTCATAGCGCTCTCGGACTACCGCCGGCAGCGCGACGGCGAAGCCTTGCGCCGATTGGGGCAGGGCGCCGGAACACAACACTGGTTCGTACTTTACTGGCGCTATTGGGCGGAAAGCCTCGATCGCCTCGACGCCTACCTGATGAAACTCAAGGAGCTGAAAATGGCACTCGACAACCTGAAGATCGAAGCCCCGGCAGGCGAGCCGATCGTCATCGCCACCCGTACCTTCGCCGCCCCACGCGCCCTGGTCTGGAAGGTCATGACCCAGCGTGAGCATGTCGCCCGCTGGTGGGGCGTCGAGGGCCAGAAGGCCATCATCACCGCGCTCGACGTCCGCCCCGGTGGCAAGTGGCGCATCGAGTCCCACGCCGCCGACGGCAACGTCTACATCTTCATCGGCGAGTACCGCGAGGTGATCGAGCCGGAGAAGTTCGTCTGGACCTTCGGCATGGAGAACATGTTCGTCGGCAAGGTCGTGGTCGAAACCCATACCTTCGAGGAAGACGGCGCCGTCACGCGCTACAAGTCAGTCTCGACCTACGACAATATCGCTGATCGCGATGGCATGGTCGCCTCCGGTATGGAGAAGGGCATGCGCCATGGCTTCGCCGTCATGGACCAGATCCTCGCCGACCTCACAGAAAAAGCCTGAACCATGCTCTCCGACCTCACCACCATCCCCAGCGACCGCCGGCTCGAGATCGAACGCGAGTTCGACGCCCCGCGCGACCTCGTCTGGATGATGTTCGCCGATCCGTACCACCTCAGCCAGTGGTGGGGTCCGAAGGGCTTCACCAACCCGGTGGTGGAGCTCGACCTCCGCCCCGGCGGGCGCTGGCACCACGTGATGCGCGGGCCGGATGGGCGCGAGTATCCCACCGACAGCGAGTTCATCGAGGTCACCCCGCCCGAGCGGATCGTCTATCGCAACGCAGCGGCCACCGACGAAGTGTTCGGCACCAACCCGCCGCCGAGCTTCCTCCGGGTCATCACCCTCACCGACATCGGTGGCGGCCGTACCCGGCTGACCCTCGACGCCTACTTCGATACCGCCGCCAACAAGGATGCCGTCACTCGTCGCGGCTTCCGCGAAGGCGTCAACGAGAGCTTCGACAAGCTCACCGCCCACCTTGCGACTGGAGGAACCAGATGAAGTTCACCACCACCATCCTGCAGTCCGGCAACAACACCGGCATCATCGTGCCGCCGGCGGTGCGCGACGAACTCAACGGCGGCAAGAACCCGCTGGTCGTCGTCAGCCTCGCCGGCCACACCTGGCGCAGCAAGGTCGCCACCATGGGCGACCGGCTGCTGATCGGCGTCAGTGCCGAGATCCGCAGCATCACCGGCGTCAAGGGCAACGAGACCCACGAGGTCGAACTCACCCTCGACGACCAGCCGCGCGTCGTCGAAGCCCCAGGCGACCTGCAGGCCGCCCTCGATGCCGATCCGGTCGCGCTGGCTGCCTGGAACAAGCTGGCCCCCAGCCACAAGAAGGCCCACGTCACCGCCATCGAAGGCGCCAAGGCCCCCGAAACCCGCCTCCGCCGCGTGCAGAAGGCCATCGAAATGCTGACCACCTAGCGCCAGCACCGGCCTCTCCTCCGATCCTCCCCCGCGCGGCGGGGGAGGGGGACCAGCGAAGCTGGTGGAGGGGGCGGCCAAACCCTCAGTCGATCAACCTCCACCAACCTGCACTCCCGCGGGACCGGCGGAGCCATACCCAACCAACGGAGACTTCCCCATGCTACGCCGAACCGTCCTTGCCCTCGCCGTCCTCGCCAGCTTTGCTCTGGCAGCGCCGGTCGCCCCATCCATCGCACAAGAAGGAACTGCCCCCATGCTCACCCCCACCAAATCCGGCTATGTCCCCGTCACCGGTGGCAAGATCTACTACGCCACCTACGGCAAGGGCGCGCCGCTCGTCCTGCTGCATGGCGGCCTGATGACGATCGACGCCTTCGGCCCGGTCCTCTCCGGTTTCGCCGAAACCCGCGAGGTGATCGCCATCGAAGCGCAGGGCCACGGCCACACCGGCCCGCTCGACCGCCCCATGACCTTCGACAACATGGCGGCCGACGTCGCCGAGGTGATCAAGTCCCTCGGCTACGCCAAGGTCGATGTCGTCGGCTACTCGATGGGCGGCACCACCGGCCTGCGCCTGGCGCTGGCCCACCCCGAGCTGGTCAACAAGCTGGTCATCGCCTCGGCCCCCTTCGCCTTCGCCGGCTGGCACGACTACAACCAGCAGGGTATGCGCGGCCTGAACTCAAGCCAGTTCGAAATGCTGAAGCCCTCGCCGCTCTACCAGGGCTTTGCCGCCGTGAACCCGGACCCGGAAGTGAACTTCCCCAAGCTGCTCGACCAGATGCAGTACATGGGCCAGGACTACGACTATTCGGCTGACGTCCCGAACCTCAAGGTCCCGACCCAGCTGGTCTACGGCGACTGGGACGCGGTCCGCACCAGCCACGTGGCGAAGTTCTTCGAGCTGCTCGGCGGCGGCCTGCAGGATGCGCTGTGGGACGGTTCGGGCATGAACCAGAACCGCCTCGCCATCCTCCCCGGCGTCACCCACTACAGCATGATGAACTCGCCCAAGCTGGTCGAAACCGCGCTGGCGTTCATCGAGGCCAAGTAACCCGGCCCCTGCCTGATCCTCTCCCGCGTTGCGGGGGAGGCGCGGCCAAGCCCCTCAGTCGAGAGCCTCCACCAGCCCGCCAACCCGCGGGACCGGCGGAGCCATGTCCAACCCACGGAGACTTCCAATGCTACGTCGAACCGTCTTCGCCCTCGCCATCGTCGCCGGTCTTGCCCTGGCCGCGCCCGTCGCCCTGTCCATCGCCCAACAAGGAACTGCCGCCATGCCCACTCCCGTCAAATCCGGCTATGCCCCCGTCAACGGCGTCGAGGTCTACTACGCCACCTACGGCAAAGGCGATCCGATCGTCCTGCTGCACGGCGGCTTCGGCCAGATCGAGATGTTCGGCCCGGTCATTGGCATGCTCGCCGAAAACCACACCGTCATCGGCGTCGACCTGCAGGCCCACGGCCGCACTGCCGCCCACGACCGGCCCATGACCTTCGAGAACATGGCGACCGACATCGCCGAGCTGATCAAGTATCTCGGCTACGACAAGGCCGACGTCATGGGCTACTCGACCGGTGGCCAGGTCGCTGCCCGCGTCGGCATCGATCACCCCGAGGTCGTCGACAAGCTGATCCTCGCCTCCACCCCGTTCGCCTATGCCGGCTGGCACGATTACAACCAGCAGGGCATGGCGATGCTCGGCGAAGCCTCCGCCGAAGGCATGAAGCAGACCCCGATGTATGCCGCCTTCGCCGCCGTGAACCCCGACCCGGAGAAGAACTGGGTCAAGCTCCACATCCAGCAGGGCAAGCTCGTCAACACGCCCTATGATTGGTCGGCGGAAGTGCCCGGCATCAAAGTGCCGACCCTGCTCGTTGTCGGCGACTGGGACTCGGTCCGCATCGGCCACGCCGTGAAGTTCTTCGAGCTGCTCGGCGGCGGCGCCCAGGATGCGCAGTGGGACGGATCGGGCATGAACCACAACCGCCTCGCCGTCCTGCCGGGCGAGACCCACTACTCCATCTTCATGTCGCCGAAGCTAGCCGAGGCTGCTCTGAGCTTCATCGACGCCAAATAGGCGCCATCGATAACCGTGTCCCTCCACACGGGGATCACAAGGCTCTCCCAATCCCCACGAGCTTTGTGACGGGGTCTCCGGGCTTGACCCGGAGACCCAACTTCCGACTCTATCGCCCAATGCTTGAGTCGCTCTTCGACACGCCAGCCCGCGACCCCGCTGAGATCCTGCGCACCGTCTTCGGTCACCAGAGTTTCCGCGGCCAGCAGGAGGATGTTGTCCGCCACGTCACCGGTGGCGGCGATGCGGTGGTGCTGTTCCCCACCGGCGCCGGCAAGTCGATGTGCTTCCAGGTTCCGGCCCTCGCCCGTAGGGGCGTCGGCATCGTCGTCTCCCCGCTCATCGCCCTGATGCGCGACCAGGTCGAGGCGCTGAAGCAGGCCGGCGTCAACGCCGCGACCCTCAACTCCTCGGTGTCATCGGAAGAGTCCTCTCGTACCTTCCGCGACCTCAAGTCCGGCAAGCTCGACCTGCTCTACGTCGCCCCCGAGCGGCTGGTGCTGCCCGGATTCAAGTCGATGATGCAGGGCGTCGATATCTCGCTCATCGCCATCGACGAGGCGCATTGCGTCAGCCAGTGGGGCCACGATTTCCGCCCCGAGTATCGCGAGCTCGCCTCGATCGCCGCCGACTACCCGGGCGTGCCGCGCATCGCGCTCACCGCCACCGCTGACCCCACCACTCGCGACGACATCGTCGAACGCCTCGGCCTCGCCGACGCGCGCATCTTCACCACCAGCTTCGATCGCCCCAACATCAGCTATTCGATCGTCGAGCGCGACAATGCCCGCGCCCAGCTGAAGAGCTTCCTCGCCCGCCACAACGGCAATTCCGGCATCGTTTACTGCCTCAGCCGCGCCAAGGTCGACACCACGGCGGAGTGGCTGAACAAGGAGGGCATCCGCGCGCTGCCCTACCACGCCGGCATGAACGCGAGGGATCGGGCCGCCAATCAGGACGCCTTCCTCAAGGAAGAGTCGCTCTGCCTCGTCGCCACCGTCGCCTTCGGCATGGGCATCGACAAGCCCGACGTGCGCTACGTCGCCCACATGGACCTGCCCTCGTCGATCGAGGCCTACTACCAGGAGACGGGCCGTGCCGGCCGCGATGGCCTGCCGGCCGAAGCCTGGATGTGCTACGGCATGGCCGACGTCGCGCAGCGCCGCCGCATGATCGACGAGGGCAACGCCCCCGATGAAGTGAAGCGCGTCGAGCGCCTGAAGCTCACCGCGCTCCTTGCCGTCTGCGAGACTCCCGAATGCCGCCGCAAGGCCATTCTCGCGCATTTCGGTGAAGGCCATCCCGGCAGCTGCAGCAACTGCGACACCTGCCTGTCGCCGGTCGAGACCTGGGACGGTTCCGACGCCGCCATCAAGGCCATGGCTTGCGTCTACCGCACCGGCCAGCGCTTCGGCGCCGGCCACGTCGTCGACGTGCTGATGGGCAAGGTCACCGACAAGGTCACCCAGTTCAGCCACCAGGACCAGCCGGTATTCGGGCAGGGCAGGGACCTCGACCAGCGCTCCTGGCAATCGGTCATCCGCCAGCTCACCGCCATGGGGCTGCTGACCGTCGACCACTCGTTCGGCGCCCTCCATCTCGGCGAAGGCTCCCGCGAGGTGTTCAAAGGCGAGCGCAAGATCACGCTGCGCCGCGACCGTCCGCGCAAAGCCACCGAAACCCGCCGCGCCCTGCAGAACGCCGTGGCGCTGCCCCCCGCCGCACAGCCCGTCTTCGAAGCCCTCCGCTCCGAACGCGCCGCCATCGCCAAGTCGCAGGGCGTCCCGCCCTACGTGGTGTTCCACGACACGACACTGCGGGCCATGGCATTGGAGCGACCGCAGACGATGGCCGAACTCGGCACCATCCCCGGCATCGGCGAAAGCAAGCTCAAGCGCTACGGGTCGGAATTTCTGGCCGTGCTGAAGCAGGCCGGACCAGCCTAGCGCCGGCCAGTGCCACTCGCGTCCCCTCGCCCCTCTGGGGAGAGGGCCAGGGTGAGGGGCGCCAAGCACACCGGCCGCTCAAGTCCCCCGCGGCTTCGCCCGTGCCGTCGCCGCCGCCTCCAGCGGGTTCTCCGGCCAATAGTGCCGCGGATACCGCCCCTTCAAATCCTTCGCCACATCTTTCCAGCTGCCCCGCCAGAATCCGGGCAAATCTCGCGTCGTCTGGATCGGCCGGTGCGCGGGGCTGAGTAGCACAAGCAGCAGCGGTACCTTGCCGCCCGCCACGCTCGGATGCCGGTCGAGCCCGAACAACTCCTGCACCCGCACCTCCAGCGCCGGTCCGTTCTCCGCCCCATAGTCGATCGGCAGATGCGAGCCCGATGGCGCAGCGAAATGCGATGGCAGCAACCGCTCGATCTCCTGCCGCCTGGCCCAAGGCAGCAACCCTTCGAGCGCTCCACCGAGATCGTCCGCCCCGATCTCCGCCACAGCCGTCTTGCCGGTGATGGCAGGCACCAGCCACCCGATATCCGCCGCTAGCCCCGCGTCCGACAAATCCGGCCATTCCTCGCCCAAGGTCGCCCGCAGATAGCTCGCCCGCGCGCGCAGCGCCTTCTGCTCCTTGGTCCACGGCAACACGCCGACGCCGAGCCCGGCGATCCCGTCAGCCAACGCCTCGGCCGCCGCCACGAGATCCGCAATCGCCACCGGCGCCTCGTCCAGCCGCAACGCGCCCAGCCTCCGCACCCGCCGCGCCCGCACGCTGCGCGAACCGCGGTCGAACGCCATCGCCACCTCGTCGATGATCTCGCCGGCGAACAGCTCCTCGATCGTCGTCCGCTCGATCGCCGCCGCCGCTCGGATACGGCCCGTCGCCGCTGCCCCGGTGATGTCGGTCACCACCAGATACGGCGCACTCGCCAGCCCGTCCGTCTCGTCGAGGCTCGCCTGCCGCCCGTTGGCCAGCCGGAACCGCCCGCGCGCCCCGGCCTGCTGCGCCACGCGGTCGGGATAGGCCCGCGCCAGGTGTCGACCGACCTCGCCGCCCGAACCGGTATTGCCCACCATCTGCGCCCAGCGCCGCGCCAGTCCGTGCGCCTCGTCGGCCCGCTTGCCGCGCTCGCGCCTGAACCGCTCCAGCCGGTGCACGAGGTCAGTACCATCGCCGCCCAGCCCGCGCTCGCCGATCAGCACTGCCAACTGTGCCGCCGTCAGCGCGTCGTCTTCCTCGGCCGCGCGGTGGATCATGTGCCCCAGCCGCGGATGCAGCGGCAGCCGCGCCAGCGCCTTGCCCTCGGCGGTGATCCGCCCCGTCTCGTCCAGCGCTTCGAGCCCCTTCAGCAGCCCCACCGCCTCGTTCCACGCCGGCCCCGGCGGCGGATCGAGGAATCTGAGCTGCGTTGGATCGCTCACCCCCCAGCCGGCGAGATCGAGCGCCAACCCCGAAAGATCCGCCTCCAGCATCTCCGGCGCATCGAACGCCTGAAGCGCCGCATTCTGCCCCTCGCCCCACAGCCGGTAGCACACCCCCGGCTCGACGCGCCCCGCACGCCCCCGCCGCTGATCCGCCGACGCCCGCGACACTTTTCGCGTTTCGAGCACCGACAACCCGGTCGCAGGTTCATATGCGGGCGCGCGCCTCAGCCCGCTGTCGACGACGATCCGCACTCCCTCGATGGTCAGCGAGGTCTCGGCGATCGAGGTCGCCAGCACCACCTTGCGCCGCCCCTTCGGCGCCGGCTGCACCGCGCGATCCTGCTCTTCCGGCGTCAGCTGCCCATAGAGCGGCGCGATGTCGACATCACCCGGCACCCGTCCCGCCAGCCGCTCCGCTACCCGGCCGATCTCGGTCTGCCCCGGCAGGAATACCAGCGCCGAGCCCGGTTGCTCGCGCAGTGCCTCCAGCACCACGCCCGTCACCTGATCCTCGATCTTTTGCAGCGGATCGCGATCGCGCCAGATCGTTTCCACCGGAAACGCCCGTCCCTCCGACACCACCACCGGCGCGCCGTCGAGCAGCTCCGCCACCCGCGCCCCGTCGATCGTCGCCGACATCACCAGCACGCGCAGCTCATCGCGCAGTGCGGCCGCATCGAGCGCCAGCGCCAGCCCGAGATCGGCATCGAGGCTGCGCTCATGGAACTCGTCGAACAGCACCGCCGCGATGCCGGTGAGCTCCGGATCATCGAGGATCATCCGGGTGAACACGCCCTCGGTCACCACCTCGATCCGCGTCCGTTTGCTGACCTTGGCGTCGAGCCTGACGCGATAGCCGACCACCCCGCCGACTTCGTCGTCGAGCGATTGCGCCATCCGCCGGGCCGCCGCCCGCGCCGCCAGCCGCCGCGGCTCCAGCATAACGATCCGGCCGTCGCCCCGCCACGGTGCATCGAGCAGCGCCAAGGGCACCCGCGTCGTCTTGCCGGCCCCGGGCGGCGCCACCAGCACCGCATAGGGGCCAGCCTCCAGCGCGGCGGTCAGCCGGGGCAGGGCCTCATCGATCGGGAGGGGCGGCAGCTTCATGCCGCTTCAATCGGGGAAAACCGGACGAGGCGCAAGCCGCCCGGTCAGCTCACGTTCTTCAGCATGTCGAGCAGCGAGCCGTCGAAATCCTCGACCGGCGCGGCCGCGGGAGCCGCCCGCTTGGTCGTCGCAATCTCCGACCAGCCGACCACCACCGTGATGCCGCCGACCTTGCGATCAGCCACGTACCAGGGGGTGAGGACGGTTGCGAACTGTGTCGCAGCGCCGCTGGTCGGGCTGGCAAAGCTGCGACGGGTCTTCACCGTCTGGCCCTTCAGCGCCGCCTCGTACTCGGCGATCTGATCGGCCGGCGTATCGGGGAACAGCTGCGCGATGGTCTTGCCGATCACCTCGCGCCGCTCGACGAAGCGGTGCGCCTTCAGCCAGTAGAGCGAGCAGTCGAGCACCCGCAGCTTTTCGTCCAGTACCGCGATCGGCGCCGGCATGTCGCCCACCAGGTCCTGCACCAGCTTCAGCCGGCCCTGCACCTGCAGTTCCCGTTCCATCTCGGCGGTCACGTCGCGGCTGGCGCCGAACAGCTCGATCACCCGGCCGTCCCGTATCCGGAGGTCGGCGATCGACTCGATCATCCGCACCGCGCCGTCGCGCCGCTCGATCCGCAGCCGGCAGCGGAAACCGCGCCGGTCCTGCAGCGCCTGGGCGATCAGCGTCAGCAGTTTGCCGCGGTCTTCGGCGACATAAAGCTTCACCAGATCCTGCAAAGGCACCGGACTATCCGGCGTTAGGCCATAAACTTCTGCCACCCGCTCCGACAGCACCACGGTACCCGGAAAGATCACCTTCCACTGCCCGTAGCCCTCGTGCCGCTCATACAGCTGCAGCGCGCGATCCGGGTCGGTGAGCGCCGGAATCGGTTCCACTTCGGCAAGCGATTCCGACGGCGTGGCGATCAACTGCTTGTCGAACATCAGGGTCCGTGACGGGGCAGGAAGTGAGATTGAAGGGAACGCTAGCCGAACCGGCGTTAAGTATTGGTATGTATCAGCCGTGCTGCTGTCGGCGCTCCCGCCGGCCGGGCTCGGCCACCAGCCCGGCCTTCGCCAGCGCCCGGGCTTCCGCCTGCGGCAGCGGCAGGCTGAACAGGTAGCCCTGCGCTTCGTTGCAACCTTCGGCCCGTAGCATCAGCAGTTGCTCCCAGCTCTCGACCCCCTCGGCCGTCACCCGGGTCTTCAGCGAGCGGCCTAGCCCGATGATGGCGCGCACGATCGCTGAGGAGTCCTCGGCCCCCGGCAGGTCGGCGACGAACGAGCGGTCGATCTTGATCTTGTCGAAGGCGAAGCGGCGGAGGTAGCTCAGCGACGAGTAGCCGGTGCCGAAATCGTCGAGCGCCACGCGGATGCCCATCTGGTGCAGTTCTTCGAGCGAGGCCAGTGCCTCGGCGTTCTCGTCGAACAGCACCGACTCGGTGATCTCGAGTTCCAGCCGCCCCGGCTTGAACCCAGTCTGCTCCAGCGCGTCGGTTACCGTGCGCACCACCGCGCGGTTGCGGAACTGCGCCGGCGACAGGTTCACCGCCAGCGACAGCTCCCGCGGCCAGTGCGCCGCCTCGGCACAGGCCTCGCGCAGCACGAACGCCCCGATCGCGTCGATCAGTCCGCTCTCCTCGGCCAGCGGAATGAACACCATCGGCGACACCGAGCCGTGCGCCACGCAATCCCAGCGCAGCAGCGCCTCGAACCCGGTCAGCCGGTTGCTGCCGATATCGATCTGCGGCTGGTACACCACCGACAGCTCGCCCCGCCCCAGCGCCAGCGAGAGGTCCCGTTTCATTTCGCGCCGCTCGCGCAGCGCCTGATCCATCGCCGGCTCGAAGAAGCGGAAATCGCGGCCCTTTTCGCTCTTCACCCGATAGAGCGCCACGTCCGCGTATTGCAGCAGGCTCTCGGTGGTCAGCCCGTCGCGCGGCGCGATCGCAATGCCGATGCTGGCGCCGATGCTCACGGTCTCGCCGTCGATCTGGAACGGGATGGCCAGAGCCGCGAGGATCGCCTGCGCCGTCATCGCGGCATCTTCCGGCCGCTCCACCGGCATCAGCAGCGCGAACTCGTCGCCGCCGAGTCGGGCGACCAGGTCACGCTTGCTGGCGCAGCGGTTGAGCCGCCCCGCTACCTCGCGCAGCAGCACGTCACCGGCGAGGTGCCCCAGCGTGTCGTTGACCAGCTTGAAGTCGTCGAGATCGATGGAGAGTACCGCCAGCGTCCGGCCGGCATTCAGCCCGAGCAGCGCCGCGTCCATCCCCTCCTGGAACTGCATCCGGTTGGGTAGGCCGGTCAGCGTATCGTGCCGCGCCAGGTACTCGAGCCGCTTGGCTCCCGCCACCACCTCGGCTTCGTTCTGCTTGGCCTCGGTCACGTCGCGCGACAGCGCCAGCAGCCGCGCCACCGTGCCGTCGGCACCGAGGATCGGCGATACGCTGATGTCCCACCAGCGCGGCTTGCCCTTCGCCGTCGGCCCGAACAGCGTGTGGCGCACGGTCCTGCCCTGCTGTGCCGCCGCGACCGCGGCGCGGATCGTGAGCCGCTGGTCCTCCGGCCAGAACTGGTCGAACGGCAGGCCCTTGATCGCTGCGAAGTCGTCGACCTCCATGATCCGGACGCCGGGGCCGTTCATGAAGATCAGCCGGCCCTCGCCATCCAGCACCTCGATCGCCATGGTGCTCGCCTCGAGGATCGAGCGGGAGAATTCCTCGCTCTCGCGCAACGCCGCCTCGGCCACCCGCCGGTCATGGATATCTTCCAGCGTGCCGTACCAGCGGACGATCTGTCCGGTCTTGTCGCGCCGCGCCGCCGCCCGCGCCCGCATCCAGCGATAGTCGCCGGTCTTGAGCCGGATGCGATAGGTGATGTCCAGCGGTTCCCCGCTCTGCAGCGAACGCGTCCACTCGGCGATGGTCGGTTCGAGATCCTCAGGGTGCACCACGCTGGCCCAGCCCTGGCCCAGCGTCTCCGCGGTGTTGAGCTCGACCATCTCGAGCCAGCGCGGCCCGAACTCGATGATGTTGCCTTCGGGGTCGGCGAGCCACATCACCTCGGGGTTGAGGTCGACCGCCGTGCGGTAGTGGTCCTCGCTTTCGCGCAACGCCCGCTCGGCCAGTGTCGTGCGGGTGATGTCCTGCACGATCACCTGCACGTCGTTCGGCCCGAGCGGGAAGTGCGCCGCGCTGTATTCGCGCGTCGCCTCGCCTGCCGGCAGGCTGCGGAAACGGAAGCTGCCGGATTTGCCGCTGCGCACCGCGGCGTGCATGCGGCGGCGCACCCGCGCCCGATCCGATGCATGCAGTTTCGCCAGCATAGCGGAGAGCGGCACGCCTTGGTCGAGCGCCTCGTCGCGGATGGTGGTGGCGGAGTGGTAGACCCGGTCGGTCAGCGCGTGCCACGTCCACACGGAAATGCCGGTGGCGCTGCCGATCTGGCGCAACGTTTCGGCCGCAGCCTCGGCTGGCGGTGTGCCCCTCGACACAGTGCCCTTGTTGCGCATGCGATCCTCGGCCTCGTCCGGATGCTACGCAGCCGAAACGCGCCAAAAGATTAATCGCCATGACCAGACGGCGGCGAATGCTCGCCGCCGCGATGACAATTTGGTCCGTGGTTAAGGTTCGCTAAACGCGCCCCTTTGGCTAATCGCTCAGGCCCATTCGCCCTTGCGCATCACCGGCACCTTGGAGCCGTCGGCCTTGATGCCGTCGATGTCGATCTTGTCCGAGCCGATCATCCAGTCGATGTGGATCAGGCTCTTGTTGCCGCCGCGCTTGGCGATCTCGTCCTGGCTCATCTTGGTGCCGTTGATGAAGCAGTCCGCATAACACTGGCCGAGCGCGATATGGCTCGCGGCATTTTCGTCGAACAGCGTGTTGTAGAACAAGACGCCGCTCTTCGAGATCGGCGACGAATGCGGCACCAGCGCCACTTCGCCCAGCCGGCGCGAGCCCTCGTCGGTGTCGAGCACCTTCTGCAGCACCGCCTCGCCCTTCGATGCCTTGGCTTCGACGATTCGGCCGCCTTCGAACTTCACCTCGATATCGGCGATCAGCGTGCCGTTGTGGCTCAGCGGCTTGGTCGAGCGCACATAGCCCTCGACGCGCTGGCTGTGCGGCGTGGTGAACACTTCCTCGGTCGGGATGTTCGGGTTGCAGGTGATGCCGTTCTTGGCTTCCGAGGCGCCGCCCTTCCAGCGGTGCTCGTCGGCGAGCCCGATGGTCAGGTCGGTGCCCGGACCGGTGTAGTGCAGGGAGGCGAACTGCTGGCCGTTGAGCCAGGTCCAGCGCTCCTTCAGCCTGGCGTTGTGCGCCTTCCACTCGGCGATCGGATCGTCCCGGTCCACCCGGCTCGCCGCAAAGATCGCCTCGGCCAGCTTCCCGATCGCCACCTCTTCCTCGTCGTCGGGGAACACCAGCTTGGCCCAGCTCGGGTTGGGGTACGACACGATGTTCCAGTTGATGTCGAAGCCGGTGATCTTCTCCAGCGCCGGCTTGTAGGCCATCGAGGTCGCGCGGTTGGCGCGCGCCACTTTGGCCGGGTCCTGCTGGCTCAGCATCATCGGGTTGTCGCCCGAAATCGCGAGCCGCGCCGCGTTGCCGTCGAACGCCTTGGCCATCCCTTCGAACAGCCAGCCCGGCGCCCGGTCGAAGCTCGCGTCCGCCGCATAGCGGTAGCGGTTCAGCGTGATCTCTTCGTCCGAGAAGATCGGCTGCACGATGCCGGCGCCGGCCTTGTAGGCGTGCTCGGTGATCTTGCGCACCAGCGGCAGCGCCGACATCGGCGCCGTCAGGACAAGGTCCTGCCCGGGCTGGAGCTGGAGCCCCACCTTGATCGCGACTTCGGCGAGCTTGTCGAGTTTGACCGGATCGATCGGGTTGTTGCCCTGAGCCATTGGAAAACCTTCGCAAAATAGAAGCGAAAGGCATACCCCTCGCGTCCGCCTGCTTCAAGACGACGAGATGCCGTAACTCGCAATCACCGGGCTCGATCTCGGTTCCCACCCCCAGCAGCCACGCCCGCCGAGCCGCCAGCCGCTCCACCGACTCCTCGTGCGTCCACTGCACCCCCATCCGCGTCCAGTCCATGACCATCTCCTGTGGTTGTCACGTGAGATGGTCGAGCCGGGTTTGGAGGATTCGACATTTCGGGAATCGGGGCGCCAGGCATCCCTAATGGCGCGTCACCGCCCCATGCGGTTGAACGCGTCGAGCGCGGCGATCTTGTAGGCCTCGGCGAGCGTCGGATAGTTGAAGGTGTTCTCGACGAAGTAATCCACCGTGCCCCCGAGGTTCAGCACCGCCTGGCCGATATGCACCAGCTCGGTCGCCCCTTCGCCGATGATATGGCAGCCAAGCAGCTTGCGGTCATCGAGCGAGAACAGCAGCTTCATCATCCCCGATTGCAGCCCCATGATGTGCCCGCGCGAGGTCTCGCGGAACCGCGCCACGCCGCACTCGTAGGGCACGCCCTTGGCCTTGATCTGCTGCTCGGTCAGCCCGACCGTCGAAATCTCCGGCACCGCATAGATGCCGTACGGAAAGTACTCAGGCGCTGGGGGCATCGGTGCGCCGAAGGCGTGGCACGCCGCGATCCGCCCTTGCTCCATCGAGGTCGAGGCGAGCGACGGAAAGCCGATCACGTCACCGGCGGCATAGATGTGCGGCACCGTCGTCTGGAACGTCCGTGGGTCGACGGTCAGCCGGCCGCGCTCGTCCGCCACGAGCCCGCAGGCATCGAGCTCCAGCGCCGCGGTCGCGCCGACCCGGCCGGCGCAGTAGAGCAGCGCCTCGGTGCGAATCTGCCGCCCGTCGCTCAGCGAACTCACGGCGAAACCGGCATCGTCGACCTCGACCTTTTCCACCTTCACGCCGAGCCGCAGCTGCATGCCGCGCTTGCGCAACTCATGCACGAACTCGTCGATGATCTCGCGATCGATGAACTCGAGGAAATTCTCACGCGGCTCGACCAGAGTCACCGGCACGTCGAGCGCCGAAAAGATCGTCGCATACTCGATGCCGATCACCCCGGCACCCACCACCGTCAGGCTCCTGGGTACCTTGGGGTCCGACGCGACGTCGTCGCTGTCGAACACGTTGGTCGCATTGAACGGGATGTGCTTGGGCCGGTACGGCGCCGTCCCCACCGCGATGACGAAGCGCTCGGCCTCGTACTCGGTTTCGCCCTCGCCGCCGTTCCGGATGGCGATCCGGTGCGGTGCGACGAAGCGGGCCCGCCCGGCCACGGTACGCACGCCGTTGCGGGCGAACTGGTGCTCCAGCACGTCGATCTCGTGGTCGAGCGTCATCCGCAGCCGCGCCCCGAGATCCTTGCCCTCGATTTCCTTCTTCACCCGGTAGGCGAGCCCGTAGAAGCCGCGCTCACGCCAGCCGGAGAGATTGAGCACCGTCTCGCGCAGCGTCTTGCTCGGAATGGTCCCGGTATGCACCGACACCCCGCCGACCCGCAGCCGGTTCTCGACCACCAGCACGGCTTTGCCGAGCTTGGCCGCCTGAATCGCCGCCCGCCGTCCCGCCGGCCCCGAGCCGATGACGATCAGATCGAATGTGTCCATGCCAACCTACCCCGATGCCCCGCCACAGCGTTGCACGCTTCACATGACGCTCCAATGGCAGCAAAGCGCAGGGCCCCAATGCAATGGCGGGGATAGAGGCGCCCGTGATGTGCTTGAGAAGCGTCGGCTGGAGGCTATGATCGGCTGACGAGGGAGAAAGCGATGACCTATCCGCTGAGCGGTGGGTGTGCTTGTGGGCACGTCCGCTACGACCTGCTGGATACGCCGATGTTCGTCCAGTGCTGCCATTGCCTCGACTGCCAGCGGCAGACAGGCGGGGCGTTCGTCATCAACGCAATCATCGAGGCAGATCGCATGAGGACGACCGGGGCCGACCCCGTGCCGGTGCCCGTCCGAGCGCCTAGCGGAGAGCCTCACATCATCTTCCGCTGTCCGGTCTGCCAGGTGGCGGTGTGGAGCGATTACGGCAACAAGGGCTGGCGTCGGTTCGTCCGCGTCGGGACGCTGGACGATCCCACCGCGCTCATGCCGCAAGCCCACGTCTTCGCCCGGTCCAGGCAGCCGTGGATCACCCTGTCACCCGACGTTCCCGCCTTCGACATCTACTACGAGGACGACCTGTGGCCCGCCGCTTCGATGGAGCGACTGCGGCGGGGTTTTGCCCAGGCCGAAAAGCAGGGCGTCGGGGCCGCCCCAGCCCCTCAGTAAATCTCCGGCACATACAGCTCCGGCTTCACCGCGTGGCGCACATAATCCGCGTGCCGCACCCGCGCCGGCAGCTCGACGTCCTGCTTTGGCACGTCCTCGTAGTCCACCTGGCTCAACAGGTGCGAGATCATGTTGAGCCGCGCCCGCTTCTTGTCCACCGCCTGCACCACCCACCACGGCGCCTCGTCCGTGTGGGTGCGGTCGAACATCTCTTCCTTGGCGCGGGTGTAGTCTTCCCAGTGCACCCGGCTCTCGAGGTCCATCGGCGAGAGCTTCCACTGCTTCAGCGGGTCGTGGATGCGCATCTTGAAGCGGAATTCCTGCTCCTCGTCGGTGATCGAGAACCAGTACTTGACGAGGATGATGCCCGAGCGGACCAGCATGCGCTCGAACTCCGGCACGGTCTGGAAGAACTCTTCCAGCTGGTCGGGATTGCAGAAGCCCATGACCCGCTCGACGCCGGCGCGATTGTACCAGCTGCGGTCGAACAGCACCATTTCACCCGCTGACGGCAGGTGCGGTACATAGCGCTGGAAATACCACTGGCCCTGTTCCTTGTTGGTGGGAGCCGGTAGCGCCACCACCCGGCAGGTGCGCGGATTGAGCCGCTGCGTGACGCGCTTGATGGCGCCGCCCTTGCCGGCCGAATCCCGCCCCTCGAAGATCACCAGCATCTTCAGCTTCTTGTAGGCCACCCAGTCCTGCAGCTTCACCAGCTCGTGCTGCAGCCGGAACAGCTCGCGGAAGTAGACCTTGCGGTCGATCGTCTCCTCCGCCGGCCCGGACATGCCCTCGGCAACCAGCTCGTCGAGCCGGTCGTCCTCCATCTGCATTTCCAGCTCTTCGTCGAAATCGTCGGCGATCGCCTGCTTGATCCGCTCGAGTTCGGCCGGCGTCTTGGCTTGTTGGTCGTTCATTGGTGGGCACCCATGGATTGCTCGCGGGGAGGGGTGCCCGTTCCATATGAACCTATTGTGACCGTATGCCGGGCCTCACCGCACTCCCGCCGCTTTCAGCACCGCGCAGGCATCGCCGAACCACTGCGCCGCCCGGTCGAGGTGGTTGCCGTAGGTCTTGATGTGCCAGGCGTTGGAGTGGTTCTCGTACACCCCGCCGGCGTTGAACGCCGCGGCGATCAGCATCGGGTCCTGCCCGCTCACCCCGTAGCGCTGCTTGATCTCGGCCGCGCCGATCTCGATGTTGGTCGCCGCATCGTAGAGCGGATGCGTCGCCGGCGGCGCCGGGCGCACCGAGTAGACTGGCGCCACCTGGAACGGGTGGAACGGCAGCTGCTGCGCCCGGATCACCCAGCGCGCCGTGGTCGCCAGCGTCTGCATCGGCCCGGCGCTGTAGTCGCCCTGTACCGGCGGATTGACGTCGTTGTTCCACACATGCGCTTCCCAGCGGAACGTCGCCGGCCCGGTAAAGCCGTGCGCCTTGTACGCGGCGGTCTCCGTCGCGATGGTCATGAGCAGGATTTCCGGCGCCATGCCGTACTTCTTCGCCATCACCATGATGATGGTGCCGAACTCGTCCCAGATCGCCTTGCAGGTGGTCGGCGTGCCCGGACTGCGGATCGGCCGCGTGCCGTTCGAATAGCTGCGGAGGTAGATTCCGTCGCCGTCGTACTTCCAGTCCTGCCCGCCGAACTTGCTGTGCCAGTTGGCTGAGCCCACCGGCGGCAGGTCGTTCACTGCCAGCGGCGACACCCCGTTCTCCGGCGCCGCCTCGAGCATTTCGAGGATCACCGCTTCGGGCAGCGCCGGCCGCTCCGGCATCGCCGGCGGGGGAGGGGCTCCGGGACCCGACCAGCGGGCGATCTGGCCTTCGAGATGCTCGGCCCAGTCGTCGTCCCCACCGGCCGGGTACTGCCCGGCCCTGAGCTGCGCCAGCGTCAGGTCGGCCGCCTGCAGGTGCGGCAGTTCCCACGACAGCGGCTCCAGCCCTTCCTTGCCGGCAATCGTGTGCAGGTCCTTCCAGGCGTTCTTCCACTTGCCGCTCGACGACCACGTCCAGTTGCCGTTTTCGTCCTTCAGCACGAAGTCCGCCGCCATGCCGAACTGGTGGTAGGACGACCACGACGGCGCGTTGGTGACGATCGACCCCGCCCGCGTCCGCCCCTGCGCGTAGAGCCAGGCCTGCCGCTGCGGCGTGCGATAGGCCTCGAAGATCTGGAACGGCAGGTTGGCCGCCGCGGTTTTCGCCAGCACCGCCTTGCAGCGCTTCCGTACCTCCGGATGGAGGTGCTTGAGATCGGTGTCCCGACTGTCGTTCGACGCCATGATGCGTGCCCTCGCTTCGCCCCGGGGCAGGCTACGTCGCTCGGTCGTGGCCCACCATTTGGGCCGATATCGTAGGGGGTTCTCCCGGCGGGGGGATTACTGCTCGGCGACGCCGGCGAGCCGCAGCCCGTCGAGGATGGCGGCGACCCGCGATGGGTCCTTCTGCGGCTGCGCGGCCCACACCTGGGCGATGGTCACGCCCGGCGACAGGCGCCTCAGCGTCACGAGGTGGCGCTTGGCTTCCTCCATTCGCCCCAGCTGGGCATTGGCGGCGACCAGCATCCAGTAGGTGCACACGAAGCTCGGGTTGGCCGAGACCGAGCGCTTGGCCCAGCTGAGCGCCTCTTCGTAGTTCCCCTTGATCATCTGCGCGTGCGAGATCGCCGTCAGCGGCCAGTGCGCCCCGTCGAGGCTGGGGCTGAGCCTGATCGCGTGCTCGCTGAAGGCGATGGCGTCGTCGACGCTGCCGATATGGAGGTGGGTGATGCCGGCGAAGATCATCACCGTCAGGTTGTTCGGGTTGGTCTCCACCGCCCGCTGCGTCAGCACCAGCCCGCGGTCGTAATCGCGGAGGTTATGGATCAGCATCATCGAGCTGAGCGATAGCGCCACCGCGTCGTCGCGCGCATTGGCCAGCGCCCGCTCGACCAGCTCGATGCCGGTGGCGGTGTCGTCGGCGCCGATCGCCGGCCAGCCCATGGTCGAGCGGTGCAGCATGGCGTTGCCGGCATAGACGAGGAAGGTCGGGTTGTTCGGCTCGAGCTCGATGGCGCGCAGCAGCAGTCCGATCGCCTCGGCGTTGGCGTCGCGCGTCTGCGACAGGTGCATCGGCAGGGCGCGCAGGTAGAGGTCGTAGGCCTCGACGCTGTCCGGCCGCTCGCGCCGCGAGCGCTCGATCTCCGCCCAGCGGATCGTCGGCTCGGCCACCGAGGCGACCTTCAGCGTGATCTGGTCCTGGAACTCGAACACATCGTCGAGCTTGCCGTCGAACTTCTCCGCCCAAAGATGCGCGCCGGTCGTCGCGTCCACCAGCTGCGCGGTGATCCTGAGCCGGTCGCGGGCCCGCCGCACGCTGCCCTCGAGCACGTAGCGCACCCCCAGTTCGCGCCCCACCTGCCGCACGTCGACGGCGCGGCCCTTGTAGACGAAGCTCGAATTGCGGGCGACCACCGCGAAATCGCGGAACCGGCTCAGCGCGGTGATGATGTCCTCCACCACCCCGTCGGCGAAATACTCCTGCTCGGTGTCGCCGCCCATGTTGTCGAACGGCAATACGGCGACCGTCGGCCGCCGCGGCGTCACCGGACCGAACTCCGGCGATTTCGTACTTCGGTTGGCGCCCGTGACCACCTCGAACACCCGCACCGGCCGGGCGATGTTCTTCAGCTCGCGCTCACCCAGGTCGCGGAACCCGGTCCTGATCCGGTCGCGCACCTCCTCGAACACCTTGCCCGAGACATACACCCCACCCGGCTCGCCGATCTGCTGCAGCCGGGCAGCGACGTTGATACCGTCGCCATAGATGTGGTTGTCGTCATGCACCACGTCGCCCTGGTTCACGCCGACGCGGAAGATCAGCCGCTTGTTCGCCGGCACGTCGGTGTTGCGCTCCGCCATCAGCGCCTGCATGGCGACGGCGGCCTCGACGGCGGAAACGGTGCTCTGGAACTCCGCAACGATACCATCGCCGGCAAGGTCGACCACCCGGCCGCCATGGCGCTGCAGCAACTGCAGCACGGCGGTCTGGTGTCCCTTCAGCGCGGCGACGGTGCCGGATTCGTCAGCGCCGATCAGGGCGCTGTATCCTGCTACGTCCGCACACAACACCGCCGCCAGGCGGCGCGACAAAACATGTTCCATTTCCGCTTCCTAGGCGGAGTCACCACGCCCTGTCTCAAGGTAAAGCGTGCCAGTGTTACTTGGAAGTGGAAACGTAAGCTCACTCTGCTTTGGGGATGAGCCGAAAATCCGGCAATTCCCGCAGTCCGAGCTCCGGTCCGGCCGGCGAATAGACCACGAAAAGCTGCATCGGCTTATCCCCGGTATTGAGCGTCGAGTGGAATCGGTCCTCCGGCACGAACACCGTGCAGCCCGGCCCGACCTTCATCACCACCGGCACGCCCTCGGGCGTCTCGACCATCTGCTCGCCCTCGCCCGAGATGACGAAAATGATCTCCTCGGCCCCCGGATGGTTGTGCCGGCTATGCCCCTGGCCCGGCGGCAAGTCCACCACCCCGCCCGAAAACCGCTTCGCCCCGTTCACCTCCGGCGCCACCGTCAGCGACAGTTTTCCCCAATCGAACCCGAACGCGCTGACATCACGCGGATAGACGAAATTGTTCTCGGCCATTGCTTTCTCCCTCATCGGGGCTCCGCCCCCCCACCCTTGATCCCTCCCCGCAACGGGGGAGGGAGTTGACTGCACCGCCCGTGCCCCACGCTCTCCCTCCCCCTCGCGGGGAGGGTAGCGCCGCTAGGCCCATCGGGCCGTAGCAGAGCTAGGGTGGGGGGTGCGTTAACTCGACCCGGTTGTCTAAGCCCCCGTCCGCAGCCCCTTGAACCCCTCGACCTGCGCCTTGATTGCCACCTCCACCGGCAGCCGCTCCATTGAGCTCGCGCCATAGAACCCGTGGCAGCCCTTCACTCGATCCAGCACGAACTTCGCATCCTCTGGCATCGAGATCGGCCCGCCGTGGCAGAGGACGATTACGTCACTCCGCACCCCGCGCGCCGCCGCCGCGATCGCCTCGATCTCGCCGACGCACTGATCGAGCGATTTCGCCGCCGTCGCGCCGATCGCGCCGCCCGTCGTCACGCCCATATGCGCGACGATGATGTCCGCCCCGGCTTTGGTCATCGCTGCCGCCTCGTCGGGGTTGAACACATAGGGCGTGGTCAACAGGTCGAGCCGGTGTGCCTCGGCGATCATGTCGACCTCGAGCCCATAACCCATGCCGGTCTCCTCGAAGCTGACCCGCATCACCCCGTCGAACAGCCCGATGGTCGGGAAGTTCTGCACCCCCGAGAACCCCATGGCTTTCAGCTCAGCCAGGAACTGCGGCATCAGCACGAACGGGTCCGTCCCGTTCACCCCCGCCAGCACCGGGGTGCGCTTCACCACCGGCAGCACTTCGCGCGCCATGTCCTTGACGATCTCGTTGGCGTTGCCATAGGCGAGCAGCCCCGCCGCCGAGCCGCGCCCGGCCATGCGATAGCGCCCCGAATTGTAGATGATGATCAGGTCGATGCCGCCGGCTTCCTCGGCCTTGGCCGAAATGCCGGTGCCGGCTCCGCCCCCCACGATTGGTTGCCCGCGAGCCACCATGTCGTGGAATTTTCTGAGGATTTCGGCGCGCGCGATGGCAGCCATGCTGTCTCCCAAGAGGTTATTGTGAGGTGATTTCGTGAAAGGCGCGCACGGCTGCCTCGGCAAAGCTGGGGTCGTTGATGTGGCAGTCGAGCCGGATCAGCTGCCGGTTGTCGCCCCACTGCACCGTTCGCTCGATCGCATCGAACAGCTCGGCATCGGCCTCCGCGTCGCGGAAGGCACCGCCCTCGATATCGAGCGCCGACACACCCCGCATCGGCAACAGGAACCGCATCGGCCCGGTGGCGGCGTTGAGCTTGCCGCCGATCCATTCGCCGATCGCCCGGCACTCATCGCCCGTGGTGCGCATCAACGTCACGTTGGCGTTGTGCGAGTAGAACTGGCGGTCGGCATAGTGCGCGGGCACCGTCTCCGGCGCCCAGAAATTGACCATGTCGCACGCCCCGACCGAGCCGACATAGGGCACCGGCCGGCGCGACAGGCAGTCGAACCGCTCCGGCCCGGCCGGCAGCACACCGCCCAGTAGGTAGTCGCAGACCTCGGTGGTGGTGACATCGATCAGCGCCCCTACGAGGCCTGAATCGACCAGCATTTCCATGGTCTTGCCGCCGGTGCCGGTGGCGTGGAACACCAGTGGCTCGACCGCTCCGGTGAGGAGTTCGACGATCTGCGTTACCGCCGGCGTCGTTACGCCAAACATGGTGAGCCCGACCGCCAGCTTGGTGGATGGCTCGACCATCGTCGGGTTGGCGCTCATCGCCACCACGGCGAGCGCGGCGTTGGAGAGGATAACACGTGATATCCGGTTGAGCCCGGCGAGGTCGGTCACCGACGGCATCATCACGATATCGCTGACCCCGACATATGGGCCGACATCGCCCGAGGCGAGGGTGGAGACCATCACCTTGGGCAGCCCGATCGGCAATTTCCGCATGCCGGCCGTGACGATAGAGGTGCCGCCGCCACCGCCGATACCGACCATCCCGGCGATATCATCGCGTGTTATGACGAAACGGGCAAAGGCCTCGGCCATCCCGGCCACCGCCACCCCGCGATCATTGCCTTCGAGCAGGTCCGGCGCGCCGAACTTGGCGATCTCGACCGCGCCGACTTCGGGCGGGATCGTCGGGGCGCGCGTCCCCACGTCGACCACCAGCGGGTCGGCGCCGAGCGCCCGGATTCTCTCGGCGAGGAAAGCCAGTTCCTCGCCCTTTGTATCGGCCGTACCGACCACATAGATGCGCTTCATCGCACCCCTCCCGACACCGTTTCGGGTCACCCCGCCGATGCTCTCGCCGCCCTGTCATGGCAGAGCCCTGCCGCCATTGCAAAGCATTTTGAGATGTGCGTATCATTTCGATATGGACGTCTCACAACCCGACGAGCAGCAGGTTTCCGAGCCGAAAGGCGCCCGGGCGCGCACCCGAAAGCTCATGCTCGAAACCGCCATCGCGCTGATGCAGAACGGCCAGACGCCGTCGGTCAGCGACGTGGCAGAGGCGGCCGAGGTGTCGCGCGCCACCGCCTACCGCTACTTCCCGAGCCAGGCCGCCTTGGTCCATGCCGTGGTCGACGAGGGCCTCGGTCCGATCCTCAACTGGCAGAGCGCCAGCGACGATCCCGAGACCCGCGTCCTCGACCTGTTGTCGCTCACCATGCCGCGCGTCGCCGAGTTCGAGGCCACCTTCAAGGCGGCGCTGAAGCTGTCGCTGGAGCAGTGGGCGCAGCGCCGTGCCGGTACGCTGGGGGCCGAACCGCCGTTCAAGCGCGGGCATCGGGTCGAGCTGCTGCAAATGGCGATAGCGCCACTCAAGAATAAATTGCCCGAAGCCAAGTTCCAGCGCCTCGCCAAGGCGCTGTCACTGGTCTACGGTCTCGAAGTTCTCATTGTTCTCAAAGACTTGTGGGGGCTTGAGTTCGAGGAAACTGCGGAAGTCGCAACCTGGGCGGCCAGCGCGCTAGTCCGCGCGGCCGTGGCGGAGACGGCTGCCTGATCGCGGGCGGGAAACTATTTTCCGTGACCCGGTCACGACTTGCAAAAATGCTAGCATGTTAGCTTGACGACGCCTGCAAAACGTTGAAATTGTAGAGCTGACGCACGTCGATCACGAGGAGGGATCAACTGCGACGGGCGCTGAGGGCGCCATAGCCGGAGCGCACGCCGTGGCCTTGGGAGAGGCTGGCGTCAGCGAACCGGGGATGAGGGACAGGTCCCGCACGTCGCGAGAGAACGGCTGGTCGCTGAGGCTTGGGAGAGCCTGTGGCCGGTTCGCTGCTGTGAAGGCCCCCGGCAATGAGGAGGGGCTTCGGTCGGTGCCGCATCTGCCGGCCGTCGGAAGCGCTAGAGGGAGGACCATAATGCGCACTGCTACCAAGGGCATGCTGGCCGGTTTGGGCCTGATGCTTGCGTCGAGCACATCTGTGCTGGCGCAGGAACTGACGATCTTCTGGGCCGAATGGGATCCGGCCAACTACCTGCAGGAACTGGTCAATCAGTACGAAGCCGAGACCGGCGTGAAGGTCACGGTGGAGACCACCCCGTGGTCCGATTTCCAGACCAAGGCCTTCACCGAATTCAACGCCCAGGGCTCCGCCTACGACATGATCGTCGGTGACAGCCAGTGGCTCGGTGCGGCATCCGAAGCCGGCCACTACGTCGACCTCACCGACTTCGTGAAGGAGAACGGCGTCCTCGACAAGATGGCCCCGGCCACCATGAAGTTCTACGCCGAGTACCCCGGCTCGTCCGGCAAGTACTGGTCGATCCCCGCTGAGGGCGACGCCGTCGGCTGGTCCTATCGCAAGGACTGGTTCGAGGATCCGACCGAGATGGCCAACTTCAAGGCCAAGTACGGCTACGACCTGGCGCCGCCGGCCACCTGGCAGCAGCTGATGGATATCGCCGAGTTCTTCCACCGCCCCGACCAGAAGCGCTACGGCGTCGCGATCTATACCGACAACTCGTATGACGCGATGGCCATGGGCTTCGAGAACGCGCTGTTCTCCTACGGTGGCGAGCTGGGCGACATGGCGAGCTACAAGGTCGACGGCATCATCAACGGCCCCAAGGCCGTCGCTGCCCTCGATGCCTACAAGAAGCTCTACAGCTTCACGCCTCCGGGCTGGGCCAAGACCTTCTTCGTCGAGAACAACCAGGCCATCACCGAAAATCTCGCGGCGATGTCCATGAACTACTTCGCCTTCTTCCCGGCGCTGATCAACGAAGCCACCAACCCGAACGCCAAGGTCACCGGCTTCTTCGCCAACCCGGCAGGTCCGGATGGCGACCAGTTCGCCGCGCTCGGCGGGCAGGGCATCTCGATCGTGAACTACAGCCAGAACAAGGACGAAGCGTTCAAGTTCCTCAAGTGGTTCATCCAGGACGACGTGCAGCAGAAGTGGGCCGACCTCGGTGGCTACACCTGCTCGGCCGCCGTGCTGGAGTCCGAGGGCTTCCGCAAGGCGACCCCGTACAACGAGGCCTTCTACCAGACCATGTTCAAGGTGAAGGACTTCTGGGCGGTGCCGGAATATGCGGAACTCTTGACCCAGCTCAACCAGCGCATCTACCCGGCCGTCGTCGGCGGGGAAGGGACCTCGCAGGAGACCCTCGACGCGCTGGCCGCCGACTGGAAGGCGACCTTCGCCAAGTACGGCCGCGGCTCGTAAGAACGCGACTTCCCCGGGGAGCTTCGGCTCCCCGGGACCTTCCCAACAAGTCGGGGTCCGAACCCCGCGGCGTGAAGTTTGGAGCGTGCCGCCTTGCGGCGGCGTCAGGGGAATATCGCCTTGAACACCATGATCACCAGCCTCGATCCGCAATCGCGCGCCGCCGCGCGTGGCTGGAGCGACATCACCATCCGGAACGTCTTCGTCATTCCGACGGTGCTGTTCCTCATCATCTTCAACGTCTTCCCGCTGATCTACTCGCTCGGCTTCTCGTTCACCGATTTCCGCGCCTCGACCAAGGATCCGGCCAACTTCATCGGCCTGAAGAACTACATGGATCTGCTGTCGGATCCGTTCATCTGGCGCAACTTCACCATCACCGCGCACTACGTCATCGTCTCGGTCGCCGGCCAGGTGGTCGTCGGCTTCGGTATGGCGCTGCTGCTCAACCGCTCGTTCCCGCTGAAGGGGCTCGTGACGACGCTGCTGCTTTTGCCGATGATGCTCTCGATGGCCGTCGTCGGCCTGTTCTGGAAGCTGCTCTACGACCCCAATTTCGGCATCATCAACTACGCCCTCGGCATCGGCCAGTTCGAGTGGCTGGCGAACCCGGATTTCGCGCTCTACGCCGTGGCGCTGACCGATATCTGGATGTGGTCGCCCTTCGTGATGCTGCTGTCGCTGGCGGGCCTCTCGGCCGTGCCCAAGCACCTCTACGAGGCCGCCTCGATCGATCGGGCCAGCCGGCTCTACACCTTCTTCCGCATCACCCTGCCGCTGGTCGCGCCGATCCTGCTCATCGCCATCATTTTCCGCACCATGGAGGCCTTCAAGACCTTCGACCTGGCCTTCGTGATGTCGGGTCAGCCGACCACCGAGGTGGTCTCCATCCGGCTCTACAAGATGGCGTTCCAGGAGTGGCAGACCGGCAAGTCCTGCGCGCTCGCCTACATCGTGCTGATCATGGTGCTCTGCATCACCAACGTCTACGTCAAGTACCTGAACAAGGCGAAGGAACGCTAACAATGGCCGTCGTCTCATCCAGCGGCCAGAAGCTCGGCAACCGCGTCGCCATCGCCGCCATCATCGTCCTCACCATCATCTTCTTGACCCCGATCTACTGGATCGGCTCCACCGCCTTCAAACCGCGCAACCTCGCGACCACCGCGCCGCCGACCATCGTGTTTGAGCCGGAAGTCTCGCCCTTCGTGAAACTCTTCACCAAGCGCGTGCAACTGAAGCCGAACGAACAGGTCGATCGGGAGAACGCCCCCTGGTGGGAGCAGATGATCTTCGACGGCGGCGAGCGCATCTCACGGACCGGCAAGGGCGAAGTGCAGCTCTCGGGCTATCCCGACCGCTTCATGAACTCGCTGATCGTCGCCATCACCTCGACCCTGCTCGCCGTCTCGATGGGCACCATCACCGCCTACGGTTTCTCTCGCTTTAAGGTGAAGGGCGAGGCGGACCTGCTGTTCTTCATTCTCTCGACCAGAATGCTGCCGCCCATCGTCGTCGCCATCCCGATGTTCCTGATGTACCGGGCGGCCGGCCTCACCGACACGCATCTCGGGCTGATCATCCTCTACACCGCCTTCAACGTCTCGTTCGCGGTGTGGCTGATGAAGGGCTTCATCGACGAGATCCCGAGGGAATACGAGGAAGCGGCGCTGGTTGATGGCTACACGCGGCTGCAGGCCTTCTTCAAGATCGTCCTGCCCGAGGCTGCCACCGGCATCGCGGCCACCGCCGTGTTCTGCTTCATCACCGCCTGGAATGAGTACGCCTTCGCGCTGATCCTCACCAACCGCCGGGCCCAGACCGCGCCGCCGTTCATCCCCAGCCAGATCGGCTCGGGCCTGCCCGACTGGACGGTGATCGCCGCCGGCACGTTCCTGTTCCTGCTGCCGGTCGCCATCTTCACCTTCCTCCTGCGCAACCACCTGCTGCGCGGCATGAGCTTCGGAGCGATCCGCAAATGAACCTGCGCGTGTTCAACCAGAAGTTCCTCGAGCCCGGCTCGATGACCCTGATGATCCTCGGCATCATCTTTCTCTGCCAGCCGTGGATCGAGGTGCTGCACCAATACTCGGTCACCGTCATGCTGATCGGCCTGATCGGCTTCAACGTCGCCGTCCACATCCCGGCGCCGGAAAAGCAGGTCATCGAGGACGAAGCCTCCATGCACGGGGGCACCCATGGCTGAGATCGAGCTCCGACATATCGACAAGCACTTCGGCCCCGTCCACGTCATCAAGGACGTGAACCTGACCGTGGAGGACAAGGAGTTCGTGGTCTTCCTCGGCCCCTCCGGTTGCGGCAAGACCACGACGCTGCGCGCCATCGCCGGCCTCGAGGAGATCGACTCGGGCGATATCCTCCTCGACGGCAAGCCGATTCAGGGCCTCCGCGCCGCTGATCGCGACATCGCCTTCGTGTTCCAGAACTATGCGCTCTACCCACACTTCACCGTCTACGAGAACCTCGCCTTCCCGCTGCGCGCCGTCGGCACTGCCAAGGACGTCGTCGACCAGACCGTGCGCTCAGTCGGCAAGTCGCTCGGCATCCTGCATCTGCTCAACGCCCGGCCGTCCGCACTCTCCGGCGGCGACATGCAGCGCGTCGCCATCGGCCGGGCCCTGGTGCGCCGCCCCAAGGCGCTGCTGCTCGACGAGCCCATCGGCTCGCTCGACGCCAAGCTGCGCGAAACCATGCGCATCGAACTGAAGCGCCTGCATTTCGAGAACGGCTCCACCTCGATCTACGTCACCCACGACCAGGTCGAGGCCATGTCGCTCGCCGACCGCATCGTGGTGATGAACGATGGCGTGCTGCAGCAGGTCGGTACCCCCACCGAGGTCTACCTCTACCCGGCCAACCTGTTCGTCGCCCAGTTCATCGGCTCGCCGGTGATGAACATCGCCGCCACCAAGGTCAGCGAGGCCGACGGCAACGCCCGCATCGCGCTGGACGACGCGAGCTTCGACCTGCCGCGCGAACTGCTCGGCATGCTCGAGCAGAAAAAGGCCGCGGCCGATCTCTCGCTCGGCGTCCGGCCGGAAGGCGTGATCGTCAGCCGCAACGACCAGCCTGGCTACCGCCAGGCCGAGGCCCACATCATCCAGCCCTTCGGCGGCTTCGACATCGTCGACCTGAAGTTCGGCGAAAAGACCCTCAGGGCCCGCACCACCTCCGGCTATGTGGACAAGCCCGGCACCACCGTCTTCGCCCGCATCGATCCCTCGCAGGCGCATTTCTTCGATACCAAATCGGGCGCCTCGCTCGACATCCGGCTAGGCAACTAAGATGGCCCGTATCCGCCTCGATACCGTCACCAAGACCTTCGGCACCCACACCGCCGTCGACAAGCTCGATCTCGATGTTGCGGACGGCGAGTTCTTCGTGCTGCTCGGCCCCACCGGCGCCGGCAAAACCACGACGCTCCGGATGATCGCCGGGCTCGAAAAGCCCACCGAGGGTTCGATCCACATCAACCAGGTCAACGTCAACGACTGGGGCCCGGCCGAGCGCGACGTGGCGCTGGTGCTGCAGCAATACTCGCTCTACCCGCGCCTCACCGTGCGCGAAAACCTCGCCTTTCCGCTGCGCTCGCGCATCCGCAAAATGAGCGAAGCCGACATCGAAAAGCGCATCGACTACGCCTCGAAGACCCTGCGCATCACCCACCTGCTCGAGCGGAAGACCGACCGGCTCTCTGGCGGCGAGATGCAGCGCGTCTCCATCGGCCGCGCCATCGTGCGCGAGCCACAGGTCTTTCTGATGGATGAGCCGCTCTCGGCGCTCGACGCCAAGCTCCGCGAGTCCCTGCGTTCCGAGCTCAAGGACCTGCAGATGCGGCTCGGCGCCACCTTCATCTTCGTCACCCACGACCAGGTCGAGGCGATGACCATGGGCGACCGCATCGCCGTGCTCAACAAGGGTAAAATCGTCCAGGTCGGCACCCCGCGCGAGGTCTACACCAACCCGCGCGACACGTTCGTCGCGAGCTTTGTCGGCTCGCCCGCCATCAACCTGTTGCCCGGCAGCCTCGCCGGCGATGTGGCGAGCGTCGCCCACGCCTTCGACATGTCGATCAGGCGCAGCGCCGCGGTCGAAGGCCCGGTCACTTTCGGCATCCGGCCCGAGGATGTCGAGGTCGCTGCCGGTGCCCCGAACGAGGCCCGTATCCACGACGTCGAGAACCACGGCATCGAGAAGATCGTCACCCTGCGTGTCGGCGAAAACCTGATGCGCGCCGCCGTCCCGGCCCGCGTCGAAGTGAAGGTCGAAGAAGCCGTCCGCTTCAGCTGGAACCCCGACAAGGTCATGCTGTTCGACGCCAAAACCGGCCTCAACCTCCGCCACCAGGCGGCCTGATTTGTTTTGAGACTTTAGACCCCAGGGGAGGGGGACCATGGCATCCAACAACTACCCGAAACTGCACAACGCCACCTGGCCCGGCGTGGTCGGCAAGGGCGCCCCGGGCGCCGAGCCCATCATCCCCCTCGATACGCTGCTGAAGCTTACCGCCAATGCCGAGGTCGACGGCCAGAAGTTCGACGGTGTCGACCTCTGGCTGGCCGATCCGCACATCTCCATCGATTCATCGAAGGACGATGTGAAGCGCATGGCCGATCACATCGCCGGCTTCGGCCTCAAGGTCGGCTCGTTCGTCGCGCCGATCTGGGGCGGCGCCGGCGGCGGCTCGGCCATGGGCGATGCCGATGACGTGAAGCGCTTCCTCACCCAGGTCGAAAAGGCCTGCAAAATCGGCAAGCAGATGCGCGAGCTCGGCATCCGCCCCACCGGCGGTGTTCGCGTCGACAGTTCCACCGGCGTCGAGGCCTGGGACGCCGATCCTGTGGCCAACACCCGGAAGATCGCCGACACCTTCCGCGAGGCCGGCCGCATCGCCCAGCATTACGGCGAGTACATCGTCGCCGAAGGCGAAATCTGCTGGGGCGGCATGCACTCCTGGCGCGAGAACGTAAAACTGCTCGAGCTGGTCAACATGCCCGGTGTCGTCGGCTACCAGGCCGACATGGCGCACTCGATGCTGTTCGTCCTCGGCGCCAATGCCGAAAAGGACCGCATCCTCGCCAAGGACTTCGAGTGGAGCGACAAGGCCGCGCTCGATGCCGCCTACCACAAGGTCGCCGACGCGCTCCGCCCCTGGACGCTGGATTTCCACGTCGCCCAGAACGACGGCACCACCTTCGGCTCCGGCGATCACGAAAAGACCGGCCGCCACTGCCAGATCGACGACCCCAACGGCCGGCTCGATGTGACCAAGCATGCCGGCTATTGGCTGCGCGACGACAAGGGCGAGCTGACCAGGAAGATGCGCCACATCTGCTGGGACGGGTGCATGTTCCCCAACGCCGTAATGGAGCAGCAATCCACCTGGAACAAGATCCTCGGCGCCATGCTGAAGGTCCGCGACGCCCACGGCTGGCGGGAATAAGGAATACGTCCATGACCAAACAACTCAACATCGGCATGGTCGGCTACGGCTTCATGGCCCGCTGCCACTCGCACGCCTGGGCCTCCGTCTCGCACTTCTTCGATACCGGCTACCACCCGGTGCTGAAAGCGGTTGCGGCGCGCAACGACAGCAAGGTGCGCCGCTTCGCCGAGCAGTGGGGCTACGAGAGCATCGAGCACGACTGGCGCTCCCTGATCGAGCGCAAGGATATCGACGCCATCGATATCTGCGTCCCGAACGACCTCCACGCCGAGATCGCCATCGCCGCCGCCAAGGCCGGCAAGATGGTGCTCACCGAAAAGCCGCTGGCCCGCACCGCTGCCGAAGGCCAGCCGATGGTCGATGCGGTGGAAAAGGCGGGCGTTCCCAACCTCGTCTGGTACAATTACCGCCGCGTCCCCGCCGTCACGCTGATCAAGCAGCTGGTCGAAGAGGGCAAGCTCGGCCGCATCTTCCACTACCGCGCCAAGTTCCTGCAGGATTGGACCATCTCGCCGGACGTGCCGCAGGGCGGCCCGGGCACCTGGCGCCTCGACGTCAACGCCGCCGGCTCCGGCGTTACCGGCGACCTGCTCGCCCACTGCCTCGACAGCGCCATCTGGATCAACGGTGGCATCTCCTCGCTCACCGCCATGACCGAGACCTTCGTCAAGGAGCGCACCCACGCCGATACCGGCAAGAAGCAGACCGTCGGCATCGACGACGCCGCGGCCGTGCTCACCCGTTTCAGCAACGGCGCCCTCGGCACGTTCGAATCCACCCGTTACGCCCGTGGCCACAAGGCGGCCTATACGCTCGAGATCAACGGCGAGAAGGGCTCGCTCGCCTGGGACCTGCACGACATGAACCGCGTCCAGTGGTTCGACCACTCCACCGAAGGCCGGCTGCGCGGCTGGACCAATATCCTCGTCACCGACGGCGACCACCCCTACCTGGGCAAATGGTGGGTCCCCGGCCTCATCATCGGCTTCGAGCACAGCTTCACCCACACCGCCGCCGATTTCCTCGAGGGTCTCAAAACCGGCAAACCGGCGGCGCCGACGTTCAGGGACGCGCTGGAGACGAACAGGCTGTGCGACGCGATCATCGCTTCGGGTAAATCCGGCAGCTGGGTGAACCTGTGAAACTCGGCTTCAACCTCCTGCTCTGGACCACCCACGTCACCGACGAACACTGGCCCATCATCGAGCGCCTCAAAGCCACCGGCTATGATGGCGTCGAAGTGCCGATGTTCGAGGGCACGCCCGATCATTACGAAAAGCTCGGCCGCCGCCTCCGCGACATCGGGCTGGGCGCCACCGGCATCGGCGTCATGCCGGGCGGCGGCAAGTCCGCCGTATCGCCCGACCTCGCCGACCGCGCCGGCGCGCTCGCCCACCTGCAGTGGCTCACCGATTGCACCGCGGCGCTCGGCGGCACCCTCGCCGCCGGCCCGTTCCACCAGCCGCTGGGCGAATTCACCGGCCGCGGCGCCACCGCCGACGAGAAATCCCGCGTCCGCGACATCCACAAGCAGGCCGCGCAATATGCGGCGAAGCAGGGCGTCGCCCTCTCGGTCGAGCCGCTCAACCGCTTCGAGTGCTACTTCCTCAATTCGGCCGCCCAGGCCGCCGAGCTGGTGAAGGCCGTCGACGAGCCGAACTACGGCTATCTCTACGACACCTTCCACTTCAACATCGAAGAGAACTCGATCACCTCGGTGATCCCGGCGACCATCAATCAGATCAACCACGTCCATATCTCCGAGAACAACCGCGGCGTCCCCGGCGCCGGCCACATCGATTTCCAGTCGGTGTTCAACGCCCTGAAAGCCGCCGGCTACGACGGCTGGCTCACCATCGAAGCCTTCGGCTCCGCCCTCCCGGATCTCGCCGCCGCCACCAAGATCTGGCGCCCGCTGTTCGGCTCGGAGGCGGAGGTCTACGAGAAGGGCTTCAAGCTGATGCGCGAAGGCTGGGACCGGGCGCGCTGATCACTCAGTCGTCTCCCTCCCCCTTGCGGGGAGGGATCAAGGGTGGGGGCGTCACACGCTCAGCCCGTCGGAAGACCACCTTCCCATAACCCCGTGCATCCCCTAACACTTCCGCCCGCATCTCGAGGAGGAACGTCGCATGCCCAAGCTCAACCTGCTGTCCGGCTCTTACACCGGCCCCAACGGCGAAGGCCTGAAGCTGCTGAGCTTCGACACCGCCACCGGCAGTATCGAGCTGGTCCGCGGCTTCCCCGGCACCCCCGACGTCTCGTGGATCGGCTTCGCGCCTTCGACTCGCACCGTCTACGTCACCGACGAAATGGCCGAAAAGACCGGTGCCTTCCGCCTCGCCGCCGATAACAGCACCGCCACCCCGCTCGGCTACCAGTCCACCGGCGCGAAATACCCCTGCTACCTTCGCATCAGCCCCAAGGGCACCAAGCTCGCCGTCGCCAACTACGGCGACGACTCGACCCCGGTGTTCTCGATCGACGCCGCCACCGGCGCGCTGCAGCCCAACCCTACCGTGCTGCGCAGCGCCCACGCCCATGACAAGGGCCACGCCCACTGGACCCAGTGGTCACCCGAGTCCGACCGGCTCTACACCGTCGATCTCGGCCACGACGAAGTCCGCAGCGTCCGCTACGAAGCCGGCAACTTCGTCGGCGGCCCCGAGACGGCGTTCTCCACCCCCAAGGGTGCCGGCCCGCGTCACCTGGCGTTCCACCCCAACGGCAAGTTCGCGTACCTGTTCACCGAATACGCCGAAACCGTCACCGCGCTCGCCCGCGAGCCCGGCGGCAAGCTCACTGAGCTCAACACCCTCTCGGCGCTCCCCGCCGGTTTCACCGGTAGCTCCACCGGCGCCCACATCCAGATCAACGCCGCCGGCACCGTGGCTTACGTCAGCAACCGCGGCCACAACTCGATCACCGCCTTCGCCATCGCGGCAGACGGCCGGATCAGCCTGAAGCAGAACATCGATTGCGGCGGCATCTGGCCCCGCTTCTTCCTTCTGCTCGACACCCACCTGATCGTCGCCAACCAGGAAAGCGAAGACCTGGTGGTGTTCAACGTCGCCGCGGACGGCACGCTGACCGCCACAGGTAAGCCGTTCAAGCTGCAGAAGCCGGTCGCCCTGCTGCAGATCTGACGTAATCTCTCGGTCGGGCATCTCCCCCCTTGCGGGGGAGAAAGCGAAAACTTGGGCTTGGCCGTTTGGCCAAGTCCTTAGTTTTCGCAAGAGGGGGGACGTTTCAGGCGCGGATGCCGAGAGCCCACCCTCACCGCACCTTGTGCTGCATCTCAGGCAAAAACACCGTCAGCAGCCCGGCGAGCGGCAGGAACGAGCAGAGCCAGAACACGTACTGGATACCCGCCACGTCAGCGAGCGCCCCCAGCGCCGCGGCGGCAATACCACCCGCGCCGAACGCGAAGCCGAAGAAGATGCCGGCGATCATCCCGACCCGGCCCGGCAGCAGCTCCTGCGCGAACACCACGATGGCCGAGAACGCCGACGAGAAGATCAGCCCGATCAGCACGGTGAGGATCACCGTCCAGGTCAGGTCGGCATAGGGCAGCGCCAGTGTGAACGGCAGCACGCCGAGGATCGAGAACCAGATCACGAACTTCGCGCCGAACCGGTCGCCGATCGGCCCGCCCAGGAACACGCCCAGCGCCGAAGCCCCGAGATAAACGAACAGCAACAGCTGTGCGTCCTGCACGCCGACCTGGAACTTGTCGATCAGGAAGAACGTGTAGTAGCTGGAAAGCCCCGCCATGTAGGCGTTCTTGGTCAGCGTCAGCACCGTCAGCACCGTGAGCGCGATGGCGGTGGTGCGCTTGTCGAACAAGAGCGTGGTGCTCGCCGGCGCCTTGCCGGCATTGGCCTTGCGGTGCGCCGCGTACCACATGCCGACGCGCGTCAGGATGAAAATGCCGACCAGTGAGCCCACAGCGAACCACGCGACGCTCGATTGTCCGCGCGGCAGCACGATGAACGCCGCCAGCAGCGGCCCGATCGCCGAGCCGAGGTTGCCGCCCACCTGGAACAGTGATTGCGCGAGGCCGTGCCGCCCGCCCGAAGCCAGCCGCGCCACGCGCGAACTCTCCGGGTGGAAGATCGCCGAGCCGAGGCCGACAAAGGCCGAGCCCACCAGCAGCAGCCAGTAGCTCTGCGCGAAACCGAGGATGATCAGCCCGATGAGGCTCGAGGCCATGCCGACCGGCAACGAGAAGGGCAGGGGGCGCTTGTCGGTGTACATGCCGATCGCCGGCTGCAGCAGCGACGCCGTGCACTGGAAGGTCAGCGTCAGCAGGCCGATCTGCACATAGTCGAGCCCATAGCTCTCCTTGAGGATCGGGTAGATGGCGGTCAGCAGCGACTGCATCACGTCGTTGATCAGGTGGCAGACCGACACCGCGACGATGATGGAGAGCGTGGTTTTGCTGGCGATCGAAGTCGCCGGTGCCGAAGCTGTGGCCGTCAATTTGGGAATCCAGAACGAAGGGCGGTCGGCGGGTGCCGATCAGAAACGAATACTTGCCTCTAACATGTCAGCCGCCGCGAGTCGTTAGCACCCAAGCGATTTTCCGTTCGGTCGACAGAACTGCATCGCGGGAAATCGACCACCAAGCGCGCCGTGATCCTCCCCCGCGTGGCGGGGGAGGGGGACCAGCGAAGCTGGTGGAAGGGGCGGCCAGAGCTCAGTCAGCGCCCCGCCACTCCTTGAACCATTCGCAGAACGCCCGCACCCCGTCCTCTATCGGTGTCGCCGGCACCTCGCCCACCAGTGCACGCAGCAACCCCACCTCCGCTGCCGTCTCGGTGACATCCCCCGGCTGCATCGGCAGCAGTTCCTTCTTCGCCTCGCGCCCCATCGCCGCCTCGATCGCCGTGACGAACCGCATCAGCTCCACCGGTCGTGCGCCCGCGATGTTCACCACCCGCCACGGCGCCACCGGCGACAGCGAGTCCGCCGCGGACACCGGCGTGCCCTTCACCGGCGCCACCCCGATCAATCGGTCGATCGCCGCTACCACGTCGTCGACATAGGTAAAGTCCCGCCGCATCCGGCCTTCGCCATAGATGCTGATCGGCGCGTCCGCCGCGATCGCCTCGGCGAACCTGAACAGCGCCATGTCCGGCCGCCCCCACGGTCCGTAGACGGTGAAGAAGCGAAGGCAGGTGATCGGCGTCCCGAACAGGTGGGCGTAGGAATGGCTCATCGCCTCCGTCGCCTTCTTGGTCGCCGCATAGAGCGACACCGGCCGGTCGGTCATATCGAGCTCAGCGGAGGGCTTGCCCGCCATGCCGTAGACCGAACTCGACGAAGCGATCAGCAGATGCCTTGGCGGCGTCCGCCGTGCCGCCTCGAGCACGGCGAGCGTCCCCGTCACGTTGCTGTCTGTGTAGCTGAACGGCGCCTCGAGGCTGTAGCGCACCCCCGCCTGTGCCCCGAGATGCACCACCACCTCCGGCGCCTCGGAGAACGCCGCGTCGATCGTCGCCTCGTCCTCCAGCCGTCCGATCACCGCCCGGAAGCGCCCGTTCGCCTCCAGCATGGCGTGCCGCTGCTGCTTGAGTCGCACGTCGTAATAGGGGGTCAGCGCGTCGAGCCCGATCACCTCGTGCCCCGCGGCGAGCAGCCGCCGGCTCAGGTGAAAGCCGATGAATCCGGCGCTGCCGGTAACCAGAACGCGCACCTCGTCCCCCCGAAACCATATGCAGCACAAGGCTTTTTCGCCGCGGCACTGTCGAATCTACCCGCCCTCGCTCGACAATGCCAAGAACCCTTCGAGTCACCCCTTGAAGATTCCGCTTGCGCGTCCGATTTGGTGTGCTACATAACTAGCACACTACCAAGGCATCACGCATGAGCCAGTTCAACGACAGCCAGCCGATCTTCGTACAGATTGGCGAAAGGATTGCCGACATGATCCTGAGCAAGACCACCAAGGAGGGTGAGGCGCTGCCTTCCGTGCGCCAGATCTCCGCCGACCTCTCGGTCAATCCGTTGACCGTTACCCGTGCCTACCAGTCGCTCGTCGATATCGGTGTCGTCGAGTCGCGCCGTGGCATGGGCATGTTCGTGGCCGAAGGCGGCCATCAACGGCTGCTCGCCCACGAGCGCCAGAAATTTCTGACCGAGGAGTGGCCGCGCGTCATGGCGCGCCTCGCTGCCCTCGATCTCGATCCCACACAGTTGCTTAAGCAAGGCGGTAAAGATGAATGATCTGGCTCAAACCACAGTTGCTCCGATCGTCTCGGCGCGTGGCCTCAAGAAGCACTTCGGCCGCACCGAAATCCTCCACGGGCTCGATTTCGACATCCCCGCCGGCCGCATCTACGGCCTCGTCGGCCACAATGGTGCTGGCAAGACCACCACGCTGAACGCGCTGCTCGGGCTGACCTCCTACGAGGGCACCGTCCGCGTCCTCGGCGAGGATCCGTACCAGAAGCGCGCCTCGCTGATGCAGAACGTCGCCTTCATCTCCGATGTGGCGAGCCTACCGCGGTTTTTGCGGGTGCGTGAGCTGTTTGCGCTGCTCACCAACATCCACCCGAACTTCGATCAGGCGAAGGCCCGTGGCTTCCTCGAGGGCACCGACGTCAAGATGGACGCGCGGATCAAGAACCTGAGCAAAGGCATGATCGCCCAACTCCACCTCGCGGTGGTGATGGCGATCGATGCCAAGCTCCTGGTCCTCGACGAGCCCACCCTCGGCCTCGATATCACCTATCGCAAGCGTTTCTACCGGCGCCTGCTCGAGGACTATATGACCGAGGAGCGGACCCTCCTGATCACCACCCACCAGGTGGATGAGATCGAGTTCATGCTCAGTGACATCATGTTCATCCGCGATGGCGAGCTGATCCTCCACATGCAGATGGAGACGGTGAGCTCGAAGTTCAGCCAGGTGCTGGTCCGCCCCGATCAGGTCGCCGCCGCCACGGCGCTCGGCCCGATCTACAGCGAAACCCGGTTCGGCCAGACCGCCATGGTCTTCGATGGCGTCGATCGCGACCGGCTCGCCCCGTTCGGCGATGTCACCACTCCCACTCTCAGCGACCTGTTCGTCGCCCTTATGCAGCGCGGTCCCGCCAAATGAAGTCTCTGGTTGCCCTTATCAAGCGCGAGTATCTCGAACACCGGGGCGCGTTCCTTTACGCCCCGGGCGTGATCCTCGGCATCATGACGCTGGTGCTGGTGTTCGGCATCGCCTCCAACCGCTTCCAGATGCATCAGGAAATCGGCGTCCCCTCGGCGCTGAAGTTCTTCGAGTTCGGCTTCCTTGCGGTGGGCGCGCTCTGGAGCATGTACCTGTTCGCAGCGCTGTTCTTCTACTACGCCGATGCCTTCAGCGCCGATCGCCGGAACAACGCCATGCTGTTCTGGAAGTCGATGCCGGTCACCGATTTCAAGATGCTGGCCTCGAAGTCGCTCGCCGGCCTGACCATCTTCCCGGCCCTGATCTTCGGCGCCTACCTGCTCACCGGCATCCTCATCTACGTGGTCACCATGATCACCGCGATGATCCTGCCCCGGCTCGGCGTCCCCGGTATCTTCGAGTTCCTCTCGTCGGGTTTCCAGATCGGCCTGTTCGCCCTGGTCAGCGTGGTCGCGGCGCTGCTCTGGTACGCCCCGTTCTTCGCCTGGGTCGGCGCGCTCTCCACCGTGTTCCGCCGCTGGTCGATCCCGCTCGCCTTCCTCATCCCCGGGCTGATCGGCCTCGCCGAGAACCTGATCTTCAATGACACGGGCCCGCGCGCCGGCTACTTCCTCAGCTACCTGCGCGAGCGGCTGCAGTTCGGCATCGATGACCTGCAGATCGAGCGGGCCATGTTCTCCGACACCCCGTTCAACGCCACCGAGATGATCACGCGTTTCCTCACCACCATCGACTGGGCGCAACTCGTCGGCGGCCTGATCGTCGCAGCGCTCCTCGTCTACGCCTCCAGCGAATACCGCCGCCGCACCGTCGCCACCTGACCTCGGCGACCCACCGGCAGCAGTCCGGCCACCACCCCCTCCCCACCCTCATCCCCAACCGGGGCTGGGGGTGGTGGTCGTTTATCCTCCCCCGCGTGGCGGGGGAGGGGGACCACGCGGAGCGTGGTGGAGGGGGCGGCCAGACTCTCAGCGGTAGCTAATCCGCGCTCACTGGTTTCCATTCACGCAAAAACGTATCGACTGCACTCCCCGCACGCGACATTGGCTTGCCGCCCCGGCTCGGCCATATCAGGGTCAATTCAACCCTCTCGTTGCGAGACCCGTCATGATCACCGTCGAATCCCAGGCCAGCGTCCGCTCAGTTCCCACGCTGCCGCTTACCACCCATCTCGGCGCCGTCCGCATCGGCGTCACCGACCGCGACAAGGCCCTCGCCATCTGGCGCGATGTCGTCGGCCTCGAGCTCATCTCCGAGGATGCCGAGGCGCTGCATCTTGGCGCCGGCGGCCGTGAGCTGATCACCCTCGAACTCGGGGCCACCGGCCCGTTCCCCGATCGCTCGCTCGGCCTCTACCACGTTGCCGTGCACGTTCCGACCCGCAAGGCGCTTGCCGAAATGGTGGTGCGCGCCCTGATGCGCCGCGTCCGCATTTCGCCCACCGATCACCTCGTTTCCGAGGCCATCTACCTGTGGGACTACGACAATAACGGCATCGAGATCACCTTCGAGACCCCGTGGCGCGGCACCATCGGCGACGGCGAGGACGGCTATTACGTCAAGACCGTCGACGGCTCGCCCCACTCCGGCCGCGAGGCCATCGACGTCGACGACCTGCTCGCCGAACTCGACGACATCAACGCCGTCCCGCCGCTGATGCCCGAGGGTACCCGCATCGGTCACATCCACCTGCATGTGAACGACCTCGCGCAGGCCATGCGCTACTACCGCGACGGCCTCGGCTTCGGCGGCCTGTTCATCATGCGCCAGTTCGGCATGGGCGACCTCGGCCTCGACTATCCGCCCCACACCATCGCCTTCAACATCTGGTCCGGCCCCAACGCCGCCCAGGCCACGAAGGGCGTCTCGGGCCTCCGCTGGTTCCACATCGCGGTGCCCGACCAGGCGACGCTCGACGCCGTAAAGGCCCGCCTGACCACCATCGGCGCGAGCTACAGCGACACCAACGAAGGCCTCGAAACCCGCGACCCCGCCGGCAATCTGGTGAAGGTCGTCCTGGGCTGACTCGCCCATTTCTGTCAGTCGTCTCCCTCCCCCTTGTGGGGAGGGATCACGGGTGGGGGTGGCCGCAGCCGCGATGCCTATAGCGCCCCCAAAAACCCATCCACATCCGCCTCGGTCGTCGCCCAGCTCGTCACCAGCCGCACCAGCACCTCGTCCGCCCCGAGCCCCTCGCTTGGCCACTCGTGCGCCGCGCCGCCGGCCGCCCGCACCCGCGCCAGTGCCGCCTCCGAGATCACTGCGAACACCTCGTTGATCTGGCTCTCCCAGCCCAGCCGCGTCACGCCACTTGCCCGTAACCCCACCCGCAGCCGCTCCGCCATGGCGTTGGCGTGCCCGGCCCGCCGCAGCCAGTTGCCGTCCTCGAGGTAGCCCTCGAAATGCGCCGCGACGAACCGCGCCTTCGAGAACGTGTGTCCCGCCCGCTGCCGCCGCGCCTCGAACTCGCCCAGCAGCCCCGGCGTGAACACCACGATCGCCTCGGCCGCCCAGCAGCCGTTCTTGGTTGCCCCGAACGACAGGAAATCCACTCCCGCCTTCCAGGTCAGCTCCGCCGGCGTCACCCCCAGCGCCGCCACCGCATTGCCGAACCGTGCTCCATCCATGTGCACCTTCAGCCCATGGCCGCGGGCAATCCCCGCCAGCTCGGTCACCTGCGCCACCGAGTAGACCGTGCCCCATTCCGTCGCATTGGTAAGGCTCAGCGCCACCGGCACGCTCCGCCCGCTCGGCGGGTGCTTGGCCACCGCATTCGCCAGCGCCGCCGCATCGATCAGCCCGAGCGGGCTCCGCACCGGCTGCAGCTTCATGCCGCCCGACTGGAACTCCGTTGCGCCGCTCTCGTCGGTGTGGATATGCGCGTCCTCGCCGCAGAACACCACGCCGCCCGGCCGGCTCAGCGCCGCCAGACCCAGCGAGTTCGACGCCGTCCCCGTCGCCGTGAACCACACCTCGACCTCGCGCTCGAACAGCGCCGAGAACCGCTCGCGGATGCTGAGGCTCAGCGGATCGCCGCCATAGGCCGGCGAATATCCAACATTGTGCCGCACCAGCGCCGCCATCACCTCAGGCGTCGCCCCGGCCCAGTTATCGCTCGCAAAGTTCACGCTGAAATACCCCACTAAAGACGCTGGGTTTGTAGCTTGCCAGGTGCTTGTGGTGAAGCCACGCCCCGCTATGATCCTCCTCACGAGGAGACCCCATGCGAGCCATATCCTGCACCGCGCCCGAACAGCTGGCGCTGATCGACATCGAACGCCCCGAGCTGAAGCCCGGTTGGGTCCGCGTCGCCATCCGCCACATCGGCATCTGCGGCACCGACTACCACATCTTCGAGGGCAACTTTCCCTTCTTCGAATACCCGCGCGTCATCGGCCACGAGCTCTCGGGCACCGTCATCGATCCGAATGGCGAGGCCTTCGCCGCCGGCGATCCGGTCGTCATCAACCCGTACCTGAACTGCGGCCATTGCCCCGCCTGCCTCGAAGGCCGCGCCAACTGCTGCGAGACCCTCAAGGTCATCGGCGTCCACGCGCCCGGCGGCATGGCCGAGGAAATCGTCATGCCCGCCGGCAACCTCTACCGCGCCGATGGCCTCAGCCTGCGCGATGCGGCCATGGTCGAGTTTCTCGCCATCGGCGCCCACGCCATCCGCCGCACCGCCGAGCTGAAGCCCGGCTCGCGCGCTCTGGTTGTCGGCTCCGGCCCGATCGGCCTCGGCGTCGCGTTCTTTGCGAAAATCGCCGGCGCCGACGTCACCGTCATCGATGCGGCCCCCGACAAGATCGAGGCCACCCGCGCCCTCGGCTTCCGCACCTTCTCGCCCGCCGACCTCGAAGGCAGCGAGTTCACCCAGATCAAGTCCACCGGCTTCGACGCCGTGTTTGATTCCACCGGCTCGATCAAGGCGATGAACGCCTCGCTGCTCCACACCCGCAACGGCGGCGCCTACACCCTTGTCGGCGTCATCAAGGGCGACCTGGTGTTCCCCGACAGCGAAGTGCACCGCCGCGAGCTCACCATCCGCGCCTCGCGCAACGCCATCCGCGCCGATTTCGAGCACGTCATGGACTCGATCCGCCAGGGCAAGGTCCCCACCGACAAGCTGGCGACGCATGCCACCACCATGGACCGCGTCCCCCAGGACATGCCGATCTGGGCCCACGACCGCACCGGCGTCATCAAGGCGATTGTGACCGTCTGAGGCACGGTCTCTCAAATGATCCTCCCCCGCGTGGCGGGGGAGGGGGACCGGCAAATCCGGTGGAGGGGGCGGCCCCAGCCTTAGAGCGTGCTGCGGGAGGGAGGCGATGGTCGCGATGCCGGCAGTTGGCGTCTCCCTCCCCCTTGTGGGGAGGGATCAAGGGTGGGGGTGCCCCACGCTCAGGCCTCGGCCTACCTTCAGCCCCGGTTGATCATCCGCGGCGTCACATCCAGCTCGATCTCTTCCATGCCGAGCAGCCGTGCCACCACTTCCGGCGGGTCCTTCACCACGTGCACGCCCGACACCGTATCGATCTTGGTGTCGCGCAGCCCCTTCACCACCGCCACCACGTGTTCGGGGTTCACATAAATGATGCCGTCGGGCGTAACGAGCTTCACCAGCCGCATGGAAATCTCCTGATCATGCCCCACATATCCCAGCGCCGTGCGGCCGGTGACATTCTGCCCGATGCATGGGAAATGAAGCGTGAACCGGAGACTGTCCCGATGACCTCACCCGATGACATCCTCAACTTCTGGTTCGTCGAGCACGGCGAGGCCGACTGGTTCGGCGCCAAGGCCGAGTTCGATGCGGTGCTCGCCGAGCGCTTCACCGGCACCTATGCCGCCGTCGCCCGCGGCGAGGCCGCCTGGTGGCGCTCCACCCCGTCGGGCCGCCTCGCCGAGATCATCGTGCTCGATCAGTTCTGCCGTCAATTGCACCGGAAGCAACCCGAGGCCTTCGCCTCCGATCCCATGGCGCTCCGCCTCGCGCAGGAAGCCGTGGCCACCGGCGACGACCTGCGGCTCGAGCCGCGCCGCCGCATGTTTGTCTACATGCCGTACATGCATTCCGAGGATCTCGCGGTGCACGACGAGGCGATCCGCCTGTTCACCGCGCTCGGCGACGAGGGCACCCTCAAATACGAGGTCCTGCACCGCGACTGCATCGCCCGCTTCGGCCGCTATCCGCGCCGCAACGCCGCCCTCGGCCGCGTCTCCACCCCCGAGGAGATCGAGTACATCAACTCCGGCGACGGCATGTTCTGACGACGCCGGCTCGACCTGTTAAATCATAATACGACTTATGAATGCCCGCTGAACCATCGGGTACGCGTCGGTTCAGCCTCGGCCCACTAGTCCTCTCCTCACCCGCAGGCAATCGGTGCCTGCCCCAAATGGAGTGGACATGATGTTCGCACGTCTCAATAGCTTCGCCCGCCCGGCCTTCGCCGCCCTCGCTGTCTCGCTCGTCGCCGTTTCCGCCGCGCCGGTCATGGCCGCTGGCCTCGAGGAAAAGCCGACCTTCCAGAACTACGACGACGACTACGAGTGCCAGAGCGTCAAGCAGGCGATCCGCTTCCTCAAGAAGCGCAATTACAAGATGATCGAGAAGCTCGAGAAGGAAGCCGAGGAGGGCATCTACCTGTTCTCGGCCAAGAAGAAGAACCAGAACTACGAGTACGTCGCCTACTACATCACCTACGACGCCTGCGATCGCGAGATCGTCAGCCGCGTGCCGGCGAAGGAAAAGATGCTGTAACGGCCGCGTCTCACCGGCACGGCCCTCGGTGATCCTCCCCCGCTGGCGGGGGAGGTGACCCCGGGCCCGCTACAGCCGCTGGAACTGCCGCGGCGAGCAGGCCATCGTTCGCTTGAACGCCGTGCTGAACGCGCTCTCCGACTCATAGCCGATCGACAGCGCGACCGTCGCCACGCTGTCGCCCGAGTGGCGCAGCCGGTCACCTGCCACCAGCATGCGCCAGCGCGTCAGGTAGGCGATCGGCGCTTCGCCCACCACCGCCTTGAACCGCTCGGCAAAGCTCGAGCGCGACATCCCGGCCACCGCTGCCAGCCCCGCCAGCGTCCACCGCCGCGCCGGTTCGGCATGCATCGCGCCCACCACCTTGCTCATCTGCCGGTCGCCGAGCGCCTGCAGCCAGCCGGTCCCACCACCCTGCTGCCCGCTCAGGTGGATGCGCAGCACGTGCACCAGCATGATGTGCGCCAGATGCTCCGACACCAGGTGTCCGCCCGGCCGCCGCTCGCGTAGTTCCGCCGCCAGCTGGTCGAGCCCCCAGCGCAGTACCGACGCCTGGCTCGAGGCTTCGCGCACCCGCACCACCGCGGGCAGCGCCCCCGACAGCAGCTCGGCATGTGGCGCTGCAAAGCTGAAGCGCCCGCCGATCAGAAAGAAATCGCCGCCGCCATTGCAGGTGGCGATCCCGTCCCGCGTCTCCGCGTAGACGCTGCTTGCCGCGATCGGCGGCAATCCCGGGTCGGTGGCGATGTGGAACGGCCGCCCCTTGGTCAACAGGAAGCAGTCCCCTTCTTCCATCCGCAGCGGCGCGCCACCGCCCTCCACCCACACCCAGCAAGCGCCCCGCATCACCGCGTTGAACTTGATCCCGTCATGCGCCGGAAAGGCGATCGCCCAGTCGCCGCCGGCCTCGAGCCCGACGCTGATCGAGCTCTGCGGTCGCAGCAGGGACAGCACATCGGATAGCGGATCCATGGCCCATTTTCCGGACGATCGCGAAACAACACTGGACAATAGCGCATGGATCGTACGCCACCAACCCGGCTAACTCTGCCCGCAGTTCACCGCCAGCCGGAGCGCGACCAGCCCATGACCACCCCGCAAACCCCAATCGGTTCCGGCTTCGGAGCCCGCACCGCTGCCGCCGAAGTGCTCGCCGATCATCGCCTCGACGGCACGCTGGCGATCGTCACCGGCGGCTATTCCGGCCTCGGGCTCGAGACCACCCGGGCGCTGGCAGCGGCCGGCGCCCGCGTCATCGTTCCAGCCCGCAATCCCGAGGCTGCCCGTGCCGCCGTCGGCCACCTCGCCGGCATCGAGATCGAGACCCTCGATCTCGCCGACCTCGCCAGCGTTCGCGCCTTCGCCGCCCGCGTCGTCGCCTCACGCCGCCACGTCGATATCCTCATCAACAACGCCGGCATCATGGCCTGCCCAGAGACGCGCGTCGGCCCCGGCTGGGAAGCCCAGTTCGCTACCAACCATCTCGGCCACTACGCGCTGACCACGCAGCTATGGCCGGCGCTGGTCGGCGGCGCCCGCGTCGTCGCCGTCTCCTCCGGCGCCCACGGCATCACCGGCATCCGCTGGGACGATGTGCACTTCGCCCGCGTCTACGACCGCTGGCAGGCCTACGGCCAAAGCAAGACCGCCAACGCCCTGTTCGCCGTCCATCTCGACCGCCTCGGACGCGACAGCGGCGTGCGCGCCTTCTCGCTCCACCCCGGCAGCATTCTTACCCCGCTGCAGCGGCATCTCGACAAATCCGAGATGGTCGGCGCCGGCTGGATCGATGCCGATGGCAACCTCGCCGATCCGAGCTTCAAGACCCCGCAGCAAGGCGCCGCCACCCAGCTCTGGGCCGCCACCTCGCCGCAGCTCGCCGGGCAGGGCGGGGTCTATTGCGAGGACTGCGACATCGCCCCGCTCAGCCGCGACGGCTCGCCCGGTGTCCGCCCCCACGCCGTCGACGCGGAAGCCGCTGCCCAGCTCTGGGCGCTCTCCGCCGCGATGACCGGGGTCGATCTCCACCTTGGCACCAGCGCCCCCGCCAGCTAGCCTCACGGCCAACTCGCGAGGCCCCACATGGACCATTTTCTGCCCCTCTTCGCCATCCTCGGCGCGCTGCTGCTCGGTGCCATCAGCCCCGGCCCCAGCTTCGTCTTCGTCGTCCGCACCGCCGTCGCCCAGTCGCGCACCGAAGGCCTCGCCGCCGCGCTCGGCATGGGGGTAGGGGCCATGCTCTACGGCGCCCTCGCGGTACTCGGCCTCCGCACCCTGATGCAGGATGGCGGGCTGCTGTTCACCGCGCTGAAAGTCGCCGGCGGGCTCTACCTCGTCTATCTCGCCTGGAAGATATGGAGCCACGCCGCCGACCCGATCACCGTCGAAACCGGCGCCGACGCCACCGCCAACCCGCGCAAGGCCTTCACCTTCGGCCTCCTCACCCAGCTCAGTAATCCCAAGATCGTCGCGGTGTTCGGCGCCGTGTTCGCCGCGCTGCTGCCCGCCAACCCCGAGCCCTGGCTCTACTGGGCCCTGCCGCCGCTGATCTTCCTCCAGGAAACGCTGTGGTACGCCATCGTCGCCGTCGCCTTCTCGGCCTCAAGGCCCCGCGCCATCTACCTGAGCGCCAAGCTCTGGGTCGATCGCGCCGCCGCCGCCTTCATCGGCGTCCTCGGCATCCGGCTGATCATCGAGGCGAGATGAGCATAGCCAAGAGGTTGCGAACAACGTTCAGGTGGCCCTGGACAGCAAAACGCAACGGGCGCGCTCAAGAGGCACTAGATCGGCTGTCCGATGACATCAGGGCCTTCTTCAGGGCTATCGGTGTCAACGACGATGTCGAATTGGTAGTTCTCCCGTCTGGCGAACGGCAGCAGAACGTCAAGGTTCAGGCTCTTGGCATCGAGTGGGTCTTCCAACAGGAGCGAGGCGATCAGAACGTGATGCTCGTCCATCCCGCATTTCCAGATAGCGGCATCTCAGTGCAGCAGTTGGAGTTCTGCCTAAGTCCTCCCACCAGGGAACAGATGCAACAGATCGCCGCGTCAGATGCGTTTCTGCACAAATATGCGACCCTGGCGGACGCAGCTTTCTACGTAAGGGACCATCTGCCTGAAATCTCACGCCTCATCTTGTCGGATCGAATCGTCCAAACCTCCTCGCAGCTCAAAAGTGGTGATCGGGAGGATTTTCGACGCTATTGAACCATCTAACCGCCGCAGGTGACCGCTTACGCACCGCACATGCGGGATCAGTGTCGCCGGCGCTTAACCGTTCTACATCGCCAAGGCCGAGAAAAAAGGGCGCGGCAAGGCGAGCTCGCCAGGGGTAAGGCGATGGCGAAGACCCCGACACAGAGTTTGCCGTGATCCTCCCTCGCGTGGCGGGGAGCGGACCACCCGTAGGGTGGTGGAGGGGGCCACACGCACCTCGGCAGCGTTGCACGAACAGCATCAACCGGGACCGGACCCATGGCGCTGAAACGGATGGACAACATGGGGATCGTAGTCGACGATCTCACCGAAGCGGTCGATTTCTTCACCGATCTCGGCCTTGAGCTCGAAGGCCGCGCCACCATCGAAGGCGAATGGGCCGGCCGGGTCACTGGCCTCGGCGACCAGCACGTCGAGGTCGCCATGATGCGTACGCCCGATGGCCACAGCCGGCTGGAGCTGTCCCGCTTCCTCCGGCCGCCAACGGTCTCAGATCACCGCAACGCCCCGGTCAACGCACTCGGCTATCTCCGCCTCATGTTCGCCGTCGACGACCTCGACGGCACCCTCGACCGGCTCCGCGCCCGCGGCGCCGCGCTCGTCGGGGAAGTCGTCAACTACCGGGACGTCTACCGGCTCTGCTACATCCGCGGCCCCGGCGGCCTCCTCATCGGCCTCGCCGAAGAACTCGCCTAGGCAGGCACGACGCTCTCCGTGATCCTTCCCCGCGTGGTGGAGGGAGCGACCGTACGCACCCGACTTCCACGCCGATCTCCCATGCCCGCAGCGCACTTGCCCGCCTCCCGCTTCGGGCGTATCACCACACCCGTCGCGAAAAGCGACCGCCTCCCTTGATCCGCTCAGTGGCGGAGTAAACAGGTGGACGAATAGTCGTCCAGGTGGTCAAGCACACGCCAGTTCATGCTTCGCGCAAGGGCTGGTCAGCGTCTCCCAGAACCCAACCGCCCGCCTCGTCGGGCCTGATCGCGTAGCCATCGGCGCCGTGCGGCGTCGGCATGCTGCGCGCGGAGCAACGTGCCATGAATAGATCACTCACCGTCATTTACACCGCCATCGTGCTCGATGCCGTCGGCATCGGCCTCATCTTCCCGATCCTCCCGACCCTCTTGTCCGAGGTCACCGGCGCCGCCAACGTCGCGCCGTATATCGGCATCATGACCGCGCTCTACGCGATCATGCAGTTCGTCTTCGCCCCGATCCTCGGCGCCCTCAGCGACCGCCTCGGCCGCCGCCCGGTGCTGCTGATTTCGCTCGCCGGCGCCGCCATCAACTACCTGTTCCTCGCCTTCGCGCCCAATCTCTGGCTGCTGCTCATCGGCCGCGCCATCGCCGGGCTCACCAGCGCCAACGTCTCGGTCGCCACCGCCTACGTCACCGACATTTCGCCCGAGGAAACCCGAGCCCGGCGCTTCGGCCTGCTCAACGCCATGTTCGGCATCGGCTTCATCATCGGCCCGGTGCTCGGCGGCGCGCTCGGCGATACCTGGCTACGCCTCCCGTTCATCGCCGCCGCGGTGCTCAACGCCGGCAACCTGCTGCTCGCATACTTCGTGCTGCCGGAGTCCCGCACCCCGACCCGCGAAAAGCTCGATCTCGCCGCGCTCAACCCGCTCCGCTCGCTGCGCTGGGCCTTCTCGATCAAGGTCCTTCGGCCGATGATCTTCATCTTCTTCGCCTTCGCCGCCACCGGCGAGGTTTATGGCACCTGCTGGGCCCTGTGGGGCGGCGACACCTTCCAGTGGAATGGCCTCTGGATCGGCCTGTCGCTCGGCGCCTTCGGCGTCTGCCAGACCCTCGCCCAGGCCTTCCTCCCCGGTCCGGCGGTAAAGCTGCTGGGCGAGCGCGGCGCCATCTTCACCGGTATCGCCGGCGCCTGCCTCGCACTGGTGGTCATGGCCTTCGCCACCCAGAGCTGGATGATCTTTGCCATCATGCCGGTCTTCGCGCTCGGCGGCATCGGCGCCCCGGCGCTGCAGTCGCTCGCCACCCGCCAGGTCGACGAAAGCCAGCAGGGTCAGTTCCAGGGCGTCCTCGCTTCGGCGGTCAGCCTTGCCTCCATCGCCGCGCCGCTCGTCTTCTCCAGCCTCTACTTCGTCTTCCGCGACCACTGGCCCGGCGCCATCTGGCTCTCCGTCGTTGCCCTTTACGCCTTGCTGGTGCCGCTGGTTCTGAGCCTGAAGCTGAAGCCCGCCTGACCTGCCGCAATCACCGCGCCGCGCGGCACTGCCCGTGATTGCTGCAACAGGCGATCCGGCGTAGTGTCGCGCGGCTTTATTGTCGTCGTTGCAGAAGAGAGTTGAGTCCAGAACAGTATTGATCGGTAAGCGGAGGATGCAAATGCGCTTTGTACGCACGCTTGCGACCTGCCTGGTCATGGCGGTCGCCGGAACGGGAAGTGTAGGGGCGGCCGATTATGAGGATGCCGCAGCCGCTCAGGCACTAGTGTCGTCGCGCTTCTCGGTTCCATCCGGGTACGAGCCGGGCTTCAACCTCAGCAACGCCTACCCCACCGCCGTACCCACCGAGTCGCTGCCCTGGGCCGGCATCAGTTTCGTCAACGAGCCGGAGCTCTACCTCCGCACCGTCCTCGCCTACGTCCTCGAGGGCAACCGCGAGGTCGATTGGCGCATCGGCGATAACGCCATCCGCAAATGGTACCACGCCCCGTGGATGCACTTCGGCCGCCGCGGCCGCGAGCCGATCCGCGGCCTCACCAGCGAGCGCGGCAGCGATCCGCTCGAGCTGCACGCCAGCCAGACCTTCAAGACCCGCAACTGGGCCGTCGGCTTCTACAACGCCTATGGCGGCTACACCCTCGGCCAGGTCTGGAAAGATCCCGCCCACCCCGCCACCGCTAACGTCATCTTCCCCGTCGGCACCGTCTCGGCAAAGCTGCTGTTCACCGATGCCGATCCGGCCGTGGTGGACTACCTCCAGGGCTCCCTGCAGTGGGACGCCCAGATCGAGCGCAACCAGCCGCCCGTCAAGATGAGCCTGCTGCAGGTCGATCTCGCCATCCGCGACGCCAACGCCAACAGCAAGACCGGCTGGGTGTTCGGCACCTTCGTCTACTGGCACGATCCGGCGAAGACCGACGTGTGGGACCAGCTGGTGCCAGTTGGCCTCCACTGGGGCAACGACACCGATCGCACTCTGCAGGACCAGATGTCGGGCACCGCTCTCGACGATGGCTGGATCAACCCCACCATCGGCAATTACTTCGCGGCGCTGCCGCGCAAATGGCTGGGTCTCTGGGGCCGCATGAACGGTCCGGTCGACAACAAGTCCTCGGCCTGCCTCGCCTGCCACGGCAGGGCGCTCGATCTAAGCGAAAGCCCGCTCTTCCCGCCCTTCACCCCCAACCTCGGCAACCCGCAGGAGGTCGTCCACTTCTTCACCGACCGCAAGCCGAACGAGCCGTTCTTCCCGGGCATGCGGCCGCTCGACTACTCGCTGCAGCTGGCCGATGGCGTCGCCAACTTCCGCGAATGGGTGCGCATCAACTTCCCCGACAAGGTCGAGGACCTCTACGGCGACGTCGTCACCCCCATGTCCCTCAACTTCGAAATGCTGCGCCGCCAGTTCCCCGCCAATCAGGAATCGCTAGCCCGCACCCTCGCCGAAGACTCGTACTCGAGCCCGTTTGCGAGAGGTGAGAACGAGTAGCCACCGGCCTCTCAGTGATCCTCCCCCGCGTGGCGGGGGAGGGGGACCACCCGAAGGGTGGTGGAGGGGGCGGCAAAACCAACAGTACTCTACGAAGCCGCTGCGGCTATGCGGAAATTGGATCAGAGGCCGAAGCCCTAAACCCCCCGCACCAACTCCGGATCGACCAGCGCTCCCTTGTGGCCGATCACCACGCCGGCTACCCGGTGTGCCCGCTCGGCCGCCTCGACCGGCGATAGCCCGCGCGCCCGGCCGCTGAGATAGCCGCCGTTGAACGAGTCGCCCGCGCCGGTGGCGTCCACCACCTTGTCCGCCTTCGGTGCCGGCACGTACTGGCGCACCCCGTCGGCCGTCGCGACGAATGCCGGTTTGCTGCCGTCCTTGGCCACCACTTCGCTGGCGCCCAGCGCCAGGTAGCGCTCTGCCGTCGCCTCGGGCGAGGCATCGCCGAACAGCGGCGCCTCGTCGGTATGGGTCGGCAACACGATGTCGGCGATCGCCGCCGCGGCGGTCAGCGTCGAGGCCATGATCCGGGGGCTGGTCCACAGCGCCGGCCTGAGGTTCGTGTCGAACACCACCGTCGCGCCCGCATCGCGCGCCTTGACGATGGTGCGCATCAGCTTGCCGCGGGCCCGCGGCGCGAGGATCGCCATAGAGATACCCGAGAAATACACCGTGTCGGCCCCCACCACCGCCGCCTCCAGCGCCTCGACGTCGTCGGCCAGCTGCTTTGCCGCCGATTGCCCGCGCCAGTAGGTGAAGTGCCGGTCGCCCTCGTGCTGGTGGATCATGTAGAGCCCAGGCCGGCGGTTGGCGATCGTCTGGATCCGCTCCGTGCCGATCCCGGCCTTCTTGATGAAGGCCCGCATCTCGCCCGAATAGAGATCGTCGCCCAGCGCCGTCACATAATCGACGTCCCAGCCCTCCGGCAGCAACGCCCGCGCGTACCAGGCGGTGTTCAGCGTGTCGCCGGCATAGCCGAGGCGATACATGCCGCCTTCGCCGCCAGACATCTCGATCATGGCTTCGCCGATGCTCACGAACCGTTTGGTCACGCCGTCTTCCCCTCAACTCCCCAATGCTTATGCCGGGGATATTTTGCCCGTGCAACCACCTGGTATGGCAGTCTCCGACATGCTCCGCTATTGATGCACGCACCTCTTCTTGATCCTCCCCCACAGGGCGGGGGAGGGGGACCGACCAGAGGTCGGTGGAGGGGGCGGCCATCTATCCGGGGAGCACCGACCAATGCCACGCCTGTCCATGTCCGAAATCCGTTCAGAAGCCGTTCATCTCAGTGGCATTCCAGCGATGGATTACGACAGGTCCGCTGTCGCGCCGGGCATCGTCCACCTCGGTATCGGCGCTTTCCACCGCGCCCACATGGCCGCCTACGTCGATGGCCTGCTGGCGAAGAACCCCGGCTGGGGCATCATCGGTGCTTCGCTCCGCCGTCCCGATACCCGCGACGCGCTAGAGCCGCAGGATTTCCTCTACACCCTCGCCATCCGCGACGCCTTGGGCACCCGGCCTCGCATCATCGGCTCCATCCTCGATGTGCTCGATGCCAACACCCAGCGCGCCCAACTCATTGAAACCATGGCGGATCCCGCGATCCGCATTGTCTCGCTCACCGTCACCGAGAAGGGCTATTGCCACGATCCCTCGACCGGCGAACTCGACGAAAAGCACCCCGATATCGTCCACGATCTCGCCACCCCCGGCGCACCCATCAGCGCCCCCGGCATCATCGTCGCGGCGCTCGAACTGCGGCACCGCCGCGGACTTGTCCCCTTCACCGTCATGAGCTGCGATAATCTGCCTTCGAACGGCAAGACCGCCGGCCGCATCGTGCGCCGGCTCGCCGAACTGAGAGGGGTGGGTACGGAGTTTACGAATTACGTTCAGACCGTAAGTTTCCCCTCGACCATGATCGATCGGATCGTCCCGGCCACCACCGACGCCGACCGTGAGATCGTCCGCGAGCTGACCGGTCTCGACGACGCCTGGCCGATCATGACCGAACCCTTCACCCAGTGGGTGATCGAGGACTTGTTTCCCGCCGGCCGCCCGCCCTTCGAAACCGTCGGCGCCGAGTTGGTCGAAGACGTCGAGCCGTTCGAACTGATGAAGCTGAGGATGCTCAACGGCAGCCACTCCACCATGGCCTATCTCGGCTATCTCTCAGGCTACCAATACGTCAACGAAGCCATCGCCGACCCAGGAATTCATAAGCTGATTCATGGGCTTATGACGGAAGAGGCAATGCCGACTCTGCCCATGAGCCGGGCCACGCTCGAAGCCTACCGCGACCAGCTCCTCGCCCGCTTCGCCAACCCGGCGCTCAAGCACCGCACCTGGCAGATCGCCATGGACGGCACGCAAAAGCTGCCCCAGCGCCTGCTCGGCACCATCCGCGACCGCCTCAAGGCCACGCAGCCGTTCCTCCGCCTCGCCCTCGGCGTCGCCGCCTGGATGCGCTACGTCACCGGCATCGACGAAGCCGGCCAACCGATTGATGTCAAAGACCCCTTGGCCGCCCGCCTGCGCGCCATCGCCGACGAAGCCGGCCGCGATCCGACCAGGCTCGCGAACGGCCTCCTCGCCGTACAGGAAGTCTTCGGCACCGACCTCCCGTCAGTCGCCGTCTTCCGCGACACCGTCACCAACCACCTGAAATCACTACTGGAAAACGGCGCGAAGGAAACCGTGCGGCGCCTGCTCTGATCTCGCCCTGATCCTCCCCTGCGCAGCGGGGGAGGGGGACCGGCGAAGCCGGTGGAGGGGGCGGCCGCACGCGCCGACCGGGGGAGCCCCTAAAGCCGCCCCTCCATCGCCCGGTCGAAGATCTCCAGCGCCAGCTTCTTGGTCAGCTCCACCGGGTTGCCGCCTGCCGTGGGGTCGACGATCGCCATCTCGCCGATCAGCTCGCGCTTCGAGCCGTCCACCTTGAAGTCCTTCAAGGTGTTGGGGACGTTGAGCTTGGCGCGCAACCCGTTGATGGCGCGGAGGAACGAGTCGAAGTTCGGCTGCATCCCGCAATAGGCCGCGAGCCGGGCGATCTTGGCTTCGATCGCATCGCGGTTGGCCACCAGCACGTAGGGCATGAACACCGCATTGGTCATGCCGTGGTGCGTGTCGTACAGCGACCCTACCGGATGGCTCAGCGAGTGAATGGCGCCGAGCCCCTTCTGGAACGCCGCGGCGCCCATCGCCGCCGCGCTCATGAGGTGGCCGCGCGCCTCGATGTCGTTGGGGTTGTCCACCACCTTGGGCAGGTTCTCGAGCGCCAGCCGCACGCCCTCTACCGCGATACCGTCGGCCAGCGGGTGATAGCCCTTGGCGCAATAGGCCTCGAGGCAATGCGCCAGCGCATCGAACCCGGTGCCGACCGTGATGAACTGCGGCATGCCGACCGTAAGCTCTGGATCGGCAATGACAATTTTCGGCATCATCAGCGGATGGAAGATCACCTTCTTGGTGTGCGTCGTCTCGTCGGTGATCACCCCGGCGCGCCCGACTTCCGAGCCGGTGCCGGCGGTGGTCGGCACCGCGACGATCGGGAAAATCCCCTTGGGGTCGGCGCGGGTCCACCAGTCGCCGATATCCTCGAAATCCCACATCGGCCGGGTCTGCCCGGCCATGAAGGCGATCACCTTGCCGGTGTCGAGCCCCGAGCCGCCGCCGAACGCGATCACCCCGTCATGCCCGCCTTTGCGCAGCACCTCGATGCCGGCATTGACGTTGGCCGAGATCGGATTGGGCTTCACGTCGGCGAACACGCCGACCTCGATCCCCGCATCCTTCAGCAATTTCAGCGTGTTCTGCGTCACCGGCAGGTTCACCAGCCCGGCATCGGTCACCAGCAGCGGCCGCGAGATTCCCGCCGCCTTAAGCGCCTCCGGCAGCTCCGCGATGCGGCCTGGGCCGAACTTCACGGCGGTCGGGTAGTTCCAGTTGGCCTTGCTCATGACGCTCACACCACCTTCAAATGATAAGACTTCGGCTGGGTCAGGTTCGCGTAGCCGATTTCGCTCAGCGCGCCGCCCTTGCCGGTTTCCTTGACCCCGGTCCACACCAGCGCCGGATCGAGATAGTCGCAGCGGTTGGCGAACACCGTGCCGGTCTCGACCTTGCTCCCGATCTTCGCCGCCGCTTCCAGATCCTCGGTCCAGATCGAGGCTGTGAGCCCGTACGGGCTGTCGTTCATCAGCTCGATCGCCTCGGCGTCGTCGCGCACCTTCATGATGCCGACCACCGGCCCGAAGCTCTCCTCCCGCATCACCGCCATCTGGTGGTTGACGTTGGTCAGCACCTCCGGCGCCAGGTACGGCGAGCTCTCCTCGTCGAGGTCGTGCTTGGTGTTGAGGTGTGCCTTGGCGCCCTTGCGCAGCGCTTCGAGCGTCTGCCCGCGCACCAGGTCGGCGAACCGCGGCGTCGCCATCGGCCCGACCATGGTGTCGGCGTCGAGCGGGTTGCCCAGCGTCCAACCCCTGGCGTTCTCGACGAAATCCTTGACGAACCGGTCATACACGCCGGCGTGGACGTAGATGCGCTCCACCCCGCAGCAGCTCTGCCCCGAGTTGAAGAACGAGCCGTCGACCAGGTTCTCCACCGCGTGCGTAAGGTTCGCGTCCTCGCGCACATAGGCCGGGTCCTTGCCACCAAGCTCCAGCCCCAGCGTCGCGAAGGTCCCAGCCGCCGCCCGCTCGATCCGCCGTCCGCCTTCCACCGAACCGGTGAAGTTGACGTGGTCGATCGAGCCCGAGCCGATCAGCTTTTCGGTATCGGCGTGGTTCAGCACTAGGTTCTGGAACAGCCCGTCCGGCATCCCCGTCGCCGCGAACGCCTCGGCGAACCGCTCGCCCGCCAGCAGCGTCTGCGAGGCATGCTTGAGGATTACCGCATTACCCGCCATCAGCGCCGGCACGATCGAGTTGACCGCCGTCAGGTACGGATAGTTCCATGGCGCGATCACCATCACCGTGCCCAGCGGCTCGCGCGAGATCCAGCGCTGGAACCCCGGCTTGTCCGGCCGCATCGACGGCTTCAGGCTCTCCTCGGCGATGCCGATCATGTAACGCGAGCGCTCTTCGACGCCGCGCTTCTCGCCGCCGTAGCGCACCGGCCGGCCCATCTGCCAGGCCAGTTCCGGCACGATCTCGTCGTTCTTGCCGAGCAGCGCATCGAGGAAGTGCTCGAGGAACTTCACCCGCTCCTTGACGGTGATCTCGCCCCACACTTCGCGGGCCCGCCGGGTCTTGGCCACCGCGGTATCGATCTCGGCGCCCGTCGCCACCTTGCGCTCGGCATATACCCGCCCGTCGATGGGCGAGACGATCTGGACCCTGTCGGTCATCTGTCACCTGTCTCGGTTGTCGCCCGGAGTTCTAGCTGCGCTCGAACCCGCGCTTCAACTCCCAATCGGTGACGCGCCGGTCGTACTCGAACTGTTCCCAGTTGCCGGTATGCACATAGTGCCCGATCACCGTCTCGCCGAACGCCTCGCGCAGCATGCTCGAGCCCGCCATCGCCGCCACTGCGTCGCGCAGCGTCTTGTGCACTTCGCGCAGCTTTTCGCCCACATAGGCGTCGCCGGTGAACGCCGGCTCCAGCGGCAGCTTGTCCTCCACCCCCTTGAGGCCCGCCGCGATCAGCGCCGCATAGGCGAGATAGGGGTTGAGGTCCGCCCCGCCGATCCGGCACTCGACACGAACCCCCTTGGTGTTCTCGCCGCAGAGCCGGAACCCCGCGGTGCGATTGTCGCTCGACCAGATTGCCTTGGTCGGCGCGAAGGTGCCGGCCTGGAAGCGCTTGTACGAGTTGATGAACGGCGCGAGGAAATAGGTGATGTCGCCCGCGTAGGTCAGCAGCCCCTGCATGAAGTGCTTCATCAGGTCGGACATGCCGAGCTTGTCTTTGCTGTCGATGAAGGCGTTCTTGCCGCCTTTGGCGAGGCTCATGTGGATGTGGCTCGACGAGCCGGCGAGCCCGAAATCCCATTTCGCCATGAAGGTGATGGCCTTGCCGTGGTTGTGTGCGATTTCCTTCATCGCGTTCTTCATCACCACGTGCCGGTCCGCCATGGTCAGCGCATCGGCGTAGCGCACGTTCAGTTCTTCCTGCCCCGGGCCCCATTCGCCCTTCGAGTTCTCCACCGGAATGCCCGATGCCTGCAGCTGCCGGCGCATGGCGCGCAGCACGCCTTCCTCCTTGGTGGTCTGGAAGATGTGGTAATCCTGGATGTAGTAGCCGGCGGTGGTGAGGCCCTTGTAGCCCTTGTCCCAGGCCGACCGGAACGTCTCGTCGAACAGGTAGAACTCGAGCTCCGAGGCAAAGTTCGCCGTCAGCCCCAGCTTCTCCAGCCGCTTCAGTTGCGCCTTGAGGATGGCGCGCGGCGAGTGCGGGATCGGCTCGTGATGGTGGTGGTCGACGAGGTCGGCGAGGATGATCGCCGTGCCCTCGAGCCACGCCGCCTTCATCAGCGTCGCAAGGTCGGGCTTCATGACGAAATCGCCATAGCCCTTGGCCCAGTTGGCCGCCTCGTAGCCGGGAACCGGCTCCATGTCGATGTCGTTGGCGAGTAGGTAGTCGCAGCCGTGCGTCTCGTCGATCGCCCCGTCGAGGAAGAACTCGGCCTGGAAGCGCTTGCCGATCAGCCGGCCCTGCATGTCGGGGAACGCCACCAGCACGGTGTCGATGGTGCCGGCTTTCACGTCGGCCTTCAGTTGATCGAGCGTATAGGCGGCCATTGCAGAACTCCCTCGGAACGCTGGTCTTGTTGTTGGTGAGAAAAGGGACCGCAGCGCCTCGCCGCGGTCCCGTTGCGCCTACTTCTTGGCGTGTTCCATCGCGAACTCTTCCTCGGGCGAGAGGATGAGTTTGTTCCGCCCGACGAGGGCGAAGTAGATGATGCCGACCACGCACCAGGCGATCACCCAGATCACGCCCTTGAAGAAGTTCGGGTCCTGCAGCTGGTAGAACAGCGTCACCACCGCGATGACGATGGTCACCACGGCGCCGGGGATGCCGAGCGGGCTCTTGAACGGCCGCTCGATATGCGGCTGGTTGCGCCGCAGCAGGATGAAGCTGATGGCCTGCATGATGTAGCTCAGCATCGCCCCGAACACCGCCATGTTGAGCAGCACCGAGCCGATGATGTCGTCGCCCAGCTGGGTTTCGCCGCCACCGCCGCCGCCATTGGCGAACCAGATGATCAGCATGACCAGCAGCCCGAGCAGTGCGCCGGCGATCATCGCCACGTGCGGCGTCTTGTACTTGGCGTGGGTCACCGACAGGCTGGACGGGAAGTAGCCCGCCCGGCTCAGCGAGTAGACCTGCCGGCCCTGCGCGTAGAGGATGGTGTGGAACGAGGCGATCAGCCCGGTCAGTGCCACCAGCCCCAGGATCACCGCACCAGTATCACCGTAGATGGCACGGAACCCGTCGAGCAGCGGTTCGAGCGATGAGCCGAGCGCGAACGAACCGATGCCGATCACCGACGGGTTGAGCAGCACGATCATGAACGCCGACAGCACCAGCGTCGCGAACCCGAGCAGGATGCCGCGCGGCAGGTCACGCTTGGGGTCGATCGATTCCTCGGCGGCCAGCGGAATCTGCTCGATGGCGAGGAACAGCCAGACCGCGAAGGGCAGGGTGGCAAGCACGCCCGAGAAGCCGAACGGGAACAGCGGCCCATTGCCTTCCGGCAGTTCCACTGCCTTGCCGTCCGGCCCGGCCCCGATATTGAGCGCCCAGCGCCCGAAATCCATGTGCGTGAAGGCACTGACCCAGAACACCACCAGCACCGCCAGCGAGATCAGCGTGACCACCAGGGTCACCTTGTAGCTCAGCGCCACCCCGTAGATGTTGAGTGCTAGGAAGATGGCGTAAAAGATGATCCAGAGGATTGGGTAGAGCGCCGTATCCATGCCGGTGATCGAGCCGAAATAGCCCGAGATGAAGGTGACGATCACCGCCGGGGTCAGCACGTACTCGACGTTCTCGAACAGCCCGGTGATGAACCCGCCCCACGGACCCATCGAGGTGCGGGCGAACGAGTATGCTGCGCCGGTGTGCGGCAGCGCCGGGCTCATCTCGGCGATCGACATCACGAGGCCCAGGTACATGATGGCGATGATGATGCCGGCCACCAGCATGCCGCCCCAGCCGCCCGTGGCGAAACCGAAGTTCCAGCCCGAGAAGTGGCCCGAGATCACCGCGCCGACGCCCAGTGCCCATAGCGACCACACGCCGGCGTAGCGTTGCAGGCCGCGTTTTTCGAAGTACGAACTGTCCTGCTTGGCGTATTTCACGCCACCGGACCCGGTAGTGTCAGACATCAAACCCTCCAGTTTCAGCCCATTGCCCTAAATCACGCCGCTGCCCCGCCACGCGACCCAAGCGCGGCAGTGAGGCATCGGGCCAGCCGGGCGGCCCACAGGCTCACCCCTTCTGGTTCGAGAATTTCGTTGTGCCGGATCTCGATCATCGACGATTCGAGCGCTCGCCCGTCGCCGTGATGCTCCAGCGTGTAGGTGACGCCGTTGAGCGCCGAGTAGGGCTGGTTCCAGCCGATATCGAGGCCCGGCTCGTCCGCCGCCAGCGCATCGCGCAGCGCCGCGGTAAACCGGTCGTCCCGCCCATGGATCAGCCCGATCGGCCACGGCCGCGGCACATCCTTGTAGACCGGGGTGAACGAATGCACGGTCACCAGTACCGTCTCGATGCCGGCGGCCTTCCGCCCGTCGAGCACGTCCTGCAGCGCCCCATGGAACGGCGCGTGATACGCCCCGATCCGCTCCGCCCGCTCGTTGTTGCCGATCCCCCGGTTGCCGGGAATGTCGGTCCGTTCCGACACCAGCGGGATCAGGTCGGGCGCGTCATGGTCGCGGTTGCAGTCGATCACCAGCCGGCTGACCGTCGAAGCCACCAGCGGTGCATCGAGCAGGTCGCTCAGCTCCAGCGCCACCGCCATGGCGCCCGGGTCCCAGGCGACATGCATCAGCCGCTGGTGCGGCGTCAGCCCCAGGTCGCCATAGCGTTCGGGAAAGCGGTTCGAGGCGTGATCACAGGCCAGCACGAAGGGCGATCGCCCCCCGGCGTTGAATACCAGCACTGGCGGAATGACGCTTGCCTCATGGCTCGCGCCGGCCTCTTGGCCCACCATACTGACCCCTGTAGGACGTGCTGGCCCCCAAGGCCTTCGCCCCTGCTGTTCGATCCGCACGAGGCCCTCTCGAGCGGATCGTTAACAGGCAGTTGACGGGTTTTTGACCGTCTGGTCAATCCACTCGCTACAACTCGCTGTGGGACTTCATGAAGCCCTGCGGGGAGACCACGATCTTGCTGTCGATCTCGCCGATCAGCTTCTCATCCTTGCCTTCGTAGTCGAGCGCATGCAGCACCGAGCGGATGATCCCCAGCCGCCCGCGCTTCTTGTCGTTGTTGAAGACGATGCGCCATGGCGCATGCTCGGTGTGGCTCGCTTCCAGCATCCGGTTGCGCGCCCTGGTGTAGTCGTCGAAGCGCTTCAGCGCCTCGAGGTCGATCGGCGACAGCTTCCACACCTTCAGCGGGTCGTGCCGCCGGTCGTGGAAGCGCTTCAGCTGCATCTCCCGTCCGATGGTCAGCCAGAACTTGAACAGGTGGACGCCGTCCTTCACCAGCATCTTCTCGAAGTCCGGCACTTCGTCGAGGAAATGCTCGGTCTGCTCCGGGGTGCAGAACCCCATCACCGGCTCGACCCCGGCCCGGTTGTACCAAGAGCGGTCGAACAGCACCTGCTCGCCGGCCGCCGGCATCCAGTCGACGTAGCGCTGGAAGTACCACTGGGTGCGCTCGCGATCCGAGGGTTTCGACAGCGCGACCGCGGTGTTGAAGCGCGGGTTGAGGTTTTCGAGATAGCTGGCGATCGAGCCGCCCTTGCCGGCCGCGTCGCGCCCCTCGAACACGATGACGATGCGCTTGCCGGTCTTCGACTGATCATGCTGCAGCAACGCCAGTTGCCGCTGCGCCTGCAGCATCTCGGCGTCGTAGACGTCCGAGTCCAGCTTCTCGTCATAGGGAAAGCCCCCGGACTCCAGCGCCTTCTTCTTGATGGAACGCGGCAGCACCGGGTCTTCGAGGTCGAAGCCCTCCAATGCGTCGGACATGAACGAACTCCGTGGCCTGTCATGACGGTGTCACAACCGTGCTATGAACACCCCCATCTGGCAAGCCGGGGTGAATCGCCCGGCTCCAAGGAAGGCTCGATGGCGGAAGAAGCGCAGCGCTCGGTGGTGGGAAACACGTGGCTCGATACGGTCAGGGCCCGGCTTTACGGCCGGCTGCTGATGCTGCTCGCCATGGGCCTGGTGTTCATGACGCTCGCCGGCCTCAACCTCATCGATCCCTGGCTCGATATTCTCGCCTACGCTGTCATCGTCGGCATCGCGGCGATCGTGCCTGAAACCAGCGAGTCCGCCAGCGGTGCAGCTCCCGGCGCCAGCACCACCGAGCTCGCCTTCGCCGATGCGGTCCGGCACTTCGCCGATGCGCTTCCCGACCCGTCGATCGTTATCGACCGGCGCAGCGTCATCGTGCATCTCAATGGCCACGCGGCACGGCATTTCCCCGGTGTCGTCGCCGGCAGCCCCATCGCCTTCACCATGCGCTTCCCGCAGTTGCTGGCCGCCATCGAGGCGGCGCGGCTCGGCGCCTCGCAGACCATCGAGCTGCACCAGACCGTCCCCACCGAAACCTGGTACAAGGCCACCGTCGCACCGCTCGCCGCCGGCGATCCGCTCAACGATGGCGTGCTGGTCATCACCCTGCAGAGCCAGACCGAGGAAAAGCGCCTCGAGATGCTGCGCACCGACTTCATCGCCAATGCCAGCCACGAACTCCGCACCCCTCTGACCTCGTTGGTCGGCTTCATCGACACGCTGCTCGGCCCCGCCGCCAACGACAAGGAAGCTCGCGAGCGCTTCCTCGGCCTGATGCGCGGGCAGGCGGCCCGCATGGCAAAGCTCATCGAGGACCTCCTGTCGCTGAGCCGCATCGAGATGCGCCAGCACATGCGCCCCACCGCGCCGGTCGAGCTGGGCGCGTTGCTGCGCGAGGTCGCCGAGGGCCTGCACAAGCTGGCCGAGGACACCGACACCAAGCTCAGGGTTCAGGCGCCCGATGAGCCGGTCACCATCAGCGGCGATCGCGATGAGCTCTACGAGGTGTTCGAGAACCTCATCGACAACGCCATCAAGTACGGCGCCGACGGCGACACCATCGACATCACCCTCTCGCCCGATGCCGGCCGCCGTGGCTTCGATGCCATCGTCTCGGTGGTCGATCACGGCGTCGGCGTTGCCGCCGAGCACGTGCCGCGCCTCACCGAGCGGTTCTATCGCGTCGATGCCGACACCAGCCGCAAGAAGAAGGGCACCGGCCTCGGCCTAGCCATCGTCAAGCACATCGTCACCCGCCATCACGGCGTGCTCACTATCAAGAGCCAGCCGGGGCAGGGCACCCGGGTGGACGTGCTGCTGCGAAAGTGACAGTCGGCGGTGTTTCCACAGGCGGATTCTTGGTCTGATGGAAATATCGAAGATAGATCAACGCTCTAGGCTGTCACAGAAATGCAATCCCGTTGTCATAAAACGTTGTGGCAACGCCCCTAGGTTCCGCCTTGCAGACAGGGCGGCCGGAGGAACCGGGTCCGTCGACGGGCCTTGAAGGCCAATCCTTCCGAAAGGGAACAGACATCATGAAGATTGCAATTTTCGCGAGCGCCGCGGTTATCGCGCTTGCCGCTGGCGTTGGTGCCGCCGCGGCGCGCGACCAGGTCCAGGTCGCCGGTTCGTCCACCGTTCTCCCCTACGCCAAGATCGTCGCCGAGTCGTTCGGCGAGGCCTTCCCCGACTTCAAGACCCCGGTCGTCGAGTCCGGTGGTTCGGGCGCTGGCATCAAGCAGTTCTGTGAAGGCGTCGGCGAAGACAAGATCGACATCGCGAACTCCTCGCGTCCGATGAAGGCCGAAGAGCTCGAGACCTGCAAGACCAACGGCGTCGCCGACGTCGAGGAAGTGAAGATCGGCTACGACGGCATCGTCTTCGCCACCGACATCGCCGGCCCGGATTTCGCCATCCAGCCCGCCGACATCTACAAGGCTCTCGCCGCCCAGGTCGTGGTTGACGGCAAGCTCGTCGACAACCCCTACACCAAGTGGTCGGAAGTGAACGCCGCGTTCCCCGAGTGGGATATCGCTGCCTACATCCCGGGCGAAAAGCACGGCACCCGCGAAGTGTTCGAGACCAAGCTCCTCGCCGCCGGCTGTGACAAGGACGCTCTGGCCGCCGCTGGCGTCGCCGAAGCCGACGTCGCCAAGGCCTGTATCGCCATCCGCAAGGACGGCAAGGCCGTCGACATCGATGGCGACTACACCGAGACCCTGGCCCGCATCGACAGCAACAAGACCGGCGTCGGCGTCTTCGGCCTCGCCTTCTACGAGAACAACGCCGACAAGCTGAAGGTTGCGACCGTCGGTGGCGTCGTCCCCTCGACCGCGACCATCGCGTCGGGTGAGTACCCGGTCAGCCGTCCGCTGTTCTTCTACGTCAAGAAGGCGCACATCGGCGTCATCCCGGGCCTGAAGGAATACGTCGACTTCTTCATCTCGGACGACATGATCGGGCCGGACTCGCCGCTCGCTCAGTACGGCCTGGTTGCCGCCCCAGATGCCGAGCGCGAAGAAATCCGCGCCAAGTTCGAAGCCGGTACCGCTCTCTAATACGACTATCGGCGCGGGCCCCTGGGTCCGCGCCACTTCCCGCTTCCAGCGGGTCTGCCGCCCTCGGGCGGTCTACAATCGGGGCAAGTGAGGCGTCATGTCAGCAGGCTGGGTAGTTGCAATCGTTCTGGCCATTGGTGCCTTGGCCTATTTCTTCTCCGCCCAGCGCGCCCGCGTGCAGCGCGACGGCACCGATCGGGCCAAGGAAGTGCCGCACTCCCTGCCCACCTACCACGGCTGGCTCGCCTTCATCTTCGCCACCGTCCCGGCGCTCCTCGTCTTCCTCGTCGTCAGTTCCGTCTCGACCGGCCTGCTCGAAGGTCACATCCGCTCCGAGGTCACGGCCCACATTGCCGACCCGGCGGCCGCCAGCCTCTCCATCGGCATGGTCCGCAACGCCTCGAACGCGTTGACCCAGCTCGATCTCTCCGGCGCCAATGTGCCGACCTCCTATGCCGCGCTGCGCGACATGGCGACCTCCGCCGGCATCACCCTCGCCGAAAGCGGCGAGGACTACATGGTGCCGCTCGCCGCCAGCGTGAATGCCGATGCCGGCGTCCACAAGCTCATCAGCCAGGGCCTGACGCTGCTGCTGTCGCTCGCTGGCGCCGCCTTCGCCTACTCCCGCATTCGGCTGCGCCTCCGGGCCCGCAACCAGGTCGAGCGCGTCGTGCTGTGGTCGCTGCTCGCCGCCTCGACCGTCGCCATCCTCACCACCGTCGGCATCATCCTGTCGATGCTGGGCGAGACCATCCACTTCTTCTCCGACGTCAATCCGCTCACCTTCTTCTTCGGCACCGTGTGGGACCCGCGCTTCGCCGCGGCAGGCTCCAGCGGCAGCGAGGGCCAGTTCGGCCTCATCCCGCTGCTCATGGGCACGCTCTACATCGCGCTGGTCTCGATGCTGTTCGCCGTGCCGGTCGGCCTGATGGCCGCCGTCTACATGGGCGAATACGCCACGAGCCGGGTGCGCTCGACCGTCAAGCCGCTGCTCGAACTGCTCGCCGGCATCCCCACCATCGTCTACGGCATCTTTGCCGTGGTGACGCTCGGGCCGTTCTTCCGCGATCTCTCGGCGGCGCTGGCCGGCGGCTTCTCCTTCATCCAGGCGCAGTCGGTGTTCACCGCCGGCATCGTCATGGGCGTGATGCTGATCCCGGTGGTCTCCTCGCTCTCCGATGACGTGATCACCGCCGTGCCCCGCTCGATGCGCGACGGCTCCCTGGCCCTTGGCGCTACCCGGTCCGAGACCATCCGCAAGGTGATCCTCCCCGCCGCGCTCCCCGGCATTGTCGGCGCGCTGCTGCTGACTGCCTCGCGCGCCATCGGCGAAACCATGATCGTGGTGCTTGCCGCCGGTGTCGCCGCCCGCATCAACTTCAATCCGTTCGAGGCGATGACCACCATCACGGTCAAGATCGTCAACCAGCTCACCGGTGACCTCGAGTTCAACTCGCCGCAAACGCTGGTGGCTTTCGCCCTCGGCCTCACCCTCTTCACGCTGACGCTCGGCATGAACGTCTACGCGCTCTACATCGTGCGCAAGTATCGGGAGCAGTACGAATGACCGACGCAGCCTTGCCCCACGCTGCCGTGGACACCGCGGCTCCCTCGCGCCGCGATTTCGGCCTGAAGCGCCGCCACGCCGCCGAGTTCCGCTTCCGCCTCTATGGCGTCGTGGCGATCATCATCGGCCTCGGTTTCCTCGCCGTGCTGCTCGTCTCGATCGTCGGCAAGGGCTACACCGCCTTCGTCCAGACCGCGATCACGGTGCCGGTCGAGTTCTCGGCCTCGATTATCGACAAGGACAATGAGCGCGCCACCAACCCGCGCGTCCTCGTTTCCGCCAACTACCCGGTCGTCGCCCGCAACGCCGTCGCCAAGGCGCTCGGCGTCTCGCCCGACGACAAGGCAGCGATGCGCGACATCGCCAAGTTCGTCTCCGACGGCTCCCGCGGCACGCTGCGCGACATCGTCGTCGGCGATCCCTCGGTCATCGGCACCACCCGCAACGTCACCCTGCTGGCCGCCGCTGATATCGACAGCGCCAACAAGGGCCAGATCGATCTCACGGTGCCGCAGGACAAGCGCAAGGTCTCCGACCAGCAGGTCGCCTGGCTTGACAAGCTGAAAGCCGAAGGCGCCATCTCGACGCCGTTCAACTGGGGCCTCCTTACCTTCGGCGCCTCCAGCCGCCCGGAGACCGCCGGCCTCGGCGTGGCGCTCGTCGGCTCGCTCTACATGATGGCGATCGTGCTGCTGTGCGCTCTCCCCATCGGCGTCGCCGCCTCGATCTACCTCGAGGAGTTCGCCAAGAAGAACCGCTTCACCGACTTCATCGAGGTGAACATCAACAACCTCGCCGCCGTGCCCTCGATCGTCTTCGGTCTGCTCGGCCTCGCGGTGTTCATCAACTTCTTCGGCATGCCGCGCTCGGCCCCGATCGTCGGGGGTCTCGTCCTCACCCTGATGACGCTGCCCACCATCATCATCGCCACCCGCGCCGCGCTCCGCTCGGTGCCGCCCTCGATCCGCTCCGCCGCCCTCGGCATCGGTGCCTCGAAGATGCAGATGGTGTTCGATCACGTGCTGCCGCTTGCCACCCCGGGCATTCTCACCGGCACCATCATCGGCCTCGCCCGTGCGCTCGGTGAAACCGCGCCGCTGCTGCTCATCGGCATGGTGGCCTTCGTCGCCGACCGTCCGACCACGCCGCTCGATCCGGCCACTGCGCTGCCCGTGCAGATCTACATGTGGGCCAACGAGGCCGAGCGCGCCTTCGTCGAGCGCACCTCGGGCGCCATCATCGTGCTGCTCCTGTTCCTCGCCCTCATGAACCTCGCCGCCATTCTCCTCCGCCGCCGCTTCGAGCGCCGCTGGTAACCCCTGACCTGGATGACCGACATGTCCCTCGAATCCGCTGCGACCATTGCCGCTCCCGTCTCGCGCCCCAACGCCCCGCCCAAGATGCAGGGCGAAAAGGTCGGCGTCTTCTACGGTGAGAAGCAGGCCCTGTTCGACGTCGATCTGAAGATCGAGCAGTTCAACGTCACTTCGCTGATCGGCCCCTCGGGCTGCGGCAAGTCGACGTTCCTGCGCTCGCTCAACCGCATGAACGACACGATCGATGGCTGCCGCGTGGTCGGCAAGATCACCCTCGACCACGACGACATCTACGACCCCTCGATCGACGTGGTGGAACTGCGCGCCCGCGTCGGTATGGTGTTCCAGAAGCCCAACCCGTTCCCCAAGTCGATCTACGAGAACGTCGCCTACGGCCCCAAGATCCACGGCATCGCCCGCAACAAGGCCGATCTCGACGAGATCGTGCACTCCTCGCTCCGCCGCGCTGGCCTGTGGAACGAAGTGAAGGACCGCCTGCAGGAGCCGGGCACCGGCCTGTCCGGTGGTCAGCAGCAGCGCCTCTGCATCGCCCGCGCCATCGCCACCAAGCCCGAAGTGCTGCTGATGGATGAGCCCTGTTCGGCGCTCGATCCGATCGCCACCGCGGTGATCGAGGAGCTGATCGACGAACTGCGTGAGAACTTCACCATCGTCATCGTCACCCACTCCATGCAGCAGGCCGCCCGCGTCAGCCAGAAGACCGCGTTCTTCCACCTCGGCAAGCTCATCGAGGAAGGCAAGACCGAGGACATCTTCACCAATCCGCGCAACAAGCAGACGCAGGATTACATCACCGGCCGTATCGGCTGACGTCCAAGAGGATCGATATTATGGCATCGCTCAACGAGCACATCGTCTCCTCTTACGAGGACGAACTCACCAACCTCAACAAGGCCATTTCCGAGATGGGTGGCATGGTCGAACAGGCCATCACCGAGTCCGCGGTCGCCTTGCTCAAGCTCGATCACAAGCAGGCCCAGGACGTGCGCCTGTTCGACAAGAAGATCGACGAGATGCAGCAGCGCATCAACGACGCGGCCGTGTCGATCATCGCGCGCCGCCAGCCGATGGCCGCCGACCTCCGCATGGTGGTGACCTCCATCCAGGTCGCCAACGACCTCGAGCGCACCGGCGACATGGCCAAGCAGCTCGCCAAGCGCGCCATGCAGATCGAGTCGCTCGGTCTCGCGCCGAAGTTCTACAATGGCGTCAAGCACATGAAGGAACTGGTGGCCCGTCAGCTGAAGAGCGCCATCGATGCCTACCTCAACCGCGACTCCGCTGCTGCCGTCGAGGTGTGCGGCCGCGACGACGAGGTCGACGCGATGTACAACTCGCTGTTCCGCGAGCTCCTCACCTACATGATGGAAGATCCGCGCAACATCACGCAGTGCACGCACCTCTTGTTCTGCACCAAGAGCCTCGAGCGCGTCGGCGACCACGCGACCAACATCGCCGAAGCCGCCTACTACCTCGAAACCGGCCGCCACCTCGGCGCCGAGGAACAGCAGCGCCAGCAGCGCTGAAGAGGGTAACCCGATGTCCGCTACCATCCTGATCGTCGAAGACGAAGCCGATCTGGCCGTCCTGCTGCGCTACAACCTCGAAGCCGAGGGCTTCCGGGTTGCCACCGCGGCCTCGGGCGACGAGGCGGTGGAGCGCATCCGCGACGGCGTCCCCGACCTGATCCTGCTCGACTGGATGCTGCCGGGCCTTTCGGGCATCGAACTCTGCCGCCGCTGGCGTTCCCGCGAGGAAACCGCGCGCACCCCGATCATCATGATCACTGCGCGCGGCGAGGAAGAAGAGCGCGTCCGCGGCCTCGCCACCGGCGCCGACGATTATGTCGTAAAGCCCTTCTCGATCCCCGAGCTGCTCGCCCGCATCAACGCGCTGCTCCGCCGCTCGAGCCCGCAGCTCGTCACCGCCGTGCTGAAGGCCGGCGACCTCGAGCTCGACCGCACCAGCCATCGTGTTCGCCGTGGCGGCCGCGAGGTTCACCTCGGACCCACCGAATACCGCCTGCTCGAATACCTGATGCGCCACCCCGGCCGCGTCTACTCGCGCGAGCAACTGCTCGACGGCGTCTGGGGTAACGACGTTTATGTCGACGAGCGCACCGTCGACGTCCATGTCGGCCGCCTGCGCAAGGCCATCAATCGCCACCGCGACGCCGACCCCATCCGCACCGTCCGCGGCGCCGGCTACGCCTTCGACGAACGGTTCGCAGCGGTAAGCTGAATCGCGCCCACGCACCGGCCCCTCCTCCCCCTTGACGGGGGAGGCAAGCGAAGCTTGGGAGCAAAGCGACCTAGCGCAGCTCGGAGGGGGTGCGCCCCTCGCACGGCCCGAGCGTGTTGCACCCCCCACCCTTGATCCCTCCCCGCAAGGGGGAGGGAGACGCTGGAACCGAAATCGTGCAGCTATCGCGATTTTATCCCCCCGCACGCACGCCGTGCGATTCTCCCCGCGTCACCCACAGGGCGCGGTCGCGTACGGACGGCTGGTGGGGGACTTCGGTGCTGGGGGAGCCGTCTCCCGGCGGCCGCGACTATGAGCACCCGGCCATAGTCCGAGCTTCCATGCCCGGCATTGCGACCGCTTCCTCGTAGTCCCCGCAAAAACTCCGAACAGTTCCGGCGTGGCGACGGCCGTTTCATCTGCGGACTACCCGCGTGGTCGAAACCCACGCCGGAACCGCCCGTTCTTTGAATCTACCGAAGCCGCAAGGCTGTCGGGCGCACAGACGCGCCCTAAATCACCCGATCGGCGCAGATCCGATAACTCTCCGCCCACGGCCGCAACCATTCGAACGCCGCGCTCGCCGCCAGCACATCCGCATCGGCGTACCTGCGTCCGATGATCTGCATGCCGACCGGCAGTCCGTCCACCAGCCCGGCCGGGACCGACGCTGCCGGGTGTCCGGTGAAGTTGAGCGGATAGGTGAGGCACCAACCGATCCCCTGGTCCACCGCCTCGCCGTTCACCTCGCGCGGGCCATGCGTATTGCCGCCCGCCTCGTTCTTCACCGGCAGCGCCGCCACCGTTGGCGTGATCACCAGGTCGTAGGTCGCGAATGCCGCCTGGAACGCATCATAGATCTCGGTCCGCATCGCCTGGTCGCGCCGCAGGTCCGCTCCCGTCATCTTCTGCCCGTAGCTCTCGATCCAGTGCAGGTACTCCGGCGGGAAGTCGCCGCGATGGTCGGCCAGCAGGTCCAACCCACCAGCCTTCACCGCCTCGAGCGTCCCCATGTTCAGCGGCATCATCAGCCGCAGCCACAGGTCGCTCAGCTCACGCTGCGAGTAACGGATGCCGAGCTTGATCTCCTCGACATGTGCGCCGGCCTCGCTGAACGCACTCACCGCCCGCTTCACCGTCTCCGCCACCCGCGGATCGACCGGAAACACGTCGAGGTTCGGGCTGTAGCCGATCCGGAACCCCTTGATCGACTTCTGCAGCGCCCCGAGATAGTCGACCGTCTCGTCGAGGCTCAGCGGATCGCGCGGGTCGTAGCCGCCGAGCACGCTCATCGCCAGCGCCGCATCCTCGACCGTGCGGGTGATCGGCCCCTCGAACACATAGGGCAGGTCGCCGGCAAAGGCGTTGGGCCGCATCACCACCGGCACCCGGCCGAACGCCGGCTTGTAGCCGTAGACCCCGCACCACGCCGCCGGAATGCGGATCGAGCCGCCTGCATCGGTGCCCTCGGCAATCGACACCAGCCCGTCCGCGACGATCGCCGCGCTGCCGCCCGACGAGCCGCCGGGGTTCCGCGTGGTGTCGAACGGGTTGCTCGTCGCCCCGAACAGGTAGTTGTCGGTCACCCCGCGCAGGCCCATCACCGGCGCGTTGGTCTTGCCCACGAGGATCGCGCCGCCCTTCTCGATCCGCTCGGCGAACGGGCAGTGGAACTGCGCGATGTTGTTCCTGAGCGCCCGCACCCCGCCAAACGTCGTCGGCCAGCCCGGCTTGAAGTCGAACAGGTCCTTGATCGCTGAGGGCACGCCGTGCAGCGGCGGCAGCGCGTCACCCCGCATCACCGCCGCCTCGGCCGCCTTGGCCTCCCGCCGCGCATCGTCGAAACCGAGATAGATCAGCGCGTTGAGGCTCGGGTTGCGTTGCTCGATCCGCGCGATGGTTGCTTCCATCACCTCGACCGGCGACACCTCGCGCTGGCGGATACGCCGGGCGGTCTCGGTGGCGCTCACATACGAATAGTCGCTCGTCGGCACGGCATGTCCCCCTCTTGTTCTTCCCGTGGGATACTCGACGGGAACGACCGCACCGCACAATGCACCGTTCGGCGGGGAGGATGGAGCTACCATACCAATTGCCGCTTGCCTTAACCCGCTGCTTTTGTTCAGGTCCACGGCCGGTTGCGGCGAGGGATGAGGAATATGAAGACAGCGTTGGTCGTATGGGGTGGGCTCGAGCTGCACGAGCCCGAAAAAGGCGCACATATCGTGCGCGAAATCCTCGAGGGCGAGGGTTTCAAGGTCGACGTCACCGGCGACTACACGGCGCTCGGCGGCGAGAATGTCGGCTCCTACGACCTGATCGTGCCGCAGATCACCGGCGGCGAACTCGACCGCGAGAACTCCATCCGCTTCTGCGCCGCCATCGAAGCCGGCACCGGCCTCGCGGGCTTCCACCACGGCCTCGCCACCACCTTTCCCGGCAACGCCCGCATGCGCTTCCTCGGCGGCTGCACCTTTGCCACCCACCCCGGCGACATCATCACTTACCGGGTCGCGCCCAAGGTGAAGGACGATCCGATCATGGCCGGCATCAAGAGCTTCAAGCACACCTCGGAGCAGTACTACATGCACGTCGATCCGACCGTGCAGGTGCTCGCGACGACCAAGTTCAGCGGCGAGCACGCCTTCTGGAAAAAGGGCGTTAAGATGCCGGTGGTCTACAAGTCCGCCTACGGCAACGGCCGCGTCTTCTACACCGCGCTCGGCCACAAGCCGGCCGAACTCGACACGCCCGAGATCAAGACCATCCTGCACCGGGGGCTGCTGTGGGCGGCGCGTTGATCCCTTCCCGCTCCGTCGGCAAGACCGGCCTCGACATCAGCCGTATCGGCTTCGGCGGTGCGCCGCTCGGCGACCTGAAGCGCGCCCCGACGGATGCCGGCGCCCGCGAAGTCCTGCAGGCCGCCTGGGACGCCGGAATCCGCTACTTCGACACGGCCCCGTTCTACGGCGCCGGCCTGTCGGAGCGCCGGATCGGTGACTTTCTGCGCGATAAGCCAAGGGACAGCTACGTCCTGTCCACCAAAGTTGGCCGGCTGCTGATCCCCGACCGTGCCTTCGCGATTGAACGCTACGGCGATCCCCGCGCCATGCCGTTCCGCCCCAAGTTCGACTTCAGTTACGACGGGGTGATGCGCAGCTACGACAACTCGCTGCAACGGCTCGGGCTCGAAAGCATCGACATCCTGTTCCTCCACGACATCGGCGCCTTCAGCCAGCGCGAGCGCCACGCCGAGACCATGGCGCAGGCGCTGGGAGGCGGCGGCATCCGGGCGCTGGAGGGGTTGCGCGCCGCGGGTGCGGTGAAGGCCATCGGGGCAGGGGTCAATGAGTGGCAGATCATCGATGAGCTGATGAACCACGCCCGCTTCGACATCTTCCTCCTCGCCAACCGCTACACCCTGCTCGACCAGCTGGTGATCGATACCCTGCTGCCGCGGGTGAAGCGTGAAGGCGTGGCGATCGTCGATGGTGCGCCGCTCAACAGCGGCATTCTCGCCACCGGCCCGATCCCCAAGGCGGTCTACGACTACGCCCAGGCCAGCCCCGAGCTGATTGAGAAGACCCGCCGCATCCAGGAGCTGTGTTCGAAGCACGGCACCACGCTGATCCGCGCCGCGCTCAACTTCCCGCTCGGCCACGAGGCGATCACCGCGATCATCCCCGGCTTCTCCAACGTCGCCGAGTTCAACGACAACCTCGCCGGCTACCGCAAGGCCATCCCCGATGCGCTTTGGTCCGACCTGCGCGCCGCCGGCCTGCTGCATCCGAACGCGCCGGGTCCCGTTACCCCGATCCTGGCGTAAGATAGTGCTCAACGTCGCACCAACCCGGAGGCCCCCATGGGCGAACGTATCAAACTCACAGCTTCCGATGGCTTCGTCCTCAACGCCTATCGCGCCGAGCCGGAAGGCAAGGTGCGCGGCGGCGTGGTGCTGATCCAGGAAGTCTGGGGCCTCAGCAACTGGATCCGCTCCGTCGCCGATCGCTGGGCCCGCCACGGCTACCTCACCATCGCCCCGGCGATGTTCGACCGCGCCGAGTACGGCTTCGAGAGCGAGAACTATGGCGCCGACCACTTTCCGCTGGTCGGCGAGCTGATGAAGAAGTTCTCGATGGAAACTGCGATGACCGACGTCGAGGCTGCCATCAAGGCCGCCTCCACGGGCGGCAAGGTCGGCATTACCGGCTACTGCTTCGGCGGCCGCGTCAGCTGGATCGCCGCCAGCAAGCTCGCGGGCCTCAGCGCCGCGTCAGGCTACTATGGCGGAGGCGTGCCCAACTACCTCGACCTCACCTCAAAAGTGCCGATCGAAATGCACTACGGCGACAAGGACCAGGGCATCCCGCTCGACCAGGTCGAGCAGCTGAAGGCTCGCCACCCCGAGGCCGGGATCTACGTCTACAATGGCGATCACGGCTTCTGTAACAGCGACCGCCCCGAGAAGTTCAGCGAGGCGGCCTGCACCAAGGCTTCCGCCCGTTCGCTGGAGTTCTTCCATAAGCACCTCGGCTGACCTCGCCCGTCACCTCGCCTATCTCGAGGAGGCGGTAGCCGATGCGCGCCAGGCCATGCTGTCGCGCAAAAAGGCGATGCTCGCGGCCCACCTCATCGATGCCTACGCCGACCACCTGTTCGCCGCCCGCGCCGAGCCCGCTGCCGATGTGCTTGAGTTCCGCGCTAGCCTAGCCGCCGCCCATCCGGCGCTCGCCACAATCTTCGACCTCGTCGCCGGCCGCGCCGAGCTCGTCACTGAGGCCGTTGAGGTGCCGCTCGCCGAGTACGGCAAGCTCGGCGTCGAGGACTTCATGGTCAGCCTCTACAACGGCCATACCGTCCAGCGCCTGCGCATCGTCAGCGCCGACGGCAACCGGCTGGACGTACACGAAGCGCTGGGGGCTGCAAAGGAGGCTTGTGCCGCGATCTCGCCGTGATCCTCCCCTGCGAAGCGGGGAGGGGGACCGGCGGAGCCGGTGGAGGGGGCGACCGCAAACACCGGCCACGACGCGCTAGCCCTGCATCGCGTCCAGCAGCTCCAGCAGTTTCTGCGTCGTCTGCCAGCTGCGGATGGTCATCGACTTGTAGAGCGGCGACTCCATGATTTTGCTGAGCCGGCTCTTGGTCCGCTCGGCACTGAGCCGCTGCGAGTAGACCATGGCCTCGCCGGGCCACACCTTGTCGACCCCTTCGCGTGGCTTGAACACGGCGAACGCCTCGTCCCGGTCGATGCCCATCAGGAACACCGCATCGCTGTGATACTTGTCCGGCTCGTCGCCAAACCCCTTGGGCCGCTGGTTGACCACGGCCTTCAGTTGCGCGTGGCTGAGCACCAGCACCTTCACCAGCTCGTCGTCGAGCTTGAACGTCGAAGTCAGCCCTTCCTCGATCTTCCGGGCAATCGTCTTCGCTGCCAGCCCGGACCGGAACATGGCATTCCCCGAGGCGATGTAGGTCGAGACGTCCTCGAGCCCGATCTCCTGCAGCAGCGTCTTCAGCGCTGCCATCGGCACCTTGTTCTTGCCGCCGACATTGATGCCGCGCAGCAGCGCCAGGTAGGTCGTCGTGGCCATCTTGTCCTCCCGTTCCGCACACGGCGTAAAACGACAAAGGCCGGGAGTGACCCGGCCTTTGGAGAAACTGGTGCGCGGCTCAGCGCTTCTTCTTGTCGATCTGGTGGTAGGCCCGGCGCGAGTGGAACTCGCAGTAGGGCTTGCCCTCGTTCGAGTGCTGGCCGCAGAAGTAGAAGTCCGGCGTCAGCGGGTCGCCGATCGGCCACTTGCAGGTGTGTTCGCTCAGCTGCAGCAGCGTCAACCGCTGCTCGACCGGGATGAAGAGCTCGGCCGCCTGCGGCGCCATCTCCATCTCGACCGCGAATTCTTCTTCCATCTTCAGCGCCGTAGCGCCCTGGATGGCACCGCCACCACCACCGCCGCCGACATTCATCGAGTTGCGGGTCTTCATCACCGTGCCGAGCCCGCTCGAACGCGAGGTGCTGGCGGGCGACGAGACGCGGCGGGCAGCCGGACGCGGCGCAGTGCGCACGCGCGGGGTCGACGTCGCCGGCTTGGCACGGCCCGAAAGCTTCAGCCGATGCACCTTGCCGATCACTGCGTTACGGGTAACACCTTCGCCCAATACGCCCGCGATCTGACTGGCGCTCAGCCCCTCAAGCCAAAGTTTCTTGAGCAGCTCGACGCGTTCTTCAGTCCAGCCCATCAACTATCCGCTCCTAAACCGCCATTCAGGACTCT
>JAESFN010000093.1_pt1 | contig 176094 bp, 183 predicted proteins | sample 9269411 | NCBI WGS metagenome assembly JAESFN01 (sample SAMN14505399, study PRJNA617100) | algae metagenome | isolation source: Iphinoe sp. HA4291-MV1 and co-occurring heterotrophs from trail next to... | place: USA: Maunawili Falls, Hawaii | collected 2009-07-25
TGGTTCGAGATTATGAATTACTACCTGAAACATCGGAGACTTTTATTTATATTGCCATGATCCGTATCATGGTGAGGCGTTTAGCATAATTTTTGACCTCTAAAAACTTTTCAAACAACCTCTAAGAGATAATATAAATAATCTTCTCGCAATGACAGGATGACTCTGGCGTGGGGAACATCTAGGCATTCCCGCAAAAAGTTATAAAAAGTTAGTCTTTGTTTTGGGTCTTTGTAAACGAAGAAAAATTCTTCAAATTGGTCGAAAATTAAAACTGTCAGCAGTTCGTTATCGGCGTTTGTTTGCAATTGGTTAAGGATGGAGTTGACTGCTTCTGCTGTTTCCTTCTGTTGTTGGGAAGAGTTTTGAGGAGAGGTTCGCCTTTGTGCGATCGCCTCAGCCAAGCGATCGCTCAATTCCCGAATCCAATCAGGATAAACTTGCTGTAAAACTGGTACAACATCACGAGTACCGATCGCTCTATTTTTCAATACTGGTATTAAGCCAGCTTGTAAAATCGAACTTTTGCCAACACCAGATTGTCCGTAAATAATGGTCAGCTTATGATCTGGACGAGCTACGCGTTCGACGAGGCGTTTGATATCTTGCTCTCTTCCTGTCGCAGCGATTTCTTGAGCGACTGTCTCTTGCTGTTCTACCAGTACTAAAGCAGGGTTTGTCACCTGTTGCTTTGGCTGTAACCGTCCCGCCCCGATAAAAGCACGAATACCATATTTTTGCTCATTTTCTCGTAGTTCTAGTTTAGTATTGAATGCTTTGAGATATTCACCTTGTTGAAAGTAACAGTTGCGTAACTCCCACAAAATCTGAATGTAAAGCTCTGGATCGTATTGTGCTTTGGTTCTTACTTTAGCTGTTTCTAGGGTAGCTATGGCTTCTTTTTTTTCTCCAAGTGCTACCTGCGCCCTCGCCAAAGCAAATAAATACCAGCCTTGGTGAGCTGATCGCTCCCATTCTAAATCGGCTATTGTCTCTGATGATACAGATTTTTCGGCGGTGGATGCTGCATTATGCAAAATCGCCAAAGCTTGTTTTGCTGTTTCTTGAGCTTCTTTCCAAGCTGATTTCGCAAGTGCTACCTCAGCTAAAAAACCGTAAGCTCTAGCTAATCTAAACTGATGCGGATAGGTTTGATGTAGAGTGATTGCTTTACGAGCAACGGGTTCTAATTCATCCCAGCAGTGCATATGTTGCAGGATTGCTCCCAAACCATTGATAAAATTGGCTACCAAATCCTGGCGATTAGCTTGCTCAAATACGGTTATACATTCCTGAAAATAATCTTTAGTCGTAACAAGAGCGCTATCGCTCTCCACATGATTTAATACAGCGTAAGTACGCCACCACAAACCCATGCAATAGAGTAGACAGGCGCGTCGCTCTAGTAATTTGGGAAGTTGGGAATTGGTGTTCGGTAAAAGTGCTAAACTACGCTCGTAATGTTGCCGAGACTGCTCCATTGAACCACGAGTATCTCGACCTAAGACAAACTCTAAACTGGCTTCAATTTCTGGATGTAATGTAACGCCGCGATTTTGCAGTTCTACTCGCGCTAACTCTAACTCGGTGCGTCGTGGAGAACCAATTCCCAGGTTAAGGGCTGTGTTATCGAGAAATCTCCCCGCACCCACCTGTAGAACTTTGGCAAAAACTTCATCGGCTGTTTGCTGGATATATTGAATCAAATCTTCAGTAGGGATAGCAAACTCAACTGTTGTTGTCCAGCTTTGGAAGTCAGGCGCTAAACGAATCAGCTTTTGCACTACCTCATCTGTTACCCAAAACACTATAGGAAAGGGAAAATTTTTGCGAAACTCTTCCCTAACTTGGTTTGCACCCATTAGCATAAAATCGATCGCCTTCACCGACTCTAAGCCAGAGACAATTAATGCTTCGGGATGCTCATTACCCAGTTCTGCTTGAATGGTTGTGTAGAGGGTTGTAACAGACTGCTCCAAAATTATCTCGCGGATTTCCACGGGACAAGATGCTTGCAATTCTTGTGTCAGTCGTTGTCGCAAACTAGCAGAATTACAGAGTGCCAAAATCAACGAAAATTCTTCCCTAGAACTTTCAATCGCCCAAGTTAACTCTTGTAAAGAGTTTTGGTTAAAAGCTGCAATATCTTGGATTTGCCCCTGCTGATTCATAATATTGAGTCATTAGTTGTTAGCCCTTTTAAGTAGGGTGCGTTAGGCTAAAGCCGTAACGCACCGCTATATATAGCAATCCTATCTGATTTGTAAAAATTGCGAATCTCCAGAAACCCGGTATCTCAAAGATACCGGGTTTCTCACCTTTTACGAATGATGCGCGGATTGCTATATAGCGGTTCTCATCCGGATGAAGTACAAATTGATCTCTTGTTCATCCGCGTGAAGGGTGCGGTTTCTTCATTCTTTAATGTATTACACTCAAATGAAAACCGCTATAATACGGTGCCTTAGGCGATTTGAGCATGTTTTTCCTTAAAAATCATATCGAAAGAGTGCGCCTAACACACGCTACTACTGTCTTTAATTTTGAATTGTTAAAACTCTGCTGCTTCTGCCAGAATCGGGTTTATATCAAACCAAGAACCCTCGCGATCGCAATATTCATACACAAATCGACTGTGAACTAAACTGCGATAGTCTTCGTCTCCTCGCACCTGCTTATTTTTTTCCACCTGTCGCAGCAATTCCCATTCATCTTTTGTAATTGCTAATTTCATTTGATTGCTACGTGCTTTGACCACACTTTCCAAAATGTTCTTTGAAAGAGGAAGCCGACGTTCTTTTTTAATCCAATCATAAAGCAACATGAGTAACTCGCGCACGTGACCACCACTAACATGACACAATCGCTCTAAAGTTTCTGGACTGTCAAAAACATCTTTAATGAAATCGAAACGAAATTCTTCTGGTACAAGTGGAAAAGCTCTTGCTAGCACCATTTGTTTGAGCAGATATATTCCCTCGTGAGAAACACTACCGTCTCGTTGCAGCACAGGTACCATTGGCAGTACCTTGGGATTGACCATAAATCGCTGGCTTAATCTTTCTATATCATTTGAAAATCTCAACGATAAAGGCATAGTATAAACAACATGGCATCTGAGTTGACGTAACTGTTCTCCCCGATCTACAAAGAGATATTCTGGTTGTGGTCTTCCCCAAGGCTTCTGAGAATTCTCCACACGATCAAGATTATCGACAATCACCACCAGTCCCTTTTTACCCCGTTGCTTCAGTTTCTCAACAGCAGGTTGCAGAAGTTCCTCATTAATTGAGTCTAAAATTCCTTTCGTTCGGGGACTGATATATTCTCTTAACTTATTGCGGAGTTCTGGGCTGCTTTTTGCTTTAGCTGTAATTTTGCCAATACCCAGCGGAATTGATGCCTCAGCAGAAACTTCTAATTCTGCTTGGAAGAGTTTAGTGATACCCTGAAGTAAACTTTTCAACCCTTTAGGTTCACTGAGTTCCAGTTTTTCCAAACTTTCAAGACTTTCACTGACTCGGCGGGCGATAGCTAGCATAATATCAGCAATATCCACATCACCCAATTCCAAATCTTGACTAGACTCAAAATAAACGACAAAAAAGTCTTTTTCCTCTAATTCTGCTTTTAGCCGCAACAGTTCTGTAGACTTACCGCAGCCAATATGTCCTGTGAATAGTTCACAAGTCGGCTCATCAGGAGAAAAAAATGTAATATTTTCTTTTAATTCTTCAATTATCCTGCCACCCCGCACCGAGGCGAAATCAATATCAGTAGACCGAAAAGATTTCTAGAAGGCTTACCATTGGGGCATTCTGGCGGATTGTATACAATCCGCCAGAATGCCCGTATCATCTGCGTTTTGAGCAATAGGGTTGTAGATGAGTTCTCCTGCTAAGGTAAGCGATCGCTCGACCCTGTGCCCAAAACATCGCCCCAAACCCTCATTCTTGCGTTGACTGACAAAAGTTTTCGGTCTACTGAATATAATATTGCCTATCTAAGGGATTGCTCACCACTAGGGTTTTGCTTGGGTTGCAAGCCAGGTAAAACTTTTGCAAGTCCAGCTTCATAAACTACTGTCCAACAAGGCTTATCCCTATTATCTACTTCAGCCCTGTCATGCATTCCGAAAAAATATTTCAGCAATTTTTCTAGTAGCAAACTTCAGAAGCCCGGTTTCTTGGAGAAACCGGGCTTCTTGGGATGCGCGATTTTTACAAATGAAATAGGACTTTGATACTAATTTTGGGCTGATTAACGAGAAATTTCCCGATGGGAAAACTAAATCCGAGGCTTAAACACCTTTAATTCCGATAGTTGCTCAACAAATCCTAAGCAATTTCCCCACAACCTATCACGCAAGGTGATAGGTTGTGGGGAATTTTTTGTTAGTTCGTCGCGTCTGTGAGGCAATTTGGAGTTCAGTGAAACGCATAGCTTTATTTTTAGCCAAGAAATAGCCTCTTCAACGCGCTAGTCTCACAATTAACCCCGGTACAACCGGGGTTAACTTTTACCCAATTTCTTGAGCGAGATTCCCTCTTCCCCAAAGGTCACCATGTGACTATAGTGACTTAGGAAACGTTCAACTTCGCCCCAGTCCTGCTGGGGCTTTCTTATGAAAGGATAGATTGTAGCGTCAATAATTGATTTTGTCTAGTGAATTGCACTCAATAGCCGTGATCCAAGCAAACACGCCATTCCAGCTAATTTGACCTCCAGAACAGCTATGCGGTTGTGTTATCGAGAAATCTCCCCACAACCACTTCTAGAACTTTGACAAAAACTTCGTAAGTCTTCTTCTCTATATTTTTTTAAAAATCGCAAAAAAACTTAATATTTAGAACAACTACGATATAAGACATAGTAAAATGTTTTTATACAAACTCTTAAAAAAAATTATTTTTTTCATACAAAATATTAAAAAGAATTACTGTATAATGAGAATATTTTGCTAAAAATGTCTAAAGTCAAAGAAATAAAACAACAGCAAAAGGTATTACAAAAACTCAAATCGCGCACAGGAATATTTTTTGCTATTTTACTACTGGGCATCATCTTGCTTTCCATCCCGCAAGTCTTATCGCAGCAACCAGTAGTCTTGAATATGTTGATTACTCCTCCTGATGCTCAACCTTGGAGACAAGGCATCATTAAAGACTTTGAAGCAAAAAATCCGGGCATTCATATTAATCTGATTGAAGGTCCAAACGCGACAAATTTGCTGGAAGACCTGTATACTTCAGCATTTATCTTAGGAGATTCTCCCTATGACTTGGTAAATATGGATGTCATTTGGACGCCCAAATTTGCTGCTGCTGGATGGTTGTTAGACTTAAGCGATCGCATCACAAAACAAGAGTTAGCAGCATTTTCGCTCAAAGATGTAGAAGGGGGACGCTACGAAGGTAAGCTTTATGGAATTCCCATGCGCAGTGATGTTGGAGTACTCTACTATCGGCAAGACTTACTCCAACAAGCAAATTTTCAACCACCAGAAACCTTTGAAGATTTGCTGAAAATTTCTCAAGCTTTGCAGAAGCAAGGAAAGATAAACTGGGGTTATGTTTGGCAGGGTCGCCAATACGAGGGACTAAATGCCATGTTTGTGGAAGTCCTAAAAGGTTTTGGAGGATTTTGGGTGAATCCCAATACTTTGGAAGTTGGACTGGATAAACCAGAGACATTAAAAGCGATCGCCTTTCTTAAAGAAACGATCCAAGAGGGTATTTCTCCTCGTGGAGTCACAACATACCAAGAAGAAGAAACCAGGCGCTTTTTCCAAAGCGGGCAAGCAGCATTTATACGCAGTTGGCCTTATCTTTGGCCCTTAGCAAATGCAGAAGATTCGCCACTTAAAGGCAAGATAGGAATTAAACCGATGGTGAGTGTTCCAGATGAGAGTGGGGGAGGTTGTTTAGGGGGTTGGCGTTTGGGAATTGCTAAATCCTCCAGACATCCAAAAGAAGCCTGGAAAGCCGTCAAATATTTTACCAGTGAAGAAGCACAGCGCCAATTTATTTTGAAAGCCGGTTTTGTACCAAGCCGACGCTCACTCTTTAACGATCCACAAATCGTCAGTAAATACCCTCACTATCCTCAGTTACTTAAAATAGCTGATAAAGCCGTTTTACGTCCGCCTATTGCCCAATATGCTCAAGTATCAGATATTTTGCAACGTTACCTCAGTGCTACACTAACAAATCGTATAACTCCTGAGCGCGCAATGCAGGCGGCTGCTAGTGAAACTAGAAGCTTGTTAAGGAGATAGAGGGACAATGGGCAATGGGCAAGGGGATAATAACTAATGACTAATCTGCAAACAATAAGAAGTCGAGAACAACGAACAGCGTGGATTTTCTTGCTACCCGCCTTGCTGTTACTGTTGTTTGTCTTTGGCTATCCAATAGCTCGTGCTTTTTGGTTAAGTTTCTTTACTCAAAATTTGGGAACGAAGCTGCAACCTATCTTTTCTGGTTTTAGCAATTATGTACGGATGGCGGGAGATGGTCGTTTTTGGCAGAGTTTCGGGACGACAACAGTATTTACTTTAGCAACGGTGTTGCTTGAGTTACTGCTAGGATTAGGTATTGCCTTGGTGTTGAACAAGCAGTTTTTTGGCAGAGGAGTGGTGCGTACAATTGCCATCCTACCTTGGGCTTTGCCTACCGCCCTCATCGGTCTTGCTTGGGCTTGGATTTTTAACGACCAGTTTGGAGTTGTCAATGATATTTTGCTGCAGCTAGGTTTGATTCAAAATGGAATTAACTGGTTAGGAGACCCGACACTAGCAATGATAGCCGTGATAGTTGCAGATGTTTGGAAAACAACTCCGTTTATTAGTATCTTGCTATTAGCTGGTTTGCAGTCAATTTCACCCGACTTATACGAAGCTCATGCGATTGATGGCGCAACACCCTGGCAAAGCTTCTATCAAGTTACCCTACCTTTGTTGATACCGCAAATCCTTATCGCCATGTTGTTTCGGTTTGCTCAGGCTTTTGGAATTTTTGACTTGATTGCTGTGATGACTGGGGGTGGTCCTGGTGGTGCAACGGAAGTAGTATCGCTGTATATTTACTCTACTGTAATGCGTTACTTAGATTTTGGGTACGGAGCGGCTTTGGTTGTGGTGACATTTCTTTTATTAATTGCGGCGGTAGTTATTGCTAGTTTTTTGCTCAACAAATCTCGTATCAATAATACCCTTTAATAAACCTTAACCGCTGTAATTCCAAATCCAAAATCTCACATTTAAATTCTCTATGACTGTAACTCAGGACAAATTAACTACAAATCCTAAACCAAAAACAAGAGTAAAAATTTCAGGGAAAAATATCTTGCTTTGGGTAGCAATTGCCTTAGTAGTGGTTTTTTGCTTAGCACCAGCAATGTGGCAGTTACTAACTTCATTTAAAGTGAATCAGGATATTGCCAAAATTCCTACCGTTTATTTCCCCTCTCAAATTACTCTCAATCACTACATTGAAATATTCAGCCGTCGTCCGTTTTGGCGCTACATATTAAATAGTGCCTTTGTGTCGATTATTTCTACAGTTTTCTCTTTAGTGTTGGGTGCGCCTGCTGCTTACGCTTTAGCACGGTTGCGTCCTTGGGGTGGCAGAATTATCCTTGCAGGTATCCTGATTGTAACTTTATTTCCTGGAATTTTATTGTTCTTGGGACTGTTGGAAATTATCCAAGGGTTACATCTAGGCAATAACTATTTAGCGCTCATTATTCCATATACTGCTATCAATTTACCATTAACGATTTTAGTGTTACGCAGCTTTTTTCAGCAATTACCAAAAGACTTGGAAGATTCTGCAAGGGTAGATGGTTACAACACTGCGCAAATGTTAGTGCAAATATTAATACCCATGACACTTCCTGCTTTGGTAACAACGGGAATTCTCACATTTATTTTTGCTTGGAATGAGTTTATCTTTGCTCTTACGTTTATTACCCGTGAAGACATGAAAACAATTCCCGTTGCTGCAGCACAATTAGGCGGTGCAACAGTTTTTGAAATTCCCTATGGTCCTATTGCTGCAGCAACCGTTGTTGGAACATTGCCGTTAGTTTTACTCGTTTTGTTCTTCCAACGCAAGATTATTCAAGGTCTGACTGCTGGTGCTGTTAAGGGATAATCAACAGATAATTAACAGATAAAAAAAATGGCGAAACTGGAACTCAAAAACTTAAATAAGACCTATACTCCCAAAGTCATTCCAGTTAAAGACGTTAGTTTAACTGTAGATGACAATGAATTTCTCACTTTACTTGGTCCGAGTGGCTGTGGTAAGTCTACCACACTGCGAATGATTGCAGGATTAGAGGAACCGACTCACGGTCGGATATTTCTTGGGGATGAGGATATCACGTTTAAGCGACCAGGCGATCGCAATATGGCGATGGTGTTTCAAAGCTATGCGCTTTATCCCCATATGTCCGTGTACGAAAACCTAGCCTCTGGACTAAAGCTGAAAAAAACTCCTCGCGCTGAAATTCAACAGCGAGTGACAGAAGTTTCAAAACTTCTGGGATTAGAAGAATTATTACAGCGTAAACCTGGTCAACTATCGGGGGGACAAAGACAGCGAGTCGCAGTCGGTCGAGCGTTAGTGCGTCGCGCCCAAGTTTACTTGCTAGATGAACCACTCAGTAATCTAGATGCACTCCTACGCGAACGAGTCCGCGCTGATATCAAGCAAATATTTGCCGCCCAGAAAGTTCCAGTAGTTTATGTGACTCACGATCAAACAGAAGCAATGACGCTTTCGACAAAAGTGGCTGTACTCAGCGATGGTTTCATTCAGCAACTCGACCCACCAGAGCGCATTTACAGCCAGCCAGCTAATTTATTTGTAGCGGGATTTGTTGGTAGTCCGCAAATGAATTTGCTCACGCTACCTTGTCAGGGACGTTATGCAACATTAGGTGATGCAAACATACTTTTGCCAGATATACCAACAGTACCACCGGAAATTATCTTAGGTATCCGTCCAGAACACGTGCGTGTTGCACAACCTGATGATACACAGATAATTCAAGGACAAGTGTATCTGGTGGAAAACTTGGGTATGCACAACTTGGTCAGTGTGCGTGTTGCAAGTTCCCAGACACAACCATTGACTGTGCGTGCATTGTTACCTCCAGACCAAAGATGGAATAATGAAGAAATTGCATTAGCTTTGCCGCTTCAGAATATCCACTGGTTTGATGTTCAATCAGGTGAAACTCTTTGGTTGCACTAAAGTCAAGGATGGGTGAGAATTTTCCATGCTATTTAAGGTTTTTAAAAATCATAAATCCACTAAAATCTCATTCATCAAGACAGACCCAACCTGGTGCATAGCTTGGGGAGCGATTGATGCAAATTATGAAGGTATAGCTTGGCGAGACGAAAAAATTGCTGTGTTTCTACCGCATACAGCTTCTGGATTTTTGACAGAAAAACTAGCAATCAGTTCTGGAGAACAATTTGTTGTTGTTGGTGATGTGTGGTTAACTAACCAAGCACAGTTGCAGCAAAAATTGGGGATTGAACCCAATAGCCTTGCGCTAAGTCCTGTGCAACTAGTTGCTAATCTTTGGGAAAGATGGGGTTTTGAATGTCTTAACCAACTTGTGGGGATGTTTGCGTTTGTGGTTTGGGATAGGGAAAAACAGGTGTTGCGGTTGGTACGCGATCGCGTTGGTGCTCGTACTCTCTACTACACGACTACTGGTTCGGTTCGTTGGATTGCGCCCAAATTGAGAACTTTAGCACCCCATCATTCATCCGACTTGGATTTAGTCGCTTTGCGCGATTATCTTTGTTGCGCCTTTGTTCCTGGAGAACGAACGCTTTGGCAACAGGTGCGCGAACTGCGTCCTGGAACTGTTTTACAATTAAACGACCACAAAGTTCAAGCTTATTGGCAGCTACAAGAAAAGATTACAACAATAGATAAACCTTTAGCATGGCATAGCGATCGCCTGCGAGAACTGCTAGACCAAGTTGTTCAAGAATATTTACCACCGGAAAACGAACCCGTTGGAGTTTTTCTTTCTGGTGGTTTGGACTCCAGCAGCATCACCGCTTTAGCAGCAAAATTCCACAATTCCCCAGTCCATACCTTCTCCATTCATTTTGGACCCCTATGTCCCAATGAGTTAGAGTTTTCCAGTCTCGTTGCTTCTCATTGTCAGACGCAACACCACATCCTAGAAATTACCTTTCGGGATATGTGGGAGTGTCTACCGGAAACAATGGCGTATTTAGATGACCCCATTGGCGATCCGCTGACTGTTCCCAACCTCTTGCTGGGACGACTGGCGCGAGAAAGTGTGCAGGTGGTGTTAAATGGCGAGGGTGGTGATCCCTGTTTTGGTGGTCCAAAGAATCAGCCAATGCTAATTAATAGTCTATATGGTTCCGTTAGCAATCAGGATTCATTGCAAGCTTATTTAATTTCTTTCCAAAAGTGTGCTGCTGACTTACCGCAACTTTTAAAACCAGAAGTTTGGACAGCAGTACAAACAACACCTTGGGTTTTTGAGGAGGATTTATATTCCCAAGCCAGCTATCTCAATCGTTTAATGGCAATGAACATCAAATTTAAAGGTGCTGACCAAATTCTTACTAAAGTTAATAACTTAACTCAAGCTGCTCATATACACGGTCGTTCTCCTCTTTTTGACCAGCGAATAGTAGACTTAAGCATGGAAATTCCTCCAAATTATAAGCTTTCTGGAGTTGAAGAAAAAGCGGTTCTTAAAGGAGCGATGCTCCAGCAGGGAGCCTTACCTAGCGCTATCGCAGATATTTTGCCAGACGCAATTATCAATCGTCCCAAAAGTGGAATGATGGTTCCCGTACAATTAGGATTTCGTAAATATTGGCAACAAAAAGCAAGAGATTTATTGCTAAGTCGCAATGCAGCGATCGCTCCTTATTTAAACCAGTCGCTAATACGCAATTGGCTAAATTATGAAGGAGATATTTGGAGTCGTTATGGCGTGAAGCTTTGGTTACTTGTTAGTTTAGAAATGTGGTTGCGAGTGCATCAAAAGTGAAAAATTAACCAAAACTTTCGGAAACGTACATAGAACTTCCCGTATCATCAACAAGAATCAAAGTACTGTCATCGCTATCTAAAGTGCGGCTTTTCGCTATCCCGCGATTGAGAATTTGAATTAATTTTTTAGGAGTGAATGATTCTAATTCCAAAAAATTTCCAGATTCTAACCATCCCAATTCTTCGGCTGATAATGGCGAGCGGATTTCGGGTGCTAATTGTTTAGCGTCATTAGCTGATTCTGGAGAGGATTGTATGAACATAGCACGACTAGCGGCAATAATTTGGCGTGGCAGTAGTCCGATATCAATAATTGTGACATGACTATTGAGAAACCAACTGGGATTTGTGCGCAGGTCATTCACTAAACTCACACCTTTGGGACTACAATCATGCAATGCATAAACTGTTAAATCAGGATTGCGACGTAGCATTTGCATAGTAGTATCAAAAATATTTTGGGGATAGCCAGTGATGCTAAGGATGGCACAATTATTTTCAAAATGAAAGTTATTGGCGATTAACATTTGGGCAATTACTGCACTATCACAAACAACTAACCTATCAAAACTGTAAGCAGTGACATCAGGATTGATAGCAATAGGTGTACTTTGTTCTTGAGGAGAAGGTAGAATTTTCGTAATTGAACCATTGATTTGCTGCCAGCGGTTTAACCAACCTTGAACCTGTTCTTGCCTAATTAATGATTCCTGTAGGACTCCGGATTGGTTTAGTTGTCGAAATCCTAAATATATCGACAGCATTCCCAAAAGAATGTAAATGACAAATAAGATGAATGAATGGAAGACAAACAGGCTGGCAGAAATACCTGCAACAAGAATGATAAAACCTATCAAGCGCAAAGTTTGAGCATTTTGCTTTCGCTGATGCTGATTAATTAAACTTGACTTAGTATCTTGGTAAATTTTGTAAATAAACCATACTTGAACTACTAAATTAACTTGAAATAATGCGGATAAGGAGCTCCCGGTAAAAAATATAGCCAAAACATTAAAAACCAGATACTGAACCAACCATCCCGACCCACTTATTCTCTTACCTTTAACACGATTATCCAAGAAATAGAAAAATTGCTTAGGTGTGAAAAATAGAGTGTTGTTAGCAGAGATGTCAGCTATCGCCTTAGCAAACATCGGGTCAGTCATCTTCTCATCATCCTTGTTGGTTGGTTCAAACACAAAAGGATGTTGACATTTAATACACCGACCTTGATTGTTTGTCCGGTCTTTAAGTTTATTGTCAGTACCACATTGAATGCATTTCATAGTAATTTTTTGAGTTACAAGAAAATAGTGATTTCTATTGTTTTGAAGGAGAGGATTTGAGGAACATTTTTGATTTTTGTGCTTTGCTAAAAGCATCAGTTCTTATTTAAAAAACTACACCTTTTGCGAAAGTCAATTTTTTGAATCTGAATCTTTACGAATTATCTGCGTACCCTGCGGGAAGCCCTCCGGGGAAGACCTCCGGTCTCGCTGCGCTAACGGGGGTGCCTCTTTCAGAGGAACTTCGTTAACGCAATCGACGGGAAGCGGAGCCACTGCGGTGGACGGGTCTCCCGGCATAAAGCAAGTGGCGGCCAAGACTGCGACCCCCTCACCACCTCCGGCGTCTACATCTGCGGTTCCAAAGACTTTTCATGAATAACCTGATTTGCCAGCAAAACGCTGTAGTCTTCACGTCTACGAATTAAACGGCAGGTGCCATTTTCCAGTAGTACTTCCGCTGGTTTAGGACGGTGTAAAAAGTGTGATGACATCGCATAGCCATAGGCACCGACATCTAAAATGCCGATAATGTCACCAATTTCTAACGCTGGTAGTTGACAGTTTCTTCCTAAGAAATCTCGTGAATATGTGGTGTTACCACACACATCCGTGAGATAAGTTTTAGATTGTAAAGATGTTGGACGCAACATGTCTACTCTTCCAATTTGTGCAGCTTCTTTCCAGGTAACAATCTCTCGATAACCACCGTATACTGATGGGACACAGAGATTGGCAACTGTGGTATCTACTCCAACAATTTGCTTTTGTGAGTGCCATTTTACGGAAACAACTTTAGCAAGAAGAGTCGCACATCTGGCAATTGCAGCGCGTCCCGGTTCAATGACTAATTCAATTTCTCTTCCTAAACAACTCATTCTGTCGCTTAATTCTCTACCAAACAATTCCCAGTTAAAAGCTGCACCGTCATGATGATATGGGTAGCCAAAACCACCGCCAAAATCGAGATATTCCCAATCTGGTAAAAGTTGTGCTGTGTTAATCACTGTGTCAATGATTTGGGTAAAAGCTTGTGTCGCATTGGTTCCAGTACCTCGGTAAAAATGCAAACCACTCAGTTTGAGTTCTCCTTGGCGAGTCATGGCGATAGCTTCGCTGCTGCGCAAAGCGCAGATCACATCAGCAAATTCTTCTGGGCGCACGCCAATGCGGCTATCACCAGTGATTTCAGGTAGGTTAAGACGTAAGCCAAGCCGAGGTGTTGTAGAACTCTCGGATGCAACGGAGCCACTCGCGTGCGCGGGTTCCCAAGCCAGCCGCGTGCGGAGGTTCCCTCCGTTGAGCGGACTGGCGTCGCGTTGAGCGATGTGGCGTTCTCTACAGAAGGAATGATAGACTTCGCAGCACAGTTGCAACTGGGAGACACTATCTAAATTGAGAGTTTTTACACCCCAATTCAGGACTTGTTCCATCTCGGCGCGGTTCAAGTTGCTACCGCTGTAGACAATTTGCTCTGGCGCAAAACCAGCGTGTAACCCCAGATAAATATCTCCAGGAGTATTGGCGTGCAGTCCCCAACCTTCATCACGAAAAATTTGCAGCAGAGAAATATTCCCATTCGTGACGCTGGCAAAACGAAATTGGGTGCGAGGATAGGAAAAAGCTTGGGTGATATGTTGGATAGTTTGGCGTAAGATGTCAGCTTGGTAAACGTAGAGTGGTGAACCGTAAGTATTCAGCAACTCTTGAGCCAGTTCTTGGGAGAAAGGAAGATACTCCCTTCCGGATCTAAGATTACCTATCTTCTTTTTTTCTTCCTTCGTGTCCTTTGCGCCTATGTCCTGCGGACACGCTGCGCTAATGCGGTTCGTTAAATGGGGTATTCTTCTGGCGATTCGGGAGTCAGCGGATGAAGAGTTTAATTCCTGTACAGACGTTGCATCCGAGAGTTCTACATCACTAGGACTTACGCACCATCTGTTAGAAACCCGGTTTCTTCGTTCGTATTTGGTTGCGAAACAGACGATTTTTGGTAGAAACCGGGTTTCTTTGCGTAAGTCCTGATCACGTTTTTCTAGGCTTGCCATTTTTTCTGAAATCTCCATAACTGTTGTGGTAGCCAAAATGGATGATCAAAAGATTGTTTGCCTGATTCTTCTCCAAAAACGTGTACTCGCCAAAGCTCCCACATGATAAGCAACCAAAGAATCTCACCAATACGACGCTCTTGAACAGCAGCCCCCAACTGACTACCAGCAATTTGTGCTGCCAGATGCGGACAAAAGCGGTTTTCGACACGAAGTTTGCCAGGATTTAACCATGTGCCAATCTGACGCCAGAACTCGTTTAAACACCAGGACGTTAAGGGAACTCCCATACCGCGCTTTTGTCGCCAAACAATTTCTGGCGGTAACCAATTTTCTACGGCTCGCTTGAGGATATATTTCTCGCAGGCTCCCTGCAAGCAGAGTTCTCCAGAAACCTGGAATGTCCACTCTGCCAGTGGTAAGTCGCAGAAAGGCGATCGCACAAATAACCCATGAGCAAAACCCAAAGCAGTCGCACGCGGATGTATATTTTGTGCTCCTTTCAACATCAGGGTAGCACGGCGGAGCCGATGGAGAATAGCCTTACAATACGCAGGGTCGAGCGCTTCTGCAATCCACTCTTCTGGATGTAAATTTTGTATCTGCTCATAAATATGTGGCTGGTAGATTTGAGCTTCGTAACCCCAAAGACGGTGAAAAGTGCGGAGGTATTGCTGGATAAATGTTTCTTGTCCTGAAAGATTTTCTGTTTGGTAAACGCCTGCTGCTATTAGAGGTTTATTCGTCCAACCAGCAAACAACTGGTCGCCACCTTCGCCATTAAAAATCACCTTGGTTTCCTGACTAGCTCTTTGTGCTAAAAGAAACAAAGGAACAGTGACTCCATCTCCAAAAGGCAAATCGAGCGCCTGTACAGTAGGAATAATAGCTTTTTTAATTTGACGCGGACTAGCATCAACTTTTACCAAAGGAATTTTGAGATGCTGGGCGACAATTTCGGCGTAGGGAGATTCTGGAATGCCTGCGTCACCAAAATCTAGAGTATAACCAATCACCTTTACTCCTGCTTGCACCAGCAACGCCGCCACAACAGAAGAATCTAATCCCCCAGAGAGAAAAACTCCGACAGGCTCATCTTTTAAGTCAGAAATTTGACGTTCAATAACTTGTTGAAACAGAATTTGCAGTTGTTTGAGCGCCGTTGTTTCATCTTTTAGTTGAACGCTTGCTTCACTCCATTCCCACAACCGTTTGCAAATGGGTGCTGAGAGCGTTTTTGAATCCGGCTGACTTTGCCACACTAACTCAGTTCCCGCAGGAACTGCAAACACATTAGTAATGGGCGTTAGGGGAGTGGGGACATAAGAAAAACAACTATAACCGTATAAACTAGGAATGCTGACTTCTGGCTTTTCAACTATTTTTAGCAGCAGTTGCAACTGGGATGCAAACCAAATGATCTCTCCTTGTTGAGTCCAGTACAGAGGCACTCGCCCGAAAGGTTCTCGTCCTAAAATTAGGCGATCGCTTCCCTGTAGATTTACCCAAGCATCCGGTAAAAATGAACCATCTGAGTCCGAGTCAGTAAAGATTCCTGATGCTGAGATAGCAGCTATTCGTTCTGTGTGATCAGTCTGAAAATGAATTGGTGGTATTAACTCTTCTTGAAAACCAATGCAAGCAACATTCCAGATAGGATAAGAATTATCCTCAACTCTCGAATCGAAATGAGAGAACTTGTGAGAGTTTGTATGTGGCGTTTTGACAATACCTAGCTGCGCTTCTAATTTGCGTCTTTGACCATAACCCCAATATCCAATAAATTGCTGGGGCTGAGTTGTCTGTTTACCTTGTGGAATACCGCCCATACTACTTTACTTCAAATTCTGCTTGGCTAAGTGGGCGATCTTCAACAGACATCTGCACTTTCCATTTGCCTGAAGCAGATGCAGAACCTATTGTATTGCGGCAGTATGTATCCCAGATAGGTTTATCAATCTCGCGGGTTTGATAGCGGTTTTGCTTGACAATTTGACCATTAGGATCAATCCAATTGCACGACAAATCTAGTCTTTGATCCAAAGGTGCATCCTTTAAAGTCACACGGTAAAAGATTTCTGGACTATTTTCACGTGGGATAATTTTTAAGTTATCGCCATTGTCTTGTGTCAGGGTGATGCGATCTGTTTGGGCGACAACGCGGGCAATGGCAGAATTATGTTGTTGAATAAAAAAGAACGTACCAGCAATGGCGACTACTAAGGCAGCAATGACGCCCATAATAATTATGCGATCGCGTTTTTGCTGTGCTTCCAAAGCTTGCCGACGCCGCACCTGAACAAGCGCTTCATCTAGCAAATCTGGTGATAAACCTAATTCCTGTAAAATTTCCTTGACTTGTTCGGCATCAATTTCTGCTTCCCGACGTGCTTGCAGCCTTTCTACTTCAGCAATTATCTGTGTTAGTTGCTCTGCAGTCAATCGTTGCGTCATAGTTATTGCAACTCCTGTGAAAAAAGCATTTGGTTTTGTACAAGGATAGTCTCTATTCCTTGGGAAAGGTTGTATATTCGAGAAACGCCTCCTTCACAGCAGCACTGGTAGGGTTTTTGTATACGTAATTAAGTTAAGCTACAGTTGCTCGCTATCAATTTCCGCTCACTTGGAAATAAAAATTATGGCGTTGCATAATATAGCGGTTCTCACTTGCATATAATACACGCATACGGTAGGGGCAAAGGCTACCCGTGCCCCTACAAACAATCTGTATTACACTCAATCAGTATAGTTTTTATCAGCTCAGTTGTTCAACCATAAACAGGGAATCATCGTTGATGAAATTTATGGTGTCGTGACGACTGGAACTGACTGGAAATTCCTGAGACTTTGTAACCATACTATTTTTATTGACAAAAGCGATTATTTTATCAAGGAGATTGATAAAATTTTAGGAATTTTGGTAATGACACTTGTGTCAAAAGACGATTCTCAATAAGTCATTAACAGATTTTTGTATTGACAGTAGTTATAAAAAAACCCAGTCTTCTGAAAACGACTGGGCATTATTGTTAGGTTAACCTACTGTGCATTTCGGTTGTATTTACCTAACAATTCAAAAGATTAATAACTTGTTGCAATGAATTAGGCAGCTTTATCCAGATTAACCTTGACGACTTTGTTCTTCTCTTCTTCAGATTTAGGCAGTGTCAAATTCAAAATACCGTCTTTGTATTCTGCTGTGACATTGGTATTCTGAATGCGAGTGGGTAAAGGAATCACGCGTTGGAATTTACCGTAGTGGAATTCACTGCGAGTCATACCCTTTTCTTCAGTCTTAGTTTCTGACTTGCGCTCACCTTTGATGGAAACAGCGTTTTCTGTGACTTGTACATCCAAGTCTTTAGCTTCGATTCCTGGCAGTTCTAGCTTGAGATGAATAGCATCTTCTGTTTCTTGCAATTCAGCCGCTGGAACTTTTAAGAAGTTTCTTTAAAGCAATGCGGATGGTACGAGCATATCATCGAACAAGCGGTTCACTTGACGTTGTAAGGAGTTCATTTCTTGCCAAGGATTCCAACGAACTAATGTCATTTTTCTCTCTCCCGTCAATAGGATTTTGTTTAATCAATTCAGCATTTAGCTTGCTTTAATTCTCATGTTATTGAAAAACTGAGTGAGCGATAATACGGTTTTTCTCACCTTAATAAATAATGATGACCGAACTTCAATAGGAGGAGCATAAAAATTCAGAAGAATAGAAAGATAATCAAGGATACCCTCATACCTCTGTCTTGAAAATAGGGAATGGGGAATGGGGAATAGGGAAAGAAATATTTTCATGCCCTCGTTGTGCCCGAACCGGGCGTGAGGGTCTAGTTTGAAGTCTGTCCCCAAGCTAGATTTATAGGAATCCTATTTAATTTTTGAAACACACGTAGAGTGGGCACTGCCTATCAAAACCCTGATATGGTGGACAAGATATGATAAGCAGTGCCCACCCTACACTACTTAAGATTTTTCATAAATGATTTAGGATTCCTATATCTCCTTTTCCTCTACCCACGTAGACATTAGGCGCACTGTCTTAAATCAACCAGCTGATGATCCTGACTTTTCCCGTTATCTCCGCGCAGGGAGCGATCGCTTACTATACCCTTAGCCCAAAGCCCTATTCTCTCGTGATTCATTATCATTAAAATTAAGTTTTTGAGAATAAGATAGATTGTGAAACCCTTGCTATTTCGTTGTTTCACGACTTAACGGGAAAAGTCAGGTTGATGATCCAGCATTCCCTGGTATTACATACCGAGGTGGAGCCAGTGGTACGAGAGTACCAGTATTGCGAGGAACTGGCTTGCGAGTTCAGACAATCGTTATTGCCAGTCAGCAATGGGGTTTATCAGTTCCACAAATTGTAGATGAGTACAACTTGAGCCAAACTCAAGTCAACGAGGCTTTGGCTTTCTATATTGCATACAGCCAAGAAATAGATAGAGCCATAGCAGCTGAACAAGCTTTTGAATCGCATCATGTCTAAACCGTTTCACTTTAATTTTGATACAAATGGAAATTGCCCATTGCGAGCTTGCCCATTTGTATCAGACCCGATCGTGAAATGGTATAACCTCTCATTGATAGACTTCAGGATTGACACAATTAGGCAATCGCTCCCCCTTCAACCCAGCAATCAGATTAGCGATCGCCATGTTTGCCATTTTTTCTCGTGTTTGACGGCTGGCACTGCCAATATGAGGTGTAATAATCAGGTTATCTAAAGTCAGTAAGGGGCTATCGGTTGGTATCGGTTCTGGATCGGTGACATCTATGGCAGCACCTGCAATTTGACCATTCGCAAGCGCTCGGTATAATGCTTCTGGATCTACAACTGCTCCCCGCGCCGTGTTAATGAGAATGGCAGACTGCTTCATCAGTTCAAACTGGCGATCGCTAAAAAGATGATATGTATCATCCGATAATGGTGTATGAATTGTCACGAAATCTGCTTCTGGCAGCAGACGTTCAAACGTAGTAAACTCCACATCTAAAAGTTTTTCTAAATCCTGGTCACACCTGTGTTTGCTAGTATAAAAAATTTTCATATCAAACCCTTTGGCACGACGAGCGATCGCTTGACCAATGCGCCCAAAACCAACAATCCCTAAAGTCAGTAGACCGAAAACTTTTGTCAGTCAACGCAAGAATGAGGGTTTGGGGCGATGTTTTGGGCACAGGGTCGAGCGATCGCTTACCTTAGCAGGAGAACTCATCTACAACCCTATTGCTCAAAACGCAGATGATACGGGCATTCTGGCGGATTGTATACAATCCGCCAGAATGCCCCAATGGTAAGCCTTCTAGAAATCTTTTCGGTCTACTGAAAGTCGCACCTGTGATATTCGGTCCTAGGAACAAATTTGGTTCCCATGTCCGCCACTGACCCCCACGAGCAAATCGGTCTGCTTCTACCACTCGTCGCACAGCAGCCATGAGTAACGCCCAAGTCAAGTCAGCAGTCGCATCTGTTAATATACCAGGAGTATGACCAACTGGTATCTTCCGTGCAGTAGCGGCAGGAATGTCAATATTGTCGTATCCAACTGCCATTTGGCTAATAACTTTAACTGATGGGGAGTTTGAGGGGCTATAAGTCCCCCGCCATAACGGTACTCCGTTTGGCGGTGGGATACATGGACCCCTCATGGAAAAAGACAGCATTCGATGTGCTGCCATGAGTGTGGATACACAACAGACCGCGATGTTGCTGCTGCGATGGTAGTAGAGCAAAGAGGTCTTGCAGCTGCGGGACTCGCAGTCAAGCTGCCTGTGGAGGTATCGTTGTCCGGGGACGCAAGTCTAGGCACGACCCGTGAAACAGGAAAACCCAGGAAGTGATTCTTGGAAGCCCCCGCTGTACTCGGTACTCCGAGTCAGTGGCGGGAGGATGTCACGAGAGGTTCCGGCTGTTTGTATCAGTTGCTGATCAATTTGGTCTGTCAGCAAGCACAGCAAACCATCAATTGTTTTGACCTTTTTTAGTAAAACTTTATAGGGAGGCGGTTGGCGTTCTTCCCAGACTTCAATAGTAGCAATCTTTTGCAGTTGCTCTAATTTGGTGAGGAGACGGCGAGTGATGAAGACTTTGGGTTGAGACATGGTTGAGGGTTTGTTGGGTTTCGCTTACGCTCAACTTAAGCTACTAGCTGCGACAAATGATGTCAACTTAAACCTAAAGGCAAGAATGATTCAAACCACCGCCATTCTTACATTGATATTCCCACCAATCGCTTTCGAGTAGGGACACAGTTGATGAGCTTGGGCAACTATCTGTTCAGCTTTCTTGCGCTCTGCATCTGGAATATCAATCGTCATCTCAGCAGCAAGCATATATCCACCATCCGCAGGATCTCGACCAATTGTGACAGCACACGTAACCGTTGCTTTAGACACATCAACTCCTGCTTTCTGAGCAACTAACGCAAGTGCGCCATGAAAGCAAGCTGCATAACCAGCGGCAAAAAGTTGTTCTGGGTTAGTTCCTTTGCCATGTCCCCCTAGTTCAGTAGGAAACGCAAGGTCTAAATCCAGCAATCCATCCGAACTGTGAGCATGACCCGACATACGGGCATGTCCTGCTTGACCTGGAGTGACAGTCACTGTAGCCGTATACAAAGGTTTCATCGCAGCACCTTCATATTGTTGTTCTAGTTGGTGCATTAGTTTCTCGGTTTCAGGATTCATGGTTCTTGCCTTAACACTACTGTCAGCAGTATAGCCACACATTACGTGCTCTTCGTTTTTAGTTGATCCCCAGTCCACTTAAAATGATAAAGTCACAAACATTGATCGCGTATCAGATTTTATCAATCGTTCATCATTTTCTCACTAGAGGTGGAGTGGAGATGAGATGTTTAACCAGCAGGTGTTGGTCGTGGGGACTTTTATTAATAAGCAGTATTTTTCTATTTGGGATAGGGTCAGCTAGAGCAGTTGATGAAATTTTGGTACCACCGTCGCCCTTTAAAGGATTGAACGGTATTAATTTTGACGCGAAAGGACAACTGTATGTAGGAAGTGTAGTGGAGCAGACTACGTATCGGGTTAATGTCGTGACGGGAGAGTACAAGGTATTTCTTGATCGCCCTAAGGGTCAGGCTGATGATTTCATATTTACGCCAAGCGGTCAAATTTTTTATACTGCTTTACTGAACGGTGAGGTGAGAACCTTTGACCCGCAGACGGGTAACTTCAAAACTCTAGCTTCGGGTATAAGTGCCATCGATGCGATCGCACGAAATGCTGAGGGTCGCATTTTCGTCGCTCAAAGTTTGAGTTTGCAGAACACCGGACTTTACGAACTTGACCCAACGGGAGCAACTCCTCCACGCTTGATTCTCAACCTACCGGGATTGAATGCTTTCGAGTTTGGTGCTGATGGGCTTTTGTACAGTCCCCTTCAATTTACGGGGGAGATTGTCAGAATTAATGTGGATACTGGCACTGTAGAACGGGTTGCTTCAGGTTTGGTGAGTCCCATTGCCGTTAAGTTTAATTCAAAGGGCGAGCTGTTTGCCTTAGATACTGCAACAGGTCAAGTTCTCTATGTGAACACAATAACCGGGCAAACTCAGGAGAAAGCGAGGTTGCAACCGGGACTTGACAATCTTGCTTTTGGTCCTAATGATTTATTGTACGCAACCAACTTTGTTGATAGCGATATCAATGAGGTCAATACGGAAACTGGTAAAGTTCGTCCTGTTATCGAGAGTTCCGGGCTGACATCTCCTGGTGGAATTGCTGCTTACGGTAACTCTCTATAATATTGCTGATGTCTATGCCTATCGAGTTTTAGATCGTTTAAGTGGACGCATACTAAAGACAGTGCGCAACATTGTAACGCCCGTTCAAGTTCCCCTTACTGTTTCTATTAATGAGCAAAACGCAATTACTAGCAGTTGGTTTTCAGGAGTTGTGCAGCGACTCAATCGGGAAACGGGGGAAGTGTTAGATACTTATACGGGCTTTAGCGTACCTTATGATGCTGTTGAGCTTGCAGATAACAGTATTGTAGTTGCTGATTGTGCCAGAGGTCAACTCATACAGATTTTGGATAAAGTCGGCAGCAATAGACGTACAGTGGTAGAAGGTTTGGGTTGCCCGACGGGTTTGGCAAAAGTTGACGACTCTACTGTTTTGGTCACGGAGTTTCTGAGTAACCAACTCTCGCGAATCAATTTAGCAACTGGACAACGTCAAGTTATCGCAACGAATTTATCTTCTCCAGAAGGTGTTGCTTACCATCGTGATGGCATTGCAGTGGTTGCTGAAGTTGGTATACAAAGCCTTAGAGCCATTGATATCAATACTGGTAAAAGTTTTATTTTGAAGGAGAATTTACCCATTGGTTTCGAGGGTTTTCCTGGTGGACCACCACCTTACGGGCTGACAGGAGTTGCGATCGCAGGAGATACGGTGTACGTGACAGCAGATAGAGATAATTCTGTTCGTACCGTCAGACTTAAAAAATTTCTACCATCCCCCAAAGCTCTAGTTCCCTGAGTCCGCTTGTTTCTCAGCATTAAAAAATCTCGTATTGTAGGCGTTCAGTTTTACCGGAAAAATTGGGTTTAAAGCCCCGCACTTTTAGGGCGGCTTTTTCTAAGTTTGGGAACAAAAACGCCATATCGTGCGACAATAAGAGATAGCGCTAAAGCGCACATAAAAAAGACGAAGTAGGTCAAGCGGACGGCTCCTGATCCGGAACCCTGGTAGTATAAATCCTAAATCTTGCACAAATGTGGGAGTAAAACAAGGAATCGAATAAATCTTTTCAAACGCGGTCGGGCAGTCCGTGTGCGCTTGTGGACGTATCCAAACGGGGATATTTGAATGCTTGCATTTGGGTATCTAGGGAGGACGGTTGAAGCAAGAATTCTCATGCCTTTAGGCTGAGGAGTGTCAAGCAAGCACTTAGTTGTTTTCATCTGTTCATTCAAAAACCTTCGGGAGTGTGGAAACCTTGTGGCTTTAATTTAACCCCCACAAAATTGTTTTGTTCCCGACTTTGGAGCTACCCTTTGAGTAATGGTTCATCCGTGAACAGCTTTATTGATACCAGCAATTATTGCTCAACAAAGTTATTGCTGTGCCCAAAGAGCGTTCGCGGAGCGTGCGCTTAGCGCAATCGCCTCAGCAAATCCCGCAAATGAACTATAATCTTGAGCAACAATTGAGACATTTAAGCCTAATTTTTTTGCATTTGCTGCTGTATAAGGTCCAAAGCAGGCGATCGCACAATGTTCATAATCTCTTTTTGAGTCAACCATTTGCAAAAAACTTGCTACTTCCGCAGTACTACTAAAAGCAATGACATCTATTTTGCCTTGCCGAATCAGATTTAACTCTACCTCATAAATATTTTTGTTTAAACACCGCGTCCTATAAGTGGGTACACGAGTCACCTTCATGCCTAATTTTTCTAATCCCGCAACAAAGTTTGGAATCACATCGGGTTCTGGAACGCCCACAACTTCTGGAACTGGAAGAAGTATATTTTTCTGAGTAATATCTGGAATTTTAGCCAATTCAGCAATGATTCCTGCTGGGCTGGGTTCTTTCGGTACTAAACCGACCTTGACTCCCAAAGCTGCTAATCTTTCTGCGTCTAATCCTATTCCACAAAAATGGCATTTTGTCAATAAAAATGGGTTTAGCTCCAAATCTTCTAGGCGTTGGAAAAATGCATTGATACCGTTTCTACTGGTAAAAGCAATCAAATCAAATGCATCGATATGTTGCAATGCAGCATCTAACTCAGTAAAATTTTCCAATGGACAAGTTTCGATGGTTGGCATCAAAAGCGGCATACCCCCTTGGTTGATGAGTTGCCCAGATAACCTGGCGGCATAGTTACGAGGTGCAGTCACGATAATTCTTACCCGGTGTAGGGGAAGTTGTATGGATGGAGTCAGCAGTTTGATTAACCTCCTTTATAACTACATATATAACTACACAGCAAAGAGAGATAATACGAACTTTCTGACGCAAAGAAGAACCTTTGCATCTGTGGTGTCTCGACGGTTGATTTTTCTGGCGGTAAATCTACACTTTAGAGGTTTTGCCTTCTCAGTTGTGCAGTGCAACAGTTAGCGTAGCGACATTTCCGTAGCCGTGGGAGTGTCAGCCCCTTTGGGGAAGTCAAAAGTCACGCATTCAAAAGTCAAGGAGTTTTAAGATGGGCGACTCGCTAGTTTTTTGGTACGTTAGAGTGTCTTTATCTTAGAAACACACCTTGGAGAATCACCTTGCCTCATTCGATTCAACTAGCTCAACCGCCTCTAGAGTTTATTCCCCAACATTTTAGCCCTGCTGTGTACCATATTGCCAAATGGGCACTGCCTGTTTTGTTGCGGTTTCGGACTCGACCGTGGTTACCAGCTGGTATCACACAGGTTGAAACAGTGAATGTCGAGAGGCTAGTTCATCTCTATCAACAATTCCAAGCTGGCAAAATTCGGTTTTTGATGGCATTTCGCCACTCAGAGGTAGATGATCCTCTTTGCATGATGTATTTACTTTCCTACGCTGTACCGAAAGTTGCTCGTCAAAAGGGAATTTCATTACAGTATCCAATTCATTCTCATTTTCTTTATGACAGAGGGATGACTCTGTGGGCTGGGGATTGGCTGGGTTGGTTCTTTTCTCGATTGGGAGGCTTTCCGATTCATCGAGGTAAGCGACTAGATAAGGTTGGTATGCGGACAGCGCGGGATGTGTTTGCCAATGCTAAACTACCAATCAGTGTAGCTCCTGAAGGAGGAACTAATGGACATAGCGAAATTGTCAGCTATTTAGAACCTGGTGTTGCTCACATGGGCTTCTGGTGTGTAGAAGATTTGCTCAAAGCTAACCGAACTGAGGAAGTTCTCATTGTACCAATAGGTAATCAGTATCGCTACATCAATCCATCTTGGGCAAAACTAGATTGGCTTTTGAGCAAATTGGAAACAGATTGCGGTTTACCAGTACAAGAAGTTGGTGAATCAAACCTCGTTGACCGAGAAAAAGTTTTCTATGAGCGGCTTTTCCACCTAGGTGAACATATTCTTTCCCAAATGGAACAGTTTTACACTCGTTTTTACCATCAAAGTACACCAGCTACAACACAGACCAATCCATCTGCAAATCGTAACCAGGTACTTGAAACTCGACTCCAGACGGTATTAGATAAGTCATTACAAGCAGCCGAGCAGTATTTTGGACTTGAAAGCCAAGGAACTATCATTGAGCGTTGTCGCCGCATAGAGTCAGCAGGGTGGGATGATATCTACAGAAAGGATTTGCCAAACTTGTACGCATTATCACCTATAGAGCGTGGTTTGGCAGATTGGATTGCTGAAGAAGCATCTTTGCGGATACTACATATGCGCCTAGCCGAGAGTTTTGTAGCAGTCACAGGAACTTATGTTCAACAGAAGCCGAGTTTTGAGAGATTTGCAGAAACGTCCTTAATCTTATTCGACCTCATTGCGCGGATAAAAGGCGAGAAAAACCCTGCACGCCCTCAGTTAGGTTGGCGAAAATCACGGTTAACGGTAGGTGAGCCGATTTCAGTGACAGAACGTTGGTCAACTTATCAGACAAGTCATCAAGCAGCAAGAGGCGCGGTTAATGATTTGACGCGAGATTTGCAAGAGGCGTTGGAGAAAATGATTTCGTGAAGATGAGCTTCCTATGTCGTTAAAATTAACGGGCTTTTAAGTAGTTGGACAGAATTAATTACACAATGTCATTGCGAATGAAGCGTTCGCCCTTCTCCCAAAGGGAGAGGCTAGCGCCAAGGCGTTCCCGTTGGCGCAGCCTGTCCGCAGGACTTACGCTCCGCTCGCAATGACTGTAAATATTTTTGTCCAGGTACTTATCCTTTTATAGTGTCGGTTAGTGTCGGTTAAACCTCAAACTGTTTCCAGCTTTTCCAAAGCTTGCCGCGCCGTGATGATGGGAATGCCTTCCACCTCGCCCAGGTGCAGCAAATCCCGCTTATCCCCGGTAACAAGATAATCCGCCTCCCCTGCCAGAGCCGTTGCAATGATGAGGTTGTCGGCCGGATCTTGAGAGAGGGCAGGCACCTCCCCTAACGTCACGACCTCACTAAAGTAATGCAAGTTCTTCAGTAGATCCGCCGCCTGTTCCGGGGTAAAATACTTTTGTAATTTTGGATAGCCTGCAACGCGCAGAATCTCCGCGATCTGCTCACGACTGGTGATCAGGTCAAAGTTTCGCGCCCGCCACTGCCGACAAAGTAAATCGGGCGGCGTGCCGACAGTGATGAGGCTGCTGATGAAGATATTGCTATCAAGAACCAGACGCACGGATGCTGCTCAACGCTTCGTCAACTGTATCGATGATGTCCTGCTGTGAATAGTGAGCATTACGGTTTTTGATGACTTGTAATTTCTGCTCGAACAACTCCCGCCTTACAGCCTTTTCCACAAAAGCCGCCATATCGCTTTCGTTGCCGCCTTTCTCAGCCAGAAATTGGCGCACAGATTGGTCAACATCCTCTGAAATGGTTAAAGACCAGTTTACCATAAGTCATCTAATGAGAAGTTGCATTCTAATCCGAATATATCAAGTTACGGCATACGATGCCCACTGATAGACTGAATATGTCGCAGCTTCCAAGGTTGAGCTATCTAGGGTATGCTGAAAAACTACATAACGCAAATCTAGATTCCAGACAGTACAAGAAATGGTAGTTTCAGAGGTTGGTTTCTAAATTCACCCCATAATTTTCCACCGAAGTGCAGGGATTTTGAGCCTTTAAATGCCATAGGCTTGCACTCGCTTGGAAGAAAAAGGATTGAAACCCCATCTGTGATAGGTTAAGAAAACTGTACGTTTGTCAAGAGGGGTAGAGGAAAAGGTGATAGATCAAGTTTGGGGACAGGTTTTCGGAGTGATTTGACTACACCTAAATCCTGATTTTCTTTTGCAGCGAAGTACTTAATTGGGTCTGTGGCTTTGCCTTTGTCATAGGCGACGCTAAAATGGTAAAAACCGCGATAAACCATCTCCAAAGAAATGCGATCAAAAGGGAGAGATAATTCATCAGCGCTCGCGTCACTCAGATCCACCAAAACAGCGTAAAAAAGCCAAGTAGCCCAAACCTGTAATTTGATACCATTAATAGAACCCTTCGGGTTCGCCACTTGCTTCTCCCAAGGGGAGACGCTACGCGAACAAGCCGGGGAACCCGTCCAACGCAGTGGCTCACCAGTCCACAAATAAGACAATCCCAATAAGCGTTTTCCCGTGTGAAAAGCGTCTTCAATCCGCCAACGCCGACGATATAAATCAGGCGCAAACTTAATACTATCTGGTAAAGGACGCCTGAGTCGTTGTTGCCAATTCTGTTGTAACTGAGGTAGTAAGTCTTTAAAGGCGTTCTCAAATAATTCAGCAGGAAAAACTAAAAATCTTTGTGCTAGAGACTGTTGAGCAATTTTAGTAGCACGACACCATAACAAATCTTCTCTTGCTAACAAGCGAGTTAATTCTTGTACACTCAGTAGACCGAAAAGATTTCTAGAAGGCTTACCATTGGGGCATTCTGGCGGATTGTATACAATCCGCCAGAATGCCCGTATCATCTGCGTTTTGAGCAATAGGGTTGTAGATGAGTTCTCCTGCTAAGGTAAGCGATCGCTCGACCCTGTGCCCAAAACATCGCCCCAAACCCTCATTCTTGCGTTGACTGACAAAAGTTTTCGGTCTACTGACACTTGGAACCTGTCTCCATAGTAGTGTTAACACCGCTGCCACCATCAAGGATAAATTAATTATACGGTCTCGTAATCCTAATTGCTTATAATATTTTTGTTGGGCAGAAATAGCAGGAGTTAATAAGGCTTGTAAATGTTCAGTAATTACTTCGTTATTGATGGTAGGAGTATTGTGTCGCTTGACATGGTCGGGATTACGCTTTGTTTTTTTAGACATCGTGGTGAGCCAAAAAAGTCATCACTTAGTTTGACATCTTTGTGCGACCTAACAATAACCTATTTATCCTGAAATCGTTCTATTCAAGATTAACGATCGCCTCCACCAAATTAGATTTGATAATGATAATCCAAATAAGCGGAGGAGAGCCGAGCATTGCTCAAAGCGATTATCATTATCAAAACCTTATTTCTCATTCTTTAGAGGTATTGACAAAATGTAGATAACCTTAAACTATCACAGATGGATTAGCTTCTCTAAAATCCGTATTTTTGAGCGTCGCTCCTGCAAAATTAGCATCGCTTAAGTTAGCATTACGAAAGCTTGTACCGCCAAAGGCTGCAAAAGCAACAGCGATGTTGCGAATTAAAGCGTGCTTTTCATCTCCTTTGAGCGATCGCCAAGCAATGTAAGCACTAAGTAAAGCTCCGGCTCCGGTGAAGGCGATGGTGAAGGCGAAGGCGAAGGCGATTGCCAAGGAGATGTTGAAGGCAATGGCTAAGACTCCGGTGAAAGCGATGGATAAGGCTGCGGTGAAGGCGAAGGCGAAGCCTCCGGCGATAGCTCCGGCGATGGCGAAGGCAATGGCGAAGGCGAAGACTCCACTGAAGGTGAAGCCTCCGGCGAAGGCGACGTTTGCAACGCCGATGATATTATTATGGAAGACTAAGGCGAAGACTCCGGCGATGGCGATGACCAAGACGATAGTGAAGGTGATGTTTAAGTTTAATCCTTGACGAAGGATAATTATAAAAATAACAATTACTGCTATTAGACCAATCCAAGCCATAACCTGATTTTGTGGAGCTTCCGCGTCAAATATATAAGCTATAAGCGCTCCGGCGAAGGTGAAGAAAAATGTTGAAACTCCAGATAACAACCACGAAATTATGACTAGAAAAGCAGCCCAACGCCTTTGTAATCCCGCTTTTACAAAGCTGAAATTCGCACCTCTCAGTTTTGTACCGCTAAAATCAGAGCTGCGGATATCTGCATAGCTAAAGTTCGCCCCTTCAAGATTTTGACCTTTGAAAGAGCGACCTCGAAGATTTTGACCAGAGAAGTCCTGGGGCATAGCTGGGTTGGGAAGATGCTTGCTTTTAAGCTCTAATACACATTAAGTATGTAGTTTTCCGGCTCAAAAGACAACATTGTTTTATAGTCGCTAATCTCTATCGCCTTTTGGCGAAATTTACAGCTATTTTCAGTTAATAAAACCACAGATGTTGGTAGCATTGGTGTCAACTTAACGTTTAAACCTTGATTCCACGTTGACTTGACCTCACCCCCGTAAAGCGTAGCTTTACATCCCCTCTCCTTTAAGGAGAGGGGATGTTTTGGCGCAAGACAAAACCGGGGTGAGGTAGAGCGAGAATTGTGGGTGAGTATAATAGACATCTGGTGAAATTACAGCAGATTCGATGTTTATGAGGTACAGTAACCGATTCAAATTCAAAGTTTAAAAATCATCCCTGAAATTGGTGTACCTCACGTACCTCAAAAGCGCTGTAATTGTGCGTTGTCTACAACCCTTGTAGAGACGTTGCATGCAACGTCTCTACATCGTTTTTCCGGAGATATCTATTAGCATCGGGACGAATCAGCCAGTCATACCGCTGGCTGTCCCTGTTTAACCACAATATCCCAGTTAACTTTTATGTAGCCCGGATCAATGTAGGTAAAGTGCGAACTCAATTGCTTATGAGCCTTTGGTAGCGCGTGGAACGGAATTGATGGGTACAAATGATGCTCTGCGTGAAAGGGCATATTCCACATGAAAAATCGCACAGGTAAGAGCGTCAGCGTTGTGCGCGTATTCGTGAGCAAATTCGCGTCAAGAGTGCAACCTGTGTGTTCCGCCAGTAGAATAAAACGCAGAATCGTTTGACCAACAAAGAGCGGTAGCAGCCAATAAAGCACAAACCAAGGCTGTCTCATTACAATTGAAAGAGCGATCGCAACTGCATAAACAGCTAATTGCCAACGAGTCGAGCGAATCACTTCACCTCGTGCTGATTCTGGGATAAATGGACAATCCTCAAGTTGAGCGATGATCGCAACCCGAAAATGTCCACGTATCTTTCCTTTCCACCAGGGTAAACCAGTAAGGATTAACAAGTGTTTACCCAAATTGCTCGGTTTGGGATCAGTAAGTTCCGGATCTTTGCCAGGAACGCGAGTGTAGAGGTGGTGCCACTTGTGATAATAACGGAAGAACGTGCTGTTGTAAAATGAGAGCAAACCTGCACACCAAGCAACAGCTTTATTTAAACGATGGTTAGTGAAAACGGTTCTGTGAGCGCATTCGTGCATCGGTGCAAACATGGAAGCAATACTAAAACCGTAGATGACGAGTGCTGGTATTGCCAGTAACCAATTACCAAAGTTTGTCGCCCACAGATAGCCACTGCATCCGGTGACAGTTAGATGAAAAGCCAGTTGAACCAGCCCTTTCCAGTTAGAGCGATCATTCAAAACACTTAATTCTTGTACACCGAGAATCTGGCGGGGATTGTGCTGCTTATTGGTTTTGCAAGCTAATAATTTAGGTTGAGTCATTTCAAATCAGGACTTATCCAAAGTCCAATTCTCAATTAAAGTCAAGAAATGCAAATGAATGGAGGGGATTCAAAACCTTATAGGGGATTGCGCCCTCCGATTTTCGGTCAACTTAAGGATGAACAATCAATTGATAATTGTTCATTGATTATGACTCAACCAAGTACTCACATCTACCGCTAACTTTTGCCCCAGCTTCAACAACTGATAGCACTGAGCAGTATCCTGACCTTTAGCAGTTTTGGCAATAAAGAGTGGCACAATCTGACTATGCAGACAACTGGAGTATAGTTCTTGAGAGCGCTCAAGAGAAATGTCAAGATTTAACTGATTTGCCACATCAATTAATCGCTCTAGGCGTTGCAAATCTGCATCAATTCCATTGGGCTCGTGCAACAATTGCCAGAGAGAACGCAATATCAACTGCTCTAACATCTGCTTGCCTTCGGGAATGTTCAGATGACAATGCAGGTGCTTCGCTTCTGTAGCGATCGCTTCTAACTCGACGATGTGATTCCAACTTGATAGCGGTTCAGCAATGTCTTGCTCAAGTGAGCGTAATATGATCATACACCGATACCCCAAGGCAATTTCCGCTGCGACCTGCAATTCTTGCGGTGCGGGGACTTCATCACGGTGGAATGCCATCAAAACTCCGTAATTGTCACGGTAAGCTTGGGTATAAAGTTGGTCTAATCGTGACAGGGTTTCTTGACTCAACAGATGCATGAGTCGATGGCGTTCTTCTGCAAAGAGATTTCGCAAGCTGAAAGATTCTTCACCAAATAACTGTATCATCACTTGGATGGTGTGAGCTGCACTAGCCTGTTGCAGCGCTCCAAACAGCTTTTCTTTTAACTGAGTGTAAGCCAGTCGTCCCTCGAAGGGTTGAATGCAACAGTGGAAATCCCAACCACCAAGATGTAGAACAGCAAACACTAAATGTTCTCTTTCCCAGGTAATTTCTGATACGAGGTTCAAATTTCCCACCGCAAGAGTTAATGATCCCATCCGTTGCAATTGATAATCGAGTTCATTCACGGTGTAGCAATAAACTCGCTTTTGATGTGGATGAGAATGTTTGCTGGAACCATTTCCATTTTGTGAAGACGCTGCATGCAACGGAGCCACTCGCGTGCGCAGGTTAAGCGCGTTGAGCGATGTGGCGTTCTCTACAGGTTTGTGGTTGGCAAAGAGTGAGGTAATGGCGTATTGAGCAGCAACTTGTTTAAAGCTGACTTGAGCCGTTAGTACCAACTGGCGATAAACTTCACCACCATGTTTGAACAAATCAACATTACTGACTGATTGCTTGAGGTGTTTGAGGAAGCCTTTTTCTAACTGTGCGCCAGCGACATCGCCTGCAAGTTCCAAAGCACGTGCGGCGTAACGCAGAATTTGCGTTCCTTCCGGGCGCGAAAGTTCTTCAAAAAACCACCCACAACTGGTGAACATGAGCAAAGCATGACGTTGCATTTCCAATAAGCGCAGGGCGTCTACTTGTTCACTAGATGTGAATTTATGGCTTTTTTGGTGACGTGACAGGAACCGACTCACGTTTTCACTAGAGCGATCGCGTATCACTTGGATGTACTCATCTCTTGCTTGCCAAGGATCAACGAAAAAGTGTTTGCCATGTTCCTCGTATACCAGAATGAGTTGATCCCGTAGCCAATTCAACGCATCCCGTAAAGGACGACGCCATTTTTGGTGCCATGTCCCGCCACCACCGCAACCACAATCATCTTGCCATCTATCGACCCCGTGGGCGCAACTCCACGCTGTAACTGGCTTTAGTTCAACTTCCCATGTAGGAGTATTCAAGCTGAGGTAGTGAGCAAAGTTGGTTACTGTCCAACCCCAACGAGGAAACTCTTTTGTAAAGGCGTAAGCTAATGTTTTCTCGGTTCCTCCCTTATGATGTCCGAAGGTTTCCCCATCTGTAGCAACAGAAATTAACTGTGCAGGGCGATGATCCCCACGCACCGCTGAACCGATGCGTCCTGCCAAATGACTGGAACTGAACAGGACATCACTAAAACCCATATCTCGCGAGATGGGACCATCGTAGAAGAAGATGTCGATGTAGGGAGATGAGGGGGATGAGGAAGTTATTTCTTCGCCCACTTCCTGTTCTTCTAATTCCTTTGTCTGTTTCAAGAAGCAACGATACGGGCGTGTGGGATCAATTTGGCTCCCGCCGACTTCGTGCCATTGCGGGTTGGGATTATCCTTGGTGGGCAAAAGACGACAACGTTGTGCTTGCGATGGTGCAAGCACTATAAAGCGAATCCCTTCATCGACTAAAGCTTTCAACGTGGCGTAGTCTACAGCTGTCTCCGCCAGCCACATTCCTTCGGGATCGCGTCCAAAGCGGGAGCGGAAATCTTGTTTGCCCCAGCGAATTTGGGTGTATTTGTCGCGCTCGTTTGCCAAAGGCATGATGATATGGTTGTATACTTGCGCGATCGCATTGCCATGTCCATTCAGGCGATCGCAACTTTTGGCATCTGCTTCCAAAATCTGCTGATAAACCTCTACATCGTGGCGTTCTAGCCACGACATCAGCGTTGGTCCTATATTAAAGCTCAAATACTCATAATTATTCACGATCTTCACTAATTCGCCTCCGTCATTTAACACCCTGGCAAAGGCATTGGGACGATAGCATTCATAGTGAATTCGTTCATTCCAATCATGGAAAGGCGCTGCACCAGGTTGGCGTTCAATCGCGTCTAGATAAGGGTTTTCTCGTGGTGGTTGATAAAAATGCCCATGAACAGTGACGTAAACACCTGTAGCCTGTCTCAGGGGATCAGGCATTTCGGTGTTTTTGATATTTTCATGCGGCGTCAAATTTGAACCAGCACTAGCTGGCAGTTCAGCAGCAGAAGTCATGGAGTATTTCCAAAAAAATAAACAGTGCTTGCAGTTGCGTCCTTTGATAATGCTGATAAACCTTCCTAAAACGGCATTCCAACAACAGTTAGTTTCAACAGCAACTATGAGATAGAACTAAATTCCAAAGTACGGTCTTCGTGTTGGGGGTAATCTGCATTATCAAGCAGTCCTTTGCCCGATGCAATCGACCATCGACACAAGTCTAGGTTAGCGAGTTTTGTCGTTGGCAATGCTAAAAATTTAATTGTCTTTTAATATATTAAACCGCATCCTTGGTGTACAATCAGGAATTTACTGGAAACTTTTGCAACGAAAGATTTCAAATTCTACTCATACTACAACCTTATTTTACAAATCTCACTCGATAAAGCAAATAAGAGGGCTGGGAGTATCCTAGAGTTTAGTCTGTACAAGTGCTGAGTGTAATATATTTAAAAACTCACCAACTGGTGTTGCACAGAAAACTCATTGCTCAGGACTTGCTAGGGACTTCCTCCTAATACCGTTTCACTTTAATTTTGATACAAATGGAAATTGCCCATTGCCCATTGCCCATTGCCCATTGCCCATTTGTATCAGACCCGATCGTGAAATGGTATAACGCATCTGTTTTTAACACTTTCAGCTCAAAATGACAAATGTCAGGTAAAAACATTCTATTTCTGGTTTTGTTACTGTTTATTCCGGTTTCCGTAGCAGCTCATTACTTGAAGTGGGGAGAATTAATAGTTTTCATCACAGCTGGTTTAGCCATTTTACCCTTAGCAGCTTGGATGGGCGCAGCTACAGAAGAAATTGCTGTCGTGGTTGGTCCAACACTAGGGGGGTTGCTAAACGCCACCTTTGGAAACGCTACGGAACTGATTATTGCCTTAGTTGCCCTAAACGCTGGACTGGTGGATGTTGTCAAAGCCAGTATCACGGGATCAATTATTGGCAACTTACTACTGGTGATGGGTCTTTCCATGCTTTTGGGTGGACTGCGCTACAAAGAACAGACATTTCAGCCAATCGTAGCGCGAGTGAACGCTTCTTCTATGAATTTGGCGGTGATTGCGATTCTACTACCCACAGCGATGAAATTTAGCTCTGATGGAATTGCCGAGAAAACCCTGCAAAATCTGTCTCTTGCCGTTGCTGTGGTCCTCATTCTCGTCTATGCCCTAACTTTGTTGTTTTCCATGAAAACTCACACTTATCTTTACGAAGTGGGCATCACAGAAACAGTCACAGAGGAAACACATCTCAATAAATCGTCAAATGTCTGGTTGTGGACTGGGGTTCTACTAGCATGTACCCTCTTCGTTGCATTGGAATCAGAATTGCTGGTCGATTCTTTAGAAGTAGCCACATCGCAATTAGGTTTGACAGCACTATTTACAGGGGTGATCCTCGTACCCATTATTGGCAATGCTGCTGAACACGCAACAGCTGTCACCGTGGCAATGAAAGATAAGATGGATCTTTCTGTTTCTGTGGCTGTGGGATCAAGTATGCAGATTGCCCTGTTTGTTGCTCCCTTTTTAGTTTTAGCAGGGTGGGTATTTGATCAACCGATGGATTTAAATTTCAATCCCTTTGAATTAGTAGCTGTGGTTGTAGCAGTATTGATTGCTAATAGCATCAGTTCCGACGGTAAGTCGAACTGGTTAGAAGGCACATTACTTTTAGCGGCATATGCGGTGTTGGGGTTTGCTTTCTACTTTCTTCCAGTTGTTGATGGTATGGGTTGAGAATAGCTTAGCTTTTGCCCATCGTGCACAGCGCAGTGCCCCTTGGGCAATTGCAAATTGGCAGCTATATTCAGACATGGGTACAGGGGTTTCTTAACAATTGCTCAAAGCCACATATCAAAAGGCTTTTAGTGGTTAGTAGTACATTTGCGGTAACTTCAGTTTAAAACATCCTCTAAAGACTCAAGTTTATTCTTCTTTCAAAGTTTCAATCAACAAATCAACTTTCTGCTGTCGCTCTTGCAAAAAACTCTCACATTGACGCAAATACTCAACAGCAGCTGCAAATTGGTCAAACACCTCTTGTAATTCCAAATCACCCGCCTCAATGCGAGCAATAATTCTCTCTATTTCAGCAACCTTAGCCTCATAATTCCAACCTTGATTCATAAAAACTCTCTGCGTTCTGTTGCGTCTTTGCGGTTCATTCCTTAACTTCTACAACCTTCACTTTAACCTCACCCTGACCCAGCTGAACCAACAACTCCTCTGCCATACTCAACTCAGCAGCAGAACGAGCGATCGCACCATTTTGCTGACGCACCACCGCATAACCACGCTGCAAAACAGCTTTAGGGTCAAGAGTTGCTAACTTTTGGCGCAACATTTCTATATGCTGCGTTGCTTGCTGCAATTGCGCCGTTGTCGCACGCACCAATTGCTGACGCTTCCAACTGAGTTCCTGTATTTCCTGCTGTACTTGTCGGTCTAACCGTAAGCGCCGCAGGCGGTTTCGCTTTTCGTCTAGTCTGTTTTGTGCTGTTTCCAAAGAAAAACGTACGCTCTGGTGAAAAGCAACCACTCGTTGCTGATGCTGAGTATACAATTCTGCCAGTGCTGGAACAACCAATTCTGCTGCAGCTGTGGGTGTATGCACCGCAGCATCTGCAACCAAATCTACCAAAGATTCATCCCTTTGATGACCAATGCCGGTAATCACTGGAATAGAACAATGAGCAACTGCTCGCACCACCCGTTCATCGTTAAAACAAGCTAATTCCTCAACTGCACCACCACCCCGTGCTAAAAGTAGCACCTCGGCACGTCCATCGGTTTCCACTCGTCGAATAGCATTCACTATAGATTCTGGGGCTTGCTCGCCTTGTACTGTAGCAGGAGAGAAAAGAATATGTAAACCAGGATACCTTTGTTTAATAGTCTTTTGAATATCACCCCAAGCCGCAGCTGTGGGTGAGGTGACAACAGCGATCGCTTGGGGATTATGAGGGAGCGATCGCTTTCTTTGCGAATCAAATAACCCTTCCGCCTCCAACCGTTTTCGCAGTTGCTGGTGTCGTAGCGCTTGCAAACCAACACCAGCTGGCAAAGCTTGCCAAACGGAAAGCTGATACTCTCCGCGCTCTCGGTAAAGTCTTATACTACCCAAGACAATTAACTGCTCACCTCGAACAGGTATCTGTGCCAGTTTTGCCAGTTGGCTATTCCACACGACACACTTAATTGCAGCACTACCATCAGGGTCTTGCAGCGTGAAAAATAACCCACTACGATGGTGGCTGGCGCTAGAAACTTCTCCAGTCACCCAAACTCGTTGCAATTCTTCATCTTGTTCTAGTAAAAAGTGGATGTAGTCAGTTAAACCAGTTACTGAGAGGGCTGTCTCAGCAATAAGGTCGTCAGGAAGGTCAGAATTTCTCATCTAAGTTTAGATACAGAGTCAAGCATATTTTCATTTTCTGACTTAAAGTGACCAAAAAAGTACTCAGAACTCGGTAATCAGAATGTTGGCTCACCTGTTCCGACAGGAGAAGAAGCATCGCCCTTTGGGCGACGCCAGAGGCGAACGCGCAGCGTGTCGAAGACAAGGGCGAACGCGCCGCGTCTCCATTGGCTCACCTGTTCCGACAGGAGAAGAAGCATCGCCCTTTGGGCGACGCCAGAGGCGAACGCGCAGCGTGTCGAAGACAAGGGCGAACGCGCCGCGTCTCCATTGGCTCACCTGTTCCGACAGGAGAAGGAGAAGATTTAAGTATAAATTGTAGAGTTAATTATTTTGGTGTAGTGGAGGTCTTCTTGGTGTTTTTAAATAAAATTTGCTACATAGTTATTTTTACTTACCCAAACAAGACAGCTCTTGCGTTAGGATATTGTCACACTTCCCTCTTTAAGAAGTTCTAAACTCGCAAAGTGTGTTTAAATAAATTATTAGTACATTAGTTCTAATTCGGCTTCCAAACCCTACTCCCTAAAATCTAAACAGATCCACAAATTTATAGATAGAGATAGATAGAGGCATCGAATGGCTGTTAACACCACTGACAATGCTGGCAAGCAAAAAGCGCTCAACATGGTACTCAACCAAATTGAGCGTACCTTTGGCAAAGGAACAATCATGCGCTTGGGTGATGCCACCCGGATGCGAGTAGAGACAATTTCTAGTGGAGCACTCACCCTGGATCTGGCACTAGGTGGAGGTTTACCCAAAGGACGGGTGATTGAGATTTATGGTCCAGAAAGTTCCGGTAAAACCACACTAGCACTGCACGCGGTTGCCGAAGTGCAAAAAACAGGGGGCATTGCTGCCTATGTTGATGCTGAACACGCTCTTGACCCTACCTATGCAGCAGCGTTAGGTGTGGACACTGAAAATTTGTTTGTTTCCCAACCTGACACCGGGGAAGCTGCTTTAGAAATTGTCGATCAACTCGTCCGTTCTGCTGCAGTTGACATTGTCGTTATTGACTCTGTGGCAGCACTTGTTCCCCGAGCTGAAATTGAAGGCGATATGGGAGATGCCCATGTTGGTCTTCAAGCGAGATTGATGAGCCAAGCTCTACGTAAAATTACTGGTAATATTGGTAAATCTGGTTGTACAGTTATCTTTTTGAACCAACTACGCCAAAAAATTGGTATCAGCTACGGTAATCCAGAAACGACAACTGGTGGTAACGCTCTCAAGTATTATGCTTCAATACGCTTAGATATTCGTCGGATTCAAACTTTGAAAAAAGGTACTGAGGAATTTGGTAACCGTGTGAAAGTCAAAGTTGCAAAGAATAAGGTAGCACCACCTTTTAGAATTGCAGAATTTGACATTATCTTTGGTAAAGGTATTTCTACTTTGGGTTGTATTGTCGATTTGGCAGAAGAAACTGGTATCCTTGTCCGCAAAGGAGCTTGGTACAGCTACAACGGCGAAAACATCTCTCAAGGACGAGACAACGCCATTAAGTACCTAGAAGAAAAACCTGAATTTATTGAGAAAATTAAGCAGCAGGTGCGTGAAAAACTAGACATGGGGGCTGTTGTGTCTGCTAACTCCGTTAGCAAGACAAGTGAAGATGACGAAGATGAAGAATTAGAGTTAGTCGAACAAGAGTAACACTAACGTTGTTGTTCGGTACGTGGAGCGATCGCTCCAGCGTGCCCTGTTCGACAACCGCACGGAGTGCGGTTACTCTGGTTGCAGAGGAACACTCAGCCTTTTCTTTGAAAAAAGACTTGGCAATATAGGGGTTTTCAGGCAGCTTCCTTATGAGGCTCTAGCTCCAACGCTCTCAAAACTTCCTCGGCTGATTGGTAGCGATGGCGAACTGAGACTTCCAGCATTTTCCGTAATACTATGGTTAAGTGGTCGCTTGTTTTAACCAGTTGTTCCCACAGCATCTTACCAGTTGTTGGGCTGTAGTCTAAATCTTTAGGAGATTTACCACTGAGTAGATAAATACATGTCACTCCTGTAGCATAGATATCGCTAGCAAAGACAGGACGCAGTGCCATCTGTTCTGCAGGAGCAAAACCAGGAGTCCCTATAGCATATGCAGTTAATGTCGTTTGCTCAGATTGGTTTGCTAATTGGCTCACTTGGTTATTGACAGCACCAAAATCAATCAGAACTAATCTGCCATCTTGAGCACGGCGAATAATATTGGCAGGCTTGATATCACGATGAATCACTTTACGCTCGTGGATGTATTGCAGCAATGGCAGAATATCGCTCAAAAATTGCTTCACTCCTGCTTCGCTAAAAACTCCGTTGCGCTTAACCTCCTGTTGTAAGGTAATACCATGAATATATTCCTGAACCAAATAAAATTGTCTGTGGTCTTCAAAGTAATCCAGCAGCCTTGGTACTTGAGGATGATTGCCAATTTTCCTTAAGGTGAAGGCTTCTGTTTCAAAAAATTCTCGCGCCATTTGCACAACTTGTGGTGTGACTTTTGAGGGGCGTAGTTGCTTGAGTACGCAACTTGGCTCTCCAGGTAAGGCTTGATCTCGAGCTAAAAACGTTGCTCCGAAACCACCTTGACCTAAAGCTTTCATGACCCGATAGCGATCGCGCAACAGCAGTTGCGAACCACAAGACTGACACCTTTCGCTACACGCCAAATTTTCTGGATTGGGACACGTGGGATTTATGCAGTAGCTCATGCACTATCAACTCGTTGCACGAAAAATTACGGGGAATATTCAACTCTCAACTCATTATTTAATTCCAAATCATCTCTTACCAGATAATTTTCTCGGGAATTTTCTTGAAGACTTCCTAAAGTTATGTTTACTTTATATAAAGCAAGCGTAATTCTACGGGATTCACTATATGTAAGTCTTAAGTTATATTAAAATATAATTGAACAAGTGTTCATGTATTGTATATTAATTCCAGGAAGAGTTAGGAAAAAATTATGACCAGCGTAACCCAGATGAAATGTGCCTGTGAACCTTGCCTGTGTATTGTTTCCTTAGAGAATGCCATTCAAAAAGATGGGAAACACTACTGCTCAGAAGCCTGTGCGGAAGGGCATAAGACCATGAAAGGCTGCGGTCACAGCGGCTGCGGTTGTTAAATCAGTGAACCAGTGAACAGTTATCAGTGAACAGTGAATTTGATAACTGATAACTGTTCACGGTTAAAAAAAAGACTGAGGATTTAGACTGAAGACGAGGAATTTTTTTCTCTAGTACCCAATTTCCGCTTCCTCAGTACTTAGTATTCAATTGACAGGTTTGACTTACAGGTTTGACATCACATCTCGTGCGGCTTGTAGTGTCTGCTCAACATCTTCTTCGGTGTGGGCAATGGAAGTAAACCCTGCCTCAAATTGAGATGGTGCCAGATAAACGCCTCGCTCCAACATTCCACGATGGAACCGTCCGAATTTAGCCGTATCAGACTTTTTGGCATCCTCGTAGTTATGAACTGGTCCATTCGTGAAGAATAGACCGAACATCCCGCTAACTTGACCTCCGCAAGCTGCGTGACCTGTTTCTTTGGCAATTTGCAGCAAGCCATGAGCTAACTTTTGAGTAATGCTGTCCAAATACTCGTATGTACCTGGTTTTTGCAGCAATTCCAGCGTTTTAATTCCCGCAGTCATTGCCAAAGGGTTACCAGAAAGCGTCCCAGCTTGATAAACTGGACCAGCAGGAGCAACCATTGACATGATATCGCGACGACCGCCGTAGGCTCCTACTGGCAAACCACCGCCGATAATTTTGCCTAAAGTTGTTAAATCAGGAGTGACGCCAAACTTTTCCTGTACGCCGCCGTAGGCAATCCGGAAGCCCGTCATCACCTCATCAAACACCAACAACGCCCCATGCTCCTGAGTCAGTTCTCGTAGACCTTCTAAGAAACCCGCATCGGGAGGAATAAACCCAGCATTGCCAACGATTGGCTCTAGAATGACACCAGCAATTTGGTCACGGTTTTCGTCAAACAGTTCCTTGACAGCTTCCAAATCATTGAAAGGAGCAGTCAGGGTATTGCTAGTAACTGATTTGGGAACACCAGGAGAGTCAGGCAAACCAAGTGTGGCTACACCAGAACCAGCCTTTACTAAGAACATATCGGCATGACCGTGATAGCAGCCCTCAAACTTGATGAGTTTATCGCGTCCGGTAAAAGCCCTCATCAAACGCAGCACTGCCATACAAGCTTCTGTGCCAGAGTTGACAAATCTTACCATTTCGATACTGGGAACGGCATCAATGACCATTTCTGCCAGTATATTTTCTAGCACACTCGGCGCACCGAAGCTGGTCCCTTTTTCCAAGGCTTCATGGAGTGCTGCGATCACTTCAGGATGAGCATGACCACAAATAGCTGGTCCCCAAGTTCCCACATAGTCAATATACTGGTTGTCATCCACATCCCAAATATATGCGCCTTTGACTCGGTCAAAAACGATAGGTTGTCCACCCACAGATTTGAAAGCGCGCACAGGGGAACTGACCCCTCCAGGCATAAGATTTTGGGCAGCAGCAAAGATTTCTTGTGATTTTGTCGTTTTAATCGTTGTATTTACCAAGGTTCTCTCCTACGGTGGTAAATAAGAAGCCCTATCTTAGGATAAGGGTAAGCACTCTTTAGAACTTATATCCTAGTCAATTAGCTAAACCAAAAAAATAACAATATGTTATACAAGCCCAATTAAGACTTGCCTTTAACACAAGTGAGTTAGAAAAAAAATATCAGCTGCCCTCTTTAAGAATGGTATCGTGAACCAAGGAACCTATTTCTGATAACACACAATAGCTGGTATGTTTTCTTCCGATTTACATTCACTACACCAAGCCATCCCTGTTGAAAAAATTCGCTACGATGAAAAGGGTCTAGTGCCAGCAATAGTCCAAGATTATTTGGATGGTACTGTTTTGATGATGGCGTGGATGAATCGGGAGTCGCTACAAAAGACTTTGGAAACAGGAGAAACTTGGTTTTGGAGTCGTTCCCGTCAGGAGCTATGGCACAAAGGAGCAACATCTGGGCATAATCAGAAAGTGAAAGGTATCCGTTATGACTGTGATAGTGATGCGCTACTCGTTGGGGTAGAGCAGATAGGAGATATTGCTTGCCATACTGGTGAGCGCAGCTGTTTTCACCAAGTGGATGCAAAAATCGTCCCGCCACCAGGAGATACACTGTCGCAGCTTTTTGCCATCATATGCGATCGCCGTGACCACCCCAAAGAAGATTCCTACACCTGTAAGTTGTTTGCAAGCGGTGATAATAAAATTTTGAAAAAGTTAGGTGAGGAAACCGCTGAGGTGGTGATGGCGTGCAAGGATGATGAGCCAGATGCGATCGCTTCTGAAGTTGCTGATTTGCTTTACCATACTTTGGTCGCGTTAGCTCATCATCAAGTTGATTTGAAGGCAGTTTATCGCAAGTTGCAAGAGCGTAGGAAGTAATTGCACACATCCCTCTCTACCGGCATACCCAAGATTCAATCTTAATGGTCTTCATGTGTGATATAAAACAGCTGAGTACAAAATCTATCTGTCACTCAAAATGTCCCAAATCAAAGATTTAGTCAGTTTATCTTCACGCATGGCGGCTGCTGTCCGAGCTATAGAAACACAAAGACCTGATGGTTTGTTTAAAGATCCGGATCCGCTAGCAGCCATACTAGCAGGGGACGACATTATTGCTGAAATCGCGCCAGGAGCTCAACAGTACGAAGACAAAGGTACACCTATTGTTCCGGTGCGGACGCGCTTTTTTGATGACTTTTTGATGTCACAAGTTGCTCAAATACGGCAAGTTGTTATTCTAGGAGCCGGGATGGATAAGCTGATGTGCAGCTAGATTGTATAAGACGAAAACGTAAAATCATCTATGGTTTTGGATCTGGGGTCGTGGTGCCAAGAACTGGTATTCTACTTAATGACGAGATGGATGATTTTGCTGCTGCGCCTGGGGTAGCAAATGCGATCGCACCGCGTAAAACGCCTCTATCTAGCATGACTCCCACCATTGTCACTGAAAATGGTCGCCTTCGTATGGCAGTGGGGGCGCCTGGTGGTGGTACTATTATCACTCAAGTGTTGCAGGTTATCCTGAATGTATTAGAATACAACATGGATGCTGGCGCAGCTGTTTCTGCACCCCGCATACATCATCAGTGGTTACCAGATGAGTTAAAAGTGGAACCTCTGGGGTTGGAAGCTCTGACTTTTGCCCAGTTGCAGCTTCGGGGACACAAAATTAAACAAACGCAGCTCTGGGGTAATATTAACTCGATTGTCGTAACACCTGATGGAACTTTAGAAGGTGCAGCTGATCTGCGTGGTGAAGGTTCTCCTAGGGGTTTGTAGAGAGTGACAACTTTTCTATCTTCTCTGTTGACTCATGACTGAACGGAAGTCCTTGAGTAGAAAAACTCGTTTGCTCTTGCACTTGGTATCAAAGTCCAACCTGCTTTTGACAGTTTTTGGTAAGTTGCCCAACCCTTGGAACCGCCTGGTATTTCGTAATCTGGGACTGCATATTGCCCAAAAGCTGTGTAAGGACGCCAAGGTTCATTGGGTGCAGTTTGTAAGTGCAAAATTTTTTCCCCATAGTTGCCAGACTTTGATAACCAGCACATTCGTCGATGCATGGCAAATTCCTCATGTATGTTATTTAGCTTTATAGTGCATATTCGCAGACATTTGTCAATACCAACATCGCCCTTTTGGAGTACTTTTTTTATCCTTCACAACTATTAACCTCAATACTGTTAACCTCAATACTGTTAACCTCAATACAAAGCACACAATTCAAAGCAGACGTAAGATGTGGACGCTTGACAGACGAAAGCATACTCCAGACGACTACAGCAAACTTCTGTGTTTACCTAATAGTATCTGTGCTTTACAAAAATTGATGTATTGTTGAGTACTTTTTTAGATAGTTCTACATTATATGGATGAAGCATATAGCTTCTTATCGCTGACAATGTTGCGAATTTGGGCGACTAATTGAGCATATGTCGAAGGAGACAAAATTGGTTCTGCTCCTTTTAGCGAAATCGGTTGAGCCAAATCAATCCATGACTTACAGCCACCATACTTAGCGCAATAAGGAATTTCCTGCTCTTGGGGGAGTTTGTAAGTCCGCAGCAGGAGAATATACAGGGGTTGACGCGGTTTCCATTTGAGGCGATCGCTAATAAAGTACTCGTTCCAAATATGAAATGGAAGCAGAGCATTGACTATTGGCTCGTCACTGACGGGAAAAATATCTGTTATCTCAGCCCAACTGCTGATACGCACTGTCTCTGGACGCCAACCAGATGTGACTGGAATGACCAAATTAGTATACTCCGGTTTGAGCAAGAAAGGTTGTTGATGTTCAAACGTTGGGTAAAGTAGAACCTGCTTGTGAGCAACCTCAAAGCGTCCATCACGTTCATGGATACCACCTTTGCGGAGGAGCATGATTGTTTTGCCTGTTTCCAAGGCATTGATAGCAACTGCCCATTCTTTGAGTGCATGAGAAGTCATAGTCAGTTCTTGCATAAGCATCTACTGTAACTCTGATTTAATTTGACGCTAAGACCGATACACTATGTCACTGTCTGAGGAAATGAATTAAAGAATAGTTAAGAATTGATTATGGAAAAGCGAACACTGGGTACATCAGATGTGAGAATCACGCCCATCTTGGTGGGAACTTGGCAAGCTGGTAAAAAAGCATGGGTGGGTGTTGAGGACACTGAATCGATTCAAGCAATACGAGCAGCATTTGAAGCTGGCATAACAACGATTGATACTGCCCAGATCTATGGTGACGGACACTCAGAAAGAATTGTTGCTGAAGCTTTATCTAGTGTTCGAGATCAAGTTGAGTACGGCACGAAAGTTTTTGCTAACCATCTCAAGTACAACCAAGTTATTGAGGCTTGTGACGGTTCTTTGAAAAACCTCAAAACTGACTATATAGATCTTTACCAAATTCATTGACCCTCTGGTTCCTTCAATTCTGAAGTTGTTCCAATTGAGGAGACAATGAGTGCTCTTAACCACCTCAAAGAGCAGGGGAAATTTCGGGCAATTGGTGTGTCCAATTTTTCTCGTGCTCAACTGGAAGAAGCAGCTAAGTATGGGCGTATTGATAGCTTACAACCTCCTTATTCTTTATTTTGGCGGTATTTAGAAAAGGATGCTATGCCTTATTGTATCGAAAACAAGATGACTATCATTGCTTATTCACCTTTAGCTCAGGGATTGTTGACAGGAAAATTCGGTCCTGATCACAAATTTGACCCACAAGATAACCGCGCTAAGAATAAGCTGTTTCAAGGAGAAAATTTTGAACGTGCCCAAATAGCTCTAGAAAAATTGCGCCCCGTTGCAGAACATCATCGGTGTACTCTTGATCGGTGTACTCTTGCCCAGTTAGCATGGTTAATTGCTCAACCACAGAGTTGCGCGATCGCGCCTTGCACGTCATCCCGAACAAGCGATTGCGCGGAGCTGCCCCTTGGGCAATCGCAAACGCCCAAGCAGCTTCTATTCAACTTTCTCCTGAAGAACTTCATCAAATTGATGCCATTGGGCGTATTGTAACTGACCATTTGGACGAGAACCCGATTATGTGGGATTGGTAATTCTGAGAAAAAGACTTCCTTGTCCCCTTGTCCCCCTTTGCCCCTATCCTCTTATTGAGAAGTTCTACAACTTGTAAACTTCAGTAAACAACTGCTGGCAATTTCATATAGGGGTGGTAATTTATAAATAGGACATCAAACAAGGCACAACCAAACTGAAAAGGGCAAATGACCATGATGTCCCCCGTCACCAGCCCGAGCAAACGTCAGCATAAGTATGATAAAAAGTGGCACAGCGCCTAGTTTGAAAGGCGAAGCCAAATCCCAAAGCGGAAAAACAAAAGTATGCTGAGTTTGTTAGTGTTTCTGTTCACCTTAGTCGTATAACGTTTGTATTTCTTAGCGATAAAAGCAATTTGATCACTACGAGTTTTTTAGAAAAACCTGGTCCCTCTTGACCAGGTTTTCGCCTTTTCGAGGAATTTTCTGTGGTACAGGCAATGAGATTAACTTGATATTAAAATTATCTTGGTTGTTGCTATTGCATTCTCCACATCATCAACAAAATAAACATTTTTTGACACTAATTTCTTGAAAAAGTTTTTACTTTCTTCATCTGCACTCAACAAAATAACTTTCTTATTGCTTTTCAAAGCTAGGGAAATTTCTGAAGCCGTACCCGCACCCATTCCACAAGCAATTATGACATCACTAGAGAGAACATTGATATTGTTGCGAGCGTTTCCCATATCAGTAAAAATGGCAATATCAACCGCTTCAGAAATACCATCGTTATCATGACAAGGAAGAATACCAATAGTTAAACCATCTACAGATTTTGCTCCCCGACTTGCAGCATCCATGACCCCAACATTTCTTCCACCAGTTAGTAAAATCCATCCCTCTGTTGCAATAAGTTTCCCAAGTTCATAGGCATTTTGCACATCGACTGCTTTAGCCTTTTCTCCTGGTCCCATTACTCCAATAATGATTTTTCTCATTGCAGTTTATTGAGAAGAACACAGCATGCAAAACTCAGAATAAGCATCATTTTAGGTGAAAACGTAGTTGAAGAGTGATCTGTTGGGGTCAGCGTTAAGCTGGTGTTGAACTAAAAGCTGGAGCCTCTTTGCTATGATACAAAGTGGATTGCGGGCACAACCTGGAAAGCCAACAGGGATAATTGGTAGAATCGTCGGCTATCTGATGGACATCTATAACCGAGAGGATAATCATTGGACTGTCTCATTACTAGAAATTGGCGAAACGAGCAAAGTGCTTGAAATTGGTTTTGGGACAGGATTAGCGATCGCTGACGCTGCGAAGATAACAACACACGGATATGTTTACGGTATTGAACTTTCTGAAACCATGCTAAAAGTCGCTCAAAAACGAAATCAGAGCGCTGTTAAGTCTGGTCGTGTGAACCTTCAACTTGGTAATGTGATGGTATTGCCGTTTGAAGACAACTATTTTGACATTGTTTACTCAATCAACTGCATTTACTTTTGGGAACCGCCAACTCAAGGTTTGGCTGAGATATATCGCGTGTTAAAACCAGAAGGAACTGTAGCGATTACTGCCCGTAATAGAGATGATGAGGTTTACGCTCGGTGGAAACCCAACATGGTCAGAAATTTACTTCAATCTTCTGGATTTGTAAATGTAAAAACTCTCGATGGATTGAACCCCAAACATCCGATTTATTGTGCAATTGGTAATAAACCTATGAATTAGAAGTAATTGACAAGTCCGACGGTATAACAAGTCGATGATTTAGTGGTCTTCAATTAGATGGCGATCACCAAACCCCACCTGCAAGTATTGCTGAATTCTGACTTATGGTTTATAGTACTTTTATACTAATAAACCACTAACTAATTCATTGAACAATCGCTTCCAGGTGAGGTGGCATCATCAAGCTTTTAAAGTCTATAAACTTCCAGCAATCATCCCAGCCAGTACGATAAAACCAATCCACACGTTTTGCCGGAACATCTCTCCATAAGCAGAATTGGGCAAGTCTTGCTGTCTTAGGCGTGCATACTGCAAAACCCAACTTATAGTAGCAATAGCAAGACTTATCCAAAAGGTAGGGCGCAGGTGCATAATCAGACCTAGCCAACTGAGTAAAAAAACAGTGCTCGCAAAGAAAATGCCCATTGCAATAGGTGCGAAATCACCAAAAAACAGAGCGCTAGAATTCACACCAATTCGACGATCATCTTCTGTATCGCTCATCGCGTAAACAGTATCAAATCCCAATGTCCACATAATAGTAGCACCCCAAAGAAGCCAGGTGGGGAGTGAAAGATTATGCGTCACTGCACTCCAGCTAATTAAAACGCCAAAACCCCAAGCGATGGAAAGAACCAGTTGTGGGACGGGAAATACCCGCTTTGCGCCTGGATAAAGCAAAATGACAGGAACTGCTGCCACACACAACCAAAACGAGAGCACGTTAAGATAGAAAGCAAGAACTGCTGCACATGCCATCGCCACTATGGCAACTATGATGCCGACTTTCACAGAAAGCGCACGGGAAGCAAGAGGGCGATCGCGAGTTCTTTCCACTTGTGGATCTATATCTCTATCCCACAAATCATTGACGACACACCCAGCAGCACTTGTGGCGAGAGTACCCAGGATGATAACTCCAACCAGTGGTAGAGGTGGTTTTCCAGCAGCTGCCAAAAACACAGCCCAAAGAGCGGGAATCATTAAAATTAATCGTCCCTCTGGTTTGTGCCACCGTAAAAGCCGGATAATCACAAGCCATATAGGTTCGGTATTACGTTCTGGGGTAGTTAGCATAGGTAGTAAAAAATGACTAGAGATAGATTCGTTCACACATATTTACATCTATAGAATATCTTTATCTGATATTTATAAAGTCACAACTATAAGTGGCAACTTGGGATACAACAAGGAAGTCATTTTAGTTGTGGGTAACGGGGTACATTTCCTGAATCAGGAAGGGTCACAAGATGTTCCACGTGAAAGCAATTTTGTTGTACAAAATACATTGTCTTGCCGATACCGTCGGTATCGCTAGCTTTTAGCATCCTTAATAGAGAGAAACGATAGATGGTGAATTTAGTTTCAACTGGCTGGGAGAGTCTTCCAACTCAAACAGTTGAGCAAAATCGAATTATCGCTGCTATTGACTTAGGTACCAATTCACTACACATGGTAGTTGTGCAAATAGACCCCACACTGCCATCTTTTAGTATTATCGCCAGAGAAAAAGAAACTGTGAGACTGGGCGATTGCGAACTTGACACAGGGAATTTGAAACCAGAAGTGATGAAAAGAGCGATCGCCACCTTGGGACGTTTCCAAGAGATAGCAAAAACTCTTAACGTCGAAACAATCATTGCTGTAGCAACCAGCGCTGTACGAGAAGCCCCCAACGGCAAAGATTTTTTGCAAAGGGTCGAGGACGAGTTGGGTTTAAGCGTTGACTTGATTTCTGGTCAAGAAGAAGCGCGACGGATCTACTTAGGCGTGCTGTCGGGGATGGAATTTAACAAAGCGCCCCACATCATCATAGATATCGGTGGTGGTTCTACAGAATTAATTTTGGGCGACAGTCATGAAGAGCGAACCCTTACCAGTACAAAAGTTGGTGCAGTCAGACTCACTAGTGAGTTAATTACCACTGACCCTATCAGCAACACTGAGTTTCAGTATCTGCAAGCATACGCACGCGGGATGTTAGAACGTTCCGTTGAAGAAGTACAGGCGAACCTCAAGTTTGGGGAACTCCCTCGTTTAGTGGGAACATCCGGCACAATTGAAACTCTGGTCATGATTCATGCACGGGAAAAGCTGGACTATGTTCCTTCCACGCTCAATGGCTACGAAGTGAGTTTAAAAGATTTGCGGGAGTGGGTCAATCGCCTACGGAAAATGAGTAACTCAGAACGAACAGCGATTCCCGGTATGCCAGAGAAACGGTCTGAAGTTATACTTGCAGGCGCAGTCATTTTACAGGAAGCAATGAACCTTTTGGGAGTTGAGTCGGTCACAGTATGCGAACGTTCCCTAAGAGAAGGTGTCATTGTAGACTGGATGCTTACCCACGGTTTTATTGAAGACCGCCTACGCTACCAAAGTTCAGTACGCCAGCGGAGTGTCCTGAGAATTGCTAACAAGTACAACGTCAATTTAGAACATAGTGATAGAGTAGCAGTCTTTGCCTTAAGTATATTTGACCAAACAAAAGGAACACTCCACAACTGGGAAGCAGAAGAACGGCAACTCCTTTGGGCTGCGGCAATATTGCATAATTGCGGTCATTATGTCAGCCATTCTTCCCACCACAAGCACTCTTACTATCTCATTCGCAATAGTGAATTACTTGGCTATAACGAAACCGAGACAGAAATCATTGCTAATTTAGCGCGTTATCATCGCAAATCTGCACCTAAGAAAAAGCATGAGAATTTCCGTAACTTAGTGAGTAAAAAACACCGACAAGTTGTCAACCAATTGAGTGCTATTTTAAGATTGGCAGTTGCTTTAGATAGGCGGCAAATTGGAGCAATTGTGCGAGTGCAGTGTGAATCTTTGCCTGAAGGGCGCAAATTTCATCTCAGAATTTTTCCATCCCGTGCTGATGATGACTGTGCTTTAGAATTATGGAGTTTGGATTATAAAAAAGATATTTTTGAGGCGGAGTTTGGTGTGAAATTAATAGTGACTTTAGAGCTTAATGCTACTGTGTTTAATTAGGAAGTAAGGTAAAAGTGCGTTAACGTAGTGCAACGCACTTTAAATGGGTGTGGTCATACTAAGTAGTTGATTGGGAATTGGGAATTGGGAATCGAGCATTGCCCATTGCCCATTGCCCATTGCCCATTGCCCATTGCCCATTGCCTCTTATTCTCCCTGCGGATGCTCCTCCCACAATGTTGTGATCTCGCGCAGGCTTTGATGATTACCATCGCCTAAAATCAGATGATCTAAAAGAGGAATGCCTAAAAATTGTCCTCCAACTAACAACTGTCGTGTTAATTCGATATCTTCTGAACTGGGTTCCACATTTCCAGACGGATGATTATGTGCTACTATAATCCGTGTTGCTCCTTGGCGAATAACTTCACGAAAAATTTCTCGAGGAGGAGCTAAAGTTTCCGTTGCTGTGCCAATGGTAATTACTTGCGTCCCGAGCAGGCGATTTTTCACATCTAATAATAACACCGCAAAACGCTCCTGATTTTGCCACATAAGGTCTTGACTGAGAGCAGCCGCCGCAACCACTGGGCTATCAATTAACGTGCGTTCTCCTGGACGGGATTGAAATGCTCGTTTCCCTAATTCAATCGCTGCTAAGATAGTCGTCGCTTTTGCTGGACCGATACCAGGAATTTGCATCAACTCGGCGGCGCTGACATCTCGCAGAACTGCCAAAGGGTCTCGCTGGTGTTTACTCAGTTCCTGTAAAATATGTTGCCCTAGACCTACGGCAGAAAGTTTTCCGTGTCCTTGACCGGTACCTAGCAGAATTGCTATTAACTCGGCTGTGGCTAAAATTTTAGGACCATGCGTTAATAACCGCTCACGCGGGCGCTCGGTCTCAGGTATATCAGCAATTCTAAGGCAATAAGTCATAAATAAATACAGGGGATCAATGATGGTATATACACTGACTTCACAAGTGCTTCCCTGTAATTCTGAGAACCTCTAGAGACTTGACAAAATATTTATTTTTCTGCTGCTTTTACGTACTTTTTCTTGATATTCTATTGAGAAATTTGTATCGCTTTGAGCATATGATACGTAATTAATAGCTGGGTGAGGGCGAGAGGGTAACTTTGGATCGCTTCCCCAGTTGTACCTGTGACTTTGCCCAACTCAGGGTTTCCTTCGCGATCGCATATACTCTTCAGGTAGGGCATATCAGCACAAATAATATGTTCTAGCTGATTGACCTGTTCCAAAGTAGCATGACCATCTACTGCTAGAACATCAACTGGTTTGCCCATATCCCGATCCAATCCTAAACGGATTGCTGACTCAAAATTACCATCACCATAGTTGATAATCTGGCTAAAATCTGGATGAGGAATTGTTGGACGGAGTACCAGACGTACATTGAGGTGTCCATTGCTCTGATCCAAATCATCATTAGGAGGGTAAAAACTTACTACAATATCTGACCATTGCCGTTGTGGACGAATAAATTGCTCAGAATCTGGTTCACGTTTTTTAAGTTCCTCAAGCACTTGTTCTTCTGTGTACCCTCGTTTTTGCGTATCCCGTTTGACTTTCCACTGAGCACGTACAGACTCAGGAGGAGCGAGGTAAACTTTAACATCGTAGGAGTCACGAGCACCACGAGTGGAATAACCGAGCAATCCCTCCACAATCACATATTTACTTGGCTTCACATAAACTGGTGGCTCAAAGGTACCAGTTGTGTGGCTGTAAACAGGTTTGAGAATTGGCTGTCCTGTCCTCAATTGCGACAGGTGTTGCTGCATAATATCAAGATGGTTACAGTCAGGATGAAGAGCAGTGATACCAATCTCAGCACGTTGTTTACGGTCGTACTTATGATAATCATCTGTACAAATAACCGTAACATTCTCCACCCCAAGAACCTGAGCAATCCCCTTAGTCAGTGTTGTTTTCCCAGCAGCACTGTCGCCAACAATACCAAGAATTATAGGACGGCTCATAACTACCCCTTCTTGAAGCTACAGTAAAGTTTGATTATAGATTGTATGTTATCTTACTAATTTTCTAGAGAAATAGAATACAGCTGGAGAAAGAAAATATTTGCTAGTTACCTTATTAAGTTAGGAATTTTTGACACGAACATTGAAAATCAAGGTTTTTTATCCTTAACAAGTATGTGCATTGATTTTTGTAAATAAAAAAATACTTTAATAAATAATCTATATAAAATTAGCCAGTAGTCATTAGCCATTAGTAGCAGAACATGGCAAACAAAACGTTGGGACTTGAAAAAAATCTTTATGACTACTTGCACTCAGTTTCATTGCGAGAGCCAGCTATTTTGGCGCAATTGAGAGACGAAACAGCGCAGCATCCAATGAGCAGAATGCAGATTGCTCCAGAACAAGGACAATTTATGGCACTGCTGGTGCAATTGATGGGACCAAAGAAAACTTTAGATATAGGTGTTTTTACAGGCTATAGTTCCCTAGTGGTAGCATTGGCACTACCACCAGAGGGTAAAGTTGTTGCTTGTGATGTCAGTGAGGAGTATACGGCGATCGCCCGTCGTTATTGGCAGCAAGCAGGAGTGGCGGATAAAATTAAACTACACATAGCTCCAGCACTAGAGACTCTGGATAGCTTCATAGCAGCAGGAGAAGCAGGTACCTTTGATTTTGCCTTCATTGATGCAGATAAAAGCAACTACAATAACTACTACGAGCGAACTCTACAACTTTTACGTCCAGGTGGGTTGATGGCGATCGATAATGTGTTGCAGTCAGGGCGAGTCGCAGATCCCCAAGAGCAAGATAAAGTAACCAACACTATACGCGCCTTTAATCAAAAACTGCATGGTGATCCACGAATCACCATCAGCATGGTACCAATTGCAGATGGATTAACTTTAGCGCTAAAGCTTGGTTAGTTCTTAGACTAGAAGTCACCGACAGCAGTTGTAAGAAAGTGAGAAATTGAAATAACAATAAAGCCCTCGGCTCATTACCAGGGCTTTGAAATCTTCTGAAAGTTTCCCTAGAATGTGCTTAAGAGAAGCTAATCCCAGAGAATACCACCCAACATATCCCAGGTTTTCGGACCTACGATACCATCCACAACCAAGTTGTATTCTTGCTGGAAGTTTCTCACAGCTTGCTCTGTTTGCTCTAGAAAGTTTCCAGTCCGTGAATCACTCTTAAGGTAATCTAGAGCAATTAAGATATTCTGCAACAATTTCAGTAGACCGAAAACTTTTGTCAGTCAACGCAAGAATGAGGGTTTGGGGCGATGTTTTGGGCACAGGGTCGAGCGATCGCTTACCTTAGCAGGAGAACTCATCTACAACCCTATTGCTCAAAACGCAGATGATACGGGCATTCTGGCGGATTGTATACAATCCGCCAGAATGCCCCAATGGTAAGCCTTCTAGAAATCTTTTCGGTCTACTGAATTTCACAGCGCCACCAGTATCGCCCTTTCGTAGAACTGGTAATTCCTTACTAGCTGTTGCTTGCATGATTCAGATCCTCCGTTATTGTATTTTGATAAGCTTAACCACGCTCCAGATACTTCTTAATGCAATGCACAGAACCTAAGTTTTGTGCAAAGGGGTGAAAGTCAGTGAGTTGGTGAACGACAAAACCTAGTTCTTCCCAGATGCGTTTGTTTTCTGCATCAATGAGAGCCAGATCCGCCCAAGCACCATGACCGTATGTTGGTAGCCAGACGTGATTTCCATGATACATGTCAATTTGCACTAGGCTGTTATTTGCTGTAGCAAAATACCACATCCGAAGTTTCTCTTCAGGATAATCGACATAAGTAATTGGTAGAGGGTTACGAATGACATCAAACCCAGCATTTTGCAAATTGTAAGCTATGTCATCGAAAATCTGTGCGATCGCATGCTCAACAGGAGGACGATCAAGAATTCGGTCTGCATGAGTAGGTGATCCAACCAGTAACCGATATTTGCCATTTGCATCACGTCCTGTTAGAGAAATGAACATATCAATGTGAAATATCGGCTGTTTATTCCCAGTGCCAGAATATATCACTTCCGTCCATATCTCTCCATTTACGGAAATTTTACGTGTTGTTTCTTGAGGAACAGGAAGTTGTGTACCTACGTACAAGATTTGACGATTTGAGTCAAAGGTTTTCTCATACAGATGCTTGACAAAGGTATCTACATCAGTACCTTCGGGAACAATGATATTTCCACTATCTTGGATAAGATTTTTAGTATTTTCTGGGTAATCAGCACCTATAAGAACAAAATCATCCCCAATCAGCACATTTCCACCTTGAAAATAAAGAGGAGACTGAATACTTTGTATTTGAGTGGCTTCTGCGACTAACTCCGCAATTGCAGCATCACTCGCTCTTCTAAAAGTGTATGGCTCTACCAAGAAAACCGTTGCTGGTTGGATTGATACATCCTGAACCACAACATAAGGGTCTTCAGCCCACACTAGAAAACTCAAATACTCAGGTGCTTCCACGATAGTAGAACGATCAGAGGCATTTGCGGAATCTAGGACTGCTTGCAAATCGTCAGTGACACTCGGATGACTGAGGATAGTAAACTGAGTTGTTGCAGGCAACTGGCGAAACAAATCCTCATAAACCTGCTTATAACTATACTCTCCGTTCGCATACGCTGGGTAACACAGAAGAATATGTTTAATCTGACCATGAGCAGAGGAGATAATTCTTGGTTCACGAGGTCCAGGCTTGAGAATTCTTGCTTGTAGTTCCCTAATTACCGTTGGGCTAGCAGCAAGTTTAGCAAAATTTAGCTCTGGTTTGTTGCGACGAGCTAAACTTGCTGGCAATGGTAAAGGATTCTTTCGTATCTGATTGTTTGTAGTCGTCATAATCTAAGTGTTTAGGACTTACGCATTGACAGAAGTATGATTCTGTAGATTTTCTGAATAGAAGTTACGCTTAGAAAGCTTTCCTTCTACATTTCTAGTAAATGCCAGCAAAATCAAGTTATGCACTTCTTATATAACGCTACAAATTAATGCAAAGCTATACAAAGTTTGCCAAAGCAGGTGTAAGTCTCGTGTAGCCACACCAGGCGCGGGTGACGGCTACTCGTTAACCAAACCGTGTTGCGTCACTAACCCCGTCCATGTATTTATGGGCGGGGTTAGTGGCGGTTGAATTGTTCAACTAGTTCCGAATTTTCAGACACTTACCACCAAAACTTCATATCCCGTTTGCTACACTTAATATAAGCAAACATTCTGTTTGCTCCTCACACCACACCTGAGTTCTCTTGTTCATCAATGGCAAGAGAGCTTTTTCTTATGTTTTGGTAACATTATTTAGCTGTTTTACTGCTGTACCATTTCTGTTGTGAGCTTTTCTTTATCTTTACGGCGTTTTCTAGCGTAAAGCTGAATAGTTACCGCCATCGCAATAATCATAGCGACAATACCCCAAACTGTGAGATCTGTGGGGAGATTGTTTTTAAACACAGCTAGCAATACAATCACCACTAACATGACTGTGGGCGCTTCATTTAACGCCCTCAGCTGCTGACTATTCCATTTGCACGTGTCTTGGGCTAACTGCTTCATAAGACGCTTGCAGTAATGATGATAGCCAAGCAAAAGGACCACAAATCCTAGTTTGACATGCAACCATCCTTCTTTGAGAACATCTGGTTCTGTCGTCAATAAACCAATCGCCATTGCTACCGTTACCAGCATCCCTGGAGTTGTGATGATATTGTAGAGACGCTTTTCCATTATCTGATACTGATTTTTCAGTATTGTGCGTGCTGGTTCTGGTTCTTGGTTGGCTTCAACATGGTAGATGAAAAGACGCACGAGGTAGAACAAACCAGCAAACCAAACGACTATACCGACAAGGTGAAAAGCTTTAAACCAGGAATAAGCCATGAATCTTTTTCTCCATCAATGGATTTTTGGGGATTTTTGACACACGTAAATGATGTAAGGGTGCTATAGAAATCCTATCTGAATTAATGAAACTGAACTGTGGTTAATGTCAATCGGTATTTTTGACACGAACAAAAGGCAAAAGGTCTTCAAGAATTGTTTCGTGGTAGTGTTCTTGAGGATAGTGCCCAACACTGTTAAGTTTAATTAAACTTCCTTGTTCTAGAGAACTCACAAAATCTTGAGCCATATCTATAGGTAGCCAAGGGTCAATCATTCCCCATAGAATTAAAATTGGTTGGTGCGATTGTTTAAAGCCAACTTCGATTTCTGTCATGGCTGAGCGTAACTGTAAATTACGGATAGTTGCTAGGAGACTTCTTCCAGCAGCAGAACTTTTTAAAAAGGGTTTACGATAAATGTTTAAATCTTTTTCTGCAATGATGTAACGGGAACCACCTTCTAGAGTCCGGTCAACCAGCAGCGGGTCTTGGGTTATAATTTCACCTGCAAGAGGTAATCCCATCTGTTGAATTTTCCAGGGTAACTTTGCGCGACTAGAAATTGGTGTGTTCAGTATGGCTATATTGGCAATTTGTTCTGGATGACGCAAGACATATTGTAGACCCACAGAACCTAAAAAGCCTTGCACAACTAAGGAAAAACGTTCAAGTTCTATGGATTTTACAAACTCTTCTAAAGCCGTAATAAAAGCATCAGGCGTGTAAGCAAAATCTCTTTTGTCTGGTTTGGCAGAAAAACCAAAGCCAATCCAATCAGGCGCTATGACTCTTGTTCCTTGCTTTGCCAAAGCTGGTATAATATTGCGCCAACTATAACTTTGTGATGGTAAACCATGCAGTAGTAATACAGGAAGTAAGTCAGTTCTACCAATAGGTAAAGCTTCCCGGTAAAACCATTCTAAGGACCCGACTTGAATTTTGTTTTCTGTTATTGACATTTGAATTTCTGAATGAAAAGTTTTAGGCAAAAGGGTTAAGAAGAAAAAGAAGTTTGTTATTTGTATTGGAAATTGTGATAGGTTTTACCTCACCCCGCCCTTCGGTCACCCCTCTTTGAACTCGCACCAGAGGGGATGGGGGTGAGATCGTTTTATTATAAGTAATTAAGCGAACCTGATATGAGTGAACTTATTGGAAGCTGCTAATAATCCTCTGAGGTTGGTTTTGTTTATCCAGCCATGACTGCTTATCGTTAGGTTAAAATTGGGTTATCGATTATGATTGGCTAGCAATAATCATCTCACGAATCGCGTAAGCTGTTGCTGGTGCAAGTAAAATGCCATTACGATAGTGTCCAGTAGCAAGGAGGACGTTGCTATATCCAGGTAACTTACCAATCACTGGTGCTGGACGTCCTTCAGGACGGGGACGTAACCCTGACCAAGTAGAAATCGTTGTCGCGGTTGCTAAGTCTGGACAAAAGGCGATCGCCTGTTTTCTAACTGACTCTAGCAGTTCTTTATCGGCTATGACCTCATCTTTCTTAGTCGGAAATTCGACAGTCGCACCTATCCAGTAATCCCCACCACCTATGGGGACAATATGGACATCATCACCTGTAATCACTGGTTGGAAGTCAGGATTTCCAAGAGAATGTTCTAAGCGAACGCGCAAAGCTTGTCCTAGCACAGGGCGAATATCAACCATTTGCTCTAATTGTGCGCTCAGCAAAGAAGAACCCAGTCCCGCTGCCACAACAAACCAATCAGCAGCAATTTTTCCCTCTATCGTCTCAAGTTGGTAGCAATATTTTTCAGAATCTCTTTCTCGATAAGGGGATAGAGGCTGGGGTTCTATACCCAAAACCTGAACACCAAATTTAAAATCAACGTCATTATGCTTTGCAGCATCAACGAGAGCCAATGTGAGTGCTGTTGGATCAACTTGGCGATCGCACGGAGAGTAAACAGCACCCCTTATCTTACCGTTATCAACCTGAGGACAAACTTGCTTGAGTTTAGCAGTATCCCAAATTTCTAGGGAAAAACCTTGAGATTGGCGGATTTGTTGCAACTTTTCCCATTCTGGGATTCCTCCATCCTCTTTTTCTAAAGAAGGCATGGAGGGTTCAGGTAGCAGCATGAGAATTCCCTGACGGTTGAAGTGAATTGTACGACCTGTAAGAGCTTCTAGTTCAGGAATGAGAGTTTCATAACGTAGGATACTTGTTTGTCGCATCTGCCAAGCCTTCCCCTTAGTTTTTTGGCTGATTATAGCCATCAAAACACCCAGTGCTGCTCCTGTAGAAGCTTGTGCAGGTAGTTGTCGGTCAAAAACTGTGATTTTTAGCCCTTTTACCTTGCTCAGTTCATAAGCAATTGCAGCCCCAACTACACCGCAACCGATGATAACTACATGACTCATTTTTCTGCGAGTGAAGAGAGAAAAGATGAGGGAATTGGGCATGAGGCAATGGGCATCGGGCATTGGGAACTCGGAACTCGGAACTGGGAATTGAGAATTAGAAACTGGGAATTGGGAACTGCCCCTTGCCCATTGCCCATTGCCCATTGCCCATTGCCCTCTTCATCCCCCCATCTTTCCCTTCACCCTATCACGCCTCGCTTTCTTCTGACGGGCTGCTTGTTTCCGGAAGCAGTTGTAGGAATTTGTCAATGTCTGTGAAAGCAGCCAGGGAGTTAATCAAGGCACCATTTGCGTTACCAACCTCAGTGGCTTGGTCAATTTTTATGAGGTTATCTAACAAATCACGCACTAACTTACGCCCTACTGGTTGCTGTTTGGGTAGCAGATTGGATGTGACGTAGTTCATCGACAGCCTTGCTTCTGCCATGGGACCGTGTGTGAAGTTTCTAACTTTCACCCACTGTCTGGTTTCGATGAGATTTTGCAGTTCTTGTGAGCGCTCTTGTACAGCTTGAATGTCAGGAACGTATTCTTGAATTTTCACCAGTTGATCTTGTGTGTATGTTGGAGGTGGTGTTGCGACGCTAGGACCGCCACAACTAATGAGAAATGTTGCCAACAATACCAGAATGAATGACAAAATTGAGCGTTGACGCGCCATAAGCTGAACTTATTTTACTTACCAATGACCAGTGTCATTTTAGATCGCTAGCGTATCTATCGTGCTTATTAACGACGGATTTTGCTGAAAATCTTCTATCTCCACTTAATATTTTCTGTGAAAGGCGCATTTTGATGTTTTTTTCTGGAAAAATTGAGTACAATTGCTTAAAATAGCTGTTCCATTACAAAAACCGTCTTCCCTTCTCTACATCTGTACAGCGCAAGGTCTTGCGCCTCCAAACCCTCACATCCCTGGTGAAATAACGTAGGAGTTGTTTTCGTGAACGCAGCTGAGATGGCAACAAACTTTGAATTCGCCAGCAAGATTGCTACCGTAGTTAATTTATTCAAATCTGAGTTTCCAGATGCCAGATCGGATCTTAAACCTTGGAGAAATGATCCGCAAACCAGAGAGTTAGTCGATCCAGATTCTATAGACATCGGCTTTCACTTTCCTGGCATCAGTAAATCATGGCAAAGCCGCAGTATATTAATTCAAATCCGTTTTTATCAAGACCCTTTAAATGGTTCACGTCGTGCAATTGGCGTAGAAGTTGCTGGTTTCAATCATCTTGGTGAACAGTGGCGACTTTCTACAGTAGAAAATTGGAGTTTTGTGGGAACTTCCGCGCCTTCTCCACAGATAGGAGAAAAGCTCAAACAGTTTTGCAAGCAGATACTGGAAATTTTTAACTAGTACCGCTCTTGTGTTTGTCATCCATTCAAAAGTCAAAAGTGATCCAGTACGGGGGTGTTAGCAAGGGCGTTAGCGACGTAGGAGCGTCAGCAGCGCTCTTGGTAGGTTTCCCTCTCAATAGCAAAGACGCTACGCGTTGGCTCAAGCCTCCTTTAGGACTTACCGCAGGCGACTGGTGCTCGCGTTGGCGGAGCCTCTCGTAGAGAAGCGTATCTGTTGGCTCACCTGTTCCGACAGGAGAAGGATTCACCCGTAAGCGCAAAGCGCAGGCTCCGCCAACAAAGCAGCATCTCCTTTAGGAGAAGGGTAGCTTTATTTCCGCCATTGTGTACTAGTTCCACAATTCATCTCGCCGCCAAGTTTGCGAAGGTTTACAAATTCAAGAACAAGAAATTTGGCTATTAATCCATGTAGAAATCCAGGCAAAATCAGAAGACACTTTTGCTGAAAGAATGCTTTCTTACCAACCTGCGAATTTTTGACATTTGAATTTAGTAAGTCAGTAGTTTGGACAAGTCATCTCATCACAGGGCGATCGCTTGCGATCCAAAGCGCTAGTTCTTGTGCGATCGTAGTCAACATTCGTCTATAAATCGTGCGTTAGCGTAACTTACCGCAGGTATCGTTCCTCCCAAGAACGACCAGAAAATCAACCTGATGAGAGCGCCTGTTTACTCACACGAGCCAAGCGATCACGCCTCTAACCAAGCCTGCAAATCAGCCAAACTGGTAAAATCTAGCAAGTCTTCACCCAACTCTTCCAGCTCTGATAATGGCAAATCCGAAACCAAAGAACACACATCCTGGGGAAGTTCTCCTAATCGCTTCGTCAACAGTCGGATAACTAAATTAACTGTTGCTTCCTGTCGTCCTTCCTGTCGTCCTTCCTCCTTAATTTCCCGATAAACCCTCGTTTCCTTCAGCGTGATGTCCAGCATCGACTCCACCTCCGCTCGACTCAGTTCATCAAACCGATAAGTCATGATTGTCGTGATCATCTCAATTATCGCACGACTTGCTGGCAAAGAGACTTCTTGACGAGTTCTAGCTAACAAATACCGGGCTGACTCTGGGGCTTGTTCTGACTCCACCGTCGTCAACACCATCACTGCCACCCACAAAGGCAACTGGCGGATGTCTCCTAACTCATCCAAATACACCCGATGCACTTGGTTACCTTTAAGTAACGTTCGATGAGGATGAAGATTACTTTGTTCCGTACTGCGTGAGGGATAAATGATTACCGCTTGCCAATCACTAAATCGTGCCCGATTGCGATAAAAGTACAATGCTGATTCCGCAAATATCCGTTCATAAAGCTGTTCGTCTTTTTGGAATTGCACCTCGCAGAAATAGACTACTCCTGCACCTTCGTCTTCTGGCGGCAGAAACACCCCATCGATTTCAAATTTGGGTTCTTTGACTGCCACTGAATCAAACCGATATGCTTGGGCATTAGCGGGGGGATTGGTTAAAAGTTCAAATAGTAAAGTGGGAGATTGTTGAAATAGTTTATAAAAAATTGAATCACGCCGCATGCAGCATTTTAGTGAATCGTTAACCCTATGAAATATCTAACCACACATCTCCTGACATTGCTATTTCATTACCGCTAAACCCATTTCCAAACACACCCTAATCTTTACTAATCGCCTTTACAAATATCCTCTTACAGAATATTTTCAGTTGCGATCACTTTTATTAATAAAATCTTCTATTATGTTGATGTATGTTTCCTGGTTTTCATCATTCATCATTTTTAGCTACCTTGCAGCCACCATCAACGCAATAGGTCGATTTATAGGTACTAGAACGCTTGCCAAAGATGGTGTAGCGGTTATCCCGGATTTGTTCGTAAAAGCGATTGCCTGCCCATTCTACCCCAGGTAAAGCGCGATATGCATCTACAAATACACTACCTGAAGGCAACAGCTTCCCAATCTCAAGAGCAGCTACACTACCTTGCCAGCGTCTTTCTGGTGCATCTGCATCAATGAGAATCATACCTAACTCACAATCTTGGGGTGTTATTCCCCACTGTTGGAGAGTTAGCTCGTCTTGCATAGGGGCATAGCGAAAAAGTTGTCCCTTATCAAGAGTCTCCAGTATTTGCACTCCTGTGACACAGAGATTGCAATTCCCATCGTAGATAACCAAGTAACTCATAGAATTTGCCTATCCTGTTTGAACACTTAGTGTGCTAACATTTATAACATAATTTTTTTTCTTTTGAAGACATTATCTCAGTTGTCTAAAAAAGTAAGTGTGGGAATCTACCTTAAAAGCGATCATCTATGGGGTGAAAGCAATGCCAACAGAGGAAATCATAAATGTTGATTTTGCTCAAGAATATCCATATTCACAAATTCTTCCGCGATCGCCCCTTGCAACCAGTTACCATGCCAATTGGGATGGTATTCGCCTGGATTATCATCAACAGCCAGGATGTGAAACACCAGAACATAGTCCTCAACAGCACGTCATCAGTGTCAGTCTTACAAAACAGCCTATTAACGTAGAACGGGTGTTGAACGGACACGTCCAGCATGAGTGTATTCAATACGGTGACGTTGTAGTCATTCCAGAAAGCAGCTATCACAAATTAAGCTGGGAGATAGAAGCTGAATTTTTAGTCCTTAGTTTAGAAAAAGCTTTCTTTGCTCGTGCTGCCTATGATTCAGTAGATTTGCAACAGGTGGATATTGTACCACATTTTGCTGACTCAGATCCGTTGATTCAACAAATTGGACTGGCACTGCATTCAGAACTGGAATCAGATGGTACGGGTAGCCGTGTGTATATAGAATCTCTAACAACAACTCTCTGCATTCATCTACTAAAACACTATTCTGTATCTTCCCCAAAGATTGTTAAACATGCAGAAGGACTTTCGCGTTTGAAGTTGCAGCGAGCTATTGAATATATCAATCAAAACTTAGAAAAAGATTTAGGATTAGCTGAGATTGCGACAGCAGTGGGGATGAGTATGTATCATTTCTCGCGCCTCTTTAAACAATCCACTGGTTTTTCGCCGCACAAATATGTGATGAATTGCAGAATAGAGAGAGCGAAAAGGTTATTAACGAAAACAGAGGAAGCAATGGACGAAATTTATCAGCAAGTAGGTTTTCAGACCCAAAGCCACTTCACAAATGTCTTTCGCAAACTCATAGGTACAACACCTAAAGCGTATAGAAAACAGGTGAATATATAGGTTTTGTAGCTTTCACATGGTGCGTTAGTGCTACTTGTAATCTACTATCAGCTTTTGAATTGAGGAGAGTGCAAATTCTTTTGCCCTGACTATATTCTAAATACTGGATAATCAGGATGTTCCGGATTTGAAATCAACCGCTGATTCTTACAATCTACCAGTAAATCTGATGATTCCAACACAGTCTGACCAATCAGCACCTCATCGCCTGCAACCAAAGCAGATTCAGTCGTCTCACGTCCTTCTATCTCAATAATCACAGGTCCAGTCAATCCTACAGCTTCCTGTCTACCATCAGCGTACTTTGCTATCTGCTGACCTCGTATTCTTAAACCAAGCTTTTCTACTATTTCCATAGGCAAAACAGTTCGTACTGCGCCAGTATCTACAAGTGCTTGTGTCTGGTGAACACGTAACTGATTGGGATTAAGTAGTCCTCGCTTGACTAATTCTTCATCCACTGCATTTATGAGTTTCACCTGTACTCTGACTTCTCCGATGTCCTCGCTAACCACACGCTCAGAACGATTAAAACTTAACATATAACCTGTACCTCCAAATTACCAGAGCATCTGCAACGCCTAAACGAAGTGAGTCAAATTGAGCTTGCTTTCCCTCACGACTTTTTGCAAAATGACACGATTCGCGATCGCCTTTACGGTGGTACATTCAGTACCATAGATAACCATCACAATTGAAAGAACAACAAATAATTAATAAAAATTATAACTTTTTAAGCAAAAATTCCATCTGTCGGTAGAGAGTTTCCGACATCATAGTAGTGTCTGTAGACTTGTCTTGTCGTACCAATGAGCAGAGGCACCAACCATGAGCGACAAAGCTTCATCACGTCTATATCCAACCCGTATTGATATTCCCGTTGAGGCACGCAAGCAGATTATTGCAATTCTCAATCAGACTCTAGCAGCTAGTTTGGATTTGAAAACCCAAGCGAAGCAAGCGCATTGGAATGTCAAAGGCAACGACTTCTTCCAGTTACACGAATTGTTTGATGAAATTGCAACTGAGTTAGAAGAGTTCATTGATTTATTTGCCGAACGCATCACGGCTTTAGCTGGCTATGCGCTGGGTACAGCGCGCTTAGCTGCTGCAAATTCAATTTTACCTGAATATCCTCTAGATATCGATGCAGGATTAGATCATGTCGCCGCTTTGGCAGACCGTTTTGCACCCTATGCCAAGCACCTACGCGAAGCGATCAACAAAACGACTGAATTAGGGGATGCTGACACCGCTGACCTTTACACCGAAGTGTCTCGCACCATTGACAAGCAGCTGTGGTTCTTAGAAGCCCACCTGCAAGCGTCTACCACACAAGGCGGAAACGGTGCAACAGCCACCAAAATTGGAGAAAAAGCTACTGTCAAATAAGTCTCTTGTAGCTCATAGCTAATGGCGTTAATTTAGTCATATATTGTAGGTAGGCTGGGTTTCGTTTTTTAACCCAGCTTATCTGTTAGGAAACACTTAGCTTAATTCAACTTATATATATAGCAATCCTATATGAGTTGTAAAAATCGCTGGAGTCCAGAAACCGGGTTTCTAGTTTTTCACAAATGATTTATGACTGCTATAGGAATCCGGTTTGATTTGGTGAACTAACTCGTAGGGGGAGGGAACAGGGAACTCTTAACAGGGAACTCTTAAGAAGGAATAAAGGTGTACCTAGCTGAGCAAAAATCAAATAGGAATCCTATATATTAGGTTATTGTTACATGAAAAGAAAATCCTTTAGCAATTTCCTTTTGGTAAGTACGGCACTTCCAAGTGCGTACTTTTCATTTTATATATACGTGTTTTAAGATTGAGATAGTTGAAAACCAGACGCAATTCGAGAAATCTCAAGAAAAAGTTTCTTTCATCGTTATGTCAAAATCGCTGTTGTAACTTAGTATTCAATCAGACTCAAGTGGAGTATTTATTCACTAAAATTCCTAATTTTGCAATCAATTGAAGATAATCATTTCTGCACTATTGCCGCAAAGAGAAAGTTTGTTATTGCTGGCAAGTGTAACCAGAATTGATAACAGATAGCCAACAAGTATGCTTGATGTTTTTACTGCGATAAATCATTAAAATGGAGATACAATTTATGACTCCCAATACCAAAACTCACCTCATTCATGATAGAAATGCACGTGGTCGTACTAAGCTAGGCTGGCTCGATAGTTACCACACATTTTCCTTTGGTGGTTTTTACGATCCAAACCGCATAGGATTTAGTGCTCTACGAGTCATTAACGATGACCGCGTTGTTCCCGGTGCTGGTTTTCCAACCCACGGACACCGCGATATGGAAATCCTCACCTATGTTTTGGAAGGAGCAATAGAACATAAAGACAGCTTGGGAAATGGTTCAGTCATACGTCCGGGTGAAGCGCAAATTATGAGCGCTGGTACTGGTATTATGCACAGCGAATACAATCCTTCTGAAACTGAACCAGTTCACCTACTACAAATTTGGATTCTTCCTAACCAGCAAGGATTGCAACCCAGGTATGAACAAAAAACGTTTTCCCTTGAAGAAAGACGTGGAAAACTGCGTTTAATTGGTGCTAAAGATGGGCGTGATGGTGCTATCACTATTTATCAAGATGTTGACTTATACACATCTGTTTTGGAACCTGGTGATATTATAAGTTATCACGTCGAACCCAATCGTCATGCTTGGTTGCAAATCGCTCAAGGTATCGTCACCTTAAACGGTGAAGAACTTAGAGCAGGTGATGGAGTGCAAATAAGTGGCGAAGAACAACTTGAAATTAGCACTAACATCGGTGCAGAAATCTTGCTTTTCGATTTGGCGTGAGAAGTCGCTGAAGAAATGAAAATTCTTCGTTAGCAGCTGCTCATTCTCAATATTTTCTAGGGAGGTAGGAACTGCTAGCCTTGCTTCTAGGTTCAACCTAGGAGCAAGACTACCATTTAGCAAAGGTAATTTTTTTCGGGTTTTCCGTTATGCTCCGAAAGAAGTACTGATTAATCACGATACCAATTCACCTCTAATCCTTGATTTTGCCCTGAGTACATATCTTTGTATGAGTTATAGCCTACCATTTTCATCTGGTTTCCCTCAACTTTCAAAGAAAGAAATCGTTGAAAAAAGTTTATCTTTCCGGGGCTAGTGATTTGAATTGTAAAGTAAGTTCCATCAGTCACTTTAGTTATATTTTTGTAGCTCAGCTTTTTATCTTTACCATACTTTATTGTAGTTGGTGTAATTGATAGGGTTTCTCCTCTACCATTAGACCACTTACCAATGTATGGTTGCGAAGAATTTGCTAATAGTAAATATTTACTGGTTTGTTTGTCAAACTTAGTTATATGGCTATTTTCAAAAGCTAGTCCACGAACATCTGTTGCTGGATTTTGGGCAATTACCGGTGTTTGGGAAAGAGTATATCCACCAACTGAAGTAGCTATAAAAAGTCCTAAGGCAGTCAATTGCTTGTTGAAAAAGGTATACATAATTTTTCTTTTTTTTAGTTATTTTGAAAAAAATCATTTCTTTCCCTGACTACTGATTGTTAAAAAAAAGAAATTTAGCAAAGTTCAGAATCAAGATACGATTTCTTGTAGCCATACAATTACCGGATGATTTGCATCTTCGTAATTAAAGTTTCTAGTCGGGATTTACCGCAAGGCTCAGCACTTTGACAATCATTAACTGAAACTTGGTTATAAGATAGCTGCACTTTCTTGTTTAGAAAACGTTTTTTATTTGCACAAGTCTCAAACGATGCACCGACACTGTTATACTGTTTTCCTTTGTCATCTACTAAGTTGACATAGCACATGATGTCACCATTTACCATGCTTTTTACTGTGGCAATTGTGGGTCTTGCAACTGGTTTCTTTGCTTGTACAGCAGTGTAGTTACCCAGCGAGCCAATAGCAGAGGCGGTAAAGACAGATATAGATAGGCATATAGCTTGGAAATGTATTTTTTTACCTTGCATCGTTTTGTACTCCTTTGTCTTAAGCTGTCAGTCCATGCAGTGGCTCCTCGGCACTCAGAATTATTTTGGTTAGTAATAGCAAGATTAAAACATTTTTCGCAAGAACTGAAAAGACAACATGGGAACTTAGTATGTAAACTTACCTATATATAATCTTATTTGTAGCATTCCTCTTTAGATAGATTAGACGACTGAACGGAAAAAGTATATTGAAATGGAATACTAAGTGGTTCAAGTAAGAGCTTTATGCTAGCTAAACAATTTCTCTATCAACGGCTCCCGTTTTGCTTCAGTTCCAGTTTATTTCTTCTTAGGTGCTTTGTAAGTCATGAAATCTCCTGAGCCTCAAACTCATCTTGAAGATAATCGCCAAGAGACCGAATTGGAAGAGCCACCCCGCAGATCGCGAAGGTGGCTTTGGCTATTGTTAGCCCTAGTACTACTAGCAGGCGGAGGTTTTGCACTTTGGCGTTGGCTGGCTCCTCAAAGCAAAGCACCCGTAACTGCTAACGCTCAACCGCCAGCACCAAGAGTCAAGGTATCTACAGTACAAGCTGGTATTATTGAGGATAGTGAACAGTTCCTTGCGAGGTTGGAATCACGCCGCTCAGTGACTCTTCAGCCGAGAGTTCAGGGTCAAGTCGCACAAATATTTGTCAAGTACGGAGATACAGTGGCTGTGGGGAGTCCCATTATCCAAGTAGACGCCAGACAGCAACAAGCAGCGGTTAGTAGTGTAAATGCTGCTGCTGAAGTATCTCAGTCACAATTGGAGAATGCTCGTGCTAGCATCAGATCCCTAGAAGCTGAACGGTTATCTAAATTAGCTGATTTGAAGTTGAATCAGCAGGAGTATCAAAGGTATACCAATTTGTCAGATCAAGGAGCTGTCTCTCGACAGACAAGGGATCAGTATGCCAACAGGCTGGAAACATCACAAGCTGCTGTCCGTGAAACAGAAGCTCAAATTAGAGCGCAGGAAGCTACCATTAGGCAATTTGAAAAATCTTTAAAGCAAGCACAAGCCAATATCAGAGAACAACAAGTCCAGCTTCAGTACTACAGAATTACCGCTCCCTTTGCTGGCACAGTTGGGAACATACCAGTGAAAGTTGGTGATTTTGTCAATACGTCTACACAATTAGTTACCATTACTCAAAACCAACCTTTAGAACTAAATGTTTATGTGCCTGTTGAGCGCGGCTCTCAACTCCGTGAAGGAACGCCGGTAGAGGTTTTGGACGCACAAGGCAAGAGTATAGGTATGAGTCGAGTATCTTTTATAGCTCCTAGTGCTAATAATAGTGCTAATAATAATACTCAATCTATACTCATTAAATCGCTCTTTGATAACTCAAAAAATCAACTACGTGCAGATCAGTTAGCTTACGCAAGAGTAATCTGGAGTAAGCGCCCAGGAGTATTGATACCAGCAACAGCAGTCACTCGTGTGGCGGGAGAAACTTTTGTTTTTGTAGCAGTTCCAGCACCACCAAAATCTTCTCAAGGACAAAAAGCTCAAGGACAAAAAACACAAGAAAATCAGCAAGGAGCATTCCAACTGGTAGCTCGACAAAAACGCGTGAAGCTAGGCAACATCACAGGTAATAACTACCAAGTTCTTGAAGGATTAGAGCCAGGAGACAGAATTATTGTTTCGGGGCTACTCAATCTTAGGGATGGCGTTCCCGTTATTCCCGAGTCTTAGCAATAGGAGCAAGGAGAAAGGGACAAGACAATTCAAATTTCAAATTTCAAAATATGCCCTACAGGACATGTAGTGTGTCCTCTGGACGCAGCGATTACAAAATTTTCAAATCTCCCTTTACTCTACGGCAGTTGCTCCAACGGGGGGAACCCCTGCAGGCAACTTCTCTCCGCACCGCAGTGCCTCCCCTACTCTCTATTTCGTAATTCCCTATTACTTTATTTTCCTATGTTTGTTGACTTCTTCATCAAGCGACCTGTCTTCACGAGTGTTTGCGCGATCTTAATTTTGCTAGTTGGAGCAATTAGTATCCCTACACTACCCACAGCACAGTATCCAGAAATTAGTCCAGTTCAAGTAAACGTTACTGCAAACTATGTTGGAGCCAATGCTGAGACTGTAGAAAACACTGTTACAACTGTCTTGGAACGACAGATCAACGGTGTTGAGGGCATGAAGTACATGACCTCGAGTAGCACTAACACTGGTAATAGTACTATTACGGTCACTTTTGACGCATCCCGAAACAAAGATATTGCAGCAGTCGATGTGCAAAACCGAGTGTCGTTGGCTGAACCGCAGTTGCCAGAACCAGTACAACGGACTGGGGTTACTGTGAGTAAGCAGTCCTCTAACATTCTGTTGGCAATAGGGTTATATAGTGAAAAAAACGAGTTCGACAACGTATTTTTAAGCAACTATGCCGACCTCTACTTAGTAGATGGTCTCAAAAGAGTTGAAGGTGTAAGTGAGGCGCGAATTTTTGGTGAACGCCGCTATGCCATGCGTCTGTGGCTTGACCCCAACCGCCTTGCCAGTCGCAACCTGACCGCCCAAGATGTGATTGATGCTCTTAACGAACAAAACATACAGGTGGGGGCTGGGCAAATCGGTCAGCAGCCAGCTCCCAAGGATCAAATGTATCAAATAGACCTGAGAGCGCTGAGCCGACTCACGGAACCATCCGAATTTGAGGAAATGGTTTTGAAAACAGATACGAATGGCACGCTTATCAAGCTCAAAGATGTGGGTCGAGCAGAACTGGGGGCTGAGAATTATAGCACATTCCTGCGCTTTAAAGGTCAAGAGGGTGTGGGTATAGGAATATTTGCTATACCAGGAAGCAATGCTTTGGACGTTGCTAAGGCAGTTAAAGCTGAAATGGCGCAACTTGAAAGAGATTTCCCGCCTGGATTAGAATATAAGGTAGCCTTTGATACGACTTCGTTTGTGGAAGCATCCCTTGCCGAAGTCGTTAAGACGCTGTTTGAGGCACTTGTTCTGGTCATTGTGGTGATTTTTGTCTTCTTGCAGGACTGGCGCGCCACTCTCATTCCCGTCGTAGTCATTCCTCTGACATTAATTGGGACTTTTGCCTTTATTAAAGTTTTTGGGTTTTCAATCAATACCTTAACCTTATTTGGTCTGACTTTAGCGACTGGATTGGTTGTTGACGATGCAATCATCGTCGTCGAGGACATTTCTCGCTTGATTGAAAATGAAGAAATGTCACCGCGTCAGGCTGCTTCTTCAGCCATGCACGAACTTTTCGGCGCAGTCATTGCGACTTCTCTGGTGCTCATGGCTGTATTTGTTCCTGTTGCTTTCTTTCCAGGTTCTACAGGACAGATTTATCGCCAATTTGCGTTGACAATTGCCTTCTCAATGGCAATTTCTACCTTTCTTGCTATTACCCTAACTCCTTCGCTCTCATCTCTGGTGCTACGTAAGGGACAAAAACCAGGTGGTTGGCTAGGCTGGGTGTTTGCAAAATTTAATAACTTAATTGATTGGACGCGCAGGCAATACGAGCGAGCGCTTATCTTTTTAAATCGTTTCAGAGCAATCGTAGTGCTACTGTTTATCCTCTCTCTAGGACTAACAGGGTTGCTTTACACTCGCGTACCAACGGCATTTATTCCTGAGGAAGACCAAGGCTATTTCATCACGATTATTCAAGCACCAGAAGGTGTTTCGCTCAACTACACCAGCAAAGTCATGCGTCAGGTAGAAGAACAACTTCTCAAATTGCCTGAAGTTGAGGGAACTTTCGCTATAGGTGGCTTTGCTGTTAGCGGCGGCGGTACTGCCAACAGTGGTGGGATTTTTACAACCCTCAAGCCTTGGGAGAAGCGTGGAGAAGGTCATTCTGTAGAAGCAATTATTAACAATCTGCGAGCAAAGTTTTCTACGATTACAGATGCGCGAGTTTTGTCAGTTAATCCACCCGCAATTCAGGGTTTAGGCAGTTTTGGTGGTTTCCAATTTGAGCTACAAGACAGAAGAGGCAATAGTGGCTTGGAGACTATGGTGCAAGTTATGGGTCAGTTACTCCAACGGGGAAATCAGACGCCAGGATTGCAAGCTGTGTTTAGTACTTTTGCTGTAAACACACCTCAGCTTTTGATTGAAGTAGACCGCAATAAAGCCAAAGCGCTGCAGATTGATGTAGATACAATTTTTAATACTTTACAAAGTTACTTAGGTTCACAGTACGTCAACGACTTTAACTACCTCCAGCGGACTTACCGAGTTTACATTCAAGCTGATGCTCAGTTTCGCTCTAATCCTGAGGATATTGGTCGATTGTATGTTCGTTCTACTAACAACCAAATGGTTCCCCTAAGCAATCTTGTGAAAATTGTCTCAACAACTGGGGCGCAAACAATTAACCACTACAACTTGTTTAGGTCTATTGAAATTAACGGTGGAGCTGCTCCGGGTTCTAGCTCAGGACAAGCTATTGAAGCGATGCAGCGAGTGGCAAAGGAAGTTTTACCGGCAGGTTATGGTTACGAATGGTCGGGAATCTCAGCTGAAGAGCAACAGTCCGGCGGTCAAGCACCTTTGATTTTTGGTTTGGGACTTGTCTTTGTGTTCCTAGTGCTGGCTGCTCAGTATGAGAATTACGTTGACCCCTTAATTATTATGTTTTCAGTTCCCTTGGCTATCTTGGGGGCACTGTTGGCACAGTCTTTGCGGGGTCTGCCTAATGATGTATACTCTCAAGTCGGTCTAGTGATGCTGATTGGTTTGGCAAGTAAGAACGCCATTTTGATTGTAGAGTTTGCCAACCAACTACGTGACCAAGGGTGGTCAATCACTAAAGCAGCGATAGGAGCATCTGAACAGCGCTTGCGACCAATTCTCATGACTTCCTTTGCTTTTATTTTGGGTGTTTGGCCATTGTTAAATCCCGAAGGAGCAGGAGCAGCAAGCAGAAAATCTCTCGGTACAGCAATTGTTGGCGGGATGCTTGTCTCTACTTTCTTGAGCCTATTTATAGTGCCAATTTTATACATCGTGATTGGAAAAATTCGCGATCGCCTGACACGACGCCGTAAATCTCCACAGCTACAACCCGTTGAGGATGGTAGAGTTCCTACTGAAAGCCATCGATAAATTGACACAATAGGTGGGATACACCCCACCTATTGTTTTTTATGTCAATGAATTCAGGAGATAACGAGATGCCCACGATTGCCAAAAACAACGATGTCATTACAGTGATTATTATCTTCGTCGTAGAACCGGAACGTCAGCAGGAACTCATTGATACAATCATCGAATTCCTTGAAACAACAGTAAAGCACCAATCTGGTTTTGTTTCATCTAGCATTCATAAAAGTATTGATGGCGTCCGGGTTATGAATTATGCTCAGTGGAAAACACTGGAAGACTACAAAGCATTTATCAACAACTCTGAAGTGCAAGCCAAAGGAGCTAAACTTTCCCAGTTCCAGATTCACGAGTCGCATATCTACGAGGTGGTTGTTTCTCAGCCAGATAACGCTACACTCAAAATTTCCAAAGGCGGTTTGATTCACCTGGCGGAATTCCGAGTCAAGCCAGAAAATCAGATGCGCTTGGTGGAATTGGAGAGGCAATATGTAGGAGTAGGTTTGCAAAATTTAGGACTTCTTTCTGCTAATTTCCATCGTTCGCTTGATGGCGTGCATAATGTGAACTATGGACAGTGGCGCAGTTTTGCAGATTTTGAAGAACTGCTCAAAGATCCAAAGTACAAACCCTTGAATGAATATTGGCAAGGTCTAGCTGAAAACGAGTTTCATCTTTATGAGGTAGTTTACACTCAGCCAGAATGATGAATTGGCTTTGTTTGCTTTCCTCGTTTTCCTCGTTCCTTGGTTCCAGCCAAGGAATGATGTCTTAGAGACTCCGCCTCCATTGTTAACAGGTGAGGCTAACAAGAATAATGGAGATAACCCTGTGACTTCCAATATCAATCTTTTCACTTCCATTCAACTTGGTCCCTACACCCTACCAAACCGAATGGCGATGTCACCAATGACTCGTTTGCGAGCAATTGACAACGTCCCCAACTCATTGATGGCGACTTACTACGCGCAACGGGTAACAGCAGGACTCATCGTTACTGAAGCCACAATGGTTTCACCCCTGAGTTTAGGCTACATTAACTGTCCGGGTATTTACTCAACAGAACAAGTAGATGGATGGCGGCGAGTGACAGATGCCGTACATGAAAAAGGGGGAAGAATTTTCTTGCAATTGTGGCACTCTGGAAGAATTTCTCATTCTTCTTTATTAGATGGACAATTACCCGTTGCACCCTCTGCTCTTGCTGCCCCAGGAGAACTGCACACTCCTATAGGGAAAGTAGCAATGGAAACACCTCGTGCTCTAGAAACGCATGAAATCCCTGAAATTGTTGAGCAGTTTCGCAAAGGTGCAGAAAACGCTCATGCTGCGGGATTTGATGGCGTGGAATTGCATGGGGCTTTTGGTTACATAATCGACCAATTTCTGCAAGATTGCACAAATAAACGCACTGATGAATACGGTGGTTCGATAGAAAATCGAACACGATTTCTGCTGGAAGTTGTCCAAGCAGTCACCAGTGTGTGGGGTACAAATCGTGTTGGTATCAAACTTTCGCCCAGTAACACATTCTACGGGATGGGCGACTCGAATCCGCAAGAAACTTTTGGTTATGCAATAAATGCTCTCAATCGCTTTGGATTGGCATATCTCCACCTACAGGAACCGAATGAGATTGATTTAGCATCCCGTGATGTGATGAACCCGGTAACACCTTACTACCGTAAAATTTACAAAGGAACTTTGATAACCAATGGTGGCTACAACCATGCCAAAGGAGATAGCATACTGAAGAATGGTGATGCAGATTTGGTTTCTTTTGGACAGTTATTTCTTGCCAATCCTGACTTACCAAAACGTTTTGAACTGGATGCTTCTTTGAATGAACCAGATCCAAAAACGTTTTACGGCGCTGGTGAGAAAGGATACACAGATTATCCATTTCTTGCAGTTCAAGCAACAACCTCATAGGAAACTTGCAAATGATACTCCGCCTGCTCCCATAACTAGTTTCCTGTTACGCCAACGCCACCTTCGTTCTGCCATATGAATTCTAACGTCTTGTTGGGCATGGTAGTTTTCTCACCTATGTCCACAATTCAATTCATAATGAATTCAATGCAAAAAAATAAATTGTATGCAACCAACAAGCATCGATAATCAGCAAAAATCCCCAAAAAACCTGTACACGGATACAAATTTTTACATTATTTGTGCAGTTTCTTTGATGGCAGTTCTCGGAGTAGCCAGCGTGTCTCCGGCTTTTCCCAAACTAGCTCTATCATTAAACCTCGATCCTCAAAATATAGGATTGTTAGTTACAGTTTTTACATTTCCTACTGTCGTTTTAGGTCCTATTGTTGGTGTCCTTGCTGATAGATTCGGTAGGAAAAAAGTTATCATCCCTGCACTGTTTTTATTTGGTATTGCGGGGACAGCGTGTGCTTTTACCCACAATTTTAACCTTTTACTCTTGCTGCGTTTTTTACAAGGAATCGGTGCTGCTCCTTTGCTATCTCTCAGTATTACTTTAATTGGAGATTTATACGTAGGAGATAAACGCACTACAGCAATAGGTTACAATACTAGCGTCACAAGTACTGGTACAGCTATTTATCCTCTTATCGGTGGCATACTAGCAACTCTTGGTTGGTACTACCCGTTTTTGTTACCCATTGTAGCAATTCCTGTTGGGTTGCTGGTGTTATTTGTATTAAAGAATCCAGAACCACAAGGAGAAAGAAATCTTCGGGAGTACTTGAAAAATGCTGTCAAAGCTTTGAAGAATCGTAAGTTGGCTGGACTTTTTATTGGTAGTGCTGCTAACTTTGTTCTTCTCTACGGAGCTTACGTCACTTATTTACCTCAATTAATAAACGATACTTTCCATGCACCTGCTGCCATAATTGGATTCATACTCTCTAGTGTTTCTATAGCAATTGTCATTACATCTTCGCAACTAGGAAGACTGACTAAAAAATTTCATACCACGACTTTAATTAGAGTATCTTTTCTCTTATATGCTCTTGCTCTATTAACAGTTCCCCTAATACCAAATGTTTGGTTACTATTAATTTCAACCACTATTTTTGGCATTGGTATAGGGATTGGTGCTCCTAGTATCCAAACTCGTTTAACGGAGATTGCACCCAGACAGTATTTGGCTACAATTCTCTCTGTTAACGGAACATTTTTTGGCTTAGGACAAACCCTTGGACCCCTACTGATGCTTGTAGCTTTTAGTTTAGGAGGTATAAATAGCGTATTTTATGCAGGTGTAGGGTTTGCAATTCTTACTCTTGTGATTTTCAGGTATTGCACTTGCTTGTAATTAAGGAAAAGAAATGACATGAGTCAGTCAAAGATTGCAGTTGTTTTAGGTGTAGGTCCGGGACTGGGAGCCGCAGTTGCTCATCGGTTTGCACGAGAAGGCTTTGCTGTAGGATTAATGGCAAGAAATTCAGAGCAACTAACTCAAATTCAATCAGAAATTGAACAGTCTGGCGGAAAGGCATTGTCTGTTACTGTTGATGCGACTGACCCCACATCAGTAAAAGGTGCATTTGAGCAAGTATCCTCACAACTAGGTGCACCAGAAGTCTTTGTCTATAATGCAGGAGCATTTCACAGGGCTGGTATCCTAGAACTGACACCAGACCAGTTTGAGTCCTCCTGGAAAGTGAACTGTTTTGGAGCTTTTCTGGCGGTACAGCAGGTTCTTCCAGCAATGGTTGAGCAAGGTCACGGTACTATCTTGTTAACGGGAGCAACCGCCGCTGTGAGAGGTTCAGCCAAGTTTGCTGCTTTGGCGGTGGGCAAATTTGGGTTACGAGCATTGGCGCAGTCGTTGGCGCGAGAGTTTGGTCCTCAGGGAATTCATGTAGCTCATATCATTATTGATGGTATGATTAATACCCCAAGAGTGCGAGCAATGACGTCGGAAGCTGAAGAAAATACATTACTGGCACCTGAAGCGATCGCACAAACATATTGGCAACTCTATCAGCAGGATGTAACAGCATGGACTTTGGAACTTGATTTGCGACCTGCGGTGGAGAAGTTCTAACAGTCTCTTTGGTAACTTATTCAATGGTAAAACAATCTGAATTGACTTTATTTTTATAACGAACCGCAAAGGACGCAATCCAAAGCTATCAAACAGTTCAACAAAAAAGAAGCAAGAAGTAAACGCTTTGAGCAACTTCGGTTGTTTTGAGTAGATTTTATGGAGCAGCAGAACACAAAATGGCAACAATGAAAGCAGTACGCATTCACACTCACGGTGGACCAGAAACCTTAGTTTATGAAGATGCACCGCGATCGGAACCAGCAGCGGACGAAGTTTTGATTCGCATCTATGCAGCAAGTGTCAATCCGGTTGACTGGAAAATTCGTGACGGCTATGGCAAAGATAACTTCAAGCACCACTTACCTTTGATTCTTGGTTGGGATGTCGCTGGAACAATTGAAGCAACTGGTTCTCAAGTAGAGCAGTTCCAGCTTGGTGATGCAGTCTATGGCTATACAAGCTTAAACCGTGATGGTGCTTATGCCGAGTTTATGGTTGCGAAGACAACAGAGATTGCTTTAAAGCCTACCTCTGTTGATTTTGTCCAAGCAGCAGCTATCCCAGTTGGAGCACTGACCGCATGGCAAGCACTTTTTGATACAGCAGGTCTCACAGCAAATCAACGGGTACTAATTCATGCAGCATCGGGCGGAGTTGGTTCAATGGCGGTGCAGTTGGCAAAAGCGAAAGGTGCTTATGTCATCGGTACAGCCTCGGCACGTAATGCCGACTTTCTACGTGATTTGGGAGTCGATGAAATCATTGATTACCAGAAAACAAAATTTGAGACAGTTGTGCAGGATTTAGATGTCGTTTTTGATACTATTGGCGGCGACACTCAAGAGCGCTCCTTTGGTGTGTTGCGAAAAGATGGATTTCTTGTCTCTATTGTTTCTCCCCCATCACAAGAAACAGCAGCTAGTTACAGCGTCCGAAGCAGCATGGTTAGCGTTCAACCCAACGCAGCACAGCTGGACGAGATCACCGCACTCGTGGACTCCGGAAAACTCAAGCCCTATGTAGAAACAGTACTGCCATTAAGTGAGGCGCGACAGGCACATGAAATGAGTCAGAGCGGTCGCACACGCGGCAAAATCGTTTTGCAAGTCGTTGACTGAGAAACGAAGATACTAAGGAGGGGTTAATGGGAACAGCACAATTCATGTATGCCGCTTGGTATGAAAAACTATGACAGAAGAATGAGTTTTTTCTGCTAGTGGGTAAATGGGCAATGCCAACCATAAACCTATACTACCAAGCGCAGTAGGCAGTGAAAGCGAGTATTGAACATGGTAGAGTCAAAAGATGCACCTTTAAGCATTGTCATCACGGGCGCAGATAGTGAGCTTGGACTAGAAACCATACGGCAACTGATTGCCTGTGGACACCAAGTCACTGGACTTGCATTAAGTAAAGATGGTGCTACAGCAATACGCTCTGTTGGTGGAGTGCTTGCTGATGCCAACCTGACAAGCGCCGCCGAACTCAAAGATGTCTTCGCAAGAACCAAAGTTGATGTCGTACTGAACCTAGCGCCACAACTGGCGAATACACTGCTACATGATGGGCAGGACTGGAAAGGTTACGACAAAGTACTTCCTGCCACAACTACCGCATTGCTAGAAGCAGTAGAGGTTACAAATGTCAAGTTTTTCGTTCATACTAGCTATACTTTCCTCTATGGCAATACCACGGATGCTACGGAAAGCACTCCTCTCACTGCACCCAGTGATGATCCAATTTTTGCCACAGCTATCGATGCAGAAAAACGGGTTATGAACAGCAAGATTCCCACTTGCGTATTGCGAATGGGATATCTGTATGGTCCTCAATCTAAAGATTTGAAGCTGTATGTAAAATCATTCAAGCTGGGTCGTCCCTATTTTGCAGGTCGTCCAAACAACTTGGCAAACTGGCTACACTTTGAGGATGCAGCGATCGCCTTAGTGCAGATCACACAACAGCAACCAGCAGGTGCAGTGTTTAACGTCGTCGATGGTACCCAGGTGTCCTTCGCTGATTTTATTGATCACTTTGCCTTCACCTTGGGAAGAAAGCGCCCTGGACATATTCCAATGTGGCTCACGCCTCTGGCACTTTTGTTGGTCATCAAACCTCAACAGGTGGAGTTGCTCGAACTCTCGACTACCGTAAAGAATGACTTGATTCGTCAGCAGCTTGGATGGAGTCCTCGCTATGCCAATTACCGTGAAGGTTTAGAACAAACTGTAGAGCTATGGCGCAGCAATAATGAGGTTTAGAAATAAGGAAAGATACCTGTTTATAGGGATATGGTGTTTCAGACGAACCGAACTGGCAGGGTGTGGTCAATCATTCGTTGGTTGACAATGGGCAATGGGCATTGTCCTCTTATCCATTCCTTTACCAACAGGTTTTGACCACACCAAACTGGCATGACTCACAGCGGTTTTCGTTTGGGGTGCAACACATTCACAGGGCACAATGTTGTTCCCCTACAAAAACCTGTCTTTCACCCAATTGATAACCACCATATTGCAGTTGTCATCAATAATTAATAAAGGAATAGAACCGCAAAGATACAAAGGGCGCAAAGAAAAGGTACAAAGTTTATGAAAGTTAGTCGCGCATATACAAGATTGCTTGTCAAAGATTGGAAGGCTTGCTTTTTGTTCTACAAAGATGTCATCGAATTTGACGTTGCTGTAGAAGATGAAGAAGCCGGATATGCTGAATTCAAAGCCGGAGATATGACGCTCAGTTTATTTCGGCGGCAAGAAATGGCACAAATGATTCACAATGCCTATAAGCCCCCTCATGCAGAATGTCAAGATACTGTGGCATTGATTTTTACGGTGCATGATTTGGAGGAGGAATATCAGCGATTAAGACATAAGGGGGTGCAATTTACCGTAACACCTATGAATAATCCTTACTATGGAATTAAAACAGCATATCTTCGAGATCCAGATGGCACTCTCATTGGTTTATACGAGTTTCTTGTGTGATATATAAAAAACCAAGTATTTAAAAAGGAAGGTTACCAAAGCGCTATGGCTAAACCTGTCATCATAACGGTTGACGATGATCCAGAAGTTTTGCAAGCCGTGGCGCGGGATCTGCGCCAAGAATATGGCGATCGCTTCCGAATTATCCGCGCTGAGTCTGGTACTAGTGCCTTGGAAGCTTTGGAACAACTCAAACTCCGCAATCAGCCAGTGTCGCTGTTTCTTGTAGATCAACGAATGCCGCATATGTCCGGCGTGGAGTTCTTAGAACAAGCCATGTCAATGTTCCCAGATGCAAAACGTGCTTTACTCACTGCCTACGCAGATACTGATGCCGCTATTCGTGCCATCAACAACACAAAAATCGATTATTACTTAATGAAGCCGTGGGACCCACCAGAAGAACGCTTGTATCCAGTGCTGGACGATTTACTTGATGACTGGCAAGCAAGCTTCCACCCACCGTTTGAAGGGATTCGTGTCATCGGTAACCGCTGGTCCCCTCATTCTCATCAAGTTAAAGATTTCCTGGCGCGAAATCAAGTGCCTTACCAGTGGTTGGATATCGAATTCTCAGAAGAAGCACAAAAACTAGCAGAATACGCTGAATGTGATAGATTACACCTGCCTCTCGTTCTTTTTGGTGACGGTTCCCACGTCATGCAGCCAACTAACCTGCAAGTTGCTGAGAAAATTGGGCTGCGAACCCAAGCAGAAAAACCGTTTTATGACTTGATTATCGTTGGTGGCGGTCCTGCTGGTTTAGCAGCTGCGGTGTATGGTGCATCAGAAGGGCTACGCACAGTGATGATTGAACGTGAAGCCCCAGGAGGACAAGCAGGGACGAGTTCACGTATTGAAAATTACCTTGGTTTCCCAATTGGTTTAAGTGGTGGCGATTTAGCGCGACGTGCTGTCACCCAAGCAAGGCGCTTTGGTGTCGAAATTCTGACACCACAAGAAGTTAAGGGTATACGCGTAGAAGATCAGTATCGATTTGTGCAACTAGGAGACGGTAGCGAAATTAGTTGCCATGCTCTGATGTTGGCGCTAGGTGTATCATGGCGACGGCTGGATGTCCCTGGACTTGACCGTTTGACAGGTGCAGGGGTTTACTACGGTGCTGCACAAGCTGAAGCCATGAGTTGCCAAGGTGAAGAAGTTTACATCATTGGTGGCGCAAACTCAGCAGGACAAGCGGCGATGTACTTTTCTAGATACGCCAACCACGTGACAATGTTAGTACGTGGCGACTCCCTTACGAAGAGTATGTCCCAGTATTTGATTGACCAAATTGCTGAAACACCAAATATTACAGTCAAGACACATAGCAGTGTGATAGAAGCAAAAGGAGAAACAAGTTTAGAAGCCATTACTATTCACAATTCTTTGACAGGTGAAACGCAAACCGTTCCTGCAACATCACTATTTATTTTTATTGGTGCTGTTCCCCGTACTGAATGGTTAGATGGAGTGATTGAACGAGACGATCGCGGTTATATCATAACAGGTCCAGACTTGCAAAAAGATGGACAACGCATCAAAGGATGGACGCTAGAACGCGATCCCTATTTGCTAGAAACGAACATCCCCGGAGTTTTCGCAGTCGGTGACGTGCGTCATGGTTCGGTGAAGCGAGTTGCTTCGGGCGTTGGTGAGGGTTCAATCTGCGTTCAGTTCGTCCATCGATATCTCAGTAACGTGTTGTAATGCTCAACATGAGTTCACAAATTGTCTGGCAGATACATTCTCGATTTCTGTCAGACAAGTCAGCTTTTCCTGTGTTGCTGAAAACTTTAATATTGGGAATATATTGGATTAGATGTCAATATTGATTTAGAACTCAGAGGTGACAATCATGCAAGAAATAACTCTCGCTGAAGCATCTAAAAATCCGCTTGAATTAATTGAAGCAGCCATGAGTGGTGAAGAAATCGTGATTACAAAAGACAATCAGCCTGTTGTCAAATTAACCCCTGTATCCCCTGAACGTCGTTCGCTGTTTGGGAGTGCTAAAGGCTTGATTACAATATCAGATGATTTTGATGAACCGCTGGAAGACTTTAAGGATTACATGTAATGAGGCTGCTGTTGGATACTCATACATTCATTTGGTTTTTTACAGGCAATACAAAAATCAGCAACCAAGTAAGGGTGCTAATTGAAAATGAGGATAATGAAAAGCTGCTAAGTACAGCTAGTGTCTGGGAGATGGCAATTAAACAAAGTACGGGTAAGCTGAGTTTTCATCTCCCATTTAAAATATTCATAGAGCAGCAACTCAAGCTTAATGACTTCAATTTACTAGACATCAATCTTGACCACCTTTCTGTTGTTGCAACTCTACCTTTGTATCATCGAGACCCATTTGACAGACTTTTAATTGCACAGTCTATTGTAGAAAAAATACCGATTTTGAGTACTGATTCAGCCTTGGATGCCTATCCTATTGAACGGCTGTGGTAGATAGCAATTATTAAATATAATTAAATATAAGGAGTTGCCATGTTGCACGACCCAAATCAAACGACGCTGTTTCCTAAATTGCCAGATGATGCTTTGGAGGAGATGAAGCAGTTTGGTACTGAAATACAACTTAACACGGGCGATGTATTGTTTAGTGAAGGTGACTCAAACTATAACTTTTTCGTGGTCTTAGAGGGCGAAATTGAAATTACTAAGCAAGTTGGTGTTGAAACGAAAGTGCTTATTATTCATCGTCGTGGTGATTTCATGGGCGAACTTTCAATTCTGACAGGTTCAGGTGCCATTGCTAATGCTCATGCGATCGCACGGAGTCGCGTTTTACAAATTGACGTTGAAACATTTAGACATATCCTTATTGAATGTTCACCTCTTGCTGAGGTGATTCTCTCTGCTATGGCAGGACGAACCAAAGAGGTGGAAGCGCAATTACGACAGCAAGAAAAGATGGCAGCGCTCGGTAAAATGTCAGCAGGATTAGCACACGAATTGAATAACCCAGGCGCAGCAGCGCGACGGGCGGCTAGTCAATTGCGCGAGAATTTTCAAAACTTACAAACTCTAGCTTTACAACTCAATTTACTATCTAAAGAACAACTAAAATTTATTACTGATATTCAACATCAAGCAACAGAATACGCTACCCATTCACCTAAACTTGACCCTCTTACCTGTAGCGATAAAGAAGATGAAGTGACAGAATGGTTGGAAGACCATGATATCAGTAATAGTTGGAAATTTGCTCCTACATTAGTTAATGCCGGACTGGATACCGAAAAGCTTGATACTCTTGCTGACAATATCCCCATTGACTGTCTAGAACATGTCCTCAAATGGCTTGACGCGACACTTTCATCTTTTGGGCTGATTCATGAAATTGAGCAAAGTACTGTTCGTATTTCTGAGTTGGTGAAAGCTATTAAAGGCTATTCTTACATGGATCAAGCGCCTCTGCAAGAAATAGATGTGCATGAGGGAATTGAAAATACTTTGCTTATCCTCCATCATCGCCTGAAAAAGGGAATTATGATTAACCGAGAGTATGATCGCACTCTGCCAAAAATTTGTGCTTATGCCAGTGAACTGAATCAAGTGTGGACAAATTTAATTGATAATGCCATAGATGCAATGAAGAGCAAAGGCAATTTAACTATTCGTACTTATAGAGAGAATAATTGTATTGTTGTGGAAATTGTTGATACAGGAGTAGGTATTCCACCAGCTATTCAATCTCGAATTTTTGAACCATTTTTTACGACCAAAGGAGTAGGTAAAGGAACTGGCTTAGGTTTAGAAATTGCCTATCGCATTGTTGTTAACAAACATCATGGTGACATCCACTTTGAATCCCAACCTGGTAATACACGCTTTCGAGTGCGTTTGCCTATTCAACTTGTGAATCATTGATGTTAAGGGGTTTCTGAGTAGAATTTTACCAGGATTGACTGCAAGCTTATGACTGAGATTTTTCAAACACAGCGCCTGATTGTCCGTGAGTGGATACTTGAAGTTGATGCTGCACAAGCCTTTGAAATTTATGGCGATTCAGAGGTAGTGCGCTTTCTTAGTGGCAAACCCGAGGAGAATGAAAAAACTCAACGAGAAAGTCTCCAACGACTGACTGAGCGCTATGCCCAGTTGAATAATGGTACTGGCTCCTGGGCAATTGTTGAAAAGCAAACCGGAGAAATTGTAGGAACTATCCTGTTAAAACAACTACCTGATAACCAGGGCAAACCAACTCAAGATTATGAAGTGGGTTGGCATTTAAAGAAAGCAGCTTGGGGCAAAGGTTATGCAACCGAAGCTGGACGAGGTGCTATTGAATATGGATTTAATATTCTTAAATTATCAGTTATCTATGCGGTGGTAAAGCCTGAAAATCACGCTTCAATTCGGGTAACTCAACGGCTTGGCATGATACCAATGGGTCGCACTCACAAATATTATAGTGTTGAACTGGAGTTATTTAAACTAGATGCAGAACATAGATAGATTATCGTCAGTTTATAAGTTAATTATTTCAAACTCAAACATGATTTTTCATTAAAAAAGTAAAATTCTTACAAAAGTCTATTTTATGGAAATGAAACCACAGATAAACCTTGCCCTAGAGCGAAGGGAAGGGATAGAGGCACACAGATTAATTATCTGTGTAAATCTTGTGTGCATCTGTGGTTCAAAATATCCAAAACCTGGATTTTTACAAAAAACACTGTTCTAGCCATTCATTCAAAAGGTGTCATCATGCTCGATATAGAAACTTTACGGCAAGTTCCTCTTTTTTCTAAGTTACCAAGTGAACAGTTGCAATGGCTACTTGAGCAGGGTGTTGAAGTTTGGCGAGAACCTGGAGAAATTCATCGCCGTGAAGGTGAGCCTGCTAACCATGTTTTTATACTGTTAGAAGGTCAAATTCGGATTACGCAAAAAGTTGGCAATCAAGAAATTTTGTTGGCAATGTACGAATCAAAAACGCTGTTTGGTGAATTGCCTGTTTTAATGGGTCAGACACATTTTTGGGCTAGTGGTCGCGCTGTGACTCGCTGCCATATTCTAGAATTGCCAAACCAGGTATTTTGGGAAATGCTTTCAAGCTGTACTTGCGTCATGACTGCGATTCTTCGCACAATGGCAGAACGGTTGCAAGCGGTACAGACGATGTCACAGCACAGAGAAAAACTAGTCGCATTAGGCACTTTGGCTGCAGGATTGGCACACGAGTTGAATAACCCTGCTTCCGCATGTCGTAGAGCTGTGGGACAATTACGCCAAACTAGGCAAGTGTTGCAGCCTCTCACTGTAAAGCTAAATCAAAAAGAAATGACTTGCGACCAAAAAGCGTTTGTTGCTAAATTGCAGCAAGATGCTATTGCCGATGCAAAAACAGCAGCCAGACTCGATCCACTGACGCAAAGCGATCGCGAAGATGAGGTGATGCAATGGCTAGAAGCACACAACGTTGGCAATAGCTGGAAACTTGCTCCCACACTCGTTACAGCAGGACTTGATATCGATTGGCTGGAGAATGTTAAGAAAAATGTAGGTGAATTATTACTGAGTAATGTCTTGACTTGGACAGAGATATCGCTACAAGAATGGGGTTTGTTAGACGAACTTGACCATTGTACAACCCGAATCTCTACTCTGGTTGATGCCGTCAAAGATTACTCCTACATGGATCGCGCACCCCTACAGGAAATAGATGTTCATGAGGGTATAGAAAGTACTCTTACAATGTTGAGTCACAAGTTAAAGCATAGTCATGTGGTAGTCACGCGAGAGTATGACTGTAAAGTACCACTTATCAGTGCCTACGGCAGAGAACTCAATCAAGTTTGGACGAATTTGATTGATAATGCTATTGATGCCATTAATGGGCAAGATGGTCAAATCTGTATTCGCACAAGTTGTGAAAGTGACTTTCTGCTAGTAGAAATTGCTGATAATGGACCGGGAATTCCTCCTGAGCTACAGTCTCACATTTTTGAGCCATTTTTTACAACAAAAGGAGTAGGTAAAGGCACTGGATTAGGTTTGCATATTGTCTACCGCACTGTTGTGGAACAGCATCAGGGCGATATTCGGGTGATGTCTCAGCCTGGAGATACTAGATTTCAGGTGCGTTTGCCGATTAATTTGTCGTAAAAAGTAATCTGCAATTAGACCTGATTTGCTATGACGATTAAGATGCAATACTTTTGTGATAGAGCAGTTTATGTCATGCTGTTAGCGTGAATATTATGTTGTTGCTCTCAATGAGGGTGAAATCACAAATTCACGCACTCAGAAAGACCTGATTAATGTAGCAGTGAAAATCAATTTCTTGGAGCGTTGAACGCTAGAAATCAGTTTTTTTGTCAAAAGTTAATTGTGAGAGCATCCCAAATGTGTAAATTTATTTTATTTTGTAGTGCGCACCGGACAGCCCGCTTTCAATTGAAGTAGGGAGCTTTCCGGCTCCCAAAACCCGTCCTTTTTGCATGCATTGGGATGCTCCCGTTATTTGTCCCTAACAAGAACAAATGACTTTTACTAGGATAGCATTGCCTCAAAAAATGATAAAGCTAAACTTCGCAACACGGGTGCGCCTACTGCCATCTCTATTGCTTGCCCAGAGAGCGTTTCCTGCCTTATACTTGGTGCCTTTCTTCAATTGAAAACTGTACTATTGGATGAATAGAGACGCAAGGAGTTTCTGTCATAAATTCCCTCTGACAACCTTTCGTCAGGATAGAAGTCTAACGAAACTTTTATCTCAAAATTTTCTGAACTTTTCATATTTGTAATTGACAGAGAATCAGATATATTCTCATCATTCGTGGAAATAACTTGTTTGTTTGATGGAGAAAATTCTAAAGTGACTCTAATCTCAAGTTTGCCTTTTTGCTTACCACTATTATCAGACATAAGCAGTTCACATTGTATTCCTTGCCTGAGAGAAAATTGCCATTCAACTCGATTAAATATGCCTTGAATGTTCCTTTTTTTGAAATATTTTTTAATAAATTTGTCTTTGCATGATAAATTTAAATCATTTCCCTTCGGTTCAAAATCTCTAAGGACTTGGTTGACAATTTGAACTGCATTCAAAATGTTATCTTCTAAGAAAATAACATTATTTTCTCGCTTCAATCGGTTCAATTGGTTAGTCAACATATTGAAATAACCTCCGTACTAATCCTGAGTTCTTGAGATTGTCTTATCAATCTCTGTGAAGAAATTGAATTTTTGTCAAATAGAGCATATGGTAGACGCTCGGAGGGCGACTTTCCGTAAACGTTTAGCAGCTTCCTGTAAAGTCCAATGTAAAGCTTTTTGGGCTTTACATAGACCCCAAAGAGGGCTTCACAAAGGGTAGATTAGGGTTGGATAGACAAATAATTTACTTTATCTATCTACGTAGACGACGTATTGAAAACTACAATTTCTCAAATTCTACGACACTATTCAACTCGATTAAAGTATTGTGAGAAACAGATATTTGCATCGAGTTGATATTGTAAAAACGTTAAGACAGTTATTGTTGTAAAAGTTATAAGACACACTCAAATTTTTGTTTCAATTTTTTGCACTGAGGTAGCAACCATGATATATTCAAAACTCCCAAAAAATAAGGAAAAACCATCGGTGGACATCTCAATGACGGATGTATGATCTACACAACTGCCAAAATACTTTGCGGTTCTTATTTAAAATAAGCACGTTAATAGCCATTCTAGCAGTATATTTGAAATTATGTTAATTTTTGCGTCTTAACACATGACTAAAGTAATTCACTACACTACATTAACGCACCTTATGCCTTCAAAAGCCCACTTCTCAATCAATTCTTAATCTATATAGTGTAGAAACACTTCAAACAACATACATATAAATGTAGATTTGGTCTCAAAGGGTAATAATGAACCATAGTATAAAATCTAAAATATAAATTTAAAATATAAATTTACTTATGTCTGAAGAACTGAACTTTCAAAGTCATGGTATGGATCGCCTCCCTCCTCAAAACATTGAGGCGGAAGAAGCAATATTGGGAGGGATTTTGCTAGATCCAGAAGCGATAAGCAGAGTGGGCGATCGCTTGATTCCAGACGCTTTTTATGTTAGTGCTCATAAAGACATCTATCAAGTCACTGTGAGGTTGCATAACCAAGGTAAGCCTACAGACTTGCTTGCGGTGATAAATTGGCTAACCGACCACGACATGCTAACCCGTGTTGGCGGTAGAAATAAATTAGCAACGCTAGTAAACCGCACAGTGTCAGCCGTCAACATCGACGCTTTAGCAGATTTAGTCATGGAAAAATATTTACGGCGTCAGTTAATCAAAGCTGGTCATGAAATTGTGCATCTGGGTTACCAAACAGAGATCGAGTTACCAAAGGTTTTAGACCAAGCAGAACAAAAAGTATTCAGCATCACTCAAGAACGTCCTCAAGTTGGTCTGGTTCACATTTCCGACACCCTAATTAATACTTTCCAAGATATTGAAACTCTCAATCAAGGTGTCGCTCTACCAGGAATTCCCTGCGGTTTTTATGATTTAGATGCAATAACCAGCGGTTTTCAGCGTTCTGATTTGATTGTTGTTGCTGGTCGTCCATCAATGGGGAAAACGGCCTTTTGCTTGAATCTCGCTCATAACATTGCAGCTTCATATAAATTCCCAGTTGCTATTTTCAGCTTAGAAATGTCAAAACAACAACTGGTACAGCGATTATTAGCAAGTGAGGCGGGAATAGAAACGACTTATTTGCGGAGTGGACGCATTAGTCAAACTCAATGGGAACCTTTAAGCCGTGCTATTGGTATGCTCTCTGATATGCCAATTTATATTGATGATACGCCAAATATTACTGTCACAGAAATGCGTAGTCAGGCGCGGCGTTTGCAAGCAGAAATAGGGACAGAATTAGGACTAATTGTTATAGATTACTTGCAATTAATGGAAGGAGCGGGCGATAATCGCGTGCAGGAAATATCAAAAATTACCAGAAATCTTAAAGGTTTAGCTCGTGAATTATGTGTTCCAGTGATTGCTCTATCTCAGTTGAGTCGGGGAGTCGAATCACGAACTAACAAGCGTCCCATGTTATCTGATTTGAGAGAAAGTGGAAGTATCGAGCAGGATGCAGATTTAGTCATCATGTTGTACAGAGATGACTATTATAACATCGACAGCCCTGATAGAGGAGTTACCGAGGTCATCATAGCTAAACACCGCAACGGTCCAACAGGTACTGTTAAACTTTTATTCGACCCACAATTTACCAAGTTTAAAAATTTCGCCAGACCGAATTATTGAAATAGTCTCACCAAACAAGGCAAAAGTTAACCCTTCGGCTCCGCTCAGGGTTAAAAGTTAAAAGGCAAAAGAAAGAAAGAAAAATAAATCGGTTGTGAGCCGCCTGAATTTATTCATGGAAAAGAAGATGAAGATTTGTTTCCTTGACACGTAGTGCGTTCGCCCTTGGCGTCTCCCTTAGGAGACGCCAAGGGCGATGGCGGTTTCCGTCACGTAGACAAGGGAGCGGTGAGACAGCGCGAATGATGGCTTTCCCGACAGAGGCGACGGGCGTTCCCGTAAGCGCAAAGCGCAGGCTCCGCCAACGCTCCGCGTCTCGCTTAGGAGAAGGGCTTTCCCGACAGAGTAGGGGGACTGGCAACTGAAGCAGCCTCTGTTGAAGGAGACACAAGGGACGGAGCGTCGGGAGCATCCCAAATGTTCGCTCTTTATGTCAAATGCAGTGCGAGCATCTTGCTCGCATACCATGACAAGCGAGCAAGATGCTCGCACTACTTTCACAAAATTGGGATGCTCCCCGGAGCGTCCGCTTTAAATCCCCTCATTTTACAGCGCTTTTCAAGTAAATAAACCAGGCTGTAGGGGCAAAGGCTACCCGTGCCCCTACGAAAATCTGTGGTTCAATTAACTGAAAATAGCTGTAATTATAGGGATTCTCTTTTTACTTTTTACTTTCACGAATAATGTAGAGACGTAGCATGCTACGTCTCTACAGCTACGTCTCTACAGCTGTGTATTGCACGCAACACCAGAAGCGCTATATTTTGTACCCATCCTTACTGAATTTTCAGCAACTCCACATCAAAAACCAGAGTAGCGTTAGGTGGAATAACACCACCAGCACCACGAGCGCCATAACCTAACTCTGGAGGTATGATTAATTGACGACGCCCGCCTACTTTCATTGTGCTAAGTCCTTCGTCCCAACCTTTGATGACTTGTCCGACACCGAGTTTGAAACTGAAGGGACTGTTGCGATCGCGTGAACTATCGAACTTAGTACCATCTTCTAAGGTGCCAATGTAGTGAACAACAACCGTTTGTCCAGTTTTGGGAGTCGCCCCAGTCCCTTCTTTTAAATCAGTATACTTGAGTCCAGAGGACGTAGTGACAACATTAGCGTCAGACATAGTTTTGCTTGCAATTAGGGTATTGTTTTCTTGTACCTGGATGAGTGCTGGAGTTGTTTCGGTCAACTGGACAGCAACGGCGCTATCCTGTTTGCTAGCACCAATTTGCGCCAACACTAAAACCACAACACAAACCAGCATGAAACCCACGCTGAGTAAAATCGCTTTCAAAATCAATCCTCCCTACTTAGTATTCGAGGAATTTAAGATAACCAGTAGGACAAAACTTAGTTTAAATCAGAAAGCGACCCCTAACGCCAAAGCTTATTTTCTAAATCGCGCACTTGACGCTCTAAACGGTCAATTCTACCCCGCAGTTCATCCATTTCCGACTGACGAGCTACCCCCAAATCCTGTAACATATTTCGCAGTTGTCGTTGCATACTTGATTCCCAACTTCCCTGCTCCGACTTCAACTGCTGTACCATATCATCCATAACCGCCTTAGCTTGGTCAGGATCAAGCTTACCATCCTTAACAAGTTGGTCGCTCACTTCCCGCAGTTTGTCTGCTACTAAGGACGTTGTCCCAATACCTAACATGACTAACTGCTTCATCCAGTTGTTGTTATCCATAATGTCTTTCTATCACTTTTTTCAAATCAAATGCCCTTTTTCATAAATCTATCTTATAGACCTATGGTAGAAGGATAATTAATATGGGCAATGGGCAATGGGCAATGGGCAATGGGAAACTGGATTCTTAATGCCGTACCTTATGAATGAGCGAATTTTGAATTGTCTTGTCCCCTTGTCCATTCCTTTACCAACAGGTTTTGACCACACCCAATTAATATAGACTACAGTTCTATTCTGACAGACACACACAAGGGATAAAAAGTGTGATAATCGAACTGCTTAAGGTGAAAGTTCCGCCCGAACAAAGAGAAAAATATATCCAAAAAGATGCGGAGATTTGGACAAAGGCGCTGGCTAAATATCCAGGATTTCTTGGTAAAGAGGTTTGGATTAATCCCAATGATGCCACAGAAGTGGTTCTGGTCATTCACTGGGCGACAAAGGAAGATTGGAAAGCTATACCCCAAGCAGAACTGGACGCTATTGAGTACAAGTTCACCCAAGCAATGGAAAAACATTATCCAATTGTGGAGTCAGGCGAGTATCAAGTGCGGAAATTTCCGCAGAAATAAGCAGCTAAAATTTTAATAACTATAGCGGTTCTCATTTGAATCACAAACACCTTCAGGACTTACGCAAAGAAACCCGGTTTCTACCAAAAATCGTCTGTTTTGCAACGAAAAACGAACAAAGAAACCGGGTTTCTGACAGATTCTGCGTAAGTCCTAACCTTAACAAAAAGAACTCAGAACTCAGAACTCAGAATTCACCAATTGAATTCTGTGCGACGCAAGGGATGAGTAAAGGGGTTTAAATCCCCACCGTCTACGGGGGTGTCTACAATTGGTTGGGATCAGCAATCTTGAGTCCAATTGATTCTGACTCGCACAATTGCTGACGAATGATTCTTCTTCAATAAGTTTTAGGGGAAAACCAGTCATGTTAGAGTTTAACCTGCCAAGGTACTTGCCTTCTGCCGAAGAATTACCCGACTCTGACGATACCCCTGTGGATAATGAATTGCAAGAATTGATACCAGGCTTACTCAAAGCGATACTGCTGATACTATGGGCAGAACGCATGAACTGGTTTTTTGGAATAGACATGGGTATCTATTATCACCCCGATAAACCGCCTATTGTGCCAGATGGGTTTCTGAGCTTAGGGGTAGAGCGAGTTTATGATGAGGAATTACGACCAAGTTATGTATTATGGGACGAAAACGTTGTCCCTACTTTGGTGCTAGAAGTTGTTTCTCAAAATTATCGCAAAGAATATAGCACTAAAAAAGAAGAATATGCAGCGCTGGGTGTTTTGTATTATGTTATTTACTCTTCCCGGCGTCGCCGTAAACCACGTTTGGAAGTGCATCGGTTGGTTGATGACAAGTATGAATTGCAAGAGGGAAATCCTGTTTGGCTACCGAAAGTTGGTTTGGGAATTGGTTGCGATAGCCCTTTGGGCGGCTCCCTGCTGGAGCATCGCGGAACTTATGGAGGCGTAACGCGAGAGTGGCTTTATTGGTACGATGAGCAAGCCAAACGTTATCCTACGCCAGAAGAACGTATTAAAAGATTAGCAGACAAATTGCGTGAGTTAGGGATAGATCCGGAGAGTATTGGGTGAAGCGATTGCCCAAGGGGCACCAGCAAAGCTGATCGCGCAAAGCGTCCTTACGGGTATCGCATTTCCCTAGTTGTCATATTGCTAAAATTACCTGAAATTCAGGAAACATGACTGAGGCTAGTGTATATACTCTTAGTCAAAAGCTGAGCAGACACGAGTACTATGGTGGAATGGTTCATTAGCGCTTTAGCAACAAATGCTGTCGGACTTCTTGTCAAGACTATTCTCAACGAAGAATTTGCTAAGGATTTAGCCAAGGACTACGCCAAAGACTTCTTCAAAGACCGCTTCAACAACGTTACCACAGCGCTCTTTCAAAAAGAACCGCTTCAGAAAGCTATTGCTAAAGCGCTGAAAGAATTTTTGCAATTGGTGGAAGATGAGTTAAGGTTTCGCAGGCTTTGTGATGAGGAAATTAAGAAGTTTGCGAAATCTCTCAAGACTTTTATCTATGACAAGTCTGTTAAGGAAGTTCTGGGTAAAGCTTTTGATGCTGATTGTGATTCTCTAGATTATCAAACTCTACAAAAGACTTGGCAAAGTCTTAGGCTACCGCCTTTACCAGCTAAGTTTAACTGGCAATTAGTGTCGGATAATTATCTCAGGAAAGCTCAACAAATTCTCTTTGAGTCAGACGAGTTACGAAATATCTTGATTCTTCAGAAACTTGATGCGATCGAGAAAAGTGATCAAGAAAGGAGTGATATCCAACCCGATTTTAATTTACTTAAATATCAAGAGGTGATTCGCGAGCGCTACGCCAATCTCAAATTAGATAGTTTAGAAACCAGCGGTTACGCCTATAACGAATTGCGGTTATGGCGAATGTTTATCCCGCAAAAGGTGCGGAAGGTTCACCAAGTCCTACCACAAGTTCATGAACTTCCTAAAGAACATCTGAGACGATTGCGAGAAAGGAACGAACTGGAAGCAGAAGAAATTTTGCAGGAAGAGTTGGAACGTCAGAAGCGAGATTATTTTGAACAGACTGTGCGTTCGGTGAAAGAGGTTGTCGAAGATAAGCAAAAGTATAAATATGTAGTTATTTTGGGTGATCCAGGTTCAGGTAAGTCTACATTATTGCAATACCTGGCGTTAGATTGGGTAGAACAAACTCTTGATAAGCTTGATAAGACAAAAAATTATCTGCCGATTCCCTTGCTGATTGAGTTACGCGCTTATATGCGGCGACGGGAAGATAAAGAATGCAGTAATTTTCTGGAGTTTTTCCATAAATGTAGTGGCGCGATCGCTCATCTCAATCAACATAAGTTGCAGGAAGAACTAAGAGCCGGGAACGCCTTGGTGATGTTTGATGGTTTGGATGAAGTTTTTGACTCTGGAAAACGAGAAGATGTGATTACAGATATTCACCGCTTCACGAATGAGTATCCTGATGTGCAGGTGATTGTGACTTCTCGTGTTATTGGTTACAAACCGCAACGGTTGCGAGATGCTGGGTTTAAACATTTCATGTTGCAAGATTTGGAAGCAGAGCAAATTCAGGATTTCGTCAACTGTTGGCATTCTGAAACTTTTGTTGATAAGGTTGATGGAGAGAGGAAAAGAAAGCGACTGCAAAAAGCTATTGACACATCAAATTCGATTGCCGAACTTGCTGGCAATCCTTTATTGTTGACGATGATGGCAATTCTAAATCGTAACCAAGAGTTGCCAAGAGATAGAGCCGAACTTTACAACCAAGCATCGCGGGTGCTGTTGCATCAATGGGATGTGGAACGTGCTTTGGTGGAAGATAAGAGGTTAGACTCGAAAACAATAGATTATAAAGATAAGCAAGCAATGTTGCGTCAAGTTGCTTACCATATGCAAACCAGTGAAAAAGGTTTGGCGGGCAATTTGATATGTGCTAATGATTTAGAAAGGATTTTGACTGGGTATTTAAAAACCATAGAAGTTGACAAAGCAAGAGTTGCTGCGAGGGTGATGATAAATCAACTGCGGACTCGCAACTTTATGTTATGTTTCTTGGGTGCTGATTATTATGCTTTTGTTCATCGGACGTTTTTGGAATATTTTTGCGCTTGGGAGTTTGTCTGGCAGTTTAAAGAGACGCAAACGCTGGAAATTGAAGAACTCAAAACGGAAGTTTTTGGAAAACACTGGTGGGATGAAACTTGGCACGAAGTCTTGCGGTTGATTGCAGGAATGATTGAGCCGAAGTTTGTTGGCGAAATTCTGGAATACTTAATGGCGCAGAATGGGGAGGAAGAGAAATTTAGCAACTTGTTTTTGGCGGCTAAGTGTTTTTCTGAGGTGAGAAATAGGACGGTAATTGCAAAAACCGCTCAGGAATTGCTGAACAATATTAAAGACTTAACCAAATATGATTTAAATTACTATTACGATCCAAATCAAAATGAAGAAGAGATAAAACTCGTTCAAGAAATTCGCACCCAAGCAGTTGCAGCAATTGCAACAACTTGGGAAGATGACGCTGAAACTTTAGCCTTCCTCAAAACTCGCGCTACTGCTGATGATAATTCGTCTGTGCGAGGTGCAGCACTCCAAGCATTAGCCAGCAACTACAAAGATGACGCTGATACTTTAGCCATCCTCAAAACTCGCGCTACTGCTGATGATAATTCGTCTGTGCGAGGTGCAGCACTCCAAGCATTAGCCAGCAACTACAAAGATGACGCTGATACTTTAGCCATCCTCAAAACCCGCGCTATTGATGATAATTATTGGGATGTGCGATATGCAGCAGTCCAAGCAATAGCCAGCAACTACAAAGATGACGCTGATACTTTAGCCATCCTCAAAACTCGCGCTACTGCTGATGATCATTCGTCTGTGCGATATGCAGCAGTCCAAGCATTAGCCAGCAACTACAAAGATGACGCTGATACAAAAGCCTTCCTCAAAACTCGCGCTACTGCTGATGATCATTGGGATGTGCGACGTGCAGCAGTCCAAGCATTAGCCAGCAACTACAAAGATGACGCTGATACAAAAGCCTTCCTCAAAACTCGCGCTACTGCTGATGATAATGAGTATGTGCGACGTGCAGCAGTCGAAGCATTAGCCAGCAACTACAAAGATGACGCTGATACAAAAGCTTTCCTCAAAACTCGCGCTACTGCTGATGATCATTGGGATGTGCGAGGTGCAGCAGTCGAAGCATTAGCCAGCAACTACAAAGATGACGCTGATACAAAAGCCTTCCTCAAAACCCGCGCTACTGCTGATGATTCGTATGTGCGAAGTGCAGCAGTCGAAGCATTAGCCAGCAACTACAAAGATGACGCTGATACAAAAGCCTTCCTCAAAACTCGCGCTACTGATGATGATAATGAGTATGTGCAATATACAGCAGTCGAAGCATTAGCCAGCAACTACAAAGATGACGCTGATACAAAAGCCATCCTCAAAACTCGCGCTACTGCTGATGATGATTCGGATGTGCGAGGTGCAGCACTCCAAGCATTAGCCAGCAACTACAAAGATGACGCTGATACTTTAGCCTTCCTCAAAACTCGCGCTACTGCTGATGATAATTCGTCTGTGCGACGTGCAGCAGTCCAAGCATTAGCCAGCAACTACAAAGATGACGCTGATACTTTAGCCTTCCTCAAAACTCGCGCTACTGCTGATGATACTTGGGATGTGCGATATGCAGCAGTCCAAGCATTAGCCAGCAACTACAAAGATGACGCTGATACTTTAGCCTTCCTCAAAACTCGCGCTACTGCTGATGATAATTCGGATGTGCGAGGTGCAGCAGTCCAAGCTTTAGGTAAAAATTTCCCCTATCAGCCTGAGTTGTTTGATATCTACTACAATTGCGCTGTCAATGATCCCTTTGAGCGCAAGGAAAGCTATGAAACCAATCCTCGGCAAGTTGCACTTGAGATCATTATCAAACAACATCCTCACCATCCCCAAACTTTACCACTGTTGCACGACAGAGCGGAGAATGATCCCGATGAGCAAGTGCGGGAATTTGCTCAGAAGAAGTTGGCAGAATTAGAGAAGTAGAAGAGCCAGAAAAATATGAACAACATTACAATTCGTCAGCAAATCAACCAATATCTCGATGGATTATCTTCAGAACGCCTAGAACTGGTTGCTGATTTTCTCGCTTATCTAGCAGAGAAAGAAAGTGAAGAAGCTGCCCAAGAATTACTCGATATTCCAGGTTTTATAGAATCTTTTGAGAGGGGTAAAAAAGATGTTGCTGAAAGTCGTGTGAAAAATTGGAGAACAATTCGCTCAGATGTATAGCGTTATTTTATCTGCTGAAGCAGAGGATATTTATGCTTCAGCAGACCAAGCCTTAGCAAAAAAGATTGCCAGATGCTTTGAACAACTAGAACAAAATCCTCGGTTTCACCCTAATATTAAACCCCTCAAAGGAGACTTGGCAGGCTATTACCGCTATCGCATCGGTGACTATCGAGTGATTTACCAGATTGATGATGACACAGATCAAGTTATTGTCAATACTATTGCTCATCGACGAGAGGCGTATGAATAAACAGATGAGGAGTGAGAATATAGGCTGAGTATATGCCCAAGAAAATTAGAGAACTCAAAAACTTATTGCTGCAAGCAGGGTTTACTTACAAATCTGCCAAAGGTAGTCATAGTAAATGGATACATCCGAAATTATCTAAAGCTATTATCATTGCTGGTAAAGATGGTAGTGATGCCAAACTGTATTTAGAAAAGCAAGTTAATGAAGCACTTGCATAATTAAAGAAAATGGAAGAAGAGCAGACAGAGGAGATAGAAGAATGAAATATACAATCATTATTCAATGGTCAGAAGAAGACCAATGTTATGTGGTTTTCTTACCTGAGTTTACTGATGTCATGCAGCCTTGCACTCACGGAGAGACTTACGAAGAAGCTCTCGAAAACGCTCAAGAAGTCATAGAAATGTTAATTGAAACATCTTTAGAAATCGGTGAACCTCTCCCAAAACCTCAAACGCTAGCAAAATCCTGGAAAGTCGCATAGAAGTACCATAGAAGTACAATAAGAAAAACGAGGAACAAACTGATGAATACATCTACCCAGACAACAAAAGTTTACGACGAAATCATTGACTTCATTGCTGCTGGAACCACTCCCCAAAGCGTCGTCAATTTTCAACTTTCAGATTCAGCAAAAGAGCGTTTAGAAGATTTAGTGTACGCACATAAAATGGGAGAACTCACACCAGAGGAAAGAAGAGAATTAGACTATTTCCTGACACTAGAGCATATAATGCGATTAGCAAAAGCACGGGCTTATAAGTATATTAATGCACAGTAAGTATTTAAAATGTCTCGTCCTTACGTTAATTTAGAACTTCGGCGTTTAGTTGCAACTCGCGCTGATTATCTGTGTGAGTATTGCGTGATTTTAGAAGTAGAATCACCATCGGGTTGTCAAGTTGACCATATAATTAGCGTGAAACATGGTGGAGCCACAACAGATGACAATCTCTGCTACGCCTGTGTTTTCTGCAATCTTCAGAAAGGAACTGATTTAGGATCAATTAATTGGCGTACTGGAGAACTTGTCCGGTTCTTCAACCCACGTAAAGATTTTTGGGGAGATCACTTTCGACTAGATGAGGCTGTGATTCAACCGCTGACAGATATTGGAGAAGTTACAGTACGCATTTTAGATTTTAACAGTCATGAGCGGATTCTAGAGCGGCAAGCTCTGGTAGAAGCTGGTAAGTATCCATCTGCATCAGCTTTACAACGCATGACGAAGTAGAACAAGTCGGATGCAAACCGCCAGTATAAAAAGCGAATATTTTTATCTCTGCCTACAAGCAAGGAAGGGTAAGGGGTGAGGTTCTACATTTCACCCTACGGGAATCATATATTTAGCAAATATTGCTACTTCTTTACTAGTATTTACACGGTAATTTGACAATGGTTTCTCAAAATATCAACGCTACCCTTTCGCCAGAAGATATTCAACAAATCAAAGCAGCAATACAAACAATTCAACAAAAGCTGCCTTTTCTTATTAACCTAAGTACGGAAGAACGGCGCAAGTTATTTAAAATGGGCGATAAAAGCCTAGCTTTTGTTAACAATAGTCTCACCGCTGCTCAGTCAAACCCCGACATTTTACCAGCAACTTTTGACCTTCAGGAATTTGTCCGAGATTATCAATTAGCCGCTACACTCACGGAACTTTTAATTGCACTGCGGCAACTCAATGAACAGGTAGATGATACTCTACTAGCAGTGGGTAGTGAAGCTATGAGCAGCAGTTTGACGGTTTATGAGTATGTGAAAACTGCTGCTAAAAAGACTCCTGGTTTAAAAAGCCTTGCTGAACAACTAGGCGAACGCTTTAAAGCAATTAGAAACAAACCTGTGGAACCTGGTTCTGGTTCTTAAAATTAGCACGCACGAGGTGTCTCCTTTCGTCCATGAGTGTTTGGAACTCACGCACGAGTATTTGCAACTCATCGATAAGTGTTTGGAACTCACGCACGAGTATTTGTAACTCATCAATGAGTGTTTGGAATTCACGTACGAGTATTTGCAATTCATCAATGAGTGTTTAGAATTCACGTACGAGTATTTACAACTCATCAATGAGTATTTAGAATTCACGCACGAGTATTTGCAACTCATGGACGAGTATTTAAGCTTTGTGAATGAATCTTGAAAACAGACGGATGAATATTTGGCGTTGCTGAACGTAAGAATGAATTGCCCTCATCCCCAACCCTTCTCCCAAAGGGAGAAGGGAGCCAAGATCTAGTTCCTCTCCCTTTGGGAGCTACGGTGTACACACAAGTCATCGAATGACTCAAAATTCCTTCTCTACAAGACGCGTACACGGTAGCCTTCAAGGAGAGGGAAAGATGAACAATGACTACTCTTCCTCATCTCCATCATCTCATCTGATATCTTGCACCATTCTCAACAAGACCCAAAAAACCGGGTTTCTGAACCAGAAATTAAGGTTTCTACGAGCAAGCATTCTCAAGAAACCCGGTTTTTAACTCAGGTGCAAGATCTGAGTCATTTCTTCGCCTGTATCACCTGCAAACTCCCACCTGCATACAATTTAGGTTCATTCACCTCAAACCCAATTTCTGCCAATAACCCAGCTAAATCAGTTTTCAGCAACCGCCAAGCCGTCTCTGTCTCAAACAACAGCAAAAACACCCACAATCCAGGCAAAAACAAGGGATTCGTAGGATTGTGAAAATCTACGAGTGTAAACACCCCTTTTGGCTTCAACACTCGGTATACCTCTTGAAGAATCTGCTGTAGTTGCTGTTGCTCCATTTCATGGAGTGCCACACTTGTATGCACTATATCAAATTCATTATCTGCAAACGGCATCTCTTCAGCGAAAGCTTCTACATACTCGGCTTGGGGAACATTCTGCTGTGCTCGTTTCAGGGATAATGGAGAGGCATCCAGCCCGGTGACATTTTGTGACAATTTCACCAAAAATTGCGTTGCTTGACCACTACCACAACATAAATCCAGAATTTTGGTGTCTGCATGAATCGTTATCCCTTGCAAAGCTAATTGCCGAAAACGCCCTTCACCACCTACACCCAGAGCCGCCACACGAGATATGCCATCATATAGCCATTGGTAGCGGTAACTCCAATTCCTTAAAATTGTAGCCACAATCTTTTCCCTTGTCGTTAACTTAGATATCTTTATTCAAGATATATTGTTAACATTAGTAAAAAAGCTGAAAAATTTTGGGGATTGTTCTGCTATGGGTCGCGTAGGCGTCTTATTACTCAATCTGGGTGGTCCAGACAAGTTAGAGGATGTTGGACCGTTTCTGTACAACCTATTTTCTGATCCAGAAATTATTCGCCTACCATTTCGCTGGTTGCAAAAACCCCTAGCCTGGTGGATCGCCTCAAGGCGTACTAGAAAATCTCAAGAGAACTACAAGCAAATTGGGGGTGGTTCGCCATTGCGACGCATTACTGAAGCGCAAGGAGAAGCCTTGAGAGAGCAACTGCATGCCTTGGGACAAGATGCTAATATTTACGTCGGTATGCGTTACTGGCATCCCTACACCGAAGAAGCGATCGCCAAAATTACCCAAGATGACATTGAACGTCTTGTTATACTACCGCTTTATCCCCAGTTTTCCATTAGTACCAGTGGTTCCAGCTTCCGGCTTTTAGACAGACTTTGGCAAGAAAACCCAAAGCTTGAGCTGATTGATTACACCGTTATTCCCTCCTGGTACAAACAACCAGGTTACCTCCAAGCAATGGCGGAACTTATCGCCCAGGAATTAGATCAGTGTCCCAATCCTGACGAAGTTCATGTTTTCTTCAGCGCTCACGGCGTTCCAAAAAGTTACGTTGAAGAAGCAGGCGACCCCTATCAGCAAGAAATTGAGGAATGCACCTATCTGATTATGCAAACCCTCAATCGACCAAATCCCCACATCTTAGCTTACCAAAGCCGCGTTGGTCCGGTAGAATGGCTGCAACCCTATACAGAAGATGCTATCCCAGAACTAGGGGAAAAAGGCGTGAAAGATTTGGTTGTTGTACCCATCAGTTTTGTCTCAGAACACATTGAGACGCTACAAGAGATTGATCTTGAGTATCGGGAACTTGCAGAAGAAGCGGGAATTCACAACTTCCGTCGTGTACCTGCACTCAACACACATCCGGTGTTTGTCAGAGCGTTGGCAGATTTGGTCGTTGATGCGTTAATATCCCCTAATCTGAAGCTCTCGCAAGTTGCCCAAATGAAGAAAAAGGTCAAAATGTACCCGCCAGAAGGTTGGGAGTGGGGTATGACCTCCAGTGCAGAAGTGTGGAATGGTCGTATTGCCATGCTGGGCTTCATAGCATTAATTATCGAACTGATTACAGGTCGCGGTCTACTGCACATGGTTGGGCTGTTGTAGTCAAGTCGCTATGCAATCATTCGTCATTCGTCATTAAGTTGGTAATGACGAGTGATGAATTGTTTAATTTTATATTGCTTCTGCTACTCAGTAGCTTGACGACACTTTCTTTGTGGTTCCCTGTGAATGATTCTGATTGCAATGCACAAGGAATTTTGATAGGACTTACGCAATAACTCTCTAAAACTCTTATTCCTTCTCAGTCGCGGAGACGCTGCGCGTTCGCCCTTCTCCCAAAGGGAGAGGCTAGCGCCAAGGCGTCGCCCCTTGGGCGAATGCGTCCTTTGCGGTTCGTTTTTTCATTATTTTGCGTAAGTCCTGTTTGAAATCAACATCTGAAAAATACGAAGTGTATGCTACCAAGGTCGTTGTCTAGCCGTAGCGTGATGAACATCATGTTTCTGGAATCTTTATAGTATCCTGATCAAACTTGAGAACAATATAAAGTTTGGGGTACTATACCACGTTATGAACAAAACAAATCTCATAAAAGTGAGTATCAGATCTAATTAATGAATCTAGCGGTTCAACAGCTTGTTAATCTGACAGGAAAAACGAGATCAGAAGCCAGAACAATACTTATCAACCAAGGCTTTCAATTCAAAACCTGTACAAAAGGGGGATATGAAACTTACGAGCATCTAGATGGCAGTGTCATTCATATTAGACCAAATGGAGAAATTGTCCGCACCGGACCAAAAATTCGAGGTAATAATGGAAAATATTACCGTCGCAGGTACGACCAATTCGGTAACCAAATACAATTTATCCCTGGAGCAAATACACATAGTACCGGAGAAATTGTGATTCCATGACTACAAGCATTGCCCAAAATATAACAACCTTCCTGGTAGACTTGAAAAGCGCTGACCTAGTTGGAATTTCTTTACTTCCTCAAAGTTTTGGATTGCGCCTTGACTTTACCTTTGGTCCCGAATCTGGTGATGCAAAGATTGAACTCTATCGAATCTTTCACCTTGTACTTTCCCAGCCTCTAAACTCAGATGATGAAGATTTTTGTTTTTGGGTAGGGGAAGTCGAGCTTAGAAAAGTCGAGGAAAGTGGGAATCAGATTTTATCAACCTTATCTTACCCATTTAAGAATCCAAATGGAAGCATTGAGACAGGTTCATCACTGATTTATTTTCGTTTGGAGGGAGATATCTGCCTAGAAGTCGTCTGTGAGAACTATAAAATATTTCAGGAAATTTAATTCCATTGCTTAGAACTAAAAATTGATAATGGTCCGCAAATTACAAAACAAAACAAGTAACGATAAATCTAACTTAAACTGGTCACCAGAAACGGAACTCGTCGGGTTAGTATTTGAGTTCGTGACCAAAGCAGATGTTTCTATTTACCCTCAGTACACCATTGGACTGCACGCTTGGTTTCTCGACCAAGTGCGATCGCATGACTTTGAACTTTCTGCCTACCTCCATGATGGCGAGTCAGAAAAACCCTTTACAATCTCTGCACTAGATGGAGAATTAGTCAGTAGTGGTAGGCAAGTGCAACTTACTGCCAACAACTCTTACCATTGGTATGTTACAGCATTGTCGGGTCGAGTTGTACAATGGATGGAGCAATGGTTGCAAAATCTACCAAAAGAACTGAACTTGCGGAATGCATCCTTGCAGATTCGCTCTTGCCATATTACCCATGCTCCCACAACTTATGCTCAACTGCTCAATTCTGAACATGGAGAAACTGTTACCCTGAAGTTTCTCAGTCCTACTAGTTTCCGTCGTAAAGGTCATCACTTCCCTTTACCAATGCCAACGAATGTCTTTCACAGTTATCTGCGTCGCTGGAATGACTTTTCTGGGATATCTGTTGACCAAGAGGCGTTTCTGTCTTGGGTGGACGATAATGTATTGATTACCCGTCACCAATTGACCTCTGTGAAAGTACTAGCTGGTAAGAAAGGTGCGGTAACAGGATTTACAGGAGCGATAGAATTTGGTTTGACCAAAGAAGCATCTGTGCAACTAGACTTTTGCGAGCTATTTTATGCTTTAGGGAAGTTTGCACCCTACTGCGGTACTGGTCATAAAACGACGTTTGGGTTGGGTCAAACACGGATAGGTTGGTCGTCGCAAGTAGCACCAGAGATGCCTGATGTGCAAAGCTTGCTGGCAAAACGTATTGAGGAATTGACAGAAATTTTTAAGACACAACGCAAACGTACTGGAGGCGATCGCGCAGAAGAAACTGCAACGAAATGGGCGACTATCCTAGCGCGGCGGGAAATGGGGGAGTCGTTGCAGGCGATCGCACAAGATTTGGAAATGCCTTATGAAACGGTGAAGACTTATGTAAAATTGGCGCGTCGGGCTTTAAAGTCAGGGTAGTTTCATATGTTTTCTAAAACTCGTATCCACCAGTCGCGTCATCTCTCCCCGTTCCACCTTCACCAAGTTTTCTCTAGTTGCGGCGATAGTCAAATACAGAGAAATCTTACAATCAACCGCCGCCAACACCAAAGCAGCGGACAGGGTTTTTGTCCCGCCAGTGTAGTCAGCGAGAATTTCATCATCATCAGGTGCTTCTTGTTGAAGATGGCGAATGCACTGGTGGATTTTGAGATAGCATTCTGATAAATCGTCTGGATTTTGCACGAGAATTAAATCCCGTCCCAGTTGAAAGCGATCGCCCAATCCTACTTGTGTGGGAATATTTGGTAATTTTTCAATCACTTCGCTTCCGCGTCGGATTTCGCAAGGTGTTCCTTCACCGATGACTTGCGACTTGCTACCTTTGTCACCATCGGAGGCAATGAAAATGATGCGATCGCTTTGTAGACTGTGAATGGCGGTGATGATGGGTTGGAAGGAACCGCCGACGGTGACGAGAAGAATTTTGGGCATATATTACATTCAATAAGCTGGTTCGATTTTTATTCAAAGAAATGACTATATAGTTTCATCCTTCAAATTCCATACAGTAATAATGGTTTGGAGTTCTTTAATGATGGCTTCAGTTTGATGAAGAATATCTTTTGCATTTTTAGGATTTTTACGGAATCCTGCATGTAGAACATCATTACGTAGATTAGCTAAATTGAATTCCCCACCCCATAATTTGTTTAATTGCTTTTTCTTTTGTTTTGGAAGTTTCAACCATTCGTCCAAATATCTTGATTCTTTAATAGTGTTATTTTCCTTATCCTTAATTTTGCCTCCATTTAGCAAAAGTTCCATCTCTTCTCTGCTTTCTTTCTCTAAAGGATCTAAGTTAAAGTGATAGCATAATAAGGAAGGCAGCCACTCTCTTGCCATAGATAATGCTTGAACTGTTTGTCCTTTTGCTGCATACCATTCCACCATCTCCAATTGGCGCAATAAGGACGCTTGAGCGTTTTTCTGATAGTCAATTGGGTTTGCCAATCCAAAATCACAGTAATCTTTTTTTACACGCTCTAGCAAACTAACAAATGGTGGTACAGACTGAGAAATAATGGGTGCAGCCTCTGCAATATGTTGTGGTAAATTAGCGGCTTCTTGCATAACATCCATCGGTCGCAACAGTTGCAACCCTTGAGCAATCCCATCTATACTTCTTGCTAAATTCTCGGTTTTGGAGTTACTACTGTGCAGCAAGCTTGCTAACGCCTGTCCATTACCTGTTTTAATGAATTGATCAGTAGCGGTTGTCCACTCCAAGAGGCTAACAATAGGCAACAGGTCAAAAGTGGGTGTTTCATTAGTTGCCTTATTTTTAGCTTCAAAGGCACCGTAGAGAAGCCCCTCAATATTCACACTTCGCACGACTCGTAGATAACTGACGGCAATCAATGCCACCACAGGTACAGAGCGAAAGCTGTGTGTGATATCAAATATAACGGTATCTCCATGCTCTAAACAATTAGTTACCTGCTGAAATATCCACCAAATATCAGATGGGCTGTTTTGTTCAGGGATATTTTTGATTGGTTGCAAGTTTATCCTCTTATCCAATCGATTTTTGAGAGCATCCCAATTAGGTTCTGATGCTCCCTTTGGAGGAACTGTTTCTACTGTCTTGGTCAGCAAAACGTAGAGAGTTTCAGGCTTGTAAAACTCAACTAACGCCTCTTGAAAGAAAGGAGTTTTATATCCCCCAGAACCACGTGGATTGAGGTAAGTAGTCTCATCATAATTATTAAAGCCAAGAAACGAAATAATTTTCATAGTTTACATCCTTTATTTTTCCAAATTGACTTGTGTTTGTCCCATTCCCAATCGCGTTTTCATCCCCGTACCCGAAAACCTTGAGTATTGAACCAATAAATGTGCCACATTCGCCAGCAAAGAATCAGCACGGTTGAAAACTTGTAGAGTCACATCACCAACAAACCCATTGACATAACCTTTATGTAATTGCCAACTTTGGGTTTTCATTTTGTGATGCTTAAGAAGAATTGCATTACTAAGATAGGCAATTAATTCATCGCTTCCCAAATAAACGGGAGCAAAGTGATTCCAACGTTCTAACCAACTGCGGAACATCAATGCAGGTACGGGTAAGGGTAATAGTGTGCTACCCTGTGCGAAAGCTGTTGGTGTGAGAAATTGCAAGTCAAATCGTCTGACTGGTTCTGGTTCATTTGCCACTAAAGTTGTGTATAGTTCTTCGTAGCTGGTGATTTCGTCTTCGCGGTTGATGATGTTAAATTTAGCTCCGAGAAATTCTAGAGATTCTGATAAATTTAAAGCGGAAACAGTTTTCGCTGTAATATCTTGCAATCCACATAAAGATAATCGGTAAAACTCTTCTGGATGGAAAGTCAAAAAGTCTTTGGTAATGGTTGATAATCCAAGAATTCCTGAGAAAGAAATTGCGGGAATGGTTTCGCCTCCCATTTCTAAGCCTAGTTCTTTGTGTAGTTGCTTAACGAGTTCTAAGCCGTAGGAACGGGGTAAAACTGTTGATTCGGATACGCTTAATATCCAGGTTGAACGAATTAGCATAAATTTGGTAATATTTCGAGTTTTACCCATCCAGGTGCAAATTCAATCTCTCCGTCCTGATTCATCACGGTACGTCTAGATTTAGGGGCTTCAAATCCTGGAGCACGGTTTTTTGGACTAGCACATTCATCACAAATACCTCTTCTAGTGTCATCATGAAGATGTAAGCCAATAGTGGTTCCTAACATTCCACTTGCCCATCCTAGTCTCAAAGTAAAGGGACATTTAGTATCGCTATAAAAGTCCAGAATCTTATCCAAGTTAATATTAATTTCTTTGTTGCCATCCTTCTCTTTATTATTTTGAATTCTTTGCCAATACTTACGCTCATAGTTCCATTGAGCTTGAGCAAATTCTTTACATATATTTAAAATATCTTCAATTGTTTGAAATGGTATTTTTATCCCATCATTTCGAGTAAACCAGGATAGCATACCTGTAATTCCCGTATTTTCATCTACAGTCTTATCTAGACTGAGCGTAAATTCAGTTTCAACCTTGTGAACCATTTCAGCATAAATAAAGCTCCGAAATTTTGCAGGATTCTTATCTATACCTTTATAAAAACTAGATACAAGTACCTCAACCAAAACAGCCATGTTAATAGTGTCGTTAGGCAAGAGAGGATTACAATCTGTAACTTTAACCGCTCTCATAAAGTCTGTATTGGATGCACTATTAGATTTTTTATCAGGAGTGAAGTCTCTCTCTTGATATTTCAGTAAACAATTAGAGAAGAAATCTTTCAGAAATAATTCATTACCTACATTTTTCTTGCTTCTGCCAATTTCTCCTTGTTTGTTCAATCTTTCGCGTAATGTTTGCTCAATATCACTGACTCGTTGAGGTTCGTGGTTTAGCATATAATATGCTATTGCAGTTCTAATCGCTCCTTTGATTGATGAGCCGGGAATATACAACTGTCCAAAAGCATTCCGAATCATTGGACGTAATTCATGATTAATTCTGTGTTTAAACCATTTCGGAATAATTCCAGACTCAGGAAAAATAGGTTTACCATGTTCATCTTGTGCTTTCCACCATTCTTTACCTAAAGCTTGCTCGATTATTTGCTCTACTTTTTGGTCACTCTTGTCTTGAATGGCTTGAATATATAGTGTTAAAGCTTTCCCTGATTCTAAATCTTTAATTCTTTCCCAAGGCTTCGGTTGCTGCAAATAGCCTCGCTTGTGTAAAGCTCTTGCTAAGGCTTCTTGATTAGGAATATAAATATAATCGGTATTTTGCAAATATTCAAATGGATTTAACTTTTGGACTTCTGAACCAATATGTAATATTGAACTGGTTAACTTGATTCGTCGTAATTCTAATAATTTGGGATGTTTGGTAATTATGTCAGATTGAGATTCCATAGTACTTATTTATGAGGTAATTTGATGGGAAGACTCAGGCTAACACCACTACGGTAAATATTGTGTGTATTTCTGTATTGCTTAAATTCATCTGGTGTAACATCTGCTAACTGTCCTATTGGTTGAGATGAAAAAACCGAGCCTTCAGTGAACATTTGAATCGATTTACGCATGAGTTGACGACCGGAGGGAGATGAAATCCAACCGCCTCGCCTTTGAAGTTCATAGCTAGAATCTTTTTTTAGCGAGCCATCTGTTTCCAGTAAGTTTTCTGAAAGAGGCGATTCCCAAAACAAACTGATAAGTGCGCAGTGAGTCAATGGAGGAGAAGTCAAGACTTTCTGCCAAGTTTCAGTTAATTTTGAAAAATCAAACCACTTTTCTTGAAATTGTCCTGCACCACTAGTACGTTCTCCTCCTAATCCTTCATCTCCTAAAAATCGCAAGGCTACCTTCAAATTTGCTTCTAAGCTTTCATTTGCTTGGGGGAATTGAATTAAAAAATATAACCCCGATTGTCTCTGTTGTTCGTAATTAAACTGGACAAATCCTGTATGGTATAAGTTTGTGGCTCTAGTAATTCTGTCTACACCAATTTTAGGATACAGTACCTTTTTGAACCCATCGCTATAGCTGAATACACCAGCTTCATATAGCATCCCGCTTGACCTTGACTTCTCTTGTGTTTTTTGGATCAATTGATAGCGATCGCTGTCAATACCAGAGGATGTAAAACCATCTCCTTGATACCAGCGTAGCCAAACTTCTACAGGCAAATATTTCAAGCTTTTATAAGTTTTGAAAAATTCTAAATCCTCAGATGGATAACCACAGGGAAATTGTAAAGGTTTAGGTAAATAGTCAATAATTTTACCTGCATCTTGCTGATATAGAAATGTGGAACTTAGGCGAAATGGCGGATTACCAGGTTGTTCTTTAAATTGCTCTAATAACGTTGTCACTTCTTTAGAGCCAAATAACTGAGCATAGACTGTAATCAGAGCACTAAAAAGAGTATCCGAATGTACTCTTTCACTTGTTTCCTCAATTCCGATTCCCAATTCTCCAAAGTGAGCACCGCTTTGCCCAAAATTGAGTCGGACAAGTTTCCAGATACTCATTTTTAACCTCCTGGCAAACTTTTTTGCTGCATTTGGTCACTCAATGTGCCAAATTTTTTGAGCAGGTTAAATGTATCGTCTTCAGTATCTTCAACTGTAATGATTGGCTGTTTAAATTCAACTCCGTCTTCTGTCACCCGTCGATATTGCTCTATGTTACGCCAATAACATTTAAAATTTTTAAACCGAACTTTGCCATAACCACGAGAACCATGTCCCCCCAAAGCATCGTCTTCTAATAAGGAAAGAGCAATAGCTATGTTCTGTAAATCTTTTACTGCTTGAGAAATGCTGGTTTGAAATTCTTCTTGAGTGATTTCTTCAGTTTGGTTGCTATCAGCTTCAACCGTGTAAACTAGTTCAAAATTAAATTCTGCTCCTGCTGGTACTCGCTCAATCTGGCGAGGATTAGCTGCTGCTGTCACTCTGTCTAATCCATTTTCCCATTTCCATTCGGTCATGTACAAACCAGTGTCCACTCGTTTGAGTTTGTCAGCCGAGTCACGATGCAAGTGACAATCCCGTACAATCAGCCTTGCAGGAGAATTGCGACCCCTCTCCACTTTGCTATACTCTACTCCATCAATAGTGTCGATTATAAATTGTTCATGGTGCTTAACTCGCTCTAATTTTTCTTCTATCGCATCTATCGTTTTTACCCAAAAATTTGAGCCGCCAGTAGAACCAAATAATCTACTAATCGGACAAGTTCGCGCTCCATGATAAAAAATTTTTTGTCCATAAATTTCTGTATAGCCATCTAGCAAATCATCACTTTCATAGCGATAGGTGTCACTACCACCTGGGCGATTCAAAGGCTTTTTATGGAATCGTTCTAAAATAGATCTGAGTTTGCCTTTAATTGAAGAACCAGGTAAATAAGGAAATAGAGTAATTGGATCGCGTGCTACAGGTTTATCCAAGCCTCCAATATCTAAATTTCCACCACCACCTCCTATGTGTAAACCTGTTTCTAATACCAGAGTTGCTTCAAGGCGAAACTTACCTAGTAACTGTTTTTGTAGCAGCATTTAATTTTTTCCTCCAGCAGCTTTGTGATAGGCAATTATGGATTCAATTAACTGTACTAAGCGATAAAAATCAGGTGTATCCTTAACTTTGTCTATCGCTTCTGAAAGTACATCACTTAGCGGCTTTACAGGATTAAGCTTGTTGCGCTCATCATCCTTACGAGCAGCTGCATAAGCTAGTTTCGGTTTAAGTAACACTATCTCAGTTTCAATTAGAGAAAAATTTTCGTCTTTATCCTGAGCTAATGTAACTTTAAGTCGATTCACTGTATCTAAAAATTTCCGGATTTGGTTGGTCTTTAAGTCGATTTCTTTAAGATATCTACCCAATTCTTTCGCCTGATTTACCAAGTCCTTAATTTTGTATTCTTGCAGTCGCTCTAAGTTTTTAATAGTTTGTATTATCTTCTGGTCAGGACTAATTTCAGTCTTGGTTGCAGGCTGTTGTGGCGATATTTCAACCGTTTTACTTGGTTGTATAGATTTTTGTGGTTTAGGATTGAGCTTTGGTTGTTGTGTCATTATTTTGAGGTCGATTTAGTAATTCCATCCAAGTTGCGATCGCCCGAAAATAAGGCGCATTGTATTGGTTAATTAAAGATTTACGAATCGGGCTAAAATTGGCTTTTTTTAACACATCATTAGGTAGTCTTGCTAGAGTATAAGCTATCTTAGGCAAGTGTAGATAGTAACACAAATCGTCTAATTCTGTTGCGTACTGTTGTGCTTTTCTTTGATATTTAATCTCGTTAATCATCTGCTCCTGTATCTGAGCAGTATCTAGAAGATTGCGAATAAAGCTGCGAGCATAATTTATTTCTATTTGCTGCTCTTGTAATTTCCTAACTAGAGGAAAGACGCCAAATAAATCAAGTTTGATTTCCGTTCCTAAATAATCTTTTCTTTCCTGAGTTAATACTTCAATATCAGATACATTTAGACTTTCTGCACCTAACCATTCATCCCACTTAAAGACTTGACCAAATAACCCTAAACTATCTCTACCATTTCCTTTAGCAGCATCTTCAGCCTTACCTGACGATTCTGCAGCTTGATAAAGAGGAAATTTAATATCATCAATACTAATACCTGCCGATAGGGTAATATCTGGATGATTTCCAGTATAAGCGCGGAAGCACTGATAAACATCAAACGCGAACTCTACAATTTCATTCCACGCACCGCTGACAAAGACATCATCTCCACCCGCGTAAATGAAGAGTAAAGTTTTTTGTTCATTTTGAGTCAGAGATTTGGTGTTTTTTAAAACCTCAACTCTCTCTTGCTGTTTCAGAAAATTTTCCTGACGGTTCTCGGCTAAACTGTTGAGATACACTTTAAAGAAATAACTCATTTGGCGAGATAGACCAGCCAGCTTAGGTAAAGTTTGATTATCACCCAACCCTTTTGCAAAAATTTGTCCCAACCTGTCTACATCCATTCGTAAACAGCCGACTCTCTCAATTCCTTGCGCTTTTCTCGCCATCTCGCCTGCGCGGATAATTGAACCTGGTTCTTCCTCACTTTTTTGAGCGTAGTTACCAAGCAGCAGAGGAATGGTATTTTCTGCACGAGAATAGTTGTATATCATCCAGTCATTGACTAGATAAATAGTTTCTGTGTCAGGAATTTGTTTTAAATCTTCAATGAGTTTGGACTTTTTTCTCGCTTGAAAGATATGATAATAAACAGGTTCAGGTTCAAGATTTAGTTTGATGGGTGTTGTTCCTGGAATTTTATCTCGCTGTGATCGCACAATTGCCTGTACTTTTAAAAGCTTGCCACCTAACTCAAACATCTGACGACAAGTAGGACAAGCTTCCACTGAAATTTCATCACTTAATGGTTGTAATTCTTCTACATCATCTCGATGACAAACTTTGCAGGGCGTGTGACTGTCGCGAGGTGTGAGGAAGTCTACAATTTGATTGGCAAATTTCCGCGATTTTTGTTCTGATAGTTTCTGCGTCACTTTTGACCAGTGCTTTGCAAATTTTTGAGTGGTAATATCTTCAATGGTAAAATCTACATGAGCTAAGGCTAGAAAGACTTTACCCTGAAAATCTTTTGCTAACCACTTATTTAATGTCTGACTGACTTGTTTCAGTTTATCTTCTGTCTCATCTATAGGTGCAAGCAAATATAAATTACCGCCGCCAGCATAAATCACATTGGTACGCGGTAATTCTAGTTTTTGCAGTAGTTGTTGAACGACTTCCTCTGTCACTAACTCTAAGTAAAAGCTTCTCGCACGCAGGGACTTAAGCGCACCCGCAGAACTAATTGTGTAGATAAATTTTTGAATACCTGATAAATCTCCAGCAATTAGCCTAAGTTGTTTAGCTTCAATATTATTTGCTAACGCCGCCGCTACAGCACCAGTTGCCCTTACCATATCAATGAGGGCAATATCTGAATGATTCAAGCTAACATAGGAGCCAAATTTCTCTAGAATTAGGGTGAGTAGCGATAGATTCTTCCAATTTTTCTCGTCAAATTTTTCTAAAGTGAGAACTCGTCGGATACGTCGTTTGAGTAATTCAAAATCTTCTTTTGGTGGTTCCCCTTTTCGGGGATAGGGAATTTGTGGATAGAGTCCTTTGATGTAGATTGCTTCCCAGTAATGTTGTTTATCTTGATTGTGCGATAGTTGTACTTGGTCAAACAACAAGCGTAAGGGAGTCAGAGTATTTTTTTCTTTCTCTTTAGACCATAGAATATCTGGTTTATTACACCATAAGATACACTTTGCTCGTTGGACTGCTTTTGAATCTTCTGGGTACTGACATTTACTGGGTAATTGTACATCAGCTATTTGCGCTAAAACCCACACAGCTTGTTGCGCAACTTGCAATGCAGCTTTGGTAGCGTTTGAGTTAGTCATTACACTTCACGGTTGTTGTGCTCAACTGCGTATAATTATTACCTGTAGGTGGAATAGGGGTCTTCCAATCCTACCTTTGAGCAAATACGCTAGTTCTCAATCTTGGTAAAACACAAAGTTTTGTAGAGGCATAACATTGTTGTACCTCTGTAGCGCGTTGTATCTAAACGAGAACCACTATACATATCGGCTTGAATTTATAACCAGATTAAGTTATCTCTACCGAAAAATACTGAGATTTCATCATAACTTCAAAGTTGTGAAGTTTGCTTAATGGAGAAGTCATGAGACACAGTACGTTATGCAACTTCAATGCCGATTAGCTTACCATAGCACGCCGCCTACGGCTGCATCCGAGATAGATCGTGAGTTGCTGAGGTTAGATCTTGGTAGGTGAGTTACTCTGCATCACGATAGTTCCAGTGGGATAACGGCTAGTTTCAGACGATTCCAACGTCACAAATAATCCAGAGATACCTGTGTCATAAAAGTCGGCAGGCATCCAGAATTTATCTAGCACCTTTCCCTGGGGATTAATTTTCACAGTGCCACAGGGAATTTTTTCGCCATCAGCGATCGCCCAAAGTCGATAAACCTTACCTGTGGGTGGAGCCACCAGATTTTGCACGGCTAGAATCCCCTGCCGTTGTCCTAGATTCACAACAAAGCTACCCCCAGCAGTATCCAATGCATTCACAGCCTTGAGAGAGAAAAGTTGTGTCTGGGACTGTTGCAGTAGGGTATTGATATCTTGAGCCATGCGGTAATCCTGTCGCAAGCGGTAGTTATCTACTCCTAAATACAGAATCAGGAGTGCCGCGACACTGCCCATGACGGTGAGCCAAGTGAACCGAGGCTGTTTGTGTCGGGAGGTCAGTTGAGTGGTAGTAGCCCTTGCCAGAATGGCAGACCGGAGGTGGGGAGGGGGTTCAACGCTGTTTAAGTCACCAGCCACCTGGTCTAAAACCTCTCGCAACTGATTCACTTGTGCCACCAATGCCGGATTTTCTCTCAGCAGTTGCTCGAAAGCTGCGACTTCAGTACGTGAGAGGTCGCCCAGTACATAGCCTGCTGCTAAGGTTTCGATTGCTTGAGGGGTGAGAGGTTCAGTCATAACCTTAGTCAATGGAGTCCCGTAAAAGTTGCTTCAGTTTCAGAAGTCCCTGGCGAGTCCAGCTTTTCACAGTTCCCAGGGGTTTATTCAGTTGTTGGGCGATTTCCGATTGGCTCAGTCCGGCATCATACGCTAGTTCAATCGCCTGCCGTTGCTGAGCGGAAAGTTGAGCTAATGCTTGTCGTACTTGCTGCGATCGCTCATTGAAAACAGCCTGCTCAACCGGAGTATGCGCGGGGGGTGCAGCAGTGACGTTCTGCCCCCAACGTTGCACCAAATTAAGGGTGCGACTGTGCGATCGCAGTTTGTCGATCGCTCGTGTTCGAGTCATGGCAATCAGGTAGCGCATCAAATGACCATGTTTAGTAGGGTCAACCGGGTGCTGCCATAACGACAGAAAAATTTCTTGGGTCAGGTCTTCGGCTTCTGGCTGGCTGTGCAACACTTTCAGTGCCACTCCATACACCACACTACCATAGCGATCATAGAGACACCCTAACGCCGCTGGTTGCTTTGCCTTCAGATCATTCAAGAGTGCGGCATCGCTGGAGGATGACGGTTCTGATGAATGGCGATCAGGAGAACTTAGATCCATAGATTCAGGTGAATAGACCGAGGCTAATTTCTCTGCAAAAATGCCCAATGCATCTTGTAATGTGAGTGCCAATCCTGATTTCACAACTTCTTTTGAGTATAGAGCAAACTTACTCTCATCTCTAAAACGATTGGTGAAGCTAATTGGATGAGTCTAGCGTCGAAATTTTGTAGAAGTGGGTTATTTCATTGTGATTGGTTAACACTGTTTGAGTGCCTCAAACCGAACGAACCGTGAACATCAGTCTAGCAAGGGCATTTGAAGAGTTTAAATCCAAAATTGGTTTTCAGTCGTCTTAAAGGTAGAGAAAAGCAAGTAACCCAGTTAGCATTCTTTTCAGGCATAAGTTGCAACTAGATTTCTGAAATCACGCTAATTGCTTACCTGCCCACTCCTACAGCTTTTAAAAGTGGGCATTGCAGTGCAATGTCCCGACGAAATTTATATCGTCAATTCGCAACGCCCTTCTTTGGCATGTCATAATTTTGCACCTTTGGCAGTTTGGATTCAACCAATTTGCTTGAAAGTTTGTGCTGCATCCAAGCATTGAAGGTCAGTAAAACCGCTGTAGCCAAATAACCGATCCGAGAGGTAATTCTATGCGACGCTCTATTTCTGGGCTGTTAACAACACTGCTTCTGTCTGCCGCCATTTTGCCTGCTGCGGCGCAGGCTCAAACCACCGAGGCAGAACCAACCAGCCTCAATCCCTACGTGGCAAATCAACCCTCTGCAAAACATCTCAAGCCTTTTAATCTGGCTTATCTGGCGTATCAAGGCTACTTAAAAGACCAAGGCATTCCCAGCAATAGTGCATTGATCGGTGCGATCGCGTCTGGAACAATCACGGCTCAAGACATTATTCAAGCTGCTGTCAAGGCGAATCGACTACCTGAGCAAACGCTAAGCGATCAAGGCTATCGCCATAACCTTGAAGATCAACTGCAAGGATTTACAGGAGACTAAAAAACTGGCGTTGCTGAATCAATCATGACTCAGGTGTGAAACAACGCCGCGATTCAACTTACATGGGAAAGCATTCGGGCATTCATCGGGAGCATCCTTTCCAGCACTTGATTACCCAATGCTTTACCTCTACCGATCAAATGTTGATGCCGGACAGTAACATCCTTACAAGAATACTCAAACGATGAAAAACACATTTCGCAAGTACCATCGGCTAATTGCTACACTCTTTTGTTTGCCGTTACTCTTTACTGCTGTGACTGGCATTAGCTTTGCCATCGCCGATAAATGGTTGCATCAAGAAGAGCTTACTGCATTTTTAATCACTGTTCACACCTTCCAAATCTTCAAACTTGATGCCATTCTGCCAGTTTTGAATGGGCTAGGTCTGATTGGCTTAGTAGCTACCGGACTCTCGCTGACCGGACTGTTTGCTAAACGCCATCAACCAAAGCGGATAGGAGAACGCTCATGAAATACATTTCTTATTTTTTCATAGCGATCGCCAGTGCCTTCTTGGTCATCCTGTTGTCGTTGTCATCCTGTAGTCCGAACCATAAGGTAACGACTAGCCAACCAATGGTGATGAAAGATCAACCCAAGGAGCAACCCCAAACTAGCCAACAAACTGCCGATGCTACTGTCAAAATTCGTAATTTCAAATTTGAGCCAGCGAATTTGGCGATCGCTGTTGGTAAAACTGTTCAATTTATCAATGTCGATGAAGAACCCCACACGGCTACAGCTACGGATGGTACTTTTAACTCTAAAGCACTGGATACCAATCAAACCTGGAACTACACCGCCACTAAACCGGGTACTTATCCCTATATTTGCTCAGTTCATCCCTTTATGAAAGGGACGTTGACGGTAACACAAGAGAAAAACTAACCAGAGGAATACCAATGGAACGCAGAAAATTTATTGAACACGTGGGCTGGACAGGACTCGGTATTGTGTGGGCTGTTGGTGCAAATGGCTTATTCACTGCCTGTCAGGTGGGAGAACCAAATGCTCAAAAATCATCGACAACCTCACCGTTTTCCTTCGTTCAAATTAGCGATACGCACATCGGTTTCAAAAAACCTGCAAATGAACATGTGACCGATACGCTTCAGAAAACGATCAATGCGATCAATGCCTTACCCACTCCACCCGCCTTTGTCATTCACACCGGAGACATCTCCCATTTGTCTAAACCAGAAGAATTTGATCAGGCAAAACAACTGCTTTCCCAATTGAAAGTTCCACTGTTTACCCTACCAGGGGAACACGATACGATTGGCGATCGCGGCAAAGCCTATGAGGAAGCCTTTAACCGAAAGGATGTCAAAGAAGGCTTACAGGTTTGGGATCAGGCGGGAATACACTTTGTCTCCTTGACCAATGTGCTGGACTTTGGGGCAACAGGTACGGGCAAACTGGGTCAGGCGCAATTGGACTTGGTGGCAAAAGATTTAGCAGCGCAGAAACAGGATAAGCCTCTAGTTGTTTTCAGCCATATTCCCCTGTATGACCTTTATCCTAAATGGGGATGGGCAACTGCCGATTCTGCTAAATTGCTCTCAGTGCTATCTCGCTTTGCGTCGGTCACAGTGTTAACGGGGCACATCCATCAAGTGATTTCGCACAGCGAAGGCAATATTCGCTTCCATACCGCTACGACGACTGCCTATCCCCTCCCCGCTCCAGGTCACGGTGATCAACCTGCTCCCGTCAAGCTAAGCGAAAATAATCTATTGGCGGTGCTCGGATTCCGCACAGTTGAGGTAATTTCCGGGAAGGATACTAGAGTTGACCAACATGCTCTGGGGTAGAAATATAGTTCAACAACTGTCTGGTGCGATACGCGCCCGGGCGTCTGCTTTCCCTTGCAATCGCATTCTGGGCGCATACCCGTTAACAGGTCACCTCGATACTGTTTTTTTCATGTATTACGGATGGCTGTAGCCGCCAGTGGGTCGCTTTCAAGAATTATCGTCTCTTGCAGGAGACTGGGGATAAAGTCAGTTCATTATGATGTCAATATAATTTTTAAGAACGTTTAAGAACGTTTAAGAACGGCTAGCCATGTTAATGCGATCGCTCAATTGGCGTAGCGTTTGTACTAAATTTTGATCTGTTTCGCGCAGTTGGGTAATTTTTTTACAGCTGTACATGACTGTTGTATGGTCTTTTCCACCAAATTCTTCTCCTATTCTTGGCAAACTTAAATCCGTGTGCTGTCGCATAAGATACATTCCGATTTGACGTGCCCAACTAATCTCTCGTCGCCGCGAATTCCCTTTAAGGTCTTCTATTAATACATCAAAAGCCTCTGTTACCACTGAGAAAATTGCTTCTGGTGTGGCTTCTACTTTCTCAGTTGGTGGTTCTAAAATAGGTGCAATATTTTCTACTGTCATGGGTAAACCCCAAATAGAAATATATGCTAATGCACGAATCAATGCTCCTTCCAACTCTCGAATATTAGAAGTATAGTGACAAGCAATATACTCAACAATTTCCCTTGGTAGACGGATATTCTCATACTCAGCTTTTTTTTGTAAAATTGCCATTCTCGTCTCTAAATCTGGTGGTTGGATATCAGCAATTAAACCCATAGAAAATCGGGAACACAGACGTTCTTGCAACCGAGGAATTTGGTTGGGAGGACGGTCAGAAGCTAAGACGACTTGCTTACCAGCTTCATGTAAAGTATTAAAAGTATGGAAAAATTCTTCTTGAGTATATTCCTTTCCTTCAATAAACTGAATATCATCCACTAAAAGGACATCAGCAGCACGGTAATGCTCTCGGAAACTTTGCATACTGTCCTTGCGAATAGCAGTAATGAGATCATTAGTAAATTGCTCAGTTGAAACGTAAAATATCCTTGAATCTGGACTAATTTCCCATCGATAGTGACTGATCGCCTGCATCAGGTGAGTTTTTCCTAAACCCACGCCACCGCACAAAAATAAGGGGTTAAACTCTCTTCCAGGATACTCAGCAACTGCTAATGCAGCAGCATGAGCCATACGATTGTTAGCACCGACGACGAATCGAGAGAAAACATATTTGAGGTTTAATTCTGTCGTTTTTAGTCCTCGGTTTGGAGGAAGCGTTTCTGAAGGACTGGTTTGAGCTGGAAATTCCCAAGAAACTTCTTGTTCATTGACAGGAGAAACTTCATCACCTTGAGTCACAGTTATATGAATATCTATGGGATAACCAAGAATATCTTGTACGACATTAGCGATCGTTTTTATGTAGTATTTCTGTAACCAATTGCGAGCAAACGGGTTGGGAGTACAAATCACCAAGCAATTATTTTCCAATCGCTCTGCACTCGCAGTTTTGATCCAAGTTTCAAAGGTGGGACGGGATAGCTCTAGTTGTAAGCGCTCCAGTACCTGACTCCACAGACTTTCTATGGGCATTTCCATAATTTACCACCAATGCTCAGCAATCGTCACAATAATAATGAAGATATGAGCAAGCACCAATCTAGCAAATAATACTCTAGACCTGAAAACTTGCCTTTGAGTTGTCATCGTTCTTGGTCTCCCCCCGGTAGCCAAGATTTTATCACCCATAGATTCATACGGAGAAGCAAAAATAAATGAAGACTACAGACCATGACTTTCAGCCCAGAAAAGGACAAGGAAAAATGGGCAATGGGCAATGGGCAATGGGCAAAAGGGGCAAAGGGCAAGGGGCAAAGGGCAAGGGGCAATGTTCGATTAAGAGTTCCCAATTTCCAGTTCCCAATTTCCAGTTCCCAATGCCCAATGCCCAATTTCCAGTTCCCAATTTCCAGTTCCCAATGCCCAATGCCCAATTTCCAGTTCCCAATGCCCAATGCCCAATTCCCAATTTCCGCGTTTCCGTAAATAGTATTCTAGTCATGCTGCTTAGCAGTGCAGCAGTGATATCTATTGGGGGTTGTTCCACACCGGCTGGTACCCTTGATACTGGCAGAACAAATACTCAGCAAACGCCAGTTAGCAAGACAACAGATAACACTTCCCCAAAAATTTTACCCGTTACCTCTTCGTCCAATAATCCGAACTTTGTCGTTGGAGTCGTCCAAAAAGTAGGACCTGCAGTTGTTCGCATTGACGCTGCAAGGACTGTCGTTTCCGACGAGTTTGATGATCCAGTTTTTCGGCGCTTTTTTGGCTCACAGCCAAGAGAAAGAGTAGAGGGTAGCGGTTCTGGGTTCATTATTAACTCTGCTGGTCAGATTTTAACTAATTCTCATGTGGTGAATGGTGCTGAAAGCGTGACAGTAAAATTGAAGGATGGTCGCTCTTTTAAGGGACGTGTACTGGGTGAAGACCCGGTCACAGATGTTGCTGTTATTAAAATAGAGGCAAATAATCTGCCAACTGTTTCTATAGGTAACTCTGAAACCTTACAACCAGGAGAAGCTGTTATTGCGATCGGTAATCCTCTTGGTTTAGATTATACGGTCACATCTGGAATTATCAGCGCGACTGGTCGTTCTAGTAGTGATATTGGTGTCACAGATAAACGGGTTGATTTTATTCAAACTGATGCTGCTATTAACCCTGGTAACTCTGGTGGACCACTATTAAATGCTCGCGGAGATGTTATTGGTATGAATACTGCCATCATTCGCGGCGCTCAAGGGTTAGGATTTGCTATTCCTATTAGCACGGCGCAGCGGATTGCTCAGGAATTAATAGCAAAAGGTAAGGTTGATCATCCTTATTTAGGTATTCAAATGGTGACTGTGACTCCAGATGTGAAGGAAAAAGTTAATTCTAGATTAGGTCTTAATTTGGCAGCAGATAAGGGGGTTTTGTTAATTGATATTGTGCCACGTTCTCCAGCCGCCTCTGCTGGACTGAAAACAGGAGATGTTATTCAAAGTATTCGTAATCAACCAGTCACTAAAATAGAAGAAGTGCAAAAGATAGTAGAAAATAGTAAAATAGGATCTCCTTTAGAATTGCAAGTACTACGTAATGGGCAAACAACACAAATAGCTGTTAGACCTGCTCCTTTACCAAGTAGACGTGGAAGCTAGATTAACAATTATGAAGTATGAATTATGAATTCAAAAAATATTCTTGATTCATATTTTATATTTCATAAATCTTATCTATGAGAGTTATTATTATGAGTGAATTACTACCAATTATCCAATTAGGCAATTCGATACTGCGTCAAAAAGCCTCCTTGGTTGAAAATATCAACGATGAGCGTATTCAAAAACTCATTGATGACCTCATGACGACAGTTGCTAAGGCTAACGGTGTCGGTATTGCTGCACCTCAAGTTGCCCAATCCTGTCGTTTATTTATTGTAGCTTCCCGCCCTAATCCCAGATATCCCAATGCTCCGGAAATGGAACCTACTGCTATGATTAATCCCAAAATCGTTGCCCATTCAACGGAGGTAGTCAAAGGATGGGAAGGTTGTTTGTGTGTTCCAGGGATTAGAGGACTCGTTCCCAGATATCAAGAAATTGAGGTAGAATATACCGACCGAAATGGCAAACTGCAAAAGCAAGAATTGACTGATTTTGTCGCTCGTATCTTTCAACACGAGTATGACCACCTTGATGGTATCGTCTTTTTAGATAGGCTAGAAAGTACTCTGGACATAATCACAGAGCAGGAATATCAAAAACAAGTTATTAACAATACTTAATCATAAATAATTCTAAAGAGTGATAGTTTACCCAGAGTATTAAGGTATTCTTAATGGATTTTTAACAGTTACTTAATTATAAATAATTCTAAAGAATGATCATTTACCCGAAATATTAAGGTACATTTAACCTATTGTTAACCTTTTGGTTTGAGGCATCTATCGGGTAAATGACCAAAACTATCAGTAGTCGCGAGAAACTAAGTCCTCAGGAGAAAAAGCCTGTGGATTTATTTTCGTCTCAGCAACAAAGCGATGAATCAAGTGAAACTACCAGGAAATCTGTTGCACGCTCACCGATGCAACCACCCATAGGTAAGTTGCAAATTGTCCATGCAACGACAGGGCGCGTCCGAATCCGTGCTACTGACGGTAGTCATAACTCGATACTTAATACTATCTCTCAAAATTTACGAAAGCAAGATGGGGTGAGGGAAGTATCCGTCAATCAGGAGACAGGCAGTTTAGTTGTTAACTTTGATGAAAAAAAACTGCCCTTACCCCAAATGTTGGAGCGACTCCAACAATTTGACATACATCAATTACAAGCTTCTCAGGCAAAGAGCAAACAAGACCCTTTTGCTGCATGGAAATCTCTTGATTTTTGGAAGGAGCAAGGCATTTCGTTTATTCCCTTATTTACGGGATTGGCAGTAACGGGAGGGCTGGGAATCAGTGGTTTAGCATCGATCCCGGTTTACCTGATTACAGCAAATGCCACTCGTCGGGTAATTGATGAACTCCAAACGTCGGAATCACAAACAAGTACAGTTCCCTCTTCCCAACCAGCACCGAACGATAAAAAATCTTCTACAAAACGCAATACAACTGACCAACCTTCGTTATCAAAAGTGGAGCATAAATCTGTTGAAACCACAGCCCAGCCTGCAAAAATTGCCTATAGCGTTGTTCATGCCATTCCAGGGCGTATCCGGTTGAATGTGCCTCGAGTTGCACGCGATCGCGCCTATGCGCGAAGACTCGAAAGGTTACTGAAAACAGAATCTCAAGTAACAAATGTACGCATTAATTGCGATGCTGCATCCATTGCTATTACCTATGGATCAGGTAAAATCCCAATGTCCCATTGGGTTGGTCTGATGCAATTAGCAGACCAAACAATCCCGCAAACAAAGCCCATCAAGACAACACCCATAAAGACAACAATAGAGCAACCGCTTTGCGAGCCAGTTCATCAGCTTAAAGAACCAGCACCAATCACAACGGTAAAAGAGCAACCCACAGTAGAAACAGCCAGTATATGGTCTGATTTCAAGTCTCCAGCTCTCGGTGCGGCTCTATCTTTCATGGCGAATTTTCCATTAGACCCGGTTCCATATTAAGGAACACTGGAGGACAAAAATGGCTGGTTTAACAACGCAATTGGCACTCCACCTAAACAAAAAATCTCAGGTAGTAGAGGAAGAGACTGGTCATCTAATAGTAAAGCCACACTCTGCGGTCATTTACAGCATGATCCATGCGCTTAGTAGCAGAGTGGAGTTTTATATTCCTCGGATATCCTTAGATTCCAGATATATGCAGCGCTTGCTGACTTTGTTTGCTTGTGAGCCTTGGATCATAAGTCAGCAAGTCAATGACATCGCAAGGTCTATTGTCATGACCTACAAATCTGCAACAATGCTGAATTCCCAAAAGCGTTCTTTGAGTCTTTTGGAACAAGCCATATCGTATTTATCCAGTCCGATTCAATCTGCTGCTAGCGATAGTGTTGTTCCCATAAGTTAACTAGAAGATAGGCAAGCCCTCCTTTGGAAATAGGGTGTTTAGGTGTTAGGAAATAGGGTAGTTTTAAACTGCTGCTATCCACCTACACCCTTCTGGTGCACCCTATCTGGCTCTTGCTGAGCAGGCTTTTGAATAGGCTTTTGAAAATCCAATTTGAAGCAACTTTGTATGAGAGAGAAGAAATGGCAAAACTTAGTGTGCAATTACCACCTTCCGGAGGTCATGTATCCCAAGTAGCTGTAGTGGCAAAAAATGGGATTTCTATAGTTGAGAGCAATGGACACTCACAGATCCAGTCTTCCAAAGTTCCATACAGCCTTGTGCATACGATCCCAGGAAGAGTCAGGTTGCGAGTACCTCGTTTGCGTCGCGATGCAGACTATGCACAGCGCCTTCAAGTGTTGTTGGAGGCTGACGCCCTTGTGACAAGTGTCCGTATTAAACGTGCAGCAGCGTCACTGACAGTGACTTATAAATCCAGCAAAATTTCAGATACTAAAATACGTTCGCATCTGGGCTATTTGATCCAAGCAGCCAGTGAAGTCATCGTTCTTAAACCCTCCAAGCAACAACCTGCATCTGATGCAGAAGAGAAATCTTGGCCTGGGATGCAACTTTCAGCTTTGGCTACGGCTTTAGCTGTATTGGGTGGACCATTCGGATTATCTATTCCGCCTATTATGGTTGCAGGAACTATAGCCCTTGCCACATTACCTGTTGTCAAACGAGCTTGGGAGGGGATCAAGGATGAGCGAAAACTGAATATTGATTTTCTGGATTTTATGGCTATTGCCATTACCACAGTTCAGGGTCAATTTCTCACACCTGCGCTGATGCTGAGTTTAATTGAAATTGGCGAGAACATACGCGATCGCACGGCTCGTTCTTCGGCTCAGCAAACTTTGGATTTGTTGAGTTCTCTCGGACAGTTCGTCTGGGTGGAACGTGATGGGGAAAAAGTGCAAATTCCCATTCAAGACGTGCAGCCAGGGGATACAGTCATTGTTTACCCTGGCGAACAAGTCCCGGTGGATGGTACTATCCTGCGGGGTAACGCACTGTTGGATGAGCAGAAACTGACTGGTGAGTCTATGCCAGTATTGAAGAGAAAGGGACAAACCGTTTATGCCTCAACTCTCATGCGGGAGGGACGAATTTACATTGCGGCGGAACGGGTAGGTAACGACACCTGTGCCGGACAGAGCATTCGGTTGATGCAAGAAGCTCCCGTTCACGATACCCGTATGGAAAACCATGTTCTGAAAATTGCTCAAAAAGCAGTCTTGCCAACATTGCTACTTGGTGGGGCTGTATTTGCCACAACTCGCAACCCAGCACGAGCAGCCAGCGTCCTGACTCTAGACTTTGCCACTGGTATTCGCGTATCAGTTCCCACAACAGTTTTGGCAGCGCTTACCTATGCAGCGCGGCGCGGTGTTCTTATCCGTAGCGGACGAGCGCTAGAAAAACTTGCAGAGGTTGACACCATTGTGTTTGATAAGACAGGCACACTAACTAAAGGTGAAGTAGCTGTTGTTGGTGTCAAAAGTCTCAATGGAGCAACGTCAACAACACGAGTGCTGGAACTCGCTGCGGCTGCTGAACAGCGTCTGACTCACCCAGTGGCAGAGGCGATCGTGCGCTATGCTCAAGAACGGAAAATAGAAGTGCTTCCCCGTGCCAAGTGGGATTACCAACTTGGTCTAGGTGTGCGAGCAGAGATTGACGGAGAAACCGTTTACGTCGGTAGTGAGCGCTATCTGCGTCAAGAAGGCATTGAGATGAATCTCAATGGACACCAAAAGCAGGCAACTTCAGTCATTTATGTTGCTAGCAATGGTCAACTTCAAGGTAGAATAAAATACAGTGACATACTCCGTCCAGAAAGCCAAGAAGTGATCACAGCACTGTTGACAGTTGAAGGTGTGGAAGTTCACATGCTGACTGGAGATAACAGACGAACTGCTAGCGCTGTGGCTGCTCAACTTGGAATTCCTCCAACGCATACCCACGCAGAAGCTTTTCCTGAGCAAAAAGCAACTGTTGTCCGCGAACTGCACGAACAAGGCAAGACAGTTGCATTTGTTGGTGATGGAATCAATGATTCACCAGCTTTAGCCTATGCTGATGTTTCTGTTTCCTTCGCCAACGGTTCTGAAATTGCTCGCGAAACAGCGGATGTAGTGCTGATGCAGAATGACTTGCATGGTCTATTGGAGGCAATTGAAATTGCCCGTAATGCTAGGCAATTGATTCACCAAAACACAGGTCTGATTGCTGTTCCTAACATAGTAGCATTAGCGATCGCAGTTTTGTTTGGTCTTAACCCCCTAGCAGCGACGATGGTTAATAATGGCTCAACAGTCGTTGCAGGAGTTAATGGTTTGCGCCCAATTTTCAAAAGCCGCAAGCAAAAATCTCTACCATCAGCAGGATGAGATAGCTGTCTTAACGACAGTATAATTAGAAAATTTGTAAAAATTTTTCAAATCACAGGAGGAAAATAATCATGGCACCTAAAATTACTGATTTTGTTGAAGACGCTGGCGCACCTGGCATTATAGCCGGTATTGGAGCAGTACTCCTAGCACCTGTCGTGATTCCAGTTGTGGCAGGCGTTGGTAAACCCATTGCCAAGTCAATCATCAAGGGCGGACTTGTTCTTTTTGAAAAAAGCAGGGGAGCCGTTGCAGAACTTGGTGAAACTTGGGAGGACATGGTAGCTGAAGCAAGAGCAGAACTTGCAGAAGGAAGACAGCTACCAGCAGTGGATGTTGCGAGCACCTCTGTGGACAATGGACCCGATAATGGTGCATAATTCTCAGTCCATTTGGCGTTCCTTGGCTTAGCTAGGGAACACCAAGGGAATTCGTAATTCTTAACAGTTATCAGTTATCAGTTATCACTGTTCATTGTTCACTGTTTAAGAATTACAATTTCTAAATTAGGAGGGTAGTTAAGTGTCAAGAAATGGTTATATTAATCTCACTCAGATGCCACAGATTATTGATGAAAAATCTATAAAAAAAGCTTTTCAACCTATATCTACACGGGTTGTCAGTTCTACCCCAGGAAGGCTACGTTTGAGAGTTGCACAGCCTCACCGTCAATCTAGGGACATGCAACGGATTGCCAATGTGCTACAAGCAAATCCTAATATTAATCAGGTACGAACTAATATTCAAAATGGCAGTATTGTCATAAATCACGATGCTCAAGATGGAAGTCTTGACGATGTTTACGCGACGTTGCGCGATTTAGGTGTTATTTTTGGTGATGTTGCATTAGGAAAATCTGAAGCAGCAGCAGAAGTATCAAATGCAGTTGTTGACTTGAATAAACGAGTTAAACAAGCGACGAATAATGCTGTTGATTTGCGCTTTCTTTTTCCTTTAGGACTCGGTGTCCTTTCTATTCGGCAGTTAGTTGCTAGGGGATTGCAGTTAGAAATTATTCCTTGGTATGTGTTGGCTTGGTACGCTTTTGATAGTTTTATAAAACTGCACGGTACGAGTCAAGTACACTCAAGTAAAGAGTAAAAAGGGAGAGGCTAAGAAAAGCAAGATCCCCGACTTCTTCAAGAAGTCGAGGATCTGTTATCCCGGGAGCATCCCATAACTCTATCTCAAAAAATAATTCATCCTCATCACCAAACTTGCCCGAAATCATATCGTTCCGCACACCCCAGTTTCATTTATAGGGAAGATTCTCCCCCAGCGTACTGTATGAGTAGACTTTGCTTCAGTCATAGTTAGTTAAGACGCTTTATCGTAATATCTATAGCTATATTAAATTGCATGAGATGAGTCAAGCACAGTCAGGTAAAGAGTGTGAATTGGATATTATAATGGCAGAAATCTATGAAAACATGCTAACTGGATGAAAGTTAAATAAATTATGCAACCTGCTTTACACATTACAACCCACGTTTTACCAGGAAACAAGATAGAAATTCAAATCCCAGAAGCCAAAGAAGGCGATACTGTTGATATATTTGTCATCTTACCTGACAAATCATTGTCAAAACGGAGTTCTGTTCTAGAGTTAATAGAACAAATTTGTAGTAAACGCCCGTTTAGAAGCACTGAGAATATAGATAGACAACTGCAAGAGGAACGAGATTCATGGGAAAGCTAATACTTCCCTCATCTGGCATTGTCTATGTAGACACATCAGTCTTGATTTATACTAAGGAGAGCGATAAGCGGAGCTTAAGCCTTCGGCTATCGCACTCTTCTAAAATCCGGGCATTTAAAAAAGAGCGATGCTCCCAAAGGGAGCATCGCTCTTAAGCTCTAAACTTTTACCCCTTTGTCAGGTATCCAAACGGATTACCCGGCTCTCGGCATTCCCATCTACGGTCAATCTGTAAATAAAAATACCTGGCGGTAAACGTTCCCCTGAGTCGTTTGTCCCGTCCCAGACGACTGATTTGGAACCAGCACTTTGATTGCTTTCATCAACCAGCGTACGAACGTGCGCGCCAAACCGATTCCAGATATCGATTGTGATGCTTTTGGCATTATCGGGTAACGTGTACTCAATATTAATCGATTTCTCAAATTGCGCTGGCGCATTTGTCAAGAGAAATCTGGTGGGCGCAGCTATCTCTGCGAGAGGAGCTGTTACTGGTGCAGTGGAATATTTGTAAACAGTCTTACCTGAAGAATAACCAACAGTCACAGGATTGCCAAAGAAACGGAATCTATTGATAAATTGCCCTATCTGATTGGCATCATGCCAGTTTTTCCCTCCATCGTTTGTCTCGCTGCTATAGCCTTTTGTGAAATCTTCACTTCCCCAGCCACCAACCCAACCAAGGTTTTCATCAACAAATCCAACACCTTCGAGGTTTGTATTCCCTTGAGGATCGTTGATGCGGAGCCTCGTCCAAGTCTGTCCACCATCTGTTGTCTTTAGAATCGCGCCTGCTTGGAAATTTTCAAGAGAGACAAAACCAATATTCTCATTCAGAAACTGAATTTTCCAACCCCATTCTCCCAGTGGAAAAGAGGAACTCATATTTTCGACGCGATTTACCCAAGTCTTTCCACCATCTTCTGTATAAAGAACAACTGGAATGACATCGTCACGACTTGGGTTAGAAATACTCTTGTCCGCTTTCCCACCGACAACCCAGCCACGCTCCGGACTGGTGAAATATGTATCAATCAAAAGTGTGGCGTATTGACTCATATCCCATCCAGTCCAAGTGGTTCCCCCATCAACAGTCTTAATCATACCTACAGGTCTATCAGGATAGTTAGTACCTGAAGCGTAAACAACTGACTCATTGACAACTGAGAGACCACAAATTGCCGGCGGGGCAAGTTGAGGAAGGCGATCTTCGATTAAGTTCCAATTTTTACCTCCATCAATTGTGGCGTATAGACGTTTACTTGCCGTCAGCGTTCCCGCCCATCCCTTTAAGGGTGTTGCAAAACCAATACATCTCAAGTAAACCCTATCCTGAAATTGTTGTTCCCAGGTTTCACCGCCATCGTTGGTTTTTATTATTTGACCATTACTATTAACTGCCCAGCCCACTGAAGGGTCAATAAACCAAATATCATCGGTTCTCGAACTAGCCAGCGGAGCATTCGTGGGGGACCATTGTAAATTTGAAGAATTCGTCATGATAAACATCTCCTATTTTTTAGGGGTACGGTATGTTACACTCGATTTGGATTACTCGGGAAAATTATTATCTTTCCACTTTTTGAAAAGGTTAATTCTCTCCTCTGTCCAAGGTCCTTCGGGAAGCAGAGGCATAGACTTTGAGGAGACCACCCTTAAGATTTCATCTGCATTCTGCTTCACATCATCATAATCACCAAGATTGACAGGAAATCTCGGTATTGATTTCATATGATCTACATCCATTGGTGAGAATAATTGTGAGATGCCGTTTGCCCAGGTTCCTCCATTTGGTTTGAGTGAAATGGTATGGGCTGTCTTTTTTAGCGCCGCCGACACATCCGTCAAGGCTTGCACCAACTGAGGATAGGGTTGCGTTCTAGAGTCGCCAATAAGAGCGTCACAAGCTACAGCAATTTCTTGTAGTCGCTCCTGAAAAAATATCCAAGCGCTGCTCATCTGTGGGAGCAACTGAACATCTGAATATACCTCAAAGCTTGGACCAGCCTTCGTGTTAGGATATTCCTTGCCTGCAGGCAATTGGGTTATTGCTTTAGCCAACGGAGACAAGCCGAAAGGCATGAGGTTAATGAATGCACTCCTGAGAATGTAGAGCTGTTCTTCATTCTCCTCGGTACGCGCAAAGAAACGCATCAGTATTTGTAGCATAACCTCATAAAGTGCAGCGAATATCTCTACTACGTCGCGACTTAATGGATCGGTGATGATGTTTGCACCAGGAGTTGTGTTGTCTTGCTGAAGACTTAATAGTGGATTTTCGATCACTGAGCGGGCAGGTTGAAACTTGGGATCTTTCGCTAATTCTGCTAAATACTCTTCGCGAATTTTGGTGAATTTGGCAAAATGACTGTCTTCTCTGTCTGCAGGACTTCCTTCGCCCTGTTTGACGATAAGGTCGATCGCTTTTACTGCTGAATCCAAGTCTGTAACCTGGATCATATCCCGAAAAATCCCAGTTGCTTGGGCTTGAGGTGAACCAATAAACAATTTTTGGCTGATAGTCTCAAAGCCTTGGCGAATCAGCCCATAGAGTTCCCCAATGGTGTTATACTCCAGTTTTCTAGGGAGCAGTGGTTCTGGTAGTGCAAGAAATCTCATCAATTCTTCGCCTTCCTTGATCTGCTTACACAACTGATTCCAAAACTCTTTTTTTTCCTCATCTTGAAAATTGTTCGGCAATTCAAAACAAATGTATCGGTTAAGCGTAGCTTCATTGAAAGGAGCTAGTTTGAATAAGAGCTTCAAAGAAGTATATGTTTTCGCTTGGGGAAAATTTGCACGTCGGAAATATGGTGCTCCCCCTATCGCTGTCAGCAGGTTGCTAGCCAGTGCCAAATGCAGCATTTCTTGTACTGCAATTTCATTAATCGTGCGACGCCATCTATTAATTTTGTTTAGTTGATCTTGAGAAACTCCCTCATCTGTAGATTGCTTGAAACTGAAGGCAGTAAAAAGGTATTGACAGGCAAGTGAATGTTCCAACTCTGCTGCCTGTGAGAGAAGATAAAGTAAATCTTCCCTTGTTTTAACTTGATTGTTTGAACTCATGGCATTTAACTTTATTTCCGGAACGGAAGTTAAGCTTGGAACTTTCCTTGTACATCTTTGAGTAGGTGTAAGCAAAATTAACTTATGCACTTTTGGGATAGAAATGGGAAACAATTGCCAAAATTGCCCACAGACTTGATGTCTGGGGCAAAACAAATAAAGTGCTGAGTAAAAAGAAGCACTCATTACTCAGCACTGTTTTGATGAGATTGTCCTAGTACTCGACCACACAAGTTTTGACAGGTTATCAGAAACCGGGTTTCTTAAAGAAACCCGGTTTCTAGCCCTCACGACCCGTCAAAATTTTTGGGTAACGTGATTGTTTCTTTTACGACAGCGGAGCTGCTATCAGTAAAACTTTTTCCAATAGCCAAGGAGCAATACGGTTACACCACAAGGCTAAATGACTTTGCCATCCTACTAAGATTTCAGGTGAATCTCTTTGTAGTCCGGTAAGAAGTGCCTGAGCTACTTTCTGGGGAGTCACAGGTGACACCCACCGAAACCACTGTAACTCTCGCACCATATCAGTGTCAGTTAGGGATGGTAGCAAAGCTATGACTCGAATATTGTGCGCAGCTAGCTCACCGCGCAAAGCTTGAGTAAACCCTACAATTGCAAACTTGGTGGCTGAATATGTAGCCATCGTTGGCGCTGCTACCTTACCCATCAAGCTAGAAACGTTAACGATTGTCCCTGAGCCTTGTGCTACCATGCGTCGGGCAACTAGACGAGTCATAGTGTACATTCCGATTAAATTAACGTTTATTTCTACCTGCACATTTGGTAGTCGAGACTTTAAAAAGGGTGCTTGGTGTGCAACTCCAGCACAGTTGACAAGTAGATCAATTGGTCCATGATCCCGCCAAGCTTGAGCGATCGCAATACTCACTTCTACCACCTCAGATAAATCCAAAGACAAGGTGAAAACTTCAACACCAAGCATCTGTATTTCACTAGCTACATCAACTAACCGAGCAGAGTCCCGTGCTACCAACAACAAGCGTTTGACTCCTTGTCTTGCTAATTCAAAGGCGATCGCTCGCCCAATACCACGCGAAGCTCCGGTAACTAGAGCCGTCTTTCCTTGAATATTCATCACTAAAACCTCCAGAGTTAAGGTCTCATCGTGCTAACACACCAGTGCTGAGTTGAAAGATTTTGCAAAAAGAATTGCATCCTCAGCGTGGAGTCAGACGAAAGAGACTCGTGATTGGGGTATAAGTTGAACTAAACTGTTCGCAGTAAGAAATTTTTCAGAAAACTTGCTTGTCTTACCGCATTCTTGGAGAAAAACTTTGGGTATGTATTTAGTCAGATTTCAGTAAACTTTGAGTTGGACTGGCAATATGTAAGAGTCAAGTGAATAAGCAACCGTCTGGTAGCCAAACGAGCAACAAAGATATTTCTTAGCTGTCTTGCTGGAAAATTGGTCTAAAGCAGTCAGAGAAATATCTTTTGGACAATACTAGAATCAGTGAATCAGTGAAAAGCCAAGATTAATGTGTAGCATGGATGGCACCTCTTTTAGATATAAGTGTCTACCAGAACCAACTTTCTATGCATACGCTAGCAAGGGGATCAACCACTTGCAACATTTATTAACAAAAAATCTTGACTTTTACGTAACTTTACAAAATTCTCAGAAACGATGAAGGAGCAACAGTGCTTTATTCTTGGTTTTAGGAACTTCTAAATGAGAGCGACAAGACTATGAAAAAGCTTATTAATAAACCGGAAGACTTTATACGTGAAAATCTAGAGGGTATGGCTGCGGCTCACCCTGATTTCATTAAAGTTAATTATGAGCCTGCTTTTGTCTATCGAGCCGATGCACCGATACAAGGCAAAGTAGCAATTATTTCAGGTGGTGGTAGCGGTCACGAACCAATGCACGCTGGGTTTGTGGGAATGGGAATGCTGGATGCTGCCTGTCCGGGAGAGGTTTTCACTTCTCCAACCCCAGACCAAATGTTGGAAGCTGCAAAGAGAGTAGATGGTGGTGCTGGTATCCTTTGTATCGTTAAAAACTACAGCGGCGATGTGATGAATTTTGAGATGGCAACAGAGTTAGCTCGTAGTGAAGGTATTCGGGTATTAAATATTTTGATAGATGACGATGTGGCGGTGAAAGACAGCCTGTATACTCAGGGACGACGTGGTGTAGGCACAACAGTGCTAGCAGAGAAAATTTGTGGTGCTGCGGCACAGCAGGGGTATGATTTACAGAAAATTGCAGATTTGTGTCGTTTTGTCAATATAAATGGTCGGAGTATGGGAATGGCACTGACTTCCTGCACGGTACCCGCCCGCATGACCCCTACCTTTGAATTAGGCGATCGCGAAATAGAAATGGGCATAGGTATCCACGGTGAACCAGGACGTCAGCGTAAATCCTTGACCTCAGCCGATGAGATAACTGAAATGTTAGCGCTATCAATTATTGAAGATTCACCCTACACCCGGACAGTGCGCGAGTGGGATGAAGAACAAGGCGAGTGGATGGATGTGGAACTGATTGATCCCCTTTTTCAGCAAGGTGATAGAGTACTAGCTTTCGTTAACAGTATGGGGGGTACTCCTATTTCCGAACTTTATATCATCTACCGCAAACTAGCTGAAATCTGCGAAAAGAAGGGACTGCAAATTGTGCGAAACCTGATTGGTCCTTACATCACTTCTTTGGATATGCAAGGTTGCTCGATTACACTGTTGAAGTTGGATGATGAACTCATCCGGTTATGGGATGCGCCTGTGAAAACGCCAAGCCTGCAGTGGGGAGTTTGATGTATGGTGACGAAAGAGCAGATTTTGCGATGGTTGCAAACATTTGCAGCCCAGATAGAGCAAAATAAAGATTATTTAACAGAATTAGATGCGGCGATCGGTGATGCTGATCATGGGATCAATATGGAGCGCGGTTTCAAAAAGGCGATCGCTCAGTTACCGACTGTTGCAGATAAAGACATCGGTAGTATTTTGAAAACGGTGAGCATGACCTTAATTTCCTCAATCGGCGGTGCGAGTGGTCCTCTTTATGGAACCTTATTTCTGCGAGCAAGTACAGCCGTAGCTGGTAAGCAAGAACTTACTGCTGAGGATATGCTTGGAATGCTCAAAGCAGGATTAGATGGAGTCCTTGGGCGTGGTAAAGCACAACTTGGCGATAAAACGATGGTAGATGTCCTCTCTCCCGCAGTCAGCACTTTTCAACAAGCTGTGAGTGAGGGGAAGGGTACATTGGAAGCAATGCAACGAGCTGTAGCAGCAGCAGAACAAGGGATGAAAGAGACTACACCGATGATTGCCAAAAAAGGACGGGCGAGCTACTTGGGAGAACGTAGCATGGGACATCAAGATCCAGGGGCGACTTCGTCTTATTTGATGTTAAAGAGTTTGTTAGAAACACTTGCAGGTTCTAACGATGAGGCGGTAGGCTAGCCCAACGCTTGCAATGATTAAATTAATGTTTTAGATATCTAATCTTCATTTTGCCCAGGTAAATCTAAAGCGATCAACAACGCCTGAGCCAATTTCGTCATTATATCATCAGAAAGCGCCCCTCGTAAATGCAACAAGCGGGTTTTTGACAACACCCTCACCTGATCTGCCATTGCTACAGAGTCTTGAGTGAGTCCGCCATCTGGTGCTTGAATTAACACTTGAGTGGGATAAACACGCTTTCTTGATTGATAAGTAGTACAGGGAACTGCCAGCACAACAGGACTAGATGTATTAATCACATCACGACTGACAATAATAACAGGACGCGTTCCCCTCTGTTCGGAACCCTCAGTTGGCTCTAAACGAGCATCATAGACTTCACCCCGTTTCATTCTGGAGATTCACCTAACTGCAAAGCCTCCCACTGAGCCGAGGCGAACTCCGCTTCCATCTTTAATACTTCTGTCTGATACTCAGGATCATTTGCCATCTCTGCCAAAGCAGCATCAATTTCTGCTCGTTTGAGCGCTGCTAATTCTCGACGTAACGCTTGCGCCACAAACTCATTACGACTCTTGGCTTTTCCTTCCTGCACTACCTTGTCGGTTGCTTCCAACAGTTCGCTTGGCAGCGTTAATGTCGTGCGAACAGTGTGGTTTTTCATAATATGATGACTATTTTGATGTCATAATTGATGTTTCGTTATGATATCATATTTAATTAAACCAGCAGCGTCGCCCTTCAATGAGAAGAACAAATGAACTAGAGTTTCTCCAAACCAGGGAAAATACCAAGCGTTAACATAAGGGTAAGCAAGATAAAAATTTTCCTTTTATACAAAAAGCCCCTGTGATACCGATTCCTTTTGACTCGCTCATCAGCGCAATTACTGGTATTGCCAACCCAATTATTAAAGAAAAGTTTCAGCGCAATGAAACTGTCATCACATTATTAAAGCAATTTCACCTTGATCCTGAGCATCCGCCTGCTGATTTCAGTGGTGTTTACGCTTACACTTTGGTAGAGTACGGCGTTGGTAAACCCAAGCCATTTCTCGAACTTTTTCGGCAAGAAGAAATCAAACAGACTTTCCGCAAAGCGTATGATCACAATAATATTTCAATTCTTTTATCTGAAATAGAAGCTTTTCTTGATGCTTATGCCTTGGGAGATCAAGTTAGAGCAATGGGAATTGATGTTAAGCGGGAAGTTACTGTCTTTGCGACTGTCTTTATTGAAGTTGTCAATCGATCGCGTACACCTAATGATATTTTGATGAGCCATCAGATAGGCTCATTACATAAAAAAATAGTCAGCATTCAAGAACAGTTGGAAAGGCTACCGACGCTGGAAGGAAGAAGGAATGAGAACAGAGATAGCGCGGTTAGCAGCGCACAATGATCCAGCACTAGCAGCTTCTGCATCAACGCAAAAAAAATGTAGAGCCATAGCTTTAGCTCAACAGATGCAAGGCTGGTTTGAAACCTTGGGCTACCGTTTTGAAAAGTATGAAGTTTGGGAAGACAACTATTTTGAGTGGATTATTGACATTCCCGCACGACGTCATCGATATGATCGCATTCTTGTACGTGGAATTGAGGGTGAGGCGGGACTAGGTGATGTCATGGCTTTGCGCCAGTCGGTGGAAAAGTAAAAAACTGATGAAGGTTGGTTAGTCACAGCAAGGCGAATTTCACGAGCGGCGCGTGGTGAAGTGGAAAAAGAAGAAAATCGTCACCTTGATTGTTATACTTTTGACGAACTGATAGATCAGGATGCTGATTTCAGTGATTATCTCGACTGGCTAGAAGCGGAAGTTAAACACCGGGAAATTGACCAAAAATACGTACCGTTAGCTTGCACCAAAGAAGAATTTGACTCACTTAGCAAGCGTCGGATAGGAGTCAGTCGCTACGATGAGCGCGACGGCTGGATTGATGGTTACCTTGATATGTGGTTAGATGACCCTGCAAAAGAGCATATCTCTATTTTAGGAGAGTTTGGCACTGGTAAAACTTGGTTTGCTTTTCATCACGCCTGGATTGCACTGCAACGCTACCGAGATGCTCAAAGACGTGGCGTTGAACGTCCCCGCCTTCCTTTGATAATTACTTTGCGCGACTATGCTAAAGCACTGAATGTTGAGAACGTTTTGGCAGGTTTCTTTTTTACACAACATAATATTCGCTTGAACAGTGAGGTTTTTGACCAACAAAATGGAAAGACCTCAGTTGCACTGTGGTTAAAGGAGCAGATTTTACTGAGGCAAGCTTGTGTGGTGTTAATTTTACTGAAGCGAATTTGACTAATTCAGTTTTTACTAAGATCTTGGGCAGTGTTTTGTCATTAGCATTTAGTCCAGATGGCAAACTTGTGGCTATAGGTGATAGTAATGGCGTAGTTCAGTTGTGGGAAGTTGCAAATAAACAAGAAATTTTCACCTGTAAAGGACACAACGGTTGGGTATACGTAAAAAGATTGGGAAGCCTGATAGCCCCGAAGGATGAGGCTGTTTAAGATTTTAAACCGCTTCATCCGGTATTTATATCGGGGTGGAAAGGCGGCTCAAGCAGTTTTAACTGCCGTGACATTCTCTAATCAACTGCTCTACATATTCGCTTGCACTTATGTTTAAATTTTTAGCTTTCTCTTGAGCAACTTTCCAAGCAGTATCAGTTAAATAAATTCCTCGACACTTTTTTAATTCTTCGTGTAAAACAGGTTGATTCTTTATTCTTTTTATTCCCTTTTTTGCTGACATTTACAGAACAGCTAGCTATACTAAATATAGTCTAAAAAATTCAGGAGGTGATTACAAGATATGCCACGAAGTACGAAACCATCATTTGTTTTGGAACTACCATTAAAGGTAGACAGCAAGCAAGATTCAGAACTGCAAGCGAGATTCAATGCAGCCATGAGGTTGTACAACAATGTACTTGGAGAAGCTAGGACTAGGATGGAATTAGTACGTAATTCTGTTCGCGCAGCGTCTCCGCCAGGAGAGGCATATCAAATAGCTAAGAAAATTTCTCGTGACCGGAAAAAAGATCGCATTGAAGCTTTCAGCAAAGCGCGTGAAACTTATCGATTTAGTGACTACGATTTACAAGCTTATGCCAATCGTGCAGCCAAAGATTCAAAGTGGATTGCTCAAAAAATAGACGCTCAAGTTCAACAGAAACTAGCGACTCGTGCGTTTAAAGCAGTTGAACGTGTTTTGTTTGGCAAAGCTAAAGACGTTAGATTTAAAGTTGAGTCTCGTTTTCGTTCTGTTGAGGGCAAAACCAACAAGCAAGGTATTAGGTGGAAAGATAATCGCGTCGTTTGGTCAGGATTAGAGTTAAGTGTAATCATTGACCCAGATAACGAAGTTATTAAACATGGATTGTCGAGTCCTGTTAAATATTGTCGTCTCATCCGGCGAATCTTGAATGGTAAACGTAGATGGTTTGTACAACTTGTACTAGAAGGTGTACCATATCAAAAACATCAAAATTACATTAGTGACGGTTTGGTTGGACTTGACCTAAACATTTCTAACATTGCTTTTGTTGGTGACAAGAAAGCTGGACTACTACCTTTTGCTAAAAATGTACCAACATTTGAACGCGAAATTAGCGCTTTGCAACGCAAGATGCAACGTTCTCAACGTGTTAGCAATCCCGATAACTACGAACCTAACTACGAAGCGCAAGTAGGACGTAAAACTGCTGTTAAAAAAGGGAAAGTCAAAAAAGGTAGACAAAAATGGGACAAGTCTAACAATTACCGTAAAAATGCACAGAGGAAACGTGAATTAGAACGTCGTAAAACTGCTTATGCTAAATCTCAAAATCGTTGTATAGTTAACGAAATATTGAGACATGGTAAGCACATAAAAACTGAGAACGTCTCAGTAAAAGGATGGCAGAAACGTTACGGAAAAGCTATTTCTGCTAAATCTCCAGGTTTTGTACAATCAGAATTAGCTCGCAAGGCTGTAAGTGCCGGTGGGCAATTCATCAAGTTCTCTACTCAAAAAACTGCTTTGTCTCAGACCCATTTGACAGGTGAACGAGTTAAGAAGTCCTTGTCAGAACGGGTTCATCGAGATGTAACAGGAATTCCAGAGCATCAACGGGATTTGTTTAGTGCTTTTTTGAGTAGACATGTTAATCAGGAAAATATGTTGTCATTGCGGGATGCTCAAAACGAGTATCCGAGGGCGGAACTGCTCTTACTGGAGGCGTGGCAACGTCATTTAACTCGCGAGCAAGTAAGCGCGTCTGAACGCAGGCTGTCTGATTCACCCTCAGAGCGAGTCTCCAGTAAGCCAATAACCTCTAGCCAGATAGCGATATCGAGCGAAAAGCTAGACGAGGATGTGGCGTGAATCTGCGTCTCTTTAGAGCGCAGAGAGTTCAATCAGTATGTATTATCTTGATTTTCAAGAAATTATTTCTAATAATGCTCAAAGTATTAAGTATTAATATTGAAAATCATTGATAATTCGTGCTGTTTATTTAACCATTGTTAGCCAGATTTTGGAAATCTACGCGTATTACACGATGAAGTGCGGAAAGTGGGTTATAATGCAGACATCACTGCATCTAGGCACACAGTAATTTTGGCGTTGCTGAATTGAGGTATGAAATTTTCATTCTTTATTTTCACAACCCTTACCTTTGTGCCTTTGCGTCTACTCTGCGAGAACGGCTCCGCCGAATGCGTGAGGCTAAATTCATACTTTGAATCAGCAACGCCGTAATTTTTGCATATATCTCCAGTTTTTCAATCTATTTACCGTATAATAACTCTAACCTAGTTATCATCACCGCTCTATAAGCTTACATGTAGCCAAAATGACGCTAGAGCAATTGCGAATTTTTTTAGCCGTGTCGGAATTGCTGCACTTTACTCGTGCGGCGGAAGCACTTTATATCACTCAGCCAGCCGTAAGTGCAGCAATCCAAAGTTTGGAAGCAGAATACGGCGTGAAGTTATTTCATCGGATTGGACGCCATATCGAAATTACTGATGCTGGTAAGTTATTGCAAAGTGAAGCGCAAAAAATTCTCGATCAAGTAGAGTTAACTGAGCGTGGTTTACGGGAATTAAACGATCTACAACGAGGAGAATTGAAGTTAGGTACGAGCCTAACTCTTGGTAACTATTGGTTACCCGAAAAAATTAGTCAGTTTAAACAGCAATATCCTGGTATTTTTATTAATTGTACACTAGGTAATGCAGAGGAAATTTGCGAAGGAACTGCTGTAGGGATGTATGATTTAGGCTTCGTTACAGGCGACATCAAACCATCATTGCAGCACTGTTTAGAAAAAGAAGAAGTGGGGAGCGATCGCTTACAAATTGTAGTCGGGAAATCTCACCCTTGGTTCCAGCGCACCAAAATTTCTCTAGATGAATTACTTACCACAAGTTGGGTGATGCGCGAATCTGGTTCCGGCGCACAGCAGATGTTTGCTCAAGCCTTACTAAGTTGGGGAATTGAACCCAATCAACTGGATGTTGTTCTGAATATGAACACCAGTGAAATGGTGAAAGCAGTAGTAGAAAGCGGTGTTGGTGCGGCTGCGATTCCCGAATTCATGGTGAAAAAAGAATTACAATTGGGAACATTAAATGCCGTGCGAATTACCGAGTCAAAAACATCATCAGGTAAAAAACTAGAGATAGTCCAATCTATTTGGAAGTTGAAACACCGTCAACGATTTCAAACACGATTAGTCAGGGCTTTTGAAAACTTGTTAATACAAGAGATAACACCAATAATTTAATTTGGTATAATTATCAATGTTTATTCTTAATAAATTCGATATACTTCATTGATCTATCAACTTAGATGAACTAATTTGGGGTTACTTTACCATCAGTTAATTATTGTTGATAACCCAATATATGAATAAACTTATTACACAAGGACTCCTTGCTTTCGCCGCCACTAATATTGATGACATTGTTATCTTGCTACTATTCTTCTCTCAAATAGATAACAATTTCCGCCGTCAACATGTTGTTGTCGGTCAGTATCTAGGTTTTACAGCTATTGTTACAGCTAGCTTACCAGGTTTCTTTGGTGGTTTAGTTATACCACGCGCTTGGACTGGATTATTAGGCATATTACCAATCATCATTGGTATCAAACAATTACTAAATCGAGAATCAGAAGAAATGGAAGTTCAGACTGTTAATAGTGATTTCAATCTATCTACAACTGGTAATTCTATATTATCTTTTATTTTAAGTATTCTTAGTCCCCATACTTATAAAGTTGCAACAGTCACTTTTGCCAATGGTGGTGATAATATCGGTATCTATATTCCCTTATTTGCTGGTAATAGTTTTACCAGTTTACTAGTAATTCTCATGATATTTTTTATTATGGTAGGGGTTTGGTGTGCTATTGCGTATCTATTAGCTCGTCAAGCAACAATAGCATACATGTTAAGTCGCTATGGTAAAGTGGCTGTACCTTTTGTATTAATTGGCTTGGGTTTGTACATTATGTATGAAAGAGATACATTCGCCCTATTGCCTTGGATATAATAAATTTTCTGTAGTTACACGGACTTTTCAGACATCTTCTGAGGCAGATTTATCTGTGTGGCTACGAATAACATGAGACTATGGATTGTATCTAATAAACTAACTTCCAACTTACCATCATTAAGATAGAGTAAATAAGAAACCGCAATGGTTTTTGTGGTGCTATGTTGCAGATTTTTGCACCTAGTAAGACTCCTGGTACTGAACCCAACCAAATCGGTAATACCAAACTCCAATCAACTGTTCCCAAAGTTAAATGTCCGAGGGAAGTAAAGAACAACAAAATTGCTGCTTGAGAAATATCTGTACCCACTAACTTGCGTGCATCAAGGCGAAAAAAGGCAATCAGTACTAAAGCAAAAATCGAACCAGAAGAGACGCTAGTCATACCAACCAAACAACCGAGTAATGCGCCTATACTCATCGTCTGCAAGCAACCTAGTTTGGTTTGTAAGTCAAATTTGGGTAGTTCAGGTAATTGCAATTTTGGGAAGAAAGTCAGCAGTAGCATTTGCACTAGCGCCAAGACTGTTACCAACAGAATTGTGACACCCAGTAAGCGGAGCATAATATCGTTCATGTTGTGCTCTCCAGTCTGCCTGATGAGGTGCAACATCCCCACCCCAAACAGTGATCCAGAAACGCTTCCCATTGCTAACCATTTTACCACTTGCACATCAAGAGTTTGTTGTTGCCAATGCTTGATACTGCCAACGATTTTCATGAGCGTGGCGGCTACAACATCGGAACTCACCGCCACTGCAGGCGGTACCCCAAAAGCAAAAATCAACATCGGGGTGATGAGAGATGCACCACCAACTCCCGTTAAACCAACGATGATGCCTACTAGGAAGCTGAAGAGCGGTAGAAATAGAAAGTTCATACTCCTGTCCCTAACGGGGTTTTGTAGATGCTGTTTAGCTGAAACTAAAAGATTTGTTGTGCTGCTGTTGTGCAGACTGTCTCGTCCAACTCAACTTTTGAGTGATTATTTTTATGCTTTTGTAAAGCACTAAAAACTGATTGATATACCGTATTTTAAATTGGAAAATGCAAAAAGTCTAGAGAGTAGTATGAAGTAATACAAAACACTTAAATATACGTAAAAACCCGGTTACTTCTGGAAACCGGGTTTGAGGATATATCTACCCCCCTGTAGTAGAGGAAATGTAGTAGGAGATATGGCAGTATATAAAAAAATTGCTCTAATTCTATCAAGATACTGTATTTTATATGACAGAGTTAAAAGAAGTCAACGAGAAAAATCAGCCAACAGCAACATCACAGCAAAAGCCCCAGTTGTCCATAGGCTTTGTGCAAAAACTGTTGATTGTCCATTGGCGTTCTCTGTTGCTGCTGTTCATTGGCGTATATCTACCACTGCAAATTTTTGGGTTGCTGGCGTTAGAGGTACGACAATATGAGGGTGGCTTTCCTTGGGATTTACCAATCCTAGTAGCGGTTCACTCTGTAGCACAGTTGCAGTTAGATGTATTCGCAGCGATACTGACCAAACTGGGTTCGTTTCGGACAGTATTACCCACTCTTAGCATAATCGCACTTATTTTACTACTGCGGCGTAGGTGGCGATCGCTCACTTATATACTCATAACCACTTTTGGTAGTGCCATCATTAACCGCACAGCCAAGGAATTTTGGCATCGAGTCCGTCCCCATCTGTGGGACTCTGTTGCACCAGAATTTAGTTACGCATTTCCTAGTGGTCATGCCATGACTAGTATGACACTCATTGCCATCTTAGTGATATTAACGTGGGATAGTGCTTGGCGTTGGGTGGTTGTGATTTTCGGTAGCTTGTATGTATTAGCTATTGGCTGGACGCGGTTGTATTTGGGAGTGCATTTCCCCAGTGATATTATTGCAGGTTGGATGGTGGCTGTAGCTTGGGCAATTGGTGTTAATTTTATTATCAAGCCGAATTTGCAACCAACAAGTGCAGTTCAACCGGCGAGTGAAGTGACATTGCGTCCTGAAGAACAGCAGTTGGTTGGCGAAGATTAGCCCTTGAGTATCTCCGTTTTGATTTACTTTCATTCCCTCTTCACCTTATAGATGAACAAGAGGGAATGAGAGTGGAGGTTGCTAAAAGCTTGACTGCGTATTAAGCCTTATTAGTGGGTGCATTGGTTACTCGTGCATCAACAACTGCTTGAGAAACGTTGGGGATAAACCAATTCACCTCATCAGGTTTTAAAATTTTCGTCCCAGCTGTACTGAATTCAATTGCGCCAGTATCTGCATTAGTTCTAAAAACAACGTTTGTTCCGTTCGGAACTTTGATGACAACACCACCTGTAAACTCTTGGTTTGGTCCATAAGCACTTAAAGCCACAGCTTTCACGTCACGTGGTAAATAGACACCTTTGCAGTCCCAGTTATTTTGGGTTGTTTGACCATTGGCGAGAAAGTACAATGCAGCTCCGGAGGAGTAGTATTCATCATCATCTAAATCTGGTTCAGGACCATAGACAGCAAGGGTTTTACCTGTTCCGTTAACGCACTGTCCCCAGGTGAGACCTGACTCTAGAGCGTATTTTTGAAATTCTAATTCATTGATTCTTTGTTCAATCTGTTCGGGTGTATAGCTTTCGAGTTGAGTCTGACTTTCTTTGGCTTGTTGTAGTTGTTTTAGTTCTTTTGTCAACTCGATATAGTCAGGATTTTTAGTAATTTTTGGTGCATCAGCAAAGGAAGGTTGAGCAAACAATAGTTGTCCTATAAATACGAACACCAAAAAAAGATATTTCCAGTTTTTCATTTTCTTGCCCCTTATGAGGAAAATTGCAGTTTATGACTATCTCTACTATTTTGTCAAAATTAGGTTAATAGCAGATATTGAATTTGTTCTATTTTATCAATAATAGTTATCAATAAGATCTTTTTCGATTATTTGAATTATTGAATAAATCCAACTCATTTACCGTATATTAGTTTTTAGTATTTTTTATAATTAAATACATTGGTATTTTTTATACATAGTCTTATAAAAATAAATCTCAAGTATTCCAATGAAGTTAGTGGAGATTATTTAAGTATTAAAAAATATAAAAAAATATATTTAACACTTGAATGTGGTAAATACATAGAATAGGATGTGAATTGTTGTTGTGAACACAAAAACTAAATACTAAATAATTGGGGTAAGGATTTGATTTCAGTCTCCTCATCAGAGATAAAAGTTTCTGGATTCGGGCGAAGTTTCAATTCTGCTTTTTAAACCCAATCAAAATTCCTGAAAATCCTACTGGAATATGTGCCTTGCCGCGTGTTAATGAATTACCAAATGAAACAGAAGAAAGCGTCGTATCTACCTAGCATTCACGGTTTAAAGCCAGACTGTTTATCTTTTTGGGAAGTTATAGCACAATCTTTTGCTGTGATTGCGCCGACTACTATACCTGCATCGAATATTGGTTTAATCATTGCTCTTTCTGGAAATGGTACCTGGTTAAGTTTCTTAATAGGCTTAATTGGGTTGGTATTTGTTAGCATTAACATCAACCAGTTTGCCAGTCGTTCTGCTTCTCCTGGTTCACTCTATTCTTATATTGTTAAAGGATTAGGTCCCACAGCAGGTGTAATTTGCGGTTGGAGTTTGGTACTCGCCTACTTATTTACAGCGATGTCTGTGCTGTGTGGGTTTGCTAATTTCAGTGGTTCTTTAATTGGTCATTTGGGAATTCATCCTTCTAGTATTACCTTATTAGCGATTGGTGCAGGTATTTCCTGGTATGCAGCATATAAAGATATCCAGTTGAGTGCGATCGCTATGCTGTGGTTGGAGGGAGTCTCTATTGTATTAATCGTCCTACTGTGCATCATTATTTGGGCGCATCGGGGTTTTGCACTGGATATGTCACAATTGACTTTGCAGGGTGTCACTCCTGGTAATGTAGCAACAGGTTTAGTTTTGGTATTGTTTGGTTTCTCTGGGTTTGAAAGTGCTACATCCTTGGGTGATGAAGCAAAAAATCCCTTAAAAACGATTCCTAGAGCTTTGATTGGAAGTACAATCCTTGCAGGTTTGTTTTTTATTGGCACAACTTATATTGAGGTACTAGGTTTTAGTGGCACTGGGATATCAATTACCACAACAGAGGAACCTCTAGGCTTCCTATCACAACAAGCAGGAGTTGGTTTTTTAGGCGAGTTAGTTGCTCTGGGGGCACTATTTAGCTTCTTTGCCTGTATACTAGGTAGCATTAATCCGGCAGCACGGGTGTTCTTTTTAATGGCGCGTCATGGTTTATTTCACTCAAAGTTGGGTGCTGCTCATGCAGCGAACAAAACACCCCATGTAGCAGTAACAATGTGTTCTTTGATTATCTTCCTTGTACCCACAATCATGTCAATATTCCACGTACCACTGTTTGCAAGTATGGGTTACTTGGGGGCAATCTGTAGCTATGGGTTTTTGACTGTCTATGTGCTAATATCTGTCGCTGCTCCCGTTTATCTCAGCAAAATTGGCAAACTGCGTCTTTGGGATATGGTGTTTAGCGTGGTAGCGATCGCCTTCATGATGATCCCGGTTCTTGGTAGTATTGGCATCCCCGGAAGCACTATGTTTCCTGTACCAAAGGCACCCTACAATATTTTTCCCTACCTCTTCTTGATATACATCGTCATCACCTGCGGCTGGTTCATGACAAAACGGTTGCGTTCTCCCCGAATCGTAGCTGTTATGCAGCAAAGAGTTGAAGAAATTCACGCACGTTTCAGTGATGTCGAAAATTTGTAGTCTTCTCACAAGTACTGAGGAATAAAGAATTTCTCTGATGCGCCCTCGGAAGTGAGACTTTAATTTCCATTCCTCAAATATTCTTGTCTGGCTGTGAATTTTAAATTTTGAATTGTCTATGACTGGTTTCATTACTGCCATTTCTACAGGAGTGGCAGCATTTAGCGCCACCAATATTGATGATATTATCATCCTGATGTTGTTTTTCTCTCAGGTGAATGCAACCCTTCGCCATTGGCACATTATCACAGGGCAGTACCTGGGTTTTGCAGTTTTAGTCATTGCCAGTTTACCTGGTTTTTTCAGTGGTTTATTCCTACCTCAATCCTGGCTAGGATTATGTAGTTTATTACCTATCGCCATCGGCATCAAGTGCTTATTATCTCAAGATGACGACGATCAGGAGACTACCGTTACTGAACAGTCACAGTCACATCAATTGCTCTTGACTAAGTTTCTCAATCTGCAAATCTACAGTGTCGCAGCTATTACCATTGCAAATGGTACAGACAACATCAGTATTTACGTGCCTTTGTTTGCTAGTAGCACCTGGGAGAGTCTTTTAGTGATTCTCAGTGTGTTCTTCACTCTTGTAGGAGTATTGTGTTATGCAGCGTATAGGCTAACCCATCAACAAGCGATCGCGGACATTCTCACTCGTTATGGTAACAGTTTTATGCCTTTTGTCCTAATAGGACTAGGTGCTTTTATTTTTGTCAAAAGTGGTACTCTATCTCTATTCAATCTATTTAATAGTGATTTTGCTACCTCTTTGTCATTGCTGTACAACGCAATCCGTAGATAAGTAGTACAAGAAAGCAGAAGAGCTTATTTCCCCTTGCCCATTTCCCATTGCCCATTGCCCATTGCCCATTGCCCATTTAACTAGGAGAAACCTATAATTTGAATATTCTGGAATTTTCTCTACTTGTTTGGTTAGGTTCGTTCACTGCTGGCTTTGTCGGGGCGCTGACAGGGTTAGGGGGAGGAGTCGTGATTGTTCCCCTATTAACTTCGGTATTTAGTGTTGATATTCGCTACGCTATTGGCGCTTCTCTCGTTTCTGTCATCGCTACCAGTGCTGGTGCAGCTTCTACTTACATTAAAAAGGGCTTAACAAATTTACGCTTAGGAATGTTTTTAGAAGTTGCCACAACTATTGGCGCAATTGTTGGTGCTTTAATCGCGACATTCGTTACAGTTAAAGCATTGACTATTGTCTTGGCAATTGTCTTACTCTATTCTGCTTACCTTTTCCAACAACCCAAGTTAGAGAACCCAGAGAATGACACAGCTGATCCCCTAGCTCATTATCTCCAACTCAACGGCACTCACCCGACTGCTGAAGGTGTCATGTCTTATCAAGTTCATGCTGTACCCGGTGGTTTTGTAATGATGTGTGTCGCGGGTGTCATTTCTGGGTTACTAGGTATTGGTTCGGGTGCGTTTAAAGTGTTGGCAATGGATCAAATTATGCGTATCCCGTTTAAAGTATCTACTACCACCAGTAATTTTATGATTGGTGTCACCGCCGCTGCATCTGCAGGGGTTTACCTCGCCCGTGGTTACATCGATCCAGGGTTATCTATGCCAGTCATGTTGGGGATACTACCTGGTGCTTTTTTAGGTGCAAGATTTCTTATTGGGGCAAAGACGCAAATATTAAGAATAATTTTCAGCTTGGTGTTGGTATTAATGGCTGCGAAGATGGTGTATCAAACTCTGGGTGGAGGGCTGCTGTAGAGACTAATTCATATTAGCAGCGGGCAATGGGCAAGGGGCAATGGGCAATGGGCAAGGGGCAATGGGCAGTGGGCAATGGGCAATGGGCAATGCTCGATTCCCGTTTTTATGCTTCTGGTGTACGCAGTTCATGATGACTACTTAGCAGATAGGCAATTGGACAAAGCCCAGTGTCAAAAGCAATCGCAATTTGGGGATGTTTGAGTATGTTTAAATCAAATTTTAACCAGTCGTCTACCTCCACACAGTCAGAGAGTCAAATTGTTACCTTTCCATTACAGCCTGCAAATGCTAACTCCGACATTGATACATTATCTGAAGTTAACACAGAAACTCCACAATCACAGATATTACAGGATGAATATTTCCTGGAAAACCTCCTAAGTAATCTTCTGAAATACGGTGTTTTCATTGCTAGCACTATTGTGTTACTTGGTGGAATCTTATATTTAATTCGCCACGGTGCTGAACCTGCTGAGTACCATTTTTTTCACGGTGAGTCGTCGGAGTTTTGCTCTCCCACTAGTGTCGTGACAGCAGCTTTGTCCGGTAGTCGCCGTGGGATAATTCAGTTAGGGCTATTGTTGTTAGTAGCAACACCAATTTTGCGCGTACTGGTTTCTCTATTAGTGTTTGCTAAACAACGTAACTGGAACTACGTGATGATTACCACACTTGTAATGACTGCTCTGGTTTGTAGCTTTGTGAGAGCATATTTCTAGTCATCTTCACTAGTTTTTATGAGTGCGATGCCCGTATATGCCCAGAGGGTTTCTGAAGGAAACCCTCTGGGCATAGGGCTGGCGAAGCCATCGCTTCTGTCATTCTGTCATAATGCGTATCTGATAATACGTTTATAAATCCCGTGATATTCATCTTTGCTAGATTCAAACTTCTGTTTGGCTCTAGACTTTTTTTATTTTTTATTTTAAAATACGATAAGTTGATAGGGTTACTGATTTATCATGATTAACATAGAGAAAGTCGGTGATGAGCAGTTTTCACAAGCATCTGCAGAGCATTTACCCAAAACACTATTACAGAAACTTAGAGGCGGATTTTTATTCATCATTGGATATCTACTCTCACCTTTCTCCTGGTGGAATGACTTGATATTCAATTTACCGATCGCTTATTTTTTTGGATATATTTGTAGTCTATTCTCTCCTAAATTGTTCATGCCTTGTGCAATCATCGGTTACTGGCTATCCAATATTATCGGTATTCTTTTGATGCAAGTCGGTGTCAAAGACGTTTTGCAAAAGCAATCAAAAGAACGTAATCTCAGAAAAGAATTATTTACAGGCTTAATCTCTTCAACTTTATACACCTTTGTTATCTTGGTTTTAATTCATTTTAAGATTATCGAGGCTCCTAACTTGTTTTCTGGTAGTTAGCAGAAATACCTCTTCTCATATCATGTCCGGTTAATTGCTTATACAGCAGCAATTCCTGAGTCATTGAGTCACCGAGTCAGAAGTAAAAGTTCTTCTATATCTGGCTCTTGACTTGAAAAGGTGTACCTCAATAAAAATGCAAACCGCTGTAAATCCAGAAGAACCCCACCCCCTCGCGGGGCTATGGTGTACACACAAGTTGACAATATCAACAACGAGCTGGGGTCGAAGGCGTCTTTTCTCAAGCAAGTCTGAGATTGGAATTACGTCGCACTCGATACATTGTGAGTCCGCTGCTGCGGGAGGGTTTCCCGCAGCAGGCAAGTGGCGAACCCGAAGGGGCAGAGCGAAAACACACTTACGACACATCTTAATCGCTGTCGCCATGAACTTGACACGATTAGTTAGTTGGTTGAAGGGAGTACCTAAAACCAAGACGCGTCAGTCTCGTTTTGCTGCACTTGCTCCCACTGCTTCTGCTTAATAGAGTTTATGATCGCCAATGTCAGAAAGTGTAACCTCAGTGACAGATAATCACCAGACTGGTAACACCCCCTGTTAATTCGCCAACAACATCATGAATTTGCGGGTTGTTTTGCTAGCTCAAGCCAAATCTCGGTAAACTGATAGTTCATCTACTCTCATTTCAAAAGGCATTCCTTGACTCTTGGGAGGACAGACACGAATTTTTGCACTGCTGACAATTTTGTATAGCAATGCAGCCATCGTGACAAGTTTCTGTAACACACGCCAGTTCGTCACTTGATCGTCACATTCAATGATCATAGTCAAAGTACTCATGTGGGTGGTTACGTACCACCGACAATTAGACAATAAATCTTGGATATTGCGATCGCACCCTTCGTAAAAGTATCTACAGATAGAATACTCAAGTTGCTGCCGTAGGATAATATCTGCCGATGTCAGTTGGATAGGATGTGAATCCTCTTCGTGTAAAAAATACTTCCTCTTCATCTTCTTGTCTTTTGATTACTCTTACTACTTTCCATTGACCATTGCCTAAAGTACATCTTTCTAAAAATTTCTGAGTTTCATCATCATAGAAAGCACTAATACTACTACACTGAATACCCCAATAGTTGCTGAATAGATACGGGAACTTGCTGCGTAGCTTAGTAGCCATTTTTAATAAATTAATGAACTTCAAAATAATCAGTTCCACAAACGAAAGACACTTTCGGTCTTAAACGTCTGACTTTCTTTTCTTGAAATTCACCACAAATGGCACAAGAGCCATAAACTCTTTATTCTCAAAGCCTAAATTGGCTTTGAGAGCGAGTTTATCAACATCAAATTTAATTGTAAGTTTCTATTGTGTAGATAAGTTGGTTGAGGAGCAATAGCACCTAGATGATGTCTGCTATCTAAAGAGCAATACCTCACACTCCTTTTCTTTCTATTTCCAACTAGACTTATAATAAACGCAACTAATAAAAAAAATGAATTCGATGATACTATTCTTCTATAAGATAGAATTCTCTATACTATTATCTATAAATTAATTGATAATAAACAATTATTTGCTACTTCTAGATACCATTTACTATCCCCTCTCTTCCTCTGAACTTGGTAGACCTGAAATTAGGTTATGAGCTTTTGAGTAAAATTCTTGTCTGTTATCAAAAAAGAAACGAAAAAAGACAGGAGACGTAGGAACTTCTAGCACAGGTACTCCTAGTCTGGGAACTTCCAGTTCAGGAACTTCTGGTACAAGACGTTAACCAGTAGTAAGGATACGGTAGGTACTGTCAATTAATGATGAATGAGTAGGCAGTGCCTATTGTACTGATTTGCTTCCGCCAAGGTTTTTTTATCATGAAAACCTTATTTCTTCCGAGCAACAATATGAAAAATATGCCAGTGTTTCTCTTCACCTATAGCTGTTTTTCCAGGATGGTCTTCTTCTTGTAACGTTTCTATTTCAAAAGGTTGCAGCAGCATTTCTACTTGTTGACGTGTATGGTGATTCATGGAAGTATAAATTGCCCAAGAATCATGCTCTCCAAACAATTGTCCACAGAAACGACCGCCAGAACGCAATGATGAAATAATTTTTTCCCATAAACTCGGGAAAGACTTCGGTGGACAAAATGGTAGTGAAAAGCTGGCGTTTACTAAATCTACTGATTCTGGTAGCACTATGTCTTGAAAAAGAACAACGCGAGTTTCTACTAGAAGTTGGCGATTAATATCTGGACGTTTTAGTAAACGCGCGATCGCCTCAGCTTCACCATCAATAGCCAAGACTCGCCAACCTCTACGTAATAGTTCTACTGTATCTCGCCCTTCACCGCAGCCCAAATCAACTGCAAACCGTGAGGGTGGGACAGATATCTCGTGTTGGTTAGGATTTTCAGTGTCAAAACGCGCTAAAGCTTCAAGTAAGGTGTCTCGTGGCGGACGACTCACAACAGCGTTATAATACGCAGACCAATCGCGCTCGAAAACTTGACCTTCAGATTGATCATTACTTAACTCTGACATAACGTATACAAGTTGGAGTTTGAACTACTGAGTTTATAACAGATAAAAGTTGATGTTATCTATACATCTCTATTATTTGATGGAAAAAGTACTAAAATGTATATGTATATTTAATGGCACCAGATAATTCATTAAAAATATAAAGAAAGTTCATAAAAAAACTCGGATTCATAGAAGGTAGACAAGTCTAAGCAGTGATTAAGATCACACATTTGATGGTTGCTGTTCACTAATCCTTTTCTAGAAAACTAACAAATATTGTCCTCTTTAAACTCAATCATGATTGAGGTAAGGATATAAGAAATGTTATCAGTATATTAGTAAATTTACTGAAGACGATAATCTTATAAAGGACTACTATTAACACTATGTTTGCTGTTGTTTGAGAAAGAGGCTGGCTTTCTCTTGCAACACCTCATCTAAAGCAGAAAATTTCTTAGTTTAGTTTTGGATGTGAGATGAGCAAGTAGGTAAATGTGTAAGGAAAAGGGTAAGAAATACTTTACCTTTTTCCTTTTTCTGTTTTCTGTGTCATATCCAATCTAAAATATCAAATCTAAAATTGCTCTTGTTAATTGATGAGTTAAAGGCGAACTATCAATCACCATTCCAATGCAGAGCAACACCATCAGGACTTAGGCAAAGAAACCCGGTTTCTACCAAAAATCGTCTGTTTCGCAACCAAATACGAACGAAGAAACCGGGTTTCACAGCAGATGGTGCGTAAGTCCTAATCATATAGAAAATCGAGTACGTCATGAGTAGGAGGGGGATAATCCAAGGCTTTGTGAACTGATAGTAACTGTGAATGACTTGTAGAAAATTTTGATGGTGGCGTGTGGCGGTGTTCTCAATCATGATTTGACAAATTCCTCATTTTTTCACTCATCATCAATGCGGACATAAATTCTTTGAGCAAGTTCTCGAGTTAATGTCAATCGTCTTTCTCCTACTCTGATGACAAAACAAGGAAACCTCTGTTCTACAGCAATGAAAGTTCCTGGTGTTATCCCCATTGATATCAGTTTTTGAAGAGATTTTTCGTCCTTAATGTTGCAGAATTTGATGATGCCTTGTTCTCCCTTTTTTAGCATTTCTAGTGAGGAGCCAGTGATACTAAATTTAGTAAACATTAATAAAAGAATTGTGTTTTCTTACAAAATTTTTATAAGTTTTCTGTTTTTTTGAGTTATTTTGAACTGCAGATGCACGAGCTTTGCACGCAGATAATTTATCGGTGAACATCTGTGTTTATCTGTGGTTTAATTTTCAAATAGTAGCTTTTTCTGAAGCGACAACCTCGATAGTGATTAGGGTTTTAGAGACGTAGTATACTACGTCTCTACATAAATAAGGAAATTGATTTCCTTACGGTTGAAAACACTACAACAAGATATGAACTAGACCAAATATGGTTCTTGGTGAGTTTTAACTGTGCAATCAGAACGTGGATAAGTCACGCAAAGGAGAGCAAAACCCTTAGAAACCTGTTCGTCATCCAAGAAGGTTTGATCTGATTGGTCAATTTCGCCTTCAACCACTTTACCGACACAACTAGAGCAAGCACCTGATTGACAAGAAAAAGGCAAATCAATACCTTTTTCTTCAGCTGCATCTAGAATAGTTGTCTCCTCATCAACTTCAATCGTGGTATCTAGACCTTCTTTTTTGCTGATTAATCTAACTTGGTATGTAGTCATTTTTTGATTCTTCTCACACGACGCGGTACAGTTAGGTTTTATGACTTCAAGAATGTGGGGCTGTAAGAAAGTAAAAAGTAAAAAAATTTCTTTTGACTTTTAACTTTTTACTTGGTTTAGCTACAAGGTATACCCGCAGAAGAACAGTCAGCCGTTCTAAATGACTTGCCACAACCGCAGGTATCAGTAGCTTTGGGGTTGATGAACTTAAACCCGCTTTCCATCACTCCCTCTACAAAATCGATAACCAATCCTTCCAATAACGGCGCACTTTTAGCATGAACGTAAACAAGCACCTTACCTTGCTGGCTGATTAAATCATCTGGTTGTGGCTTACTCGTGACTTCCATTGCATACTCATAGCCACTGCAACCACCATCTTTGACAGAGATACGGATACCTTTAGTTGGCGTATTGGTTTCGGAAGCAGCACCTCGTAGCAACGTCCGCAGGTGAAATTCTGCTTTTTCCGTCAAAGTAACCGTCATCAAACCTCCTAACCTAAGTGGTAGAAATTAGTTGTTGTGATTCAAAGTGTGAATTTGTTTAGTGGTGATGAGTAAAGCAATTACAATCAGCACTTCTATAGGTACAGGTGAAAAAAAAAGGCTTGAGCAGACGCAGAACAAAGCAGTCAATGCAACCAAAAGCTGCCAAATTTGATTTGCGATTTTTGCACTGACTAGAAACAAAGCTATGGCAAATCCTAGAGAAATCAATGAGGACACCAACATAACAATTATTTATTTGCAATACTGGTGGTTTCCATAGGTTGAGATTGCGAGTATCTCCAGGGTGCAGTGTTACCGCATACAGGACAAGAGCGATCGCGGTGAGAACGGCGCTTGACAAATTCCATCCGGGTCAGATCAATTGTCAAAAGCTGCGACAACAGAGGTTGACTCAACCCAGTGATGAGCTTGATAGCTTCCAGCGCCGAGAGACAAGCTAGTGTTCCAGAAACAGCACCCAGAACAGCAAAGCCACGCCTATCCCAATCAGGCTTTTCCGGAAATAAGCAAGATAAACAAGGAGTCACACCAGGAATAATCGTGGTCAAATAAGCCTCCATCCCGTCCATTGCTGCTTCCACCATAGGCTTACGCCAACGCACGCAAGCTTCATTTAACAAATCGCGCTCTGTAAAATTATGAGCGCAGTCAAGAGCCATATCAGCTGATTGCACTAAGGAGTCCACATTTTCCGGAGTGACATATTCATGAACTGCTTCCACTTGAACATCAGGATTGATAGCTTCCAGTGTTTCTTTTGCTTTGAATACTCTGGGCTTGTCTACCCAATCGTGCGTCATCAGAATCTGACGATTCATATCATCAAGCCGCAAATCACCACCACGAACTAGAATCAGCCGCCCAACGCCAGCTACCGCAAGGTACAGCGCAGCCGTACCACCCAATCCTCCTACACCTGTCACCAGAACCGTTGCTGACTTGAGGCGCTTCTGTGCTGTTTCGCCAAAATTAGGAAGCATCATTTGGCGACGATAACGTTCCAACTCGGTAGGCGTTAAGTCTACCACTTTTTACCTCCTAATCCGACGTGATTTCTGTGAGCGTGACTACATTTTTCGGCTTCTGATTAAACACTTTGAACAGCTTCTCTTCCTGGGGTGTAGATTCAAGAAAGACCTGATAGGCTTGTTCCAAAGCCTCACAATATTTACTTAACCTATCTGAGATACTAAGGTCAGTATAATTTTCATCAATTTCCTTGATAAATTGAGAAAACTTTTTCAAAATATGCAGACGATTTACATTCACAACCTTTTGGTCGTAAGGGAGTTGAAAAAACTCAAAATACTCCTCTGCATCTTCAAGTTTTTTGAATTTCTCATAATCCCATGTCATTTGACTTGCTCCAGTTTTTTTAGCTGTTGCTTAAGTTCGTCTAACTGACGATAAATTTCATAAGTTTGAGAGGCAACATCCATAAGCTGTTGATAATTTGTTGGTAATCCCTCTGCCAAATCATGCAGATCCATTTTCATTTGACCTGCTTTACTATTGAGGCGTTTTATCTGAGTTTTCAGTTCCTCAACTGTCATTGGTTATTTATCCTTTGTCATTGATATTTATTTGATTTCTCGCACAAAATCAGATTTCAGAGTGTTTGGAACCGCAGATAGACGCAGATAAATACAGATAATTTATCTGTTTTCATCTGTGGTTTTATATTAGATTTTTGCGCTCTTCTTTGCGCCTGGTGCGCTCTCTGCGTGATACAAAAAATATTTATGCAAAAGGTCTACTCATGACCAACGACTAGTGATTCATTATTTAAATCCTACCCACTTCAGGGAAACGCTTAGCCAAATCAACACCAGTTTGTACAAAATTTTCTCCCTCTTCTGCTAATTTTTCCAATGAGTCAAAGCCAAAGCGATGAGCATCTCGTAAAGTCTTTACAACTAATAAAAGACGACCAGAAAAGATAAGCGCCCAGCCAAATCCTTCATGACTCAAATTAATCACAACTTGAGATAAAAGACCTGTTTCTTTTTCAATGCAGGCAGCCACAGCACGATAAAACACCATAATTCTTGCCTGAGTGAACGGCTCAACTTCACCCTCAACCGAAATTTCCCGTTTCTTCTGTTTGCTTACAATAAATTGTTTCAGCAGTAATTCGTCTGTCCAAGTACGGTAAGTTCCATAACTATCTTGACCTCTGAATTGTTGCACTAAAGCTTTAAGAAAAGGTGAGTTTAAGGTTTCGGTTGATGGTGTTCCGTTAACACTATTAGTGACACTCATACCGTTGCTTCCTCTTCCAATTCATCTTCAAAATTTTGAGGTTTTGCCTGTAAAGCTTTACGCAGCCAAGGCGGAGGGTTTCCTTTAAGAGTTTTCACTAACTTGTTGAGAATTTCAGCAATTTCTTCTTGTTCAGAACGTGCTTTAACTGGAGTCACACCCTTCTTAATTAACCGAGCTGCTGCACTACCTCCAATTGCTGCAACATAAACAATCTTGCAGTCAGTCAGTGCTTCAAGTTTTGGTGCAAGTTTACTTTCATTACCATCTTGCTTAAGGTCACCATCAAAAGAAAGAGTTTCTAAAAACTCGTAACCTTCTGCAGAAATTTCATACACATCAATTTCTGTCGCCCCTCCAAAGTGAGCATTAATATGAACTCGGTCACTTGTTGTAAAGGCAATCTTCATACTTAATTCTCCTCTCCTCAAGTTATGAGTGATGAGTTATGAGTCGTAAAAAAGCATTTACAACAACTCATAATTCATAACTCATAATCGAAAACTTAAATTTCAGAATTCAAAACTTTGAAACTTCCAGAATGCTGAATCTTCGCTTCCTCAGCCTGCAAAAAAATGTTCCCAATATCAAACAAAATCTGCATTGTGCCTCGGTAGCCAACTTTAGTAAATAGACCATTACCTAAGCGGTCAAAAATAGGAAAACCCTGACGATAAAGAGGAATTCCTAATCGATGAGCGACAGCAACTGTGTGGGAGTTACCAATTAGCAAATCAGATGTAGGTGCAAGTTGCTCGAAGTCTTCCAAATCGCCTATGGTCACAAAACTGATAGGGAGTTTTTCCAGTTGAGCAGAGCGAGTCGTCGTCACCGCTGCATGAATTTCAGCACCCATTGATTTTAGGAAATGAACTGTTGACCAGAGTAAATCTGGTTCCAGTGCTATGGATACGCGTTTGCAACCAAAGTAAAAATGAGTATCTAGCATGGCATCTTGCAACTGACGGCGTTGGCGGCGGTATTTTTCTGGTACGCTAGTACCACTAAGGTCTGCCAATGTTTGCAAGAAGTTGTCCACTGGTTCTAATCCAGTTAGTTCACCAAACACCTCGTAGGAAATGCCAAAGCGCTTATGCAAGATTTGCGCGCAAGAGCGCATACTTTCACCCAGAGCTATGGTGAATACAGAATTACCAATCTCCCGAAGTTCTGTCAGGCTTGTCCCACAAGCTGTTATGGGGCTGTAAGAATCTTCTAAGTGACCATCAAGTGAAGCAGAAAGATCAGGGACGGCGATCGCCTTCAATCCAAAAGCGCTGACAATCTCTTTTATCTCCTCGACATCTCCAGGCGTGAAAGCAGAACTTGGCAAAATCACGACTTGCATGGGATGCAGGTCTTTCTTCTCACTTTTTTGAGCCAGTTCCTTAACGATGCTCTCGACAGCAGCAGCATACCCATCCTGTAATGTACCCTTAAAATCAGGAGACGAGACTAACACAATCGGTAGATGATCTAGTTCCGGGTGGCGATCGCGAATTTCTTTAAGAAATCGCCCCATGTCATCCCCTCTGGTTTCTGTCAATGCAGTCGTACACAAACCAATGATTTCTGGCTTTGTCCTCTCGGCTAAGGTGACAATAGCCTGTTCAACATTCTCCTCCCCACCCAAGATGGTGCTAACTTCCGTCATTGCTGTGGTAGAAAGGGGAATCGACTCACAGAAATGCTTCACCAACATAGATTTGGCAAAAGCAGTACAGCCTTGGGAACCGTGAAATAGAGGTATCATTCCCTTCAATCCCAACAAAGCCAAAGCAGCACCCAAAGGTTGACTAAGCTTGAAAGGATTCACTGCAACTGATGAATTTGTCACAGTCACAATCGCCATCACCTCACCTCCTGTAGAAGATATGAGGAAGAAATTGCTTGCTCCCCTGCTCCTCTGCTCCTCTGCTCTCCTGCTCCTCTGCTTCCCTGCTCCCCTGCTTCAGCAATTTCCCACGGTGCAGGTTTGCGTACTTGCTCCCACACAGGACTATAGAGGGCTTCGTACAGTTCTCGTGCCATTTCCAGCATTCCTTCATAGCCTGCATACGGATGATGGCGTTCTTGGTTGATGTGTAGGAAAGGAATCCGAGCTTTCAGGGCGGTGTATTGATTGCGACCACCGGCAATCAACATATCAGCTTTCTTTTCCTTGATGACTCGCAGAAGTTCCTTAGGACTTTCTTGTTCTAGCATGATGCCATCCTGACTAAGCAACTTCTTGATTCGGGCTTTATCCTCCTCAGTACTTTTCCTGCTACTGGTAGCAACCACTTCCATTCCCAAGTCTTTAGCTGCCGAGATAATCGACCAACTCTTCACACCTCCGGTATAAAGAACAACACGCTTACCTTTGAGTTTCTCGCGATACGGAGCCAAAGCCACATCCAGAGCAGCAGTTTCTTCAGCAATCAGCTTTTCTGTACGCTCTTGCAAATCGGGATCACCCAACTTTGCAGCAACGTTCCGCAAACAGCGGTTCATGTCTTCTACACCATAGAAAGACTCTTCAATATAAGGAATACCATAGCGCTCTTCCATCTTTGTCGCCATATTGAGGAGCGCTTTTGAGCAAATCATCACGTTGAGCTTAGCACGGTGAGCATGACAGATTTCCTGGTAGCGAGCATCACCTGTCATTTTTGCCAGAACTCGAATCCCTAATTTCTCAAACAGTGGCAAAACGTTCCACATTTCCCCAGCAACATTGTACTCACCAATGAGGTTAATATCATATGGTGTAGTAAATTCCGGCTCGGCTGTTCCCACAACATAATCCAACAAAGCTTCACCAGCAAGGCGGTTACCAAAATTCTTGCTACCAATGAATCCAGGAGCATTGACAGGGATCACAGGAATTCCTGTTTTCTTAGCAGCAGCTTTACAAACAGCATCTATATCATCACCAATTAAAGCAGTGACACAGGTGGAGTAGACAAAAACCGCAGTCGGTTTGTAGCGATTTTCTACTTCCAGAATCGCTTTGTATAGCTTTTTTTCGCCACCGAAGATGACATCAGTCTCATCCAAATCAGTGGTAAAACCTGTTTTGTACAGCACAGGACCAGAAGAAAGACTACCACGACTTCCCCAAGAATTACCAGAGCAGGCGATCGGTCCGTGGACTAAATGAGCAGCATCAGTAATCGGTACTAGAGCAATCATTGCACCATCAAAAGCACAACCCCCTTGAGCCGCTCCCGGCTTAGGTAATTGCGAGCAAGACTTGTTTTTCTTATCTCCATGCTTGCTTTTATTGTGTTCACACCCAGGCTGAGTGAGCAACTCGTTAATTTTACTTTGGGTGATTTTCATTTATTTCCTCATACAGGATAGAGAAGATTAATTGTTAGCTTATATTCGTTATTTGTTAGTTAAATTATTAATTCCTCTCAGATTTTCGAGTCTTCACTAACAGCTAACGAATAATTACTAGACTTCTTGCAAAAACTTTGTATTCTTCTCTGTGCCTCTGCGTCTGGTGCGCGACACAAAATAATATTTCTGTAAGAAATCTAATAACTAGCAAATATATTTCGTAACATCCTCTCCACACTCATCAGTTAAATAAGATAATGCTCGAAAACGTAATCCTACAAAATTGTCGTACAAGGGATTGAGTTTACACAGTGGAGGAATATGGAAGGTATGTCCAAATAATTTCAGACTTCGTTCAAAGGGGCAACAGCAAGGAATTATTTGGCAAATCAGATGAGCAAGTCGAGCATTTTTTACTTGAATTCCATCCACCAGACGGCGCAAAGGATATAAAATATCAAATGAACCTGATTTTTTATAAGTAGGTGGATGGTGATTCGGGTGAGTGTGAGTGTGAGTTATAGTTTTCATGGTAGATAACTCAAAAACTCAAGAAAAAGGTAAAAGGAATTAGGAAGTGAAATTAAGGATGTGTCGTAGAGAAAATGTTAGTTTTTAGTTGTTAATTGTTAATTCATTTTTCTCAAAACTAACCGCTAACTACTAACTACTAACTACTAACCAATGCCTTAATCTTTCTGCCTTTTCCTTTTCCTTTGTTGGCACGTCGCAGGTGAATGCAATTCCTAACGAATCAAGTCGTAGGAAATATCTGTCTTAGAAGGAATGTTGGTGTTGCGATCAATTTCCTCAAAGATGGTATTCACTATCCAGTTGAGCAAGTTGATCGCACCTTCATAGCCGATGGTGGCATAGCGGTGCAGGTGATGGCGATCCATGATGGGATAGCCAATTCTCACGAGGGGAATTTTGGTGTCGCGCCACAAGTACTTACCGTAGGTGTTACCGATGAGCAAGTCTACGGGTTCGGTGAACAACAAAGAACGCATATGCCACAAATCTTTACCAGCCCACAGGGTTGCGCTCTTGCCATAAGGGCTAGAATCTAACAACTCTTTGAGTTCTTTCGCAAACTCGTCGTTGGAGTTGTGGACAAGGATATGCACGGGTTCAGCACCCATTTCCAGCATGAAGCCCACCACACTGTACACGAGATCTGGATCACCGTAGATAGCGAAGCGCTTACCGTGAACCCATGCATGAGAGTCAGTCATCGCATCTACTGCTCGACCGCGTTCAATTTCCAGTTCTTCAGGAATGGGTTTACCAGTTAACTCACTGAGTTTCATCAAGAACTCATCAGTACCCTTAATACCCCAAGGACGAGAAACGACAACCTCTTGTTTCCACTCTTTAGCGATGTAATCACGGGTTTTGGGAGTAGAGTGTGCTTGTAGAGAAACAGTAGCTTTAGCATTAATTGAATCTGCAGCTTCTTCCAGGGGAGTACCGCCTGGGTACATATCAAACTCACCTGTGTTGGGTGAATCCAGATAGTCACTGTTATCTGCCAGTATCGTGTAATCGATACCCATCAGATTACAAATCCGCTTGATTTCCCGGTTATTGCCAACATAAGTGTCAAAACCAGGGATAAAGTTAATCTTGCCATTGCTGGTTTCTTTCTTTTTACCTGCAGTTAGGTTAGAAAGAATACCCTTCATCATATTGTCGTAGCCTGTGATGTGAGAACCAACAAAGCTAGGAGTGTGAGCAAAGGGCACTGGGAAATCTTGAGGAACTGCACCAGCTTGCTTGGCGTTGCCGATGAAAGCCTGCAAGTCATCACCGATAACTTCTGCCATGCAGGTGGTGCAGACAGCAATCATCTTAGGCTTGTAGAGTTGATAGGAGTTTGTCAAGCCGTCAATCATGTTTTGCAGTCCACCAAATACCGCTGCGTCTTCTGTCATGGAAGAAGATACGCCAGAAAACGGTTCTTTGTAGTGACGAGTTAAGTGGGTGCGGAAGTAAGCTACGCAACCTTGGGAACCTTGGACAAAAGGTAGAGTGCCTTCAAAACCGACAGCAGCAAACATTGCCCCTAATGGTTGGCAACCTTTAGCAGGGTTAACAGTTAATGCTTCACGGGCGAAGTTCTTTTCACGATACTCCCAACTCTTCGTCCATTCTGCAACCCTTTTTACTTCTTCAGGGTCGTGTCCGTTTTCAAATTGCTTTTTGTTCTCAAATAGCTGCTGATATTCTGGCTGGTGGAATAGTTCGACGTGATCTTGAATTTTTTCCGGATTCTGAGGCATTTCTCTATCTCCAAGCTTGCTGGATTCGTTACTTGTGGTTTACTTATCTCGTTCCCAGGCTCAGCCTGGGAATGCCTATCCTGAGGCTCCGCCTCACGAATTTTGTTTCCTAGAGAGGAGGCAGAGCAGCCCTCTCCTAATGCGTTACCAGGCTCAGCCTGGTAACGAGGGACTCCTCATCTGTTTAGGCAACAGCCTTTGCCTCAGCTTTAGCTTTAGCTTTCTGACTCCAGGGAGCGCCGATTAATCCCCAGGTGGGGCTGTTGAGAGCCAGATCCATGTCGCGAGCAAAGATAGCGAAGCCATCATAACCGTGATAAGGACCGGAGTAATCCCAAGAGTGCATTTGACGGAAGGGTAGACCCATCTTTTGGAAGACGTACTTCTCTTTCACACCAGAGGCGATGAGGTCGGGCTTGAGTGCTTTAACAAATTCCTCGAACTCGTAAGCAGTCACGTCATCGAAAACGACAGTACCGTGTTCAATGTAGTTAGTGGTGCGCTTGTAGTCGTCATTATGAGCGAACTCATAACCTGTACCAATCATCCTCATTCCTAAATCTTGGAATGCAGGGACGACGTGGCGAGGACGCAGACCACCAACCATCATGGCGACAGTCTTGCCTTCCAACCGTGGACGATACTTAGCAACGATTTCATCCATGACCGGCTGATACTTGGCGATAATCTTCTCAGCGTTTTCTTGGATCTTAGAGTCAAATTTAGAAGCAATTTCTCGTAAAGATGCAGCAATCTTGGTAGGACCGAAGAAGTTGTATTCCATCCAGGGTATACCGTAAGCTTCTTCCATATGACGGCTGATGTAGTTCATCGAACGGTAGCAGTGAATCAGGTTCATCTTCACGTTCGGTGTCTGCATCATCTCGTTGATAGTGCCATCACCTGACCACTGGGCGACTACGCGCAAGCCGAGTTCTTCTAGCAGGATGCGGCTAGCCCAAGCATCACCACCGATGTTGTAGTCACCGATAATTGCGACATCGTAGGGAGTAGACTCGAATTGCAGCTTGCCTTCTTTTCTCTCCTTATCGGATCTGCTAAACACCCAGTCACGAACCATGTCGTTCGCAATGTGGTGACCAAGAGACTGAGAAACACCCCGGAAGCCTTCGCAGCGCACAGGAACAACGGGCTTGTCAATCTCTTTTGATGATTTTCTGGCGACGGCTTCAATGTCATCCCCAATGAGACCGACAGGACATTCAGATTGAATTGAGACACCACGGTTGAGGGGGAAGAGTACTTCGAGTTCCTGAATCAGCTTTAAGAGTTTTTTGTCACCGCCAAAGACGATATCCCGTTCTTGGAAGTCGGAGGTGAAGTGCATGGTGCCAAAGGTGTCAACACCTGTGGTGCCAATGTAGTAGTTACGACGACCAGACCAAGACCAGTAACCGCAACCTACAGGACCGTGGCTGATGTGGATCATGTCCTTAATTGGACCCCAAACCACACCCTTAGAACCAGCGTAAGCACAACCACGAGCGGTCATCACACCAGGAAGGGATTTGATATTAGACTTAACGCCGCAGTCGCTCTTGCCTTCTTCGTATACGTTTAGGTGCTTTTCCCGTTTTTTCTTAGCTTTATCGGGATAAGCATCTAAGACTTCTTTAATGAGTTGTTTTCTTTCTTCTACAATTGCTTGTTTGTCTTGTTCAGGCGTTTCTTTGTCATCTGTATATGTCATGGTGTTCCTCGGTAGTGAATCGCTGGTGGGATGCTGGGTAGGGGAAGATGAAGAGTGAAGAGTGAAGCATTAATATTTCATTCTTTATTCTTCTGTCTTCAAAGGTGGGCTGCTTGCCCACCCTAGGGCTTACTTGGCAGTAGCTTCTGCGGGCTTGCCAATGATTTCTGCGTGCTTGGTATCGTCGTCGAGGATACCGAACTCTACCAGTAGGGCTTCTAACTCGTCCATTTCAATAGGTGTAGGAATGGTGAGCTTGGTGTTGTTGATGATTTTCTTAGCTAATGCGCGGTATTCGTTACCTTGGTCGCTGTCAGGTGCGTACTCGTTCACTGTCATCCGACGCAATTCTGCGTGTTGAACGATGTTGTCACGAGGTACAAAGTGAATCATTTGGGTGTTCAAACGTTCTGCCAGGGTTTCGATGAGTTCAATTTCCCGGTCAACTTTACGGCTATTACAAATCAGACCAGCCAAGCGCACGCCACCGGAGTGAGCGTACTTGAGAATACCGCGAGCGATGTTGTTAGCAGCATACATCGCCATCATTTCACCAGAAGTCACGATGTAGATTTCTTGTGCTTTACCTTCACGGATAGGCATAGCGAAACCACCGCAGACAACGTCACCCAACACGTCGTAGGATACGAAGTCTAGATCTTGGTAAGCACCGTTTTCTTCCAAGAAGTTGATAGCGGTGATAATACCTCGACCGGCGCAACCTACACCAGGCTCAGGACCACCAGATTCCACGCACTTAACACCACGGAAGCCGGTGAGCAACACTTCTTCAATTTCTAAATCTTCTACTGCGCCGCGCTCAGCGGCGAGGTGTAACACAGTCGTTTGAGCTTTACTGTGCAGCATCAAACGGGTGGAGTCAGCTTTTGGGTCGCAACCCACAATCATAATGCGCTGACCCATTTCTGCCATAGCAGCGAGGGTGTTTTGGGAGGTGGTAGATTTACCGATACCGCCTTTACCGTAAAATGCTATCTGTCTGATTTTTTCGTCGGACATGATGAGTTTTTCTCCTGCAATTGATTGGTTGGTTTGGTGGGTCTTTGCGTTTTGTGAGTCACGTTTGTAGAATTACAGCGGTGACTGCTTGTAGAACGAATCAGGTGGCGTTGGCACTATGTGCCCGCCGGAGGCGATCGCTCTACCGTCAAAACTATTGAAAGCAAAAACATTAGTTTCCTCATTAAATTTCTTGGGAATTATAGACTTTACAAATACGTCATAATGTGCATAAACCTGAAACACCAAGTAAGACTTAACCCTTGCTACGACTCAAATTCAAAATTAAAAAAGGAAATTTGAATTTTGAATTCCCCAAGTGGGTGCGTAGCTCCTACATCACTTGTTCAAAATAGCGTCCTTCAAACTTGAGACGCGAGCAAGTGCAGCGTTTGCGTCCTCTGGCGACACTCCATGCACAGCAACTGCTTTACTAAGGTGCTTCGCAATCGCATCGAAGTGTTGTTGCTGTAGATTCATACCAGTGTGTGTTGTGTCCATGGAGCGACCTTTGTATTGGTCTGGACCATCAAAAATCTTGGCGAAGAAAGCCACTTGTTTTTGACGCTGCTTGTCGATATCCGTATGAGCGAAAAAGTGATTAAGGGTGTTGTCAGCCATGATGCTTTTGTAGAAATCATCCACTATTTGCTCAAGACCCTGGTGTCCACCAAGTCTGTCGAATAATGTGCTCATATCTTTTTCCTTTGAAGCCAGTTGGTTGGATACTGAAATTTGCGCTCTTAGCTAAAAACCTTCACTTGCGTGCTCTTAGCCAGTGAATTTAGCTCTCGGTTTTTAGTAGAACTCAAGCATTAATAAGGAAGACAATGATATGAGTCAAATCCTACTTGGTGTTTCAGGGCAATGCATATTACGGGATATTTGTAAAGCGCGTAAGTCTTAAAGCAATGATAGCTCAACCGCTTCTACGACAAGGTCTTTGCTTACGCGATCGCGCAATCTAGATTCAATCGCAATCTTGAGCGTTGCTGTGCTAGCAGAACATGAACCACAAGCACCTTGTAGCAGAACTTTCACGTGTTCTCCTTCTACATCGTACAGTTCCACATCTCCCCCGTCGGCGATGAGAACAGGTCTGACTTCTTCATCTAAGACTTTTTGAATCAGTGCAATCTTTTGCACAGGCGTCAACGGTTTTTCGACTTGCAGAAGCGCCGTATTCTTTTTAGAGGAAACAGTTACAGGGACAGCAGATTCTTTATACACAGCTGCAATGATATCATCAATCGTTGCTAGACAAGAACCGCATCCGCCACCCGCTTTCACATAATTTGTGACTTCTTCGGCAGTGGTGAGATTATTTTCTACAATCACACGCCGGATTTTTGCATCGCTAATGCCAAAACAAGTGCAAACTAGAGCTCCTTCATCATCATCTTCATGGACATCGTGAGCAATGCCTCGGTAATTATAAATAGCTGCTTCTAGGGCTTCTTGTCCCATTACCGAGCAATGCATCTTTGCTTGTGGCAATCCGCCAAGATAATTGGCAATATCTTTATTGCTGACCTTGAGAGCTTCGTCTAGGGTGAAACCCTTGATTAAGTCTACCAAAGCCTCTGAAGATGCGATCGCACTGGTACAGCCAAAAGTTTGATAGCGAGCATCAAGGATTTTTTCAGTTTCTTCCTCAACTTTCAGGTGCAGTCTCAGAGCATCTCCACAAGCAATGCTACCAACTTCTCCAACAGTAATTTTAATTCCAGGTTCATGAGAATCTTCCAACATCCCTTGATTTTTGGGATTGTAGAAGAGATCCATAACTTTATCTGTATAGTCCCACATAGTCGATTTTAGATTCAAGATTTTGAATTTTCGATAGGTCACATTGGAAATTGGGAATTGGGCAATGGGCATCGGGCATTGGGAATTGGGAATTGGGAACTAGGAACTGGGAACTAGGAACTGGGAACTCTTAATCGAGCATTGCCCCTTGCCCACTCCTCATCTTCCTGCGCCAAGCACTACTTTTTCTTGTTGTTGCAGCCAATTTGCTTCATCACTCTTGAAGGGTGAGAGAGCACGCAGACGTTCTACAATTGGGGGCATCACTGCCAGAACAGTATCAATTTCGGCTTCTGTGGTGTAACGGCAAAGGCTGAAGCGGATGGAACCATGCAAGATGGTGTAGGGTAAGCCCATTGCTCGCAGAACGTGAGAGGGTTCCAGAGAGCCAGAACTGCAAGCAGAACCAGATGAGGCACAAATGTTGTGTTTGTTTAGGTGGAGGAGAATGGCTTCACCTTCAATATATTTGAAACCAATGTTAGTGGTGTTCGGTAATCTTTGTGTTGAATCACCATTGACTTCGCAGTCGCCAATTGTGGTGATGAGAGTTTGCTCCAGGCGATCGCGTAAACGCTTTTCTCTGGTTGTCGCTTCTTCTAGATGTGATAATTCTAGTTCAGCCGCCTTGCCCAAGGCAACGACTCCAGGAACATTTTCTGTTCCTCCCCGACGCCCGCGTTGCTGTCCTCCTCCTATAATCATAGGACGGAACCGAACTCCACGCCGCACATACAATGCACCAATCCCTTTAGGTGCATGAATTTTATGACCGGACAGAGTCAGCATATCAATTGTGCTCGTCTTCATATTCATGGGGATTTTCCCGACTGCTTGCACCCCGTCAACATGGAAGAGTGCGCCACTTTCTTTGACGCGCAACCCAATCTGTTCAATTGGGAAAACCGCGCCGGTTTCGTTATTGGCATACATAATCGTTACTAGAGCCGTATTGCCTGTCAATGAGGCTTCCAGTTCATTTAAATCCAATTGCCCCTGACGATTTACTGAAAGATAAGTGACATAATAACCTTGGGTTTCCAACTGTTTGCAGACATTCAGCACTGCTGGGTGTTCGACTTGCGTAGTGATGATGTGTCGCTTTTCTGGTTGTGCTAACAGTGCTGCGCGAATAGCGGCGTTATCTCCCTCAGTTCCTCCACTAGTAAAGATAATTTCTGATTCATCAGCACCTAGAAGAGCAGCAAGTTGTTCTTGTGCGTGTCTAACTGCCTTACCGACTTGCCCGCCAAAGGTGTGCATACTGGAGGGATTACCGTAATAATTGCTCAAGTAGGGCAGCATCGCCTCTACAACTGCTGGATCTACCTTAGTGGTGGCGTTATTGTCTAAATATATGCAGTCTTGTTGCATAGCTTCCAATTTTATTTGACGACAATCAAGAATTTTTGAAACTGGGTATAGGTTTAACAGTTATCGGTTATCAGTTATCAGTGAACAATTGATAACTGATAACTGTTCACTGATTTAAGCTTCTACTCTCGATGCTTGATGCTTCTGCATGGCAAGAGAGAATTTTTGGGAATAAAAGTTATACCAGTTGTCCCAATAATCTTGTTTTTTTGTTAATTTCGCTATGAGTTTATTGTAAGTGGTAAACCAAGACTCCCAGTAATCCTTAGGCTCTTGAACACAACCATCGTAGGTTGGACAACTAGCTACACACTGAGCGACACTGTAAGCAGTGCCACCACAGTTTGTACAGAGGTTGGGGTCAATCCAGTAGCTACCGTCAACTATCTTGATTGCGCCAGTGGGACATGCAGAAAGACATAATTTACAGGAAATGCACTTGCTGGTAATTTTGTAAGCCATAATTATCCCCCTTACTATTTTGGAGATTGTGGATTGGGAATTGGGAATTGGGCAATGGGCAATGGGCAATGGAAATTGGGTATTAAGGAGAAGAAAAAAGTTAAAAGTTAAAAGTTAAAAATCAAACGAATTTTTAACTTTTGACTTCTGACTTTTTACTTTTACTTCCCTTGTTCCTGCACGTATTGTTGGTAAAATTCCAAAGCAACCGTTTCAATCACATCGTAGGATTCAACCGTCTGAATTCCGAGTTTATGCAATTTTTCCTTGGGACTGTCACCAATTTTGGAAACCAACACCGCTTTGCAGTCAGCGATCGTTTGGATGATATTTTCTAGAGTGGCTTTCTCGCCGTATCCGCCTTGGCAATAGTGGTCAACCTTGCGATGTCCAATAAATTGAACACCATTGGCATCAACTTCGTAAATCTGGAATTCCTTGGCATGACCAAAGTGCTGGTTAACTAATCCACCACCTTTAGTCGCTATTGCAACTAGGATTTTTGGACTGTTTTGTACAGATGCGCCATTGGTCGTTTCTACAGCAGTGAGAGCCTTTTCTTTGGCTATTTTCAGTTCTTCTTTAAACTTCTCAATGCCTGCATGAACTTCTTTGCGTTGTTGTAGGTCATATTCTGGAGTCATTTCCATGAATTTAGCCTTAGTAAATTCCTGGCTGCGGTCTTCACCCAACAAACCGACTGCATCGGCACGACACTGACGACAATGACGCATCATCTTCATGTTACCAGCGCAGTTATCTTGCACAACCTTTAGTTCTTTTGGTGTGGGACCGCGCTGACCTGTCAATCCAAAGTGAGTGCCGTGTTCTGGTGCAGAAATCAGCGGCATAATGTTGTGAAGGAATGCACCTTTGGAGCGAATAACCTTATTAACTTCCTGTAGGTGCTCGTCATTAATTCCCGGAATCATCACCGAGTTGACTTTGCACAAAATATCGGCTTCCTTCAGGGCTTGTAATCCTTCCATCTGCTTTTCGTGCAGAATTTTTACCCCTTCAATGCCTTTGTAACGCTTGCGCTTGTAGTGAACCCAAGGGTAAATCTTTGCCCCAATTTCTGGGTCCACCATATTAATAGTGATAGTAACGTGATCTATGTTGAGTTGTTTGATGCGGTCAATATACTCAGGCAGCATTAAACCGTTAGTTGACAGACAAAGCTTGATATCTGGTGCTTGTTCTGCAATCAACTCAAAAGTGCGGAAAGTTTTTTCTGGATTTGCCAGTGGATCTCCAGGACCTGCAATTCCCAACACCGTTAATTGAGGAATCTTACCTGCAATCACCAAAGCTTTGTGTGCTGCTTCTTCTGGAGTCAGCAATTCACTGACCACCCCAGGACGACTCTCATTAGCGCAGTCGTATTTGCGATTGCAGTAGTTGCATTGAATATTGCAAGCAGGGGCGACAGCAACGTGCAACCTCGCGTAGTGGTGATGGGCTTCTTCACTGTAGCAGGGATGCTGGGCAATACGTTGTTTAAGTTTTTCGTCCATTTCCACAGTGGCACTGCTATCACTGCTGCATCCGCCGCAATTACTGGATTTTGCTTTGGTTGGAGTGGATTCCGTAACTAGAGGGGTAACGAGTCCTGTAGACTGTGTCATTGAATTTCGCAAAAATCAGGTACTAACGTTGCCACCGTGGAAGATGCCATAGCCACTCTGTTGAACTAAGAATGGAAGCCGCGTCTTGTACTCGCGCTGCAAACCCAAATTTTCAAAGGCTGGTGTGTGTCAACGCTAGAGACTTGGAGAAATTTGCGCGTAAAGGCGCGACTTCTGTTCACAGGGGCATGGTGCTATCTCATCCCTCCACTCACTTATCGCGCTGTTTTTGTTTGCGCTTTAAGTGTTGGCGATATAAGTTTTATATCAGTCGTCTTAAATGTGAGCAGCGCTTGTGCTATGGATAGAATTTATTGGATTGATTAAGCTTGTACTCAATATGAAAAACCCTTACCCTTTGGGCTTTTGAGGACTCGCAAAATTTTTTTATGGGTAGGGGTACTAGAATTTTTAGGTTGGGGTTTGAGTATTTATGGAAATGGGGACAAGTATTTATGTACTCAAATAGGACTCAATCCCTGTAAAGGTTTGAGCAAAATCTTAGCTTTTTTTATCTTCTTGAGCTTGTACTCAAAACTAATTGAGTACCGTTTGAAGCACCGCTTCAAGAGAGATTTTGGTTTTGGAAATCTGGAGTAGGTTACGGAGCACTACTCCAGAAATTAGCGAAATTCAATTCTGTATACAATATATCATTTTTTCTCTCAAAAAAATGCCATTCAAGTTTTTTTAATATTTTGTTGGTATCCTCATATTTGCCAAATTTTGATAGCATTTTTCTCATTAATTTTGGCTGGCTTTCAGGCGTAAACAAGGAAAATTAAGATTTTTAACCCAGTTGAGTTCGCTATTTAATAGAATTTTATCTCAATTAACTGAGTTTTCATAGGTGGAAAAAGATGTCTTTGAACGTAACTTGGTCTCAAGTGAAGAAAATCATGATTATTGGTTGTGGAGGTGCAGGTAAATCTACCCTTTCCCGTCAACTTCAAGCCATTTTAGGCATAGAAGTCATTCATTTTCTTTTCCCAAAAATGAAAATCTTAAACTTTCTGTAACAATCATTCTCCTAGTCGCTACACTGATAAAAAATATTGTCCTCATTCAACCAAAGAATCACCGATACCAGGAGGAAGACTATGAAAGCAGTCGTTATCCGTCAATATGGCTCCCCTGAGGTGTTGCAGTACGAAGATGTGGAACCACCAAAAATTAAGCCCAATCAGTTACTCGTCAAAGTTCGTGCTACTTGCGTTAATCCCGTGGATTGGAAAATCCGCAAGGGAATGTTGAGGTTGATTACAGGTAACAAATTCCCGATGATTCTGGGGTTTGATTTGTCGGGAGATGTGGTAGAAGTTGGTTCTCAAGTTACGCACTTCAAGCCAGGAGACTTTATCTACGCCAGCCTTAACCCAACTGCTGGGGGTGCTTATGCAGAATTTGCCGCCGTTCCAGAAAAGAATGCTGCTCCCAAACCGACAAACATGAGCTATGAAGAAGCAGCCTCTGTCCCCGTAGCAGCACTCACTGCACTGCAAGCGCTGCGAGACAAGGGGAACATTCAGTCAGGGCAAAGTGTCCTGATTAATGGAGCCTCTGGAGGTGTGGGCACTTTTGCAGTGCAAATCGCTAAAATTTTAGGTGCACAAGTAACAGCAGTTTGCAGTACAAAAAACATTGATTTGGTGAAATCTTTAGGAGCAGACCGCATTATCGACTATACACAACAAGACTTCACTCAAGAATCACAGCAGTACGATATCATTTTCGATTCAGTTGCTAAGCAGTCCTTTTCTCGTTGTAAACAAACTCTAAAACCGAATGGAATTTACGTGACGACACTCCCCACTCTTGAAAGCTTTGTGCAGAATATCTTGACTGCGCTTATTCCTGGTAAAAAAGCTAAGTTCCTCTTTGAAACGCCTAACACTCAGGATTTAGTTTTCCTAAGAGAGTTGATTGAGGCTGGTAAAATTCACTCGGTAATTGACCGCAGCTATCCTCTACAAGAACTAACCGGTGCTCATGCATATAGCGAAACAGAGAGAACAGTCGGCAAAATTGCCATCTCTGTTGTGAGTTAACGGTAAGAATTATCAGAATAAAAGTCTGAGATTAAACCAATCAAGCCTGTAAACGCAGGCTTTTTCATTCCTTTTATATGCATCCTATGCATAATATTTTTGTATTTTCTTCATGTGAGATGAGCAAATTTTTTATCCAAGAATATAAAATAAATATATATAGTAAATCAAACTACAATTACCAATATATAAAATAGTATTTACGCTTACAGATAAAAACCATTAAACAAAATAGCAAGACTTGTCTTTTTTCAATTATAGGAATACAATAATAAATAGTAACTGGATATACAGAATTTTTGCACAGAATTCGTTCGTCTCATGCTTGAGTACAGGTGAGTAGTTGTTAATTTATGCAAAAATATCTTGCCTAAATCATATAAAAGCCTTACAGGCAAGCAAATTTATATTGAGTACAGAAATACTTAGCCCCCTCCCCCATAAATTCAAGTACCCCAATCCTGAAAATACTAGCACCCCTACCCCAACAAAAATTTTAAATTTGCATTAAATCAAGGTTTCGGGCTGGTGAGTACAGCCTTAATCAATCCAATAAATCCAATCGGCATTGGACGTATAGCCGTCTTTGCAAACACCTGATATAAGCAGATAACGTAGCACACGGCGAAACAATTCAAAATTCGCTCGTTCAAAATGAAGAAAACCGTTGATAGCGAGTTGTCCAGCCCTAGCTGTGTGCATTCTAATATACGTGACAGCTTATTTTTACCAAGCAGTACCGATGCAACAGCCCTTTGACCATATCAGAAATCCAAAGATTGCAAAAATGTCAGGCGACCATTCTAACCTGTTTTTTGCAATACTTTCTGGTGTTTCTCTTGAGCCGCTATTGACTGATTTTCGCATCATATTTGAGCGAGATCCAGCAGCACGCAATTGGCTGGAGGTACTGTTTTGTTACCCTGGATTCCATGCACTATGTTTGCATCGCATTGCCCATTGGTTGCATCGTCGTGGAGTGGCTTTTATCCCCCGCTTCATTTCTCACTTGGGACGGTTTCTGACAGGAATCGAAATTCACCCAGGTGCGGAGATTGGTAAAGGCGTGTTTATCGACCACGGTATGGGTGTTGTCATTGGCGAAACCGCGATCGTAGGAGACAACACGCTGATTTACCAAGGTGTTACCCTTGGTGGAACAGGGAAAGAAAGTGGTAAGCGCCATCCCACTCTGGGCAAAAACGTAGTTGTGGGAGCAGGTGCAAAAGTTTTGGGCAATATTCAAATTGGCGATCGCGTCCGCATTGGTGCAGGTTCGATTGTTTTACGGAATGTTCCTTCAGATTCCACTGTCGTGGGAGTTCCAGGGCGGATTATTTCCCGCAAGCAGAACGAACACCTCTCGCCCTTAGAACACGGAAAATTACCTGATTTAGAAGCGACTGTCATTCGCTCCTTATTAGAACGTATTGAGCAACTCGAACAAAAGTTGCAAACCCTCACAAAAGAGAACAAGGAAAAAGAATTAGTGACAAAGGAACGTTAACTATGTTGCAATCTTGTAGTTTTCAAGCCTCAGGCGAGCATATTGTACAGATTCCCGTAAGCGATCGCTGGCAAATCTGTCACCGCCTGCAAGAGTTGAGGATTAAGAGTTGGTGCGCCTCTGATGGTTCTTTGCGGGTGCAAGTGAATAGTTGTCTAACAGCGATTCTTGTCCGCAGTATCGTACTGCAATTTATGGGAAGTCGCCAGGAATTAATCGATTGGCTAGAAAGATGTTGGCAGCTTTGAATTTTTGACGTAAAGATTCAAGTCAATAGGAAATAAGAAGGAAGCCTGAAAATGGGTATGAAGTGTGAAAAGAAGTATGAAGGGTAAGGTGTGAAGTTAAAATGTTAAAAATTTTCTTCTACCTTATGGGAAGCTGCTCTGTAGAAGACACTTTTATGTAAGTCTTCCCCCACTCTTAGAAAGTGTCCGTGGTGTCTACATCCTTAAACCTTTATACTTTGTCCTTTTTGTTAAATCTTGTATTATGGTAAACCATCAGAATGATGTAAAATTTATTGATTTTTTACAAAATGAGCTTGCACTTTCAACTGGAGATATTGCTGTAGCACTACGCAAACACGAGTTCGATAACGGTCCCTTAGCAATGCTTCTTTGGCAGTATGGTTTAGTTGACATAGAACAGCTTGAACGGATATTTGATTGGCTAGAAGACCAAGCTTAAATAACGTAAAATACAACATAAAAATCATCAATAGTAATAATGATTTTTATAAGACTAAATAATTATAAATAACTGTAAATTCACAGAGTAATATTCTCGTTAGTTTGAAAATAAAAATTGCAGTTGTTTCACGACATTAATCTTAGAGAAATAATTTGAGAAAGTGAAGGGAGGATGTCACGATGATTTCTACTTTAATTGCCGGATTGAGCATTTTAGTTTTTTCAGGGCTAGCTAACACCTATCTCAGCCATATGCTATTTGATGAGAAAGAAGCTCCATCTGACAATAACAATTTATAGTTGATACCAAGTTCTTGTTTCCTGTCATACAGATGGATCAAGAATTATCAATTATGAATAATATGAATGATGAAAAAGAGTCAGGAGACAGGATTCAGAACTCAGGAGAACCCCATACCCTTTAGTTTAATTCAAAATTCAAAATTATTAATTTATCATTAAAGACTTGTTTGAATTTTGAATGCGTGAGTTTGAGCGTAGCGAATGGGATTTCAACAAGGAAAAAGTATTTTTTCTTTAAAGAATATTACAGAAGCTAACGCCTTCACTCCGGGAACAGACCGATTGATTCACACGCGCCAGCCACACAACAGCTATTTTGTCTCCTGAACGCCAGACACTTACGGAGGGAAACCCTCCTGCAGTGCTGGCTCCTCCTGACTTGCTGAGTTCTTTCTTGTTCATCATTGTCCAAGAGGTTTTTAAAATGGATCAAGTCCTTATAAATGACACAACACTACGCGACGGCGAACAAGCAGCAGGAGTCGCTTTTAGTTTCGAAGAGAAAGTTGCGATCGCCAAGTTTCTCGATACCATCGGCGTTCATGAATTAGAAGTCGGTATTCCGGCGATGGGTGAGCAAGAAACACGAGCGATATCAGCAATGACTCAGTTAGATTTGCAAGCAAAACTGCTTGGCTGGAACCGTGCTGTCATATCTGATATTCAGGCTTCCATAGCTTGCGGTTTGAAGCGAGTGCATATCGCTGTTCCCGTCTCTGGAATCCACATTGCTGCTAAATTTCAAGGTCAGTGGCGGGTGACTCTGCAACAACTGAGAGATAGCATTAGCTTTGCTGTTGATAAAGGTCTTTGGGTTGCTGTAGGAGGAGAAGATTCTTCTAGATCTGACGAAAACTTCCTCCTTGATGTGGCGCAATATGCTCAAGAATGGGGTGCTTCGCGGTTTCGTTTCTGTGACACAGTAGGTGTTCTCGACTCCTTCACCACATACGCCAAAATCAAAAAATTGGTGATGGCTTTAGTCATTCCCGTAGAGATCCACACCCACAATGATTTTGGTCTAGCAACTGCTAACGCTCTTGCTGGTATCAAAGCTGGAGCCTCATCGGTGAATACTACGGTGAATGGGTTGGGTGAAAGAGCGGGAAATGCAGCTTTGGAGGAAGTTGTCATGGCTCTTAAACGTATATACGGCGTTAATGTGGGTATTAACACGCCTCGTTTGTTAGAACTGTCTCGACTTGTTGCGGCTGCATCCGGATGCAACATACCACCTTGGAAGGCAATTGTGGGTGAAAATGCCTTTGCTCACGAAGCTGGTATTCATGCTCATGGCGTATTGCAAAACCCTATGACTTACGAGCCGTTTCCTCCCCAGGAGGTAGGGTGGGAGCGGCGTTTGGTTGTGGGTAAGCATTCTGGCCGGCATTTATTGTCTAGTGTTCTACAAGAGCATGGTATTTTTCTGAGTTCGCAAGAAACCCAGTCTGTTTTAGATGCGGTACGACAAGAATCAGTACAGAAAAAACGCAGCTTAACCGTGCAAGAACTGTTGAATTTGGCACAAGAACAACAGAGGTATTCTCATGCGCTCAGATGAATTAGAGCTAGATCAACCACCTACTTTTAACATCGGTGATAAAGTCCGACTTCGTAAAGTCATTAAGAACGATGGCACTTTTCCTGGTCAAGATATTGGAGTTATATTAGCGAAGAAGGGAGATATCGGCTACGTAGCGAGTATAGGCACATATTTACAAAGATCCTATATTTATGCAGTCCACTTTTTGGATAGAGGATTTATCGTAGGTTGTCTCAAAAAAGAATTAGAACTTGTTGACAAGGAACAGAAACTCACTGAGGAAGCTTCGTAAACTTTTTTTGTGAAAGGAAATTGACATTTCACAAATACATCAATAATCTCCACTAGAAAGCAGGAAAACTCCTATGAAAGTCATGCTGCGTCAGAATGATGCTGGGAATTTGGTTGTCTACGTTGCTAAAAAAGACCTTGAAGAAGAAGTTGTTAAACAAACTGAAGGAGCAGAAGGCAAGATTTTTACTTTAGCAAATGGTTGGGAATTAGCATTTCCTGATTTGCCCGATCCACTACAATTACCTCAAACTGTAGAGGCGAAACGGCTCTCGTAAGCCAACGCTCGTCTAAATTGCACTTTTTTTTCATTAATACTTTCGTTACCCCCCTTTGGGGGAATTCAAAATTCAAAGTTATATCAAGTTCGCTTAATTGCTTATAAATCCCGCACCAACCCCACCCCAGTTTTGTCTGACGCCAAAACCGCCGATTATTTCCCGTATTAACAAATGCTCCATTTCCACTCCCAAGAACCCCACCCCGATTTTGTCTGACGCCAAAACCGCCCTCGCCCCTAATCCCCACGGAGTGGGGATTAGGGGCGAGGGGGAAAGGGGTTCGCCAGAGAATAAAATAATACAGCACATTGTTCGTGCGTGAAGTACAAAGAGTAAGGTCTAAAAGCCAGACAGAAAGACCTTTTTACTTCTGACTCCTGACTTCTGACGGCTGTATTGCTGCTGTAAGTATTCAACCGAACCTGATATCACGTAAAAAAATCGCTCATAAAAAAACATGGGTCATCATTACTTGAAATTATCTGAATTTAACCTTGAAGGACAATTCCTTAGCTTTGTTGGTGAAACCTCAGGCAAATTTAAATACCTGCAATTGGCGTTAGAATCAGAGGAGATGCAAATTAAAATTCCTAAAGAATTACGTCAATTTCTCAGTTTATCTCTAATTCCTGGTGAGCAAATTCGTGTGTTTGGTATCAGCAAGCTAGACACGCACACAGGCGAAATCAAATTAAAAGCCCTTAGGATAACACAACTTGGTTTTTGTCCCACTCAAAAAATACCTCTTCAACAACAGAAGTCCCTTCCCAAAGCCAGGATTTTGGTTTGTCAAAAATCTGGTTGCATGAAGCGAGGTGGAAAAAGTGTATTGTCAGAATTAGAAAAGATTTTGTGTGATCGCGGTCTATCTGAGCAAGTCATCATTGAGCGTACTAGCTGTTTAAAATGTTGTAAAAACGCACCTAATTTTATTTTGCAAATTGGTACAAAAGAATATAAAAATCTTCATCCAGAGGCTATTGTATCTTTGCTGGAAGATTATTTGATTTCATACAGCACTTCCCGGTGTTATAGCAGTCCTATTTGAGTTGTGAACTTACTCATGGAGGTAAGGGAACAGGGAACTCTTAACAGGGAACAGCAAGAAAAACCTGCCCGAAATATTGGGTACAAGCCCCTAAATTTATGATGTTGTTGGCGAATTAGTGAGGGGTTAGACACCACATAGGATTGGATGAAATGATCAGATAATTTGACGCAGGTGAGCCGCTTGCGATTGGGTAATGTCGGCGGAATTTTTGGATGGGATTGA